>Ga0209050_1000050_pt1 | contig 362578 bp, 352 predicted proteins | sample Araplavi_mTSA_r2_FD_184276 | JGI IMG/M metagenome (GOLD analysis project Ga0209050, IMG submission 184276) | Arabidopsis root microbial communities from North Carolina, USA - plate scrape MF_Cvi_mTSA_r2 (SPAdes) (version 2) | ecosystem: Host-associated > Plants > Roots > Endosphere | place... | reverse complement strand
TAAAGAGATTTACGTTTAATTTTGTGCGAGCGTTATAACGTATATTTTGAGCATCAGGCCCGAAGGCCTGGGCATATCGTCAAACGCCCACACTTATCGACTGTTGATTTTTAAAGATCGCTGCCTTGTTTTGTCGACGAAGCGTTGTGTTCGTCAGCAGCAGAGAAGCGAGATTATGCGGTACAGCGTGCAACTCGTCAACCCCTTCTTTTTCTCGTTTCGCTCGGCTGTTTTGTCAGCACTGCGTTGCGAGGGACAGAACTATAGCAAAGGGATCGCTGTACCGCAAGGCCTGTTTTACAGACCCTCGAATTTCGGTGCGCGCTTCTCAAGGAAGGCATACATGCCTTCACGCTGGGCTGGGGTGCCAAAGCCTGCATGGAACAGGCGGCGCTCGTAATTCACACCTTCCGACAGGGTGGTTTCAAACGCGCGGTTCACGCAATCCTTGATCTGCATGGCAACCGAAAGCGGCATCTGGGCGATGCCCTGGGCGATCTCCAGCACGGATTCGATCAGCTTATCGGCCGGAACAATGCGCGACACCAGCCCGATACGCTCAGCTTCGGCGGCATCGATCATGCGGGTGGTTAGCAGCATGTCCATGGCTTTCGCCTTGCCGATGGTGCGCGGCAGGCGCTGGGTGCCGCCGGCGCCTGGCGTTACGCCAACCTTGATTTCTGGCTGGCCGAACTTGGCGCTGTCAGCGGCGACCAGGAAGTCGCACATCATCGCCAGTTCGCAGCCGCCGCCCAGTGCGAAGCCGGCCACGGCGCCGATCACCGGCTTGCGTACTTTCAGGATGTGCTCCCAGTTGCGGCCAATATAGTTGTCGCGGTGGGTGTCCTGGTAGGTGTAATCCTTCATCGCGGCGATGTCGGCGCCGGCCGCAAATGCTTTTTCGCTGCCGGTCAGCACGATCACATGGATCGCCGGATCTTTCTCGAACTTGGCGAATGCTTCTCCCAGTTCGTTCATCATATTGTCGTTCAGGGCGTTCAGCGCCTTGGGACGGTTCAGGCGGATCAGCGCTACCTTGTCATGTACTTCAACGAGCAGGTCCTGGTATTCCATTTATTCTCCTCCAGTCGGTTAGCTATCGGGCAATTGTAGCTGTTGTGCACGAAGCGCGCGCCAATGAATCGGCAGCAGACCTACACTGGACTGGAGAATTTGTCAGGAGAACTGCCATGTTCAAATCGATTTTGCTGCCCACCGATGGCTCGCAACTTTCGGAACGGGCTACCCAGACCGCGATTGAGTTCGCAAAGATTCACGGCGCACGCATCACCGCCGTGTCCGTGGTCCAGCCCCTGCCCTTCGTGCCATTGGCTGATGCTGCCGTACTGCCTGATCCAGGTGTCTTCGACCGCGAAGTGCGAAGCAATCTCCAGGCTGGCCTGGACAAGGTGCTCGCTGCAGCCACCGCTGCCGGCATCGAATGCGACGCCGTGCTGGGCGAAGCGATGAACCCTTACGAAGTAATCGTAAAAGCTGCGGAAGAGCGGCATTGCGACATCATCCTGATGGCGTCCCACGGCCGCAAGGGGCTGAATAAACTATTCCTCGGCAGTGAAACCCAGAAGGTCCTTGCACATACGCATTTGCCGGTACTCGTCCTGCGCTGATCCCGGCCGCCTTGTGAATTTGGCAATATTTATCGGGTTCGGCCGAAATACGCTCGCACTGGCAAGCTGCCGGTGATTGCGGCACCGCCGGAGGGGATGCACTGGCGCGTACCGCCAAAAGCTGCAAAACGCTTGCCTTCCGCGTTCCCGCCACTACCAACAAGGTCGAGGGATATCCCGGCTCATTTCCTACCGGCGAGGGGATTTACGCGCATATGTCGAACTACGCGATCGGCGACGCCTGCGGCACAGTCAGCTATCGCTATGCCGGTCCCGGCACCATACTGACAGGCATGGCGCGGCACGAAGACAGCGCCCCAGCCCACGCCGACGCGCCGGCCTTGCTGTTCCCGGCACGCTTGCCGAAGGCCGGCACCAGCCTCGATTACTACGATCCTGCCCTGCCTCCCGCAACCGTGGCGCAATTGCGCGAGCGGGCCGAGCGCACTGCGGCCTGGCTGAACAATCGCATGCCGGCAGCCCAGTTCAGGCGCCCGATCATTGCCGCAACCCTGGCGAAGGAACCGGGTGGCCCGAATATTGGCGGCAACGCCGGCGACATGCTCCATCTGGCGCTGTTCAACTGGCCTGCCGCGCCATCGCCGGAAGAATCCCGCCTTGCCAACAAGCTGGTGGCGCACGAGATGAGCCATCGCTTCCAGATCCGCGACGCCGTGGACATTTACGACGACTCGCGCCTGATCAACGAAGGCATCGGCGAATTCCTGCGCTGGCTGGTATCGGTGCACGAAGGCTGGCTGACTCCCCAGGAGGCGGCCGGCGAACTGGATGATGCGCTGGCCGCCTGCATGCTGATCGCCGACGACCGCCGCTGGCGCGCCATCTCCGCTGAGGAAATCGGCGGCACGCGCCTAGAGTACGAATGCGGTCTGCCGGCCTTTGTCTACGCCTTGGCAGCACGCCAGGGCAAAGGCGACGCCGTTGCGCGCATCGACGACTTCTACCGCCAACTGCGCAAGGGCGCGAAGCCAGACCTGGCACAGGCAATCGAGTGCGGAAGCCAGGCCTGCAAGCCACCAGTGCTTCCTGCCGTGCTGGATGGCGAACGGCAAAGCGTTAAGGATCAGCGGGCGAGCTTGGGCAGCAGCACCCAGATATTGCCGCGCTGCTTCATGCGGCCGGCAAAATCAGCCGCTTCCGAACCGAAGCCGAAGAACAGGTCGAGGCGAATGGCGCCCTTGATGGCGCCGCCCGTATCCTGCGCCAGCATCAGCCTTTGCAGCGGCAATTCGTCGTCGCCCGGCAGCGTGGTGTTCAGGTAGACCGGCGCACCCAGCGGCAGCTGGCTGCGGTCGATCGCGACCGAGCGTTGCGGCGTCAGCGGCACGTTCAACGTGCCCTTCGGGCCGACTTTCGGGTCCGGCAGCTTTTCCTCCTTGAAGAAAACATAGCTCGGATTGGCGTTGAACAGTTCCTGCTGGCGCGTCGGGTGGCCATCGATCCAGGCCTTGATGCCTTGCGCCGTCGCTTGCTCGGTGGTCAGCTCCCCCTTCTGTACCAGCCATTTGCCGATCGACTGGTAAGGGCGGCCATTCTGGTCCGCGTACGCAACGCGCACCGTTTCTCCGTCAGGCAGTTGCACGCGGCCGGAGCCCTGCACCTCTAGGAAGAAGGCTTCGACAGCATCGTCCACCCAGATCAGCTCATTGCCCGGCAAGCCCGAACGGGAGATTTCTTCGCGCGCCGGATACGGCACGACACGCTTGCCTTTCAAGCGGCCGCGCACCCGCTTGTTCGCCAGTTCCGGGTAGACCGAACCGATGTCGATGATGACCATATCGTCCGGCACCTTGTACAAAGGCGTCTGGTAAGGACCGCCCTTCTTGCGGGAGCCGCGCAGCAGCGGCTCGTAATAGCCGGTAATCAGGCCTGAATTGCTGCCGTCGGGCGCAACCACCTGGTGCGGATCGAAGAACGATTCGAAGAACAGGCGGATGGCGGCCTGGCTGTTCGCATCCACTGTCTTGGCAATGGCGCAGGGCTCTTTCCAGTCGGCGCCATTGGCCAGCTTGGAGCAGGACAGCATGAAGGCGGGCCAGGCGGCGCGCAAGTCGTCACGCTCCCATCCCGGCAGGTCGGCAAAGCGTGCGGGGATGAATTCAGCCTTGGCGGGCGGCGTCGGCGCGGCGGGTACGGTCGGCTGCGCCGGCGGCTGGGCTGGCGTGGCAGGCACGGTTGGCGTGACCGGCGCAGGCTGCGCTGGTTTTGCCGGCGGTGGCGGTGGCGTGGCGCAGCCGGCCAGCACTAATGCGACGGCGGCGGCGCAAACGGGTAAACTACGGCGTGTCGAAAACATGAGGTGTTATCTATGATGTATCTGATGCTTGAAGCGCTGGTGGCGCTATTTCTTCTGGTGTTTATCGTCTGGTGGACGCTGCCATCCAACAAAAAGAAGAAGGACGGCGACAAGTAATTAGTGCAGGGTTCGCGGCAGCGACAGCACGAATTCCGGGATTTTGGTCTCGAATTGGTGGCCGTCTTCCGCCACGCAGAAATACTCGCCAAACATCGAGCCCTGCGGGGTGCGCAGTTGCGTGCCGCTGGTGTACTCGAACACTTCGCCCGGCGCCAGCAAAGGCTGGTGGCCCACGACGCCCAGGCCGCGCACTTCCTCAATATGGTTGTTCGCATCGGTGATCACCCAGTGGCGGGAAATCAGCTGGGCCGGCACGGTGCCGGTATTTTTGATGGTAATCGTGTAAGTAAACACGAAATTGGTGCGGTCCGGATTGGACTGTTCCGGCAGGTACTGGGTGCGTACCTCGACCGCAAACTCATACTGGGCCATAAGGGTTTCCTTCATAACAATTGGGCAATTCTAGTCCAAGCAATCGGACAGCGTCCGCACAGCAGCGTAAAATAACGCATCTTTTTTACCAGCCGACCAGCCATGACCACTTTCCGTATCGCTCCGAGCATCCTGTCCGCCGACTTCGCCCGACTGGGTGAAGAGGTTCGCAACGTTGTTGCCGCAGGCGCCGACATCATCCACTTCGATGTCATGGATAATCACTACGTGCCAAACCTGACCGTCGGCCCGCTGGTGTGCCAGGCGATCCGCCCGCACGTGCAAGTACCGATCGACGTGCACCTGATGGTCAAGCCGGTCGACCGCATCATCCCTGATTTCGCCAAAGCTGGCGCCAACATCATCACCTTCCATCCGGAAGCGTCCGACCATATCGACCGTTCGCTGCAACTGATCCGCGACAACGGCTGCAAGGCTGGCCTGGTGTTCAACCCCGCCACCCCACTGAGCTACCTGGACCACGTGATGGACAAGATCGACATGATCCTGATCATGTCGGTGAACCCAGGCTTCGGCGGCCAGTCCTTCATCCCGCAGGCGCTGAAGAAGATCGCCGAGGCGCGCCGCCGCATCGACGAATCCGGCCGCGACATCATGCTGGAAGTCGACGGCGGCATCAAGATCGACAATATCAAGGCCGCGGCAGAAGCTGGCGCCGACACCTTCGTAGCCGGCTCCGCGATCTTCGGCCAGCCTGACTACAAGGCCGTGATCGACGCAATGCGCGTCCAACTGGCTTCGGCGTAATTGTATGGCGGCGGTCCTGCGCGGCGTAAGGGCCGCCATCATTGACCTCGACGGCACCATGCTCGACACGATGCCGGACTTCGAGGTGGCCATCAACCTGATGCGCGAAGAACTGGGCCTGGCGCCGATCACTGCGACGCAGATCGAACTGATGGTCGGCAAAGGTTCGGAAAACCTGGTGCGGCGCGTACTGGCGCTGGACTTCGATGAAGAAGGCGTGGAGCGCATGTTCGGCCAGGCGATGGAGGCTTACCAGCGCCATTACCTTGTGATCAACGGCCGCCATAGCGAGGTTTATGCCGACGTGGTGTCCGGCCTGCAGGCCATGAAGGCCAACGGCCTGCGCCTGGCCTGCGTGACCAACAAGCCGGTCGCTTTCGCCAGGCCGCTGCTGGCACTGAAAGGCCTGGACGGCTATTTCGAAGTGCTGTTCGGCGGCGATTCCTTCGAAAAGAAGAAGCCTCACCCCATGCCGCTGCTGAAAGCCTGCGAACATTTCGACCTGCCACCGTCGCAGGTAGTGGCAATTGGCGACTCTTCGAACGATGCGGAAGCGGCCCGCGCGGCAGGCTGTCCGGTGCTGACTGTGCCATATGGATATAACCACGGAGTGGGTATACACGAAACAGATTCCGATGGTATAGTTGACACGCTGCTTCATGCAGCTGCCTTGATTAGCACGCAAAACGACGCTATCTGACCGAAATGTTTCTCAACAAAAGACACAATGTAACCCACCGGGGCTCGATTGAGGCCTGGCTGTGGCGACGCTGGCAATCCTGACTTAGTCCCGATTGCTGTCGGCGCACGCCCATGTGTTCCGACAGGTTTTTTGTAACCTTACCGCCACCACCCTAACCCTGGCGGAACGGAGAGAACATGACCGAACTCGAATTCAAATCCCTGGCCGCGGAAGGCTACAACCGTATCCCCCTGATCGCGGAAGCTTTCGCCGACCTGGAAACCCCGCTCACCCTGTACCTCAAGCTGGCCCAGACCCAGAACTACGGCAAGAACACCTTCCTGCTGGAGTCGGTGGTGGGCGGCGAACGTTTCGGCCGCTACTCCTTCATCGGCCTGCCGGCCAATACCCTGCTGCGCAGCACCGGCAAGCTGACCGAGATCGTCAGGAACGGCCAGGTGATCGAGACCCACGAAGGCAATCCCCTCGAATTCATCGAGCAATACCAGGCCCGCTTCAAAGTGGCCGTGCGCCCTGGCATGCCGCGTTTCTGCGGTGGCCTGGCCGGCTACTTCGGCTACGACACGGTGCGCCACATCGAAAAGACGCTGGCACATACGCAGCCGAAAGACGACCTGGGCCTGCCTGAGATCCAGCTGATGGTGACCGAGGAACTGGCCGTCATCGACAACCTGTCCGGCAAGCTGTACCTGATTGTCTACGCCGACCCGCAGCAGCCGGAAGCCTTCTCCAAGGCCCGCCAGCGCCTGAAAGACCTGCGCGCCCTGCTGCGCCGCGGCGTCGATGCGCCGGTGACCACGCCTTCGGTGCGCACCGAAACCATCCGCGACTTCGCCAAAGAGGATTACCTGAAGGCGGTCGCCAAGGCGCACGAATACATCCTGGCCGGTGACCTGATGCAGGTGCAGATCGGCCAGCGCATCCGCAAGCCATATGTGGATTCGCCGCTGACGCTGTACCGCTCCCTGCGTTCGCTGAACCCTTCGCCGTACATGTACTTCTACAATTTCGGCGACATGCAGATCGTCGGCGCCTCGCCGGAAATCCTGGTGCGCAACGAGACCCTGCCGGACGGCGAGAAGAAAGTCACGCTGCGCCCGATCGCCGGCACCCGCCCGCGCGGCAATACGCCGGAACGCGACGCGGCGCTGGCCGAAGAACTGCTGAACGATCCGAAGGAAGTCGCCGAACACGTCATGCTGATCGACCTGGCGCGCAATGACCTGGGCCGCATCTCCGAAACCGGCAGCGTGAAGTTGACCGACAAGATGGTGATCGAGAAGTACTCGCACGTTCAGCACATCGTCTCCAACGTGGAAGGCAAGCTGAAGAAAGGCATGTCCAACCTGGACGTGCTGCGCGCCACCTTCCCGGCCGGCACCCTGACCGGCGCGCCGAAAGTGCGCGCCATGGAAATCATCGACGAGCTGGAAATCTGCAAGCGCGGCATCTACGGCGGCGCCTGCGGCTACCTCTCCTTCGGCGGCGAAATGGACGTGGCGATCGCCATCCGCACCGGCGTGATCAAGGACGGCATGCTGTACGTGCAGGCGGCCGCCGGCATCGTTGCCGATTCGATTCCGGAAATGGAATGGCAGGAAACTGAAAACAAGGCGCGCGCCGTGTTGCGCGCAGCCGAGCAAGTGCAAGATGGCCTGGATGGGGAGTTCTGAAATGCTGCTGATGATCGACAACTACGACTCCTTCACCTACAACATCGTGCAGTATTTCGGTGAGCTGGGCGAAGACGTGCGCGTGCACCGCAACGACGAAATCACCATCGCCGAAATCGAAGCATTGAATCCCGACCGCATCTGCATCTCGCCGGGCCCAAAAGACCCGTCGCAGGCGGGCATCTCGCTGGAAGTGCTGAAACACTTCGCTGGCAAGAAACCTATCCTGGGCGTCTGCCTGGGACACCAGGCCATCGGCGAAGCCTTTGGCGGCAAAGTTATCCGAGCCAAGCAAGTCATGCATGGCAAAACTTCTCTTATCGCGCATACGGGTGTGGGCGTGTTCCAGGGCTTACCCAGCCCGTTCACGGTAATCCGCTACCACTCTTTGGCAATCGAGCGATCCTCGCTGCCTTCCTGCCTGGAAGTCACAGCCTGGACCGACGACGGCGAAATCATGGGCGTGCGGCACAAGGAGTACGACATCGAGGGTGTGCAGTTCCACCCTGAGTCCATCCTGTCCGAGCACGGCCACGCCTTGCTGAAGAATTTCCTCGATCGCAAATAAGAGAAGGAAGCATCATGTCAATCACGCATCAAGAAGCACTGGTTCGCTGCATCGAACACCGTGAGATTTTCCACGACGAGATGCTGCACCTGTTCCGCCAGATCATGTCCGGCGAAATGTCGCCGGTGATGGTGGCGGCGCTGACCATGGGACTGCGCGTCAAAAAGGAAACCATCGGCGAGATCACCGCTGCGGCGCAAGTCATGCGCGAGTTCTCGACCAAGGTGCCGATGGCGGATACCACCAACCTGGTGGATATCGTCGGCACCGGCGGCGATGGCGCCCACACCTTCAATATTTCTTCCGCTTCGATGTTTGTTGCCGCCGCCGCCGGCGCGCGCGTGGCCAAGCATGGCGGGCGTTCCGTGTCTTCGTCTTCCGGTAGCGCGGACCTGATCGAATCGCTGGGCGCGCACATCAACCTGAAGCCGGAACAGATCGCGCAGTCGATCGCGCAAACCGGCATCGGCTTCATGTTCGCGCCGAATCACCATGCCGCAATGAAGCACGTGGCTCCGGTGCGCCGCGAACTGGGTGTGCGCTCGATCTTCAATATCCTTGGCCCGCTGACCAATCCGGCCGGCGCGCCGAATATCCTGATGGGCGTGTTCCACCCTGACCTGGTCGGTATCCAGGTGCGCGTGCTGCAACGCCTGGGCGCGCAGCATGCGGTGGTGGTGTATGGCCGCGACAATATGGATGAAGTATCCCTGGGCGCGGGCACCATGGTGGGTGAACTGGTCAACGGCGAAATCCGCGAATACGAGATCCACCCTGAAGACTTCGGCCTGTCGATGATCGCTTCGCGCAACCTCAAGGTGGCCGATGCGACGGAGTCGAAGGCGCGCGTGATGGAAGCGCTGCGCGGCGAGCCGGGTCCGGCATCGGACATCGTGGCGCTGAATGCCGGTACTGCCCTGTATGCGGCAGGCGTGGCGTCCTCGATCGAGGATGGCCTGGCGCGCGCTCGCGCAGCCGTGTCCTCCGGGGCGGCCGTCGCCAAGCTGGAACAGTTCGTCCGCGTCACCCAGGAACTCGGCCGGGAGGGTTAAGCGATGTTCGGCATCCACGACCTGACGCTGTTTGTAATCTCCGGTCTGCTGCTGAACATCATGCCTGGACCGGACTCATTGCTGATCATGGCGCGCAGCGCCACGCAGGGCTGGCGCGCGGGTTGCGCCGCAGCCCTGGGCATTGGCGCCGGCACCATGGTGCATATCGGCGCGGCGGCGCTTGGCCTGTCAGCCGTGCTGGCCACTTCCGCCACCGCTTTCACCGTGGTGAAATGGGTTGGTGCGGCGTATATCGTCTGGTGCGGCATTGGCATGCTGCGCGCGCGGCTTAAGACCAGCGAAACCGGCAAACCGGCCGGATCGGCCGTCCCGCCTGACCCATTGGGTCAGGCACCGTCCTACCGGTTTGCGCCGCCGGCTGCCCTGCCCTACCGCAAAATCTTCGCCCAAGGCTTCCTGACCAACGTCCTGAATCCGAAAGTCGCGTTATTCTTCCTGGCTTTCGTGCCGCAGTTCATCGACGCGAATGCGGCCAACAAGCCACTGGCCTTCCTCGTCCTTGGCTGCATTTTCAATTTCAACGGCATGCTGTGGTGTAACGGCCTTGCCATCTTTACCGCCTTCGCGAGCGCGAAGCTGAAGGTCAAACCGCTGGTGGCCCTGTGGCTGAACCGCGTGACCGGAGGCCTGTTCATCGCGCTCGGCGCACGCCTGGCCCTGGCCGAACAACACTGAGAATCATCATGTCCGATATCCTGAACAAAATCCTGGCCGTCAAGGCCGACGAAGTAGCCGCTGCCAAGAAGCACCGCAGCCTGCAATCCCTGCGTGACGAAGTGGAAGGCGACAAGGACTTGCGCGCCGGCCTGCGCGGCTTTGAAGCCAGCCTGCGCAAGAAAATCGAAGGCGGCCATGCCGGCGTCATTGCCGAAGTGAAGAAAGCCTCGCCATCGAAAGGCGTACTGCGTGCCGACTTCCGCCCTGCCGACATCGCCCAGAGCTACGCCGAAGCCGGCGCGGCCTGCCTGTCGGTGCTGACCGACGTGAACTTCTTCCAGGGCGCGAACGAATACCTGCAGCAGGCGCGCGCTGCCTGCGACATTCCCGTGCTGCGCAAGGATTTCATGGTCGACATGTACCAGATCTATGAAGCGCGCGCGATGGGCGCCGACTGCATCCTGCTGATCGTGGCGGCCCTGGACCATGGCCTGATGGCGGAGATGGAAGCCTGCGCTCACGAACTGGGCATGGACGTGCTGATCGAATCGCACGACGGCGACGAGCTGACTGCTGCGCTGAACCTGAAGAGCCGCCTGATCGGCATCAACAACCGCAACCTGCGCACCTTCGACGTGACGCTGGACACGACGCTCAACCTGCTGTCGCGCATCCCGCAAGAACGCATGGTGATCACCGAATCCGGCATCATGACCCCGGCCGACGTGCAGCGCATGCGCGAAAACGACGTGCATGCGTTCCTGGTCGGCGAAGCCTTCATGCGCGCGCCCGACCCGGGAGCCGAGCTGCGCAAGCTGTTCAGTTAAATCCGCAGCGTTCCGATTTCATGGCGCCGGCGCGGCGCCATTCGGTAAACAGGCCCTTCGACTGCGGCTCGAACATGGTGATGGTCTGGCCATCGAGGCTGATCTTGAAGGCCTCGATGCGTTCAACCGTCATCCATGGTTTGTCGGCCAGCGGCACCTGCCATACGAAGTTGCGGTTGCGTACGGCCCATTCACCCTGCTCCTCCTTGACCTTATCCTCTTTGCCCTTCACCGGCAGCACAAAATAACTGCCGTCATCGCGCATGAGCACCCTGCCATCCGGGCCGATCTTGCTGGACTCCCAGATGCCGACGATTGCGCAAGGCTGCGGATGGCTGCCCAGCGCTGCCTCGACATGCTTCTCCGCCGTCTGCTTCCCCAGCCCGACCAGGCCAGCCACGCCTAGCGCGGCGATCACGCCGACGATGGTCGACGGGAGAATGGCGTGGTTGCCGCCGCGCAGGCGAACGATATCGTCGAAGGTAGCGCCCAACCAGCCGGTGCCGATTTCATTTTCACGCAGCGTCACTTTGCCGCGCCGGATCATCAGCAGCAGAACCAGGATGTTGGCGAGCGGGATAATCATGAAGGCCACCGCCAGGATCCGCATGACAATGTTCGATCCGGCTCCCTTGGCCAGGCGATAGACGGCAGCCATCGCCAAGGCGGTAACGGAGATCGCCAGGACGGGCGCCGGCCAGCCGGCCAGGCCGCGGATGAAATAGCTCGCGGCCACGTAAAGCGCACTCGCATATATCGTCAGGCGCAGGCCATCGGCCAGAATGAACAGGCCCGGGTCTGCGCCGGAATCACGCGCCGCAACCATTTCCGGTTCCGGCTCACGGCGCGACAACGGCGGCATGGCTATTGTCGCTTCTGCTGGTTCCAGCGACAGGCCGGCGGCCGCCGGCGGCCGCTTTGCAACGGGCGGGCGTGCCGGCGGCGGGCTTGGTGGCGGCGGCGCCTGGCCTATCTCGCGGCCGGATTCCAGGTTGAGCGTGGCGTGGCAGCCGGCACGCTCTTTCAATGCGTCGACATAATGCTGGGCCTGGGCGCGCAGCACGCCTTTCTTGACGATGGTCCTGCGCCCGCCCGACAGCAGCGCCAGCATTTCCGTTATCGGCTTGCGCATCAAGGCCGCAAGGCGCCGGGCGGCATCGCCCAGCTCCACGCCTGGCGCCGGGCCTTCCAGCACAACCTGGTAAAGCGCAGGGCGGTGCACTTCGCCGGACTGGTTGTCCACCACCGTCAGGCCGAGCTGGCCGGCCAGATGGAGCACGTGCGGCATGACTTCGTCGCGGCGATAGGTCACGCTCAGGCGGCCAGCATCGCCGGCGAAATGGCCCTCCGACCATGGGGTATCCGGGAATAGCGCCACCAGCGCGTCGTGAAAGCGCTTCAGCAAGGCCGACGGCGGTTGCCCGCCGCTTTCTTGCCTCAACTTGTTCATGAAGGGAAAAACGTCCAGGTCCGCCTCAGGTGTGGCGACCGACGCCAGTTGAATCTGGTAACTCATGCAAGCCAATTAAACAATTAACAATGCATGGTAAATTACTATAGTGCAAAAATAAAGACTGGCGAGACATGAAAACGACAACTCGCCTCGCCATTCTCGCCGGCCTGGCCGGTTTCTATTTCTATGCGATCGCGCCGATCCGCATCGCTCTCAAGGCAGGTAGTTGACGAAAGCGTATGCGCCAGCTGCCGCGAGGACCAGCAGTGCGAGCAGCAGTTTGGTGGATGGCAGCATCCCTTCGCGGCCGCCCAGTTCGCGCACTTCGTCGGCGTCCAGCAAGGAGTTGCTGGTGGCAAGGCCGTTCTCTTTCAGGACACTCGCGGCGCGGAAATAGCTCCAGGCGGCCAGCAGGCTGCCCACGCCGGGAACCAGCGCCAGCGGCGCGAATACGAAGCGGAACAGGCTGGAGCCAGTCGCCTGGCCGAGCTGGAACACCGCGATCGCGCCCAGCACATTCATCGCCAATGCCAGCGAAATCAGGTAAGGCGACTTGAGGCGAAGGACCATGACCAGCAACAGCACTGCAATACTGATGCCCAGCGCCCGGGCAGCCATGCGCTGGGATTCTGCGGCCTTGAACATCTTGTCGTCCGGTTCGATGCCGACAAAGGCCGGCTGGTCGAAGCTGGTTGCCGGCTGCGGCTGCGGCTGCGCCACATGCGCCGGCGGCGCGCTTGGCGCCTTTGGCGCCGCCTTGGCAGCGGCTTTGCGCGGCTCGGGAGAAACCGTGGCGCGGCAGCTCGCCCGGTCGCGCAGCGCGGTGACGTAAACCTCGGCTTGTGCGCGGGTCAGGCCTTTCTTGACCAGGGTGCGGCGGCGCGAATGCAGCAGCAGCACCATCTGCGGCAGCGGCTGGTTCATCAACTCCGCAAGCTGGGTCGCGGCGACTTCGATTTCCACGCCTTCCAGCGGGCCCTCCAGCACGACCTGGTAAGCCAGTGGCCGGTGCACGGCGCCGTTTTGTTCGTCCACCACGGTCACGCCAAGGTCACTGGCAATGCGCAGTACGTGAGGAATCACTTCATCGTGGCGGCGCGCAATCGCTACGCTGCCATAGCCGCCCTTGAAGTTGTCGGCCAGCGGGCCATCCGCCCATGGGCAGGCATCAACGGCCTTGTCACCTGCGCCATAACTGGTCAGGCAGGGGAACAGCTTCAGGATGGCATCGCGAAAACTTTTTAACTGCTGGGATGGCGCAATGCTGATGGTTGCGCCGGCAATCTGTTCCAGGAATGGGAGAACTTCCGCATCGTTGGCAGGAACTTCGCGCGCGACGATGTGCAGTAGATAAGTCATAAATTAAACGTAGCCAAACTCGTAATGGCTGATGTTAAATTACCGGCGGGCAAAATAATAGTCTCTGCGGCATGAAAACGACAGCCGCCAACGTGGCGACAGTCAAGCCGCTAAAGGTGTATGAGCCGCTATTTCAGTGCGGTTGCGGCCATTTTCCTTGGCCCGGTACAGGGCCGCGTCGGCGCGCGACAGGAGGCTGTCCAGGGATTCGCCCGATGTTTGCTGGCCGGCAATACCGATGCTGATTGTACAAGCCGGCAGGCCTGGCTGTTGGCATTCATGCAATTGAGACTGAATGCGCTGCGCCAGTTGCTGCGCGTGCGGCAGCGCGGTGTCCGGCAGCAGGACCACGAACTCCTCGCCGCCGAAGCGGGCGACGAAATCGCACTGGCGCACCGAGCGCAGCACCACCGCCGCGACATGCACCAGCACTTTATCGCCCTGTGCATGGCCATGCTGGTCGTTGATGGCCTTGAACAGGTCAAGGTCGATGGCCATCAGCGCCAGCGGCGCATCATGGCGCTGCTGGCGGGCCCGCACGCCGCTGAAGCATTGCAGGAAACCGCGCCGGTTCAGCACGCCGGTCAGGGGATCATGGGTGGAACGCTGCTCCAGGATTTTCTGCAGCTTGCGCGTGGCCAGCATCAGGAAGGCGACCGTCATCAGCAAGGTCATGAAGTTGGCCAGCGCCAGGTAGACGTTGACGAGCGGGCTGCGTTGCATCAGGTCCGCCGCCTCGCCGCTGATAAACATGGCGGCCACGCCGCGCGTCAGCACATTCACCACTTGCAGCGCCAGCAGGATACCGAAGAACCAGCTGGTAAAGTGCGGCGCGCGATAACGCCAGACCAGGCGCAACTGGTCAACGTAGAACACCGCGACCAGGAAGCTGAAGGCCGTTGCGCGGCGCGGGAAATTGGGTTCGGCCAGCAGCCACCACAGGATGGCCGCCAGCTCCAGCACCCACACGGCATGGAAAATCGTCCATCCCGGCGGCACGCCAAAAAAGCGCCGCGTCCCCACCATCGAGAGGCCGATGCCCCACATCAGGCAGGTATTCGCGGCCGGCAGCGCCACTTCATCGGGCAGCGTCCCGCGCGACAGGAACAGCCCGCCGGCGCCGACCATGCAAAGCAAGCCGCCCGCCCAGTGCCCGACACCGGCTACCTCGCGGCGGAAGCTCATATGCATGGAATACATGGCTACCGCCAGCACCGCGCAGGTCAGCGTGGTGGTGAACAGGATGGTGAACGGGTCCAGCGCGAACTTCACGGCATCTTCATGCGCTTGGGCGGCGCAGGCCGGTCTTCTGCTGTTCCACTGCGATGGTGATGCCCGGCACACGGTCGCCTTGCAGGACCACGTCGAAGGCCATCAGCTCGTCGCGGCGGAAAGCATGCACCTGCACCGTCTCGCCTACCTTGTAGCGCGACAGCAGGCCGTCCACATTGGACGGGTTGCCGCTGACGCGCAGGCCGTCGATCGCCACCAGCAGGTCATTGGCCGACAGGCCGGCCTTCTGCGCAGCGCCGCCGTCGTGCACGGCGCTCAGCTTGCAGTCGGCGCCTTCGCGTCCGAGATTGACGTCCAGGCTAGGCTTGGACGCCTTGCGCTCGTCCTTGTAGCCCACCCCGAATTGCGGCAGCAGCTTGGCCAACGGCACGTCGTCAGTGCCGCGGATGTATTTGTCGAAGAAGGTCTTCAGCTTGAAGCCGGCCACGCTGTCGAACAGCGCTTCCACCTCTTCCGGGGTCACGCCGCGCGGTTTGCCGTTGTAGAAGTCGCGGCCGAACTTCTGCCACAGCGCGCGCATGATGTCGTCCAGCGAGCGCTTGCCATTGGTCTTGGCGCGGATGGTCAGGTCCAGGCCCAGGCCGATAAGCGAGCCCTTTGCGTAGTAGCTGACGATGGCATTCGGCGAATTCTCGTCCTGGCGATAGTATTTGCCCCAGGCGTCGAAGCTGGAATTGGCCACGCTTTGCTTGGTGCGGCCGCTGCCGCGCAGCACGGCGCCGACAGTCTTGCCCAGCATCTTGAAGTAGCCCTCTTCCGACAACAGGCCGGCGCGCACCAGCATCAGGTCGTCGTAGTAGCTGGTAAAGCCCTCGAACAGCCAGAGCAGCGAGGTGTAGTTCTCCACCTGGTAATCGTAGGGCGCAAACACTGCCGGCTTGATGCGCTTGACGTTCCAGGTGTGGAAGTATTCGTGGCTGCACAGGCCCAGGAACTTCATATAGCCTTCGCTCGGCTCCTTGCCTCTCTGCGCGACGGTCGGCAGGTCGGCGCGGGAGCAGAACAGCGCGGTCGAAGCGCGGTGTTCCAGGCCGCCGTAGCCGTCGCCCACCACCATCGTCATGAAGACGTAGCGGTCCATCGGGGCTTTTTTGCTGCGCGGCTCGAAGAAGGCGATCTGGGTTTCGCAGATCTGTTTCAGGTCGGCACAGACGCGGGCGATGTCGAGGTTGGGCACGCGGCCGGTGAACACTACGTCGTGCTGCACGCCCAGCGCCTTGAAGCTGGCCATCTCGAACGTGCCCATTTCGACCGGACTGTCGATCAGTTCGTCGTAATCCCGCGCGATATATGTGCCAAAACCGTAGCGCTTGGCCTTCAGCTCTTTCAATGCAGTGGCAACGCGCCATTTGGCCGCTGCCTCGTGGCCTGGGCGCTGGATGTCGACCACATGCGGCTCGCCTTCCTGTCCAACGGCACGCAGGAACACGCTGGTGCCGTTGAAGAAGCCGTGGGTCTGGTCGAGGTGGGCGGCGCGCACCGACAGGTCCCAGGCATAGACTTCGTAATGCACGGTGAGCTTGCCCTTGCATGGCGCGGCCTGCCATGAGTGCTTGTCGAGCTTTGCCAGCTCCACCGGCTGGCCGCCCGCTTCGGCGCGGATCTGCACGATATTGCGCGAGAATTCGCGGATCATGTAGCTGCCCGGGATCCAGGCTGGCAGCACCAGGACCTGGCCCTCCAGGGCCGGCGCTTCAATGGTCATGCTGACCTGGAACATATGGGTTGCCGGGTCTTTGGCGGCGATCGTGTAGCTGATTTTTTTCATTGGATGTCGGACGGCGTGTCGATGTCCTGCAGGATGCCGGGATCGTCCACCGTCAGTTCGTTAACCGGGTTGTTCTTCAATATGCTGCGGGCGCCCTGGTCGCCGGCCAGCGCCAGCAAGGCCGGCAAGTGGGCATGGCCGAAGGCGACGGGGTTGCCGCGCCGGCCCTGGTACAGTGGCGCCGCAATCGCAGCCGGGCTTTGCGCGCCGGCGCCCTGCCCTACCGCCTTTGCCAGCGCGGCCATCGTGGACGGCTGAACATAAGGCATGTCGGCCAGCGCAATCAGCCAGCCGTCGGCCTCGCGCGCATGCTGTACGCCGCATGCCAGTGAGGCAGCCATCCCTGCGTCGGCATTGGCGCAGGCGATGACTTCGCAGCCGGCGGCCCGGAGCTGGTTGGCCGTTGCCGCATCATCCGGCCGCACAACGGCAACCACGCGCTGCAGCGCAGCCAGCATGGCGCGGGCGCTGGCGACGGCAACCGGTTCGCCGTTCGGCAAAGCCTGCAGCAGTTTGTAACGCTCGCCTGTCGGGTCGAACCGGCTGCCACGGCCGGCGGCCAGCAGGACGCCGACGACTGTGCCGCCACCCGTCGTGACGCCCGCATCCGCAGCAGCGGCGGATGCTTGGGCGGCAGTGGGGGCGGTCACGTGCAACGCCTGCCTCAGGCCTTGCTCAGGTCGAACGGCAGCTTGCGAACGCGCTTGCCGGTCAGTTTGAACACTGCGTTGGCCAGGGCCGGCGCCAGCGGCGGCAAACCTGGCTCGCCCATGCCGGTCGGATTGTCGATGGAAGCCACGGTGAACACTTCCACCACCGGCATGTCTGTCATGCGCGCCACCGTGTAATCGCTGAAGTTCGACTGCTCGACCACGCCGTCCTTCAGCGTGATCGCCGCGCCAGGCAAGGTGGTGCCCAGCCCCATCAACGCAGCACCCTGCACCTGCGCTTCGATGGTCATCGGGTTCACCGGCAGGTTGCAGTGCACACCCGCGGTTACCTTGTGCACCTTGGGCTGGCCATTCTTCATCGACGCCACCACCACGTAAGCCACGGAGGTCTCGAACGACTCGTGCAGCGCCACGCCCCAGGCCTGGCCTTTCGGCAGCTTGCTCTTGCCATAGCCCGACTTCTCGACCGCCAGGTTGAGCGCCGCCAGTTGGCGTGCATGCTTGGGATCGATCAGCTTGCGGCGGTATTCCACCGGATCCATTTTGGCGACGTGCGCTGCCTCGTCGATCAGCGTCTCCATCACGAAGGCGGTGTGGGTCGAACCCACGGAACGCCACCACAGCACCGGCACATTGGCCTTCACGTTATGCACGCTCAGGTTCATCGGCACCGAGTACGGATCGCCCATGCCTTCGACCATGGTGGCGTCCACCCCATCCTTGACCATCATCGGCTCGAACGGAGTGCCGGTGATGATGGACTGGCCAACGATCACATGGTTCCAGCCCACGATATTGCCCTTGGCATCAAAGCCGATATCGGCCTGGTGCACATGGGAAGGACGGTAGTAGCCGCCCTTGATATCGTCCTCACGGCTCCAGATCAGCTTGAGCGGACCCTTGCCCCAGGCCTTGGCCACGTTCACCGCTTCCACGATGTAGTCGGAGGTCGGCACCGCGCGACGGCCGAAACCACCGCCGGCCATCATGGTGTTCAGCGTGACCTTGTCCGGTGTCAGCCCGGCAGCCTTGGCGGCGGCTACCGCGTCCAGCGTCTGGAACTGGCTGCCCGCCCAGATAGTGCAGGAATCGGCCTTCAGGTCCACCACGCAGTTCAGCGGCTCCATCGGCGCGTGCGCCAGGTAAGGGAACTCGTAGGTTGCGCTGATTTTCTTCGGCGCCTTGGCGATGGCTGCGACATCGGCCTTCTTCACCGGCGTGCCGGCCTTCTTCGCCAGCGCCTTGTACTCGGCGAGCTGTTTCTTGCTGCTGATCTTTTCCAGGCCGTCGGTATCCCACTCGACCACCAGCGCCTCGCGGCCCTGCTTGGCCGGCCAGTAGCCGTTCGCCACCACCGCCAGGCCGCTGCCGCCACGATCGGTATCGACCTTGACAACATCGATCACGCCCGGAATGGCCTTGGCCTTGGAGGCATCGAACTTCTTCACCTTGCCGCCAAAGACCGGGGCACGCATCAGCACCGCCACTTTCGCGCCCTCCGGCTTGAAGTCCATGCCGAATTGCTGGGTGCCGGTCGACTTGGCGCGCGCATCAAGGCGAGGCGTCGGCTTGCCGATGATGGTGAAGTCCTTCTGGTCCTTCAACTTGACTTCCTTCGGCACAGGCTGCTTCATCGCCGCATCGGCCATCGCGCCATAAGTCGCGCTCTGGCCGGACGGGCCTGTCAGCATGCCCTTTGCAGCACGCACCTGCGAAACAGGCACCTTCCACTGTTCGGCCGCTGCGGCAACCAGCATGGCCCGCGCACGGGCGCCGATTTCGCGGTGCTGCTGCCAGGAGTGCTTGACGGCGGTGGAGCCACCCGTCATCTGGATACCGAAGTTGGGATCCTTGTACGGGTCGCCGGCCGGCGCCAGCGATGAACGCACCTGCGACCAATCGGCGTCCAGCTCCTCGGCGATCAGCATCGGCAGCGCGGTGTGCACGCCCTGGCCGAACTCGAGGCGGTTGACCTGGATGGTGACGGTATTGTCAGGTGCAATGTGGAGGAAGGCGTTGGGCGCCACCGGCGGCTTGGCCGGCGCGTCGGCAGCCAGCGCACGGGCAAAGCGCCCGCCGCCGCTGGCCACGTAGAAGCCGAGGATCAGGCCACTGCCGGCCTTCAGGAAAGTACGGCGCGACACTCCTTCAGGAGCCACACCGTCCGCTTGAGCTGCCATGAACCATTCTTTGCGCATGGCGGCCTCCCTCAAGCGATGGATTTCGCGGCGTCCTTGATGGCGGCGCGGATCCGTTGATAGGTGCCACAGCGGCAGATATTGCCCGACATGGCGTTATCGATATCGGCGTCGCTCGGCGCCTTGTTGGTGCGCAGCAGGGCCGTCGCGCTCATCACCTGCCCGCTCTGGCAATAGCCGCATTGTGGAACATCGTGCTTGACCCAGGCATCCTGCACCGCCTTGCCCACCTTGTCGGCGGACATGGCTTCGATGGTGGTGATCTTCTGCCCCACGGCCGCCGAAATCGGCGTCACGCAGGAGCGGATTGCCTGTCCTTCCAGGTGCACCGTGCAGGCGCCGCACATCGCCATGCCGCAGCCAAACTTGGTGCCGGTCATGTTGAGGTTGTCGCGCAGGGCCCAGAGTATGGGCGTAGAAGGGTCGGCGTCGACTTGCACGTCGCGCCCGTTGATGTTCAATGTGACCATGCCAGCTCCCTAGTTATACGACTATTTGATGGTGGCGAACTTCGCTTCCAGCGTACGCTGGTCAACTGCTCCTGCAATGCGGCTGCCGTCGGCGAAGAAAATCGCAGGCGTGCCATTGATGCTCATTTTCTGGCCCAGGGCCAGTACCTTGTCGTTCGGCGAGGTGCAGCCATTTGGCGCAGCAGGCGCCGCCTTGCCGTTCAACATCCAGTCATCCCAGGCCTTGTTGCGGTCGGCCGAGCACCAGATGTTCTGCGATTTGGTGAACGAATCCGGCGACAGGATGTTGTACAGGAAGGTGTATACGGTCACGTTGTCCGTACTGGCCAGCGTAGTCTGGCGGAAGCGCTTGCAATAGCCGCAGTTCGGATCTTCGAAAATCGCCATCACGCGCTTGCCGTTGCCCTTGACGGTCTTCAGCGCCAGTTCGAACGGCAGTTCGTCGAACTTGATCTTGTTCAGGTCATCGATGCGGGCCTGGGTCAGGTCGGTGCGGGTCTGCAGGTCGATGATGTGGCCTTCGACCAGGAAGCGGCCGCTCGGGTCGGTGTAGCGCACCTCGCTGCCGATGGCCACTTCATACATCCCGGCGATCGGGGACTTCTTGACGGAATCGATCTTGACGCCGTTCAGGCGCTCCGCCAGGGCTTTGCGCAGTTGCGCTTCTTCTTTTGCGTTCTGCGCGTCAGCACAGGACATCAGCATGACCGAAGCCAATGCCAATACCAGCTTACTCTTATTCATAGGGTCTCCGCTTTACAGCTTTCCGAGGGCATGTGAAATCAGCCGGCGCTTTACGCCCGGCAATTTATCCAGCAAGTTTAGCCCGAAATTACGCACTGCGCGCACCGGTTCTAGATCGGCGCCGAACAGGCGCTCCAGGCCATCTGTTGTGGCCAGCATCAGGCTCACTTCTTCTTTGCGTGCGCGGGCATAGCGCGCCAGCACGCGGTCATCGCCGATGGAGCGGTGCTCTTCCCGCTCCGCCACGGCTTTCACCAGTTCCTGAACGTCGCCGAAGCCCAGGTTCATGCCATGCCCGGCCAGCGGATGCACCACATGGGCGGCATCGCCCACCAGGGCCACGCGCGGCGCCACCATGGAATGAGGGCGCATCAGCCGCAGCGGGAAGGCCTTGACTACTTCCGGCTGCAGCGGGGTCAGTTTGCCCAGTTTTTCCCGGGCAAACGCCGCCAGCCTTTCGGCCAGCGCGGTGGCGCCTTCACGGCACAGGGAATCGGCCAGCATGTCAGGCGCCGACCACACCAGCGAGACCTGGTTGCACGGCAGCGGCAGCAAGGCCACGATGCCCTGCTCGCCGGTGAACCACTGGTGCGCCACGCCATGGTGCGGCAGCTCGCAGGCAAAGTTCGACACCACGCCGCGCTGGTTATATGGACGGTAATCGAGGCCGATATCGCACTGGCCGCGCACCCAGGACTGGGCGCCGTCGGCGCCTACCACCAGCGAAGCGCCGAGGTGGGAGCCATCGTCCAGCGTGATCACGGCGCCCTGTTCGTCATGCTTCAATGCGACGGCCTTGCCGTGCACGAAATGCACGTTCTGGGCAAAGCGCAGCGCTGCATCCAAAGCCTGGTTAAGGTTGCGGTCTTCCACGATCCAGCACAGGGTGCCGGTGTGGGCGCCGTAAGCATCGAAGTTCAGCGCGCCTGCCTTGCTGCCGTCGCCGTTGACCAGCATGGCGTCGACCGGCGCAATGCGCGACTGGTCCATCGCCCCCCACACTTTCAGGGAATCGAGCAAGCGGTGGGCGGTGTGGTTGAGGGCGAACACGCGGACGTCCCAGCTCGCCTCATCCGGGCGAGTTGGCGCCGGTGGCGGCCCCAGCAAGGTCACACTCAATCCGGACTGGGCAAATGCCAGGGCTGCCGTCTTGGCAATGGCGCCATTGCCGACGATGCAGACCGCAGTCTGCACATGGTGATGCGTGGGCTTGTTCATCCGCGCATTATAGCTTTCCCTCAATGGAAAAAGGCTATTGCAAACCAAGGATTCCCTGCTATAATGCTGCCTCTTGGCCTGGTAGCTCAGTTGGTAGAGCAGAGGACTGAAAATCCTTGTGTCGGTGGTTCGATTCCGCCCCGGGCCACCAAGAATAAAAAGTGAAAACGCCGACCTTCGAGTCGGCGTTTTTCGTATACGCCGCTCCCTGTGATCGGCGTTTTATTTTCGCTGGCGTTTGCTCTTGTGAGAATTGACGCATTTTTAGCAGGTATCAAAATGATACTATCTCGCGTTTTCTATTTCCTCACAGCAAATTAAATAAATGACCAGCATGAAAAAAACTGCGTTCGCCCTCGCGGCACTGGCAATCGCCTCCTCCTCGTACGCCCAGGTCGCCGCTGTCCCTGCAAGAACGGTGCACGGCTTTGTCGGGATCGGCGCCACCGCAGGCGGCGATAAACTGGCAACCGCCGAGTACACCAACGGCGACACCGCCAGCATCAGGGCCGGCAGCGGCGTGTACTTCACCGGCGGCCTGGATTTCCGTATCAACGAGCAGTTTTCCGCACAGGCCAGCGCAAGCTTCCATGTGGACGACCAGAGCGCGCAAAACGGCAGCATGAAGTTCCAGCGCTTCCCGATTGAAGCCCTGGTCTTCTACCACATCAACGAGCAATGGAAGCTGGGCACCGGCCTGCGCTACATCTCCAGCGCGAAGCTGAGCGGCAGCGGCGCGGCCGAATTCGACGACGTGAAGTTCGACAGCAGCCTGAGCAATGTGGTCGAAGCGGAGTACATGTTCACGCCACAGTTCAGCCTCAAATTGCGTTACGTGAATGAAAAGTTCGAAGTCAAGGACCGGTACTACCAAGGCGAGGCGAAAGCCAACCATGTTGGCGTCTCGGGCAACTTCTACTTTTAAGCGCAACACGCCCTCCTGAACTGAACCCAGAAAGCTGGACACCGGCTTCCTGGGTTTTTTCATTTCGCTGGCTTCCCCAGCACCCGCCCCTTCAGGCACTGCGCCTGGTCACCACGACCTCAAGGTATTCCCCCGGGACCACTAGCGCCGCTGTGCCAGCAGTATTAAACCGGTCCAGCAAGGCCTTTATATCCGTCTCCAAGGCCTGCTCGCCATCTGCGCCGACCGCGGCAAATGCCTTGTTGACCGGTCCGTAATAATCGCGGAACACCTGCAGCCAATGCGCGGCCGAGGCATAGCGAAAGTTAAAAGTCTTGCGCGTCGCCTGGATGCGTGCAGCATTATCGCCAAACAGTTCGCGCAAGTAGTCCTCAGTGCCCCACATGGCCGGCGATTTCAGGCCTGCCGGTGGCGGCACATGTTTCCCTATCGTCTTGAACAGCTGCCCGATAAATCCCTCCGGAGTCCAGTTGGCCATGCCGATGCGGCCCCCAGGGCGAATCACTCGCATCATCTCGCTGGATGACTTGGCATGGTCCGGGGTAAACATGACGCCGAACGTGGACAACGCCGCGTCGAAACTGGCGTCGGGGAACGGCAGCGCCTCGGCGTCAGCTTCGCGGAAGGTCACCGACAACCCTTCGGCGGCAGCACGGGCCCGCCCCTTTTCCAGTAGCGCAGGGACATAATCGGTGGAGGTGACCTTGGCGAAACGGCGGGCCGCTGCCAGCGTTGCGTTGCCGTTACCAGCAGCGATATCGATCACCCGCTCATTGGCGCGGATGTCTGCCGCCTCGGCGAGCGATTCGCCGACGATTTGGAGCGTGACCCCGATGATGGCGAAATCTCCGCTCGCCCAGGTCGCTTGCTGCTTTTGCTTGATGGCAGCAAAATCCGGTGTATTTGCATCCCGCTGCTGGGATGACGTCATTGACTGGCTTGGTTGGCTCATGGCGTTCTCCTGATGAATGAATCGGTCCAACTCCACCACGTTAGGTGACAAAGGAACAAAGCACCAGAACAAGCCATTTTGTCGGGAAATTTTACACATTAACAGTCTGCCAATTAATTTCACCAATAAAACAAGCCATGATTGCTTGTAACTACAGGTGATCCTGGCAATATTGTTGTTATGGCATGATTTGTGCTACGCCTGTTGAGTCTTTTTTTAACTCCTGGGACTCAATATGAAACCTGTTCGCCAGCTCCTGGCTGCCATTGCACTGATCGCCCCACTGTCCGCCTTCGCCTTCCCAATCGCCGTCGCCGGCACCGAGGGCAATCCTGTGCTGGCCGGCAGCACCGCCAACATCGTCGCCCGTTACGAAGGCACTTCCGCGGCGTACAGCAACGACCTTTATCTCGTCACCAATGACGGCATTGCGGGGAACGACATCTTCCTGTTTAACAACCATAGCTCCCTGGTCGGAGCCACTCTGGACCTGGGCAGCTTTGCCATGGGTAGTGAACTTGTGTTCCGCCTGCACGTCAACAACACCAACACGGATTACTTTACTGGCCAGGCTGGCCGCAATCCGGACGGCGCCGTCCACGCGCGGGTCCAAGGCAACTGGCTTCCCGACACGACGCTGGTAAGCTTCGAAGACCTGTACAACGGTCCTTTCGATTTCAATGACCTGAGCTTCTCCTTCACCAATACCACCACGCCGAACGATATCCCGGAGCCAGCCAGCGTGCTGCTGCTGGGCCTTGGCCTGGCCGGCATCGCTGCGACACGCCGCACGCCACGCAAGTCTTAAACAGGACAAACGCCGAAAACGCCGATCCTTGTGATCGGCGTTTTTGTTTCCCGGAGCAGAACGCGCTTGACGGCCACTTCTTGCCGGCCTATATTAAACCAATCGGTTAATTAAGTAATTGGTGAAATTTAATGCATGACCCGCTCAGCCAAACATTTTCCGCCCTGGCAGACCCGACACGGCGTGCCATGCTGGCGCGCCTGTCGCAGGGAGAGGCCAACGTTTCCGACTTGGCGGCACCCTTCCTTGGCGAGATGAGCTTGCCCGCCATTACCAAACACCTGCAGGTGCTCGAAAAAGCCGGCCTGATCACCAAGACGCGCAAGGCGCAGTGGCGCTCCTGCAGGATCAATGGCGATGGACTGAAAGACGCCGCCGACTGGATGGAGCAATACCGCGTGTTCTGGGAAGAGAGCTTCGACCGCCTCGATGCCTACCTGAAAACCGTCACCGCAAAGACCCCACATGAAGGAGATGAAAATGCCTGAATTCAGCGCCCCGAACGAGATTCGCATTATCCGCACCTATGACGCGCCCGTGCAGGCGGTCTGGGATGCCTGGACCGATCCGGCCCAGGTCGCGCAATGGTGGGGCCCGCGCGGCTTCACGCTGACCACGCACAGCAAGGACTTGCGTGTCGGCGGCACCTGGCGCTACACCATGCATGGCCCGGACGGCACCGACTGGCCGAACAAGACCACTTATCACGTGGTGGAGCCGCTGCAAAAGCTGGTCTACGACCACGGCGCCACCGACGACACGCCGCCGCTGTTCCGCGTCACGGTGCTGTTTGAAGAAGTGGATGGCAAGACCCGCATGGACATGACCATGGCCCTTGAAAATGCGGAAGCAGCGGCCCAGACCCGCCAGTTCATCCGCCACGCCAACGGCGATTCGACCTGGGACCGCCTGGCCGAGTACCTGGGCAAGCGCCTGGCTGACCAGGACAAGTTCGTTATCAACCGCAGCTTCGAGGCTCCGCTGGAAGTCGTATTCGAGATGTGGACCAAGCCGGAGCACCTGGCCCGCTGGCTGCCGCCAACCGGCATGGACATGCGCTTCCTGCGCGCCGACATCCGCACCGGCGGCGAGTCGTTGTACTGCATGAGCAATGCCGCGATCACCATGTACGGGCGGGCCCATTACGACGAAATCCGCCGCCCAGACCTGCTGGTCTACACGCAGCAATTCTGCGACGAGAACGAGTACGTCACGCGCCATCCGATGGCGCCGGTGTGGCCGGAAACCATGCGCACCACCGTGCAGCTCACGGCAGAGGCGCCAGGGCGTACGCGGGTCACGGTGACGTGGGAAGTGGAAGGCAAGGCAACCGCAGCAGAACTGGCTGCCTTCCTTGAACACCGCGCCAGCATGACGCAGGGCTGGAGCGGATCGTTTGACAAGCTGGAGGCGGTGCTGGGCGGCTGAGGCCCCAGCATGCGGCAAGTCCCCGCCGTGCAAGCGGCGGGGACTTCATCACTTACGGCTTGGAGGCAGGCGCTGCGCCGGCGGCGCCGGCAGCAGCCTTGGCAAAGTCGCCGGCCTTGATCACCGATACGGCTTCCGGCTTCAGGTTGGCACGCAGCGCTTCGTTGACCTGCGCCACGGTCAGCGCGCTGACTTTGGCTTCCAGCTCCTTGTCGAAGACCATGGTACGGTCGAAGCTCAGGTAGCCCGCCAGTCGGCCAGCCAGGCCGGCATCGCCGGTACGGCCCACTTGCTGCGATTGCAGCCAGGCCTTCTTGGCATCGGCCAGTTCGGCGTCGGTGAAGCCATCCTTCAGCGCCTTGCCCAGTTCTTCGCGCAGCGCCGCTTCCACCTTGGCGGTGTTTTGCGGCGCGCTGATCGCAAAGGCCAGCCACATGCCGGCCGGATCGCGCGATGGCACGGACAGTTGCGAACCTACGCCGTACGACAAGCCTTCCTTCTGGCGGATGCGATCGGCCAGCCGGCTGCGCAATGCACCGCCGCCGAGCATGTAGTTACCCATCAACAGCGCAGGATAGACCGCCGCGTCGTCCTTCATCGGCACCGGCTGGATCGCGAACAGGACCGAGTTGGCCTTGTCCGGGGTCTCCAGCGCGATGTTCTGGCCTGCCACCGGCTTCAGGGCGTTGGCGATGCGAACGTAAGGCTGCTCCGCCTTCCAGTTGCCGAACAGCTTGGCCGCTTGGGCCTGCACGGCAGCGGCGTCGAAGTCGCCCACCACGGCCAGGGTAGCGTTGCCGGCGCCATAGTACGCCTTGTGGAAGGCTTTGACCTGTTCCAGCGTCGCAGCTTTTTGTTCAGCCAGTTGCTCCGGCAAAGTCATGGTGTAACGCACGTGGCCGGCAGGGAAGGTATTGGTCAGGCGCTGCATCGCGTTGCTGGCAAGTGGCTGCGGCTCGGTCATTTGCTGCTCGGTGCCCGAGATCATGTCGCGCTGCTGCTCCGAAAACTCTTTTGCAGTGAACGCAGGCTTCATCAGCGATTCGCCCAGCAGGTCCAGTACCGCCGCCAGGTTGTCGCGCGTAGTAGTCACGTTCATTGTCACGCCTTCGGCGCCGCCATGGACGTTCACATTTGCTTTCAGCTTGTCCAGGGCATCCTTGACTTCCTGGCGCGACATGCGTTCCGTACCAGTCAACAACAGCGATGCGGCCAGCTCGCCGGTGACGGCCTTGCCCATCAGGTTCTCGGCAGTGCCCATGCGCAGTTGAATCGATGCGCTGACGGTATTGCCCTTGGTGCTCTTGGGCAGCAGCGCCAGCTTCATGCCATTGGCCAGTACCGAACGCTGGGTGCGTTTTTCGATATTGTCCGGGCTCGGGTCGAACACTTCGCCTTGCGCGATGGCTGCGCGGCCCTTGTAGTCCTTGACCAGCGCTGCCACGTCCGGGGTTTTCGGCACTTCGGTACGGTCAGCGGCATCCGTCGGGATGAAGCGGGCCAGGGTACGGTTCGCCGGCTTCAGATATTTCAGTGCCACGGCCTGCACCGCTGCCACGTCGACTTTTTCAACCTGGTCGCGGCGCTGGTGGAACAGGCGCCAGTCGCCGGCGGCTTGCGCCGAAGTCAGGGCGATGGTGAAGCGTGCGGTATCGTTGACGGTCTGGTCGACGTCTTTGGCGATGGTGGCTTTGGCGCGCTCGACTTCAGCTTCGGTGACTGGATTGGATTTGATATCTTCCAGTGCCTTCAGCATCGCCTCTTCCACCGCTGCAGTCTGGCCGTCTTTCGGCACCACGGCGGCAAACAGGCGGTAGCCTGGCTCCATCTGGTTGAAATCGAGGTCCATCACGGACGACGCCAGCTTGGTATCCACCAGGGCTTTGTGCAGGCGGCCGCTCGGCGCGTCGGCCAGGATCTTGCCCAGGACTTGCAGCGCTGCCGCATCGGCATGGCTGGCCGGGGCGACGTGGTAGCCGGTGGCCACGATCTGGGTGCCGCCGGTGCGGCGGATGGTGACCGAACGCTCGCCATCCTGGGTCGGTTCTGCGGTGTAGGTCGGCGCCAGCACACGGGTCGGCTTCGGAATCTTGCCGAACAGCTCGTTGATCTGGGCCAGTACCTTGGCCTCGTCGAAGCGGCCCGCAACCATCAGGATCGCATTGTCCGGCTGGTAGTAGCGCTGGTAGAACGCGCGCAGGCGCTCGATGCTGACGCCTTCGATGTCGGAGCGGGCGCCGATGGTCGACTTGCCGTAGTTGTGCCAGTCAAAGGCAACCGACATGGTGCGCTCAAGCGTGACGCGGAACGGATCGCTCTCGCCCCGTTCGAACTCGTTGCGCACGACCGTCATTTCCCCTTTCTGGGTCTTGTTGTTCCACAGGTCGTCCTGGCTGATCGGCGAGTTGACCATGCGGTCCGCTTCCAGTTCCAGCATCAGCTTCAGGTTGTCATCGTTGGCTGGGAAGGTCGAGAAGTAGTTGGTACGGTCGTACCAGGTGGTGCCGTTGAAGCGGCCGCCGGTCTGGTTCAGCACTTCCACCGGCGTCTTGGTGCCCTTCTTGATGCCGAAGTTGGCGGTCGGCTTGAACAGCAGGTGTTCCAGCAAGTGAGCCATGCCGGTCTCGCCATAGTTTTCGTGGCGCGAACCCACCATGTAGACGATGTTGGTGGTCAGCGTCGGCTTGCTCGCATCCGGGAACAGCAGCACACGCAGGCCGTTGGCCAGGCGGTATTCGGTGATTCCTTCGACCGAGGTGACTTTGACGGCAGCGGCTTTGGACACGGCGGCCTTGGCCGGAGCGGCTGGTGCGGCGGCGAATGCTGGCGACAGGATCCCTGCGCTGAGCATGATGGCGGTAAGTAGCTTCACTCTGGGTAGTTCCTATATAAAAATAAAGGTTATAAATTATATAACCAGGAACTTGTCGCGATGAAATTTCTTTAACTTACCGCGCCCGGTTTACCACAAGTGCTTGCCGTCGATCACGGTAACGTCGGCCGTCGCTGCATCAAAGTCATCAAACAGGCGCGCGTTGACACCGATGCGGCGGGTATGGCCGTCCCAGCTGCCATCCATCTGGAAGGCGGGGGAATCGGAGAAGGTAGCGCAGCCGCACAGCGGACAGAAATGGTGGGCCACCGCCCTGGTTTTCCAGCGATACGCGCTGTCACCCGAAGGTGCTGGCACCAGATGGAACTGGGCAGGTGAAAAATAGGCCAGCAAGGCGCCCCGTTTGGCGCAAAACGAGCAGGTGCAGCGTGTAAGCTGGGCGGGAATTTCGCCATCGATCTCGAATGCGACGGCACCACAGTGGCAGCTTCCTTTGATGGTCATGGCCGGGCTCCTGGCAGGTCAGCGGGCAGCGCGCTGGGAACCCTCAATTTAGCGCCAAACGGTGGATTGTTGTGGTTTGGCGCCTTTCGTGCGCGGTTGCCGCGCACGGTACCCAGCCGCCGTGGCGGCTGGGTACAGTACTACTTAGCGGTAGGTCAGGTAATACTGGATGCCAGAACCATTCTGCTCAGCACTGCCCGTTTGCACCAGGGCGATGTGATGGCCGGCTGCACTGTGATAGATGCCAATGCCGTAGCTCTGCTGGCCTGCAATCACCGGCAGTGCCAAGTCGGCCGCCGGCAGGAACAAGCCTCCCGTATAGCGCTTGTAGGCCGACGGATAGGTCACCGTATAGGTCGGATAAGAGCCGCCAGAGGTGACAATCGCCAGCGTTTCGTCGAGCGCAGTCGAATGGCTCATCGAGGCAAGCTGGCCGGTCAGGGTCAAGCGTCCGGCATACCGCAAGGTGCTGACCTGGAAATAAGTGCCGGCGGTCGTGAACAGCAGGTCTTCCGTTTCGGTCAAATACAGCGGCGAGCTCATTGCGTAATCGCCGTGGTAAGGCGAGTCGCCACTCGTCAACACCTTGTTGGCCTTTGGATCGATGGTGAAGTAGCTGATATCGGAAGGCGACAAGCCCTGCGACAGCAGGAAAGCTTTATTCTTGCTGGACGCAAAGATGCCTTTCTGGGTGCCGTAGAAATATCCACTTGCCCAGCCAAGTTCGGATACGGTTTCGCCGGTACGCGCATTCAAGACTCTCACGGACGGATCTGCCCAACTGCCCGAAGTGCCGATCAGGTAGACAATGCCTTCATTGGTAATGAAAGCATCGGTGTGCGAGCCGCCGGTGGCGCTGGAACGCACCAGGGTGGCAGTCTGCAGGTCGACCAGGCTGACGATGCCTTCATGCAGCACAGCCGCCAGTTTGCCGTCGCCGCTCAACTGCAGCGACTTGACAGCTACGGGCAACATCACCGTTTTGATGCCACCGGTGAATGGATCGACAATCTTCAACGCATTGGGATTGGTCGCCACCGTCACCAGGCGGTCCAGGCCACGGCTGTAGCGAGTATCCAGCGGAGCAAATGGCAACGCCACCGAGTTGGCAATCGATGTCAGCGCACGGATGTTGACGTAAGCAATGGAAGAACTCTTGCCATCGCTGATCGTGACCGAGATCACATAGGTGCCGGCTACGTCCGGCGTGAAGTTCAACGTCGACGAAGCCGGATTGGCAATCGACGCAACCGAGCCAGCCGGACGGGCATCAATCGCCCACGCATAGGTCAGCGCATCGCCGTCTTCGTCATAGCTCGATCCGGCGGAGGCGGTTAGCGCCTCACCCACCAATACAGTCATATTGCTGCGGTCAACCACGGCTACCGGCGCATAGGTACCCGCTGCAATGGTCAGGCGTTGTTCCGAATAAGCACCCGATGGGTCGGTGGCCCGCAGCACAACGACGTAAGCACCGTCCTTGTCCGGAGTCAGCTGCACATTGGCCGTGTTTGAAGCCGACAGGACTGCTGCACTGCCAACTGGCTTGTCCGTCAGGCTCCAGCTATAAGTGATAGCGTCGCCATCGGCATCAACACTGGCACCACCGCGCAAAGTAATCTGGGTGTTGGACGGCAAGCCGGGCCAGACGGCAGCGCCAATGGCGTGGCATTGCTGCTGATGGCCGCTACCGGGCGATTATTCTTGACCGATACGGTGGTCGTATAGAAGCTGCTTTCGCCGGTCGAATTGGTCACCGTCAGCTTGACCACGTACACGCCAAGCGCGTCAGGGGAGAATTGCGCAATTGAACTGCTGGTGGAGTTCAGCTGCGCTGTGCTGCCGCCGGGCTTGCCGCTCAGGCTCCAGGCGAACGTGAGCGGCTTGCCGGCCGGATCCAGGCTGTTGCCGCCATTCAGGGAGACCACATAACCGACCGAAGCTTCAAGGCTGGACGCGCCGGCGTCCAGTGGCTGTTGCGTGATGTTGCCCACCACTACTACGGATGGGTTGCTGATTGGCGGAGTATTGTCGACCACCAGGGTCACGCGTTGCTCCGACGACGCGCCTTTGCTATCGGTTACCTTCAAACTGAAGGCATAGGTACCGACGACGTCGGGCTTGATGGTCACTTGCACCGTATTCGGCGCAATGATGAGCGCACTATTGGCTGGCTTGCTCACGATCGACCAGCTAAAGGTCAGGGCATCGCCCTCTGCATCGGTACTGCTTGATCCGTTGAGCTGCACATCACTGCCGACCGACGCCTTGGCATCGCCGCCGGTAAGGCCGGCCTGCACTTGGCCGCCCAGCACAACTGCCGATTTCGGCGCTGTATTGGCGCCGGCGGGCGAGCTGGAGCCCCCCCCCGCCGCATCCGCTCAACAGGGAAATGGCGACGGCCGCAGGCGCGAGCCATCGCCACAAGCTAAATCTAGTCTGTGATTTCATAGTTCTACATAAAGTGGATAAACAAATGCCACCATTCATGCGGTGGCTTTTTTCTGGCCGGAATTATAAGTTATCCGACCTAAATTTTGCCAATTTATTAATCACACTCGGCTGCACCGCGGGCACATTTCACATCGCAAAATCTCGATCTCACATTGCAGAAAATTGCTTGGCGGCGCACCATACCGAACAGTTCATTCTACGAAAGATGATTTCACATCATGAGAAATACAAATTAAGTTACTGAATAAAAAAGGGAAAATATAACTTATATGTCTTATATAAGACATGGTGCGTCGCAAAAGAACGGCCTATCATTATTCCAAGTGCTTCGCCTTTTTTAATCCGCTTTTTTGCTAGGAATAGACCATGTCCCACTACCAAGACGACATCCAAGCCATCGCAGCCCTGAAGGAACGCAACGGCAGCGCCTGGAACGCCATCAGCCCGGAAGCGGCCGCCCGCATGCGCGCCCAGAACAAGTTCAAGACCGGCCTGGACATTGCCCGCTACACCGCGAAGATCATGCGCGCCGACATGGCCCGCTACGACGCCGACCCATCCCAGTACACCCAGTCCCTGGGCTGCTGGCACGGTTTCATCGGCCAGCAAAAAATGATTTCGATCAAGAAGCACTTCAACAGCACCGACCGCCGCTACCTCTACCTGTCGGGCTGGATGGTCGCCGCGCTGCGTTCCGAGTTCGGCCCGTTGCCTGACCAGTCGATGCATGAAAAGACCGCCGTGTCGGCCCTGATCAAGGAGCTGTACACCTTCCTGCGCCAGGCTGACGCGCGCGAACTGGGCGGCCTGTTCCGCCAGCTGGATGCCGCCACCGGCGACGCCAAGAAAGCCATCCAGGACAAGATCGACAACCACGTCACCCATGTGGTGCCAATCATCGCCGACATCGACGCCGGTTTCGGCAACGCCGAAGCGACCTACCTGCTGGCCAAGCAGTTCATCGAAGCCGGCGCCTGCTGCATCCAGATCGAAAACCAAGTGTCCGACGAGAAGCAGTGCGGCCACCAGGACGGCAAAGTGACCGTTCCACACGAAGACTTCCTGGCCAAGATCCGCGCCGTACGCTACGCCTTCCTGGAGCTGGGTGTGGACGACGGCATCATCGTCGCCCGTACCGACTCGCTGGGCGCCGGCCTGACCAAGCAGATCGCCGTCACCAAGCAGCCCGGCGACCTGGGCGACCAGTACAACTCCTTCCTGGACTGCGACGAAGTCTCGGCCGACGCACTGGGCAACGGCGACGTGATCATCAAGCGCGACGGCAAGCTGCTGCGTCCTAAGCGCCTGCCTTCCAACCTGTTCCAGTTCCGCTCCGGCACCGGCGAAGCGCGCTGCGTGCTGGACTGCATCACCTCGCTGCAGAACGGCGCCGACCTGCTGTGGATCGAAACCGAGAAACCGCACATCGCCCAGATCGGCGGCATGGTCAAGGAAATCCGCAAGGTGATCCCGAACGCCAAGCTGGTCTACAACAACAGCCCGTCGTTCAACTGGACCCTGAACTTCCGCCAGCAAGCCTACGACCGCATGAAGGCCGAAGGCAAGGACGTGTCGGCCTACGACCGCGCTGCCCTGATGAACGTCGAGTACGACAACACGGCGCTGGCGATCGAAGCTGATGAGAAAATCCGTACCTTCCAGGCTGATGCAGCCCGCGAAGCCGGCATCTTCCACCACCTGATCACCCTGCCGACCTACCACACCGCGGCCCTGTCGACCGACAACCTGGCCAAGGAATACTTCGGCGACCAGGGCATGCTGGGCTACGTGGCCGGCGTGCAGCGCAAGGAAATCCGCCAGGGCATCGCCTGCGTCAAGCACCAGAACATGTCCGGCTCCGACATCGGCGACGACCACAAGGAATACTTCAGCGGCGAAGCAGCCCTGAAGGCGGCCGGCAAAGACAACACCATGAACCAGTTCTAAGCTTCCTCCTGAGGCTAAACGCCACCTTCGGGTGGCGTTTTTTTTGCCTGTTTCCGCATGGAATCTGTGTAGTTTCCTGGTCAGTTTTGCGAAGAAAGCCAGTTTTCCGATTGACCTTGGGATTGAAGCAACCTAGCATCATTTTCGATAGCCGCCACCAGCGGCTGTCTTTTTCTGTTGTCCAAGGCCACTCATTCCACACTCGATCCCAGGACTCATCATGTTCAAAAAACAGAGCAGAAATTCCCGCGCCACATACGCCATGACCGTGCTGGCGGCGGCCCTCAGTGCCCAATTCTCCCCTGCCAGCGCCGCGCCCGGCGATGTGCGCGTCATCGTTGGCTTCAAGGCCGGCAGCGCATCCGGCGGCAAATCCGCCATCGCGGCCGCGCGCGGCAAAGTGGTGCAGGACCTGGCGGAAATCAACGCCACGGCAGCCGAGGTCCCCAGCAGCGAACTGGCCACCCTGCGCAAGAACGCCCAGATCGAATTCGTGGAAGAAGACAAGAAACGCTTTCCCTTCGCCACCAGCACGCCTTCCACCGGCACGCCCTACTTGCTGGGCCAGCTGGTCCCGTATGGCATTGGCATGGTCCAGGCTGACCAGTTGCCCGACACCTATGCCAGCAACCGCACGGTGTGCATCATCGACTCCGGCATCGACCTGGCGCATGAAGACCTGAACGGCAACCGCCTGGCCGGCAACAGCAACCCCGGCACCGGCAACTGGTTTACCGACGAGCTGCACCACGGCACCCACGTCGCCGGCACCATTGCCGCCATCAACAATGCAGGCGTCGGCGTGGTCGGCGTCAACCCGGGGCGCCAGCTGAACATCCATATCGTCAAGGTGTTCAGCGCCGACGAATGGACCTACACGTCCACCCTGATCGGCGCCGCCAACAAGTGCGGTGCCGCGGGCGCCAACGTGATCAGCATGTCGCTTGGCGGCGGCGACCCGAGCATTGCCGAAGAACGCGCTTTCGCCGGCCTGGCCAAGCGCGGCGTCCTGTCGATTGCCGCCGCCGGCAACGACGGCAACAATACCCAGTCCTACCCCGCCGGCTACAGCAGCGTGATGTCGATCGGCGCCTTGGACGAAAACAAACAGATCGCAGCCTTCTCCCAATTCACGCCGAAGGTCGAGTTGTCGGCGCCCGGCGTCAGCGTCCTGTCGACGGTACCGATGAACAGCGGCCGCACTGCGACGCTGCAGGTGACCGATGTCGTCTACACACCGATACCGATGGACGGCACGCCAGCCGGCACGGCATCGGGGATGCTGGCCAACTTCGGGCTTGGTACCGCAGTCGACGGCGCCATGGCAGGCAAGATCTGCCTGATCCAGCGCGGCTCGATCTCGTTCGCAGCCAAAGTCACCAACTGCCAGGCCAGCGGCGGCATCGGCGCGGTGGTGTACAACAATGTGGCGGGCGACCTGAACGGCACCTTGGGCGGAACGGCCACCAGCATCCCTTCGGTCGGCGTATCGGATGCCGTGGGCGCTGCCCTGCTGCAGCAAGTCGGGCAGCCGGCCGTCCTGCAAGTGAACGCAAGCAGCTACGCGCTATTCAACGGCACCTCGATGGCGACGCCGCACGTGTCTGCAGTCGCGGCGCTGGTGTGGAGCTATTTCCCGAAATGCAGCGCCAGCCAGATCCGCAGCACGCTCGACAAGTCCGCGCAGGACCTGGGCGCGCCGGGACGCGATCCGTACTATGGCTATGGCCTGGTACAAGCCAAGGCCGCATACGACCGCATCCGCACCATGGGCTGCAACAACTAAGCGGGAGCGAGTGCTTTCAGGGCGAGGGATGCCATGGCGCGGATTCCCTCGTACGACCTGGCGGAGGCGATGAACCTGCCATTGTGGCAAAAGCCGGCGTCCGGCACGCCGGTCACCGCCGCCAGTTCCGCATCGCGCAAACCGGCCCACGCTTCCGGCAAGTCTGCCCGCGCGTCAAAACTTTCCGGGCTGACTGGGACCGTGTGCAACAGGTGGCGCTGCTCGGCGATGCTATAGCTGATCACGAACAGCACTTTCGGCATTTCCTTGCGCACCACCTGGCTCCACGGCAGCGCACCGTTTTTCAGGAACACGACCTTGCCGTCTTCCAGCACTTCGGCCTGGCGCACCTGCTCCACAGCCAGCAAGGCGCCGACCCGGTACTTGACGGCATTGATCATGACATCAGTCAGCACGTCCATCGCCCGGCGGAACTGCGACAGCCGGAATTCCTCCGCCGCCGCGCCATAACCCAGCCTTTGCTCTTCAAGCCAATTGGTGTTGTAGCCGGAAATCACTGCCGACAAGCCGTAGCCGCCCGGCGCGCTTTTCGCCGCGCCCACGTCCGACAAGTCCAGGTACTGCACCACGTCCGCATCGATGCCGTAGGCGATCTCGCGCGCCTGCCCGTCCGCCAGCTGGTGGCCGGCATGGGCCAGGGCCAGTGCGCTCACGCAGCGCGCGCCATGTTCGCGCCACACCAGCCCCGCGCTGGCGTAAGGCACGCCGCTCTGCCGCGCCACATCGAAGCCTTTCTGGTGGTGGTCGAAGCGGCCTGCAGCCGGGTCCCACACGCCGCCCACATCAACCGCAAAGTCGGCCGTATCGATGATGGCCTGGTCGCGCGTGCGGATGATGTCGGCGCCGGGATATAAAACATTCAATACAGCGACCGCCCACGCATCGTCTGCGTGGAACTTGCCGCTGTGTGTCGCTATAAGCATGCCAAAATCCAATCGATGAAACTGCGGTCATCATATACCCTGAACGAATTTTTTCGGGTCCGCGTCGAACATCTGTTTATGCCCTGCCATGCAAAAATAGTAGGTTCGCTTGCGGTAGAGGGACGATGCGGCGCTAGCTTTGTCCACGTCCATGTCGCACACTGGGCACAGGGGCTGCTTTTCGGTTGAGATGCGGCGCTGCGCATAGGCATTGTTGGACATCGGGTCAAGCCAGCCCTGGCCCTGGTATTCCAGCGTGTTGGCCGTGTTGAGCGCTACTGTGCGGCCGAAATAGCGCTCTACCACGCGCAGCGCCAGGTCGATGCCGGAAGACAGTCCCCCTGCGCTGGCCAGGTTGCCCTCTTCAACGAAGCGCGCGCCGCGTCTCAGCTTCACGTCAGGGAAGTCCATGGCGAACTGGTTGAAGCTGCCATGGTGGGTGGTGGCAGACTTCCCGGCAAGCAGGCCGGTCCTGGCCAGCAGGCTTGCGCCGGTACACACCGACATGGTCAGGTCGGCATTGCGGGACGCCTGGCAGATCCACTCCAGCACCGCCGGGTCGCGCGTGCTCTGTGCCGGAATCACGATCACCTTCGGCGCCGGCGCATTGGCAATCGTATAGTTCGGCAGGATGGTCATGCCGCCACTTGCCGTGATCGGCGCCGCGCTCGCGCCGACGGTATAAAGTTCGAAGGCCGGAGTGCAATTGCAACCGTCGGTCGCGGCATTGGAAAAAACTTCCCATGGGCCGGCAAAGTCGATCACGACTGCGTTGTCGGACAACAGGAAAGCAACCGGTATCTTGCCTTCTGCCGGGGGCTTCAGCGGGCCGGCCAGCGCGGCTTGCGCCCTGGCCTGGCTCAAAGCCGGCAGCGCCGCAGCCAGGCCCATCGCGGTGGAAATGCGGAACAGGTCTCGTCTTTTCATGATTTTTCTCGGTGGTTGAGCCACGCAGGTGGCGAGGCCTGTAGTCTCCCACCGCATACCCCGCGATGCGATGCAACTGGCTGCAGCCGGGCGTGCATTCGCTGCAAAGCGTCGCCTGCCGTCCTGAATTACCCTATGATTGCGCCCCTTGACGTCCTTCCCGCCCTAAAGGACGGGAATTCCTGCTTCCAGCGTCGCACGTCCGCGACGGAGAATGTTTAACGCAGCATTACGATCACGATCATGTACCACACCGCATTCGCTGCATTCCCATTCCCTTATTCCAAGGCCTGCGATACCTCTCGGTCCCCGCCTTGGCGCGCGAATGTGGCTTGGGGTTCCGCAATTCGAGCAGGTCTGGGTGGTAAAGCGTTCGTCCACTTCCACGTACCGCGCGCCATGCCTCATGGCCTTGTACGCCAGCATCTTGCGGAAGGACGACCAGCCTGCATCAAGCACGGACTTCGCCAGGCTGGTTTGGGCGAGTCCACTGGCATTGACATTGCCGACAGCGATATGGTCGAAAGCGCGGGCAAGCTCCACCGACCTGTTATGCAAGAAGTCCAGCCGGCGCCGCGCCGTGCGTGCCTGGATGGCTTTGACGCGGCGCCGCTTGTGGACTCGCTGCGCTACTGCCAGCGCCGCTTCGGCCTCACGATAAAAGCCCGGCGCCGGCATCTTTTCTCCCTCGGACGGTGTAGCGAGATCCTTCAAGCCAAGATCGATACCGACACCGTGGTCCAGTGGCCGGACCGGCGGTTCGGAAACCTCGATCACAATATTGAGGAACCAGTTACCGCGGCTGTCTTGCGCAAAGCAACTGCCGTCCTTGATCTTCCCTTCAGGAAGCGGGCGCGAGTAAAACACGCGGAACGTATTACCTGCAAAGCGAAACGCGTTGCCTTCCCGATGCAAGTCGCGTCCTTTGAACGGAACCCAGCCCAAGGACTTTCGGCCGCGGTAGCGCAAATACGGCCGGCGGTGTTGGGCACGCGATTTGGCAAATTGTTCGCATACGGCATTGATCACACCAGAATGCAGCTCCAATTCTTTGCTGCTGCCGGTAGTCAGCTTGTTCAAGTCAAAGCCGGACAGCCAAGGGCGCTCAAACCGCAAGGCATCCTTCTGCCGGTCATTGCAGTAGTTCCAGACGAAATTCACCTTACGGGCTTGCTGATCAAGCAGCCCGTTTTTCGATTTCACACGGAAGCGGTAGACGAGAATCATACTGTAATTTTATACAGTACTTCACTAATCTCAAGGAGAACGGCCGCTTTGCGGCCGGGTCCTTTCACTCCCCGCCCTGAAGGACGGGGTTTCTCGGAGCAAGTCTGATGAAAGCAAACACCACACATCCGTGGCGCTATATCGTTGGCGCATGGCTGGCCATCGGCCTGTTCGAGGCGACGCAAGTAGTCGTCTCCATGAAGGCAATGGGCATGCAACACGCGTGGTGGACGCTATTCTTCGTCACCCTTGCCGGCTGGGCCGTTTGGGCAGGCGCCACGCCGTTTGCGCTGTCCCTGCTGCAGCGCTTTCCGCTGCCTGCCCGGAAAGCGACGCCGTGGCTGGTGCATGGTGCGGCATGCATGGCGATCAGCGCGGTGTGGGCAATCTGGGCCGCGCTGCTTGAGCACACGACGAATCCCTTCGCTTATCCCCATGCAGACCCCTTCCTGCAATTGTGGAAGTCGAGGCAGGTGAACAACCTGGTGGGCAGCGTCATCCTGTACAGCACGATGGCGGCGTTTGGCCTTGCCCTGGACAGCCATCGCCGCCTGTCGCAGCAGCGGGAATTGCTGGCGCAGGCGCAACTGGCGGCGCTACGGCTGCAGATCGAGCCGCATTTCATTTTCAACGCCCTCAATGCCGTCACCGGCTTGATCAGGGAAAAACGGGATGAGGAAGCCGTGGCAGCCGTTGCTTCGCTGGGCGACCTGCTGCGGCGCGTGACGGACCGATCGGAGCGCCAGCACGTGGCACTCGATGAAGAAATGGATTTCCTCCTCAAATACCTGGAGATTCAGCAACTGCGCTTCGCCGAGCGGCTGCGCTGCCACATCGACGTCCCCGCTACCCTGGCGCGCGCCCAGGTGCCGGACTTTATCCTGCAACCGCTGGTGGAAAACGCGATCAAGCACGGCATCGCCAAGCGCGCCAAGGGCGGCGAGCTGCGCATCAGTGCCGCACGCAAAGGCGAACTGCTGACATTCAGCATCTTCAACGAAGGCCCCGCGCTGGCAGCCGGGGCAGACGATGGCGTCGGCCTGGCCAACACGCGCCGGCGCCTGCAGACGCTGTACGGCGAAGCCCAATCCCTGGAACTGTGCGACGTGCCGCATGGCGTGCTGGCTACCGTCACCCTGCCCTACCTGGAGCAAGCATGCTGCGCGCCCTGATCATCGACGACGAACCGCTGGCCCGCAGCAACATCGCGCACCTGCTGGCACGCGATGCGGGGCTGGAGCTGGTCGGCCAGTGCGGTTCGGCGGAAGAAGTGCTCGCTGCGCTGCCTGCCGCGCGCCCGGACCTGGTCTTCCTGGATGTCGAAATGCCCGAATGCGACGGCTTCGAACTGCTGGAACGCCTGGGCGGCGCGCCGCCGTTTGCCATCGTGTTCGTCACCGCCCATCACCAGTTCGCCCTGCGCGCATTCGAAGTCGGCGCGCTCGACTACCTGCTCAAGCCCTTCGACGGCCAGCGTTTCGAACGCGTGCTGGAACGGGTCAAGCAGCGCTTGCGCGTGCCCGGCGAAACCCGGCGCTTCATCATCAGGAGCGGCAATGCGCTCGACGTCGTGAAATTCACCGACATCGACTGGGTCGAGGCCAGCGACTACTACACCACCTTGCACGCCGCCGGCCGCCACCACATGCTGCGCCGCAGCCTGGCCGACCTGGCTGACGAGCTGGCGCCGCACGGCTTCCAGCGCATCCACCGCTCCGCCATCGTCAACCTCGAACGGGTACGGTCCCTGGAACTGCGCGCAGACGGCGAATACGAAGTCGTGCTGCAAGACTGCCAGCGCTTGCGCCTGAGCCGGCGCTACCGCAAAACAGTTCTGGATCGATTGTCGCCGTCTTAGTTATACTTGCATTTTTTTTAACCATACGAACTATGCAACGATTGATACTGGCCATTGCCGCGCTGGCCCTGAGCGCGTGCGCCACCAAGGACCAAAACCGCATCCAGGAAATCGGCGCCACGCCGCTGCGGGACTTGAACATCGCAAAAGTCGAAATCCCCGAAGTCCTGCGCGAAGCCATGGGCAATCCCTACCTGGCCCCCGCCGACAAGAGCTGCCCGGCCCTGCTGGCGCAGGTCGCTGACCTCGATGAAGAGCTGGGCCCGGACTTCGACATTCCCGAGGAAAAGCAGCACCGGATCGACGTCTCGAAAGAAGCGCTGGGCGATGCGGCGACCGGCGCCCTGGCCCGCACGGTGGAAGGCGCGATTCCCTTCCGCGGCTGGCTGCGCAAGCTGAGCGGCGCCGAACGGCATTCGAAGCAAGCGCAGACCGCCGTCCTGGCCGGCAAGGTGCGCCGCGGCTACCTGCGCGGCATCATGGCGTCGAATTCCTGCCAGAAGGCATAAATGGCATAAACGCTTGCTTTTGCTGCGCCGCATCATGCTAGAATCGTTGCCATCTTAGCCACAGCGGGGGCCAGCAAATGAAACGCGTAATCTTCAACCAGAAGGGCGGCGTCGGTAAATCGACCATTGCGGTCAACCTGGCGGCCATTGCGGCGCACCACGGCAAACGCACGCTCTTGATCGATATCGACCCGCAGTGCAACAGCAGCCGCTATGTGCTCGGGGCCGCGACGGAAGGCCTGGCGCCCACCCTGGGCGCCTACTTCGAACAAATGCTCAGTTTCAGCATGTTTGCCAAGCCGGCCGGCGAATACGTGCACGCCACGCCGTTCGACAACCTGTCCATCATGCTGGCCCATCCCGAACTGGGCGACCTGCAATCGAAGCTGGAATCGCGACACAAGATCTACAAGCTGCGCGACACGCTGAACGAGCTGGAAAAGGATTACGACGAGATCTACGTCGACACGCCGCCGGCCTACAATTTCTTCACCCAGTCGGCACTGATTGCGGCCGACAGCTGCCTGATCCCCTTCGACTGCGACGACTTCTCGCGCCAGGCGCTCTACACCCTGGTCAACAACGTGAAAGAGATCAAGGCCGACCACAATCCCAGGCTGCAGATCGAAGGCATCGTGGTCAATCAGTTCCAGCCGCGCGCCCTGCTGCCGCAGCGCATGGTGGACCAGCTCAAGGACGAGGGCTTGCCCGTGTTCGAGAACAAGCTTTCCAGCTCAATCCGCATCCGCGAATCGCATGAACGCAACCTGCCGATGATCCACCTCGATCGCAGCCACAAGCTAAGCCAGGAATTCCTAGCCCTGTATAGCGAGCTGCACGCGGCGTAAGCGCAGGATCGTCGCGATGTTCACGCACGCGACGATCACTTCCAGCGCCGTGCCGCCGATGGAGCCGGCAATGATGTTATTGGCGATCCACAGGCAAGTCCCGCACAGCATCACCAGCCGCATCGGGATGCCCTGCAACAGGAATAGCGCCAGCGTCCCCAGGCAGGAAGCGGTTAATGGCAGCCAATCGCTTGGCTGCCGCACAAAGGTCAGCCCCAGGCCAACGTTAAGAGAAACCACCAGCGCCACCACCCACGATGAACGCGTGCGCAGCGCCAGCAAGGAACGCAGCAGGGAAACCGACGTGCTGGCCACCGCCGTAGGATTGCCCAGCAAGGCAAAGTGCACGATATAGGCCAGGCACTCGCCCGCCATGAACAGCTTGAAGCGCCGGTCGTCGGACTGCAGGAAGCAGCCCACGCCCAGCACAAACGCCACGTAGCCGACGCACTGCGCCGGCGAGAACCAGTCGATCATCATGGCCGACATAATACGCGAGACTTGATCCAGGTCATGGCCGGGCATCAGGGCAATGGCTACGCTGGCGGATTTTGCCTGCCATGCTGACCGCCCCCGAACTCCTCCTGCCCGCCGGCTCCCTGGCGAAGATGAATGCCGCTTTCGATTACGGCGCCGACGCCGTGTACGCGGGCCAGCCGCGCTACAGCCTGCGCGTGCGGAACAACGACTTCTCCACCCTGCAGGCGCTGCAGGAGGGCATAAACGGCGCCCATGCGCGCGGCAAGCAGTTCTTCGTCGCCAGCAATATCTTCGCCCACAACGCCAAGCTCAAGACCTACCTGCGCGACATGGCGCCGGTGATCGCCATGAAGCCCGATGCGCTGATCATGGCCGACCCGGGCCTGATCATGATGGTGCGCGAAGAGTGGCCGGACATGCCGATCCACCTGTCGGTGCAGGCCAATGCCGTCAACTGGGCTGACGTCAAATTCTGGCAGCGCATGGGACTCACGCGCGTGATCCTGTCGCGCGAACTCTCGCTCGATGAAATCGAAGAAATCCGCCAGCGCTGCCCCGACATGGAACTGGAAGTGTTCGTGCACGGCGCGCTGTGCATGGCCTATTCCGGCCGCTGCCTGCTGTCAGGCTACTTCAACCACCGTGACGCCAACCAGGGCACCTGCACCAATGCCTGCCGCTGGGACTACAAGGTGGGTGAAGGCTGCCAGGATGCGACCGGCGACTTCTCCGTGCTGCACCAGCAGCCGCGCCACCCGCTGGCCAACCAGACCTACCTGCTGGAAGAGGCCGGCCGCCCCGGCCAGCTGATGCCGATCTTCGAGGACGAACACGGCACCTACATCATGAACTCGAAAGACCTGCGCGCCGTGGAGCACGTCGAGCGCCTGGTGAAGATCGGCGTCACCTCGCTCAAGGTGGAAGGCCGCACCAAGTCTGCCTACTACGCAGCGCGCACGGCACAGGTGTACCGCCAGGCCATCGACGACGCCGTGGCCGGCCGTCCCTTCGACGAAAGCTTGCTCGGCCAGCTGCAGGGCCTGGCCAACCGCGGCTACACGGACGGCTTCTACCAGCGCCACCACACGCAGGAGCACCAGAACTACATGCGCGGCGCCTCGGAAACCGATCGCAGCCAGTATGTGGGGGATGTGTTGGGAATCGAAGACGGCTGGGCGCGCGTCGACGTGAAGAATCATTTCGCGGTGGGCGACCGCATTGAAGTCATGCACCCCGGCGGCAACCGCGACATCACCATCGCCCGCATGCTGGCGGACGACGGCAGCGAAATCACGATCGCACCGGGCAGCGGCCACATCGTGCGCATCCAGCTTGCTGAAGGGCTGGATGGCGCACTGCTGTCGCGCTACTTGTAGCGATCAGCTGCAAGGGATTACCAGAAGATCACGCGCTGCTCGGGTGGCAGGTACATCTTGTCGCCTTCCTTCACGCCGAAGGCATCGTAGAAGCCCGGGTGGTTCTTAAGGCTGCCGTTCACGCGGAACTCGGATGGCGAGTGCGGGTCGGACTTCACCTGCTGGATCAGGAACGCTTCGCGGCCCTTGCCGCGGCGCGCCTGCGCCATGCCCATGAAGATGCGCTGTTCGGCGGTATAGCCATCGATCACCGGGCCAGGCTGTCCTTTCATGTAGATCCTGTAGGCGCGAGTCGCCATGATCAGGCCAGCGTTGTCGGCAATGTTCTCGCCCAGTGTCAATTCACCGTTCACGTTATAGCCAGGTACCGGGCTGTAGCCGTTGTATTGCGCCACCAGCATCTTGCCGCGTGCCGCGAACTTCTCGCCGTCTTCCCTGGTCCACCAGTTGCGCAGGTTGCCGTCGCCGTCATACTGCGAGCCCTTGTCGTCAAAGGCATGGCTGATTTCGTGGCCGATGGAGATGCCGACCGCACCGTAATTGATCGCCGGTTCCGCCTTGGCGTCATACAGCGGATATTGCAGGCGTGCCGCCGGGAATACCACTTCATTGAGCGATGGGCTGTAATAGGCGTTGACGGTTTGCGGCGTCATGCTCCACGCCGAACGGTCCACCGGCTTGCCCAGTTTGTCGATGTTGAAGCTGTGTGCGAATTCGCGTGAGCGCAGCACATTGCCCACCAGGTCGTTGCGCGCCACTTTCAGTTTCGTGTAGTCGCGCCACTTGTCCGGATAGCCAATTTTCACGTTGATCTTGGCCAGCTTGGCCTGCGCCTGCAGCTTGGTTTCAGGGCTCATCCACTCCAGCGTGTCGATACCCTCGCGGAAAGCAGCGATGAAGTTCTGCGCCATCTCGGCCACCTGCTGCTTGCGCTCGGCCGGGAAGTACTCCTTCACATACGCCTTGCCCACCATCTCGCCCAGCGCGCGGTTCACCTCCGCAATGGCGCGTTTTTGCAGCGGGCGGTTTTCTTTTGTGCCCGCCAGCACGGCGCCGCGGAAGGCGAAGTTCTCGTCGACCAGGGGCTGCGACAGGTAAGGTGCGAAGGAGCTCATCATGTGGAATTCAAAATAAGCCTTCCACACCGGCAGCGGCGTGGCCTCAATCAGCTTGTCCAGCGCCGCCAGGTAGCTGGGCTGGCTGACGACCACGGAATCGATCTTGCCCGCCACGCCTACGCCCTTCAGGTAAGCATCCCAGTCAAAGCCCGGCATCAGCGCCTTCAGCTCGTCCAGCGAAAGTTTGTTGTAGGTTTTGACCGGGTCGCGGTTTTCCACAGCGGACCAGTGGGCACGGGCGATTTCGGTTTCCAGCGCCACGATCTGCGCTGCTTCCTGTGCCGCCTGCGCGTGGCCGGCCAGTGCCAGCATTTTCTCCACGTGCTGCTGGTACTTGACGCGGATCTCGCTCAGGCGGGCATCCTTGTCCGACAGGAAGTAGTCCCGGTTCGGCAAGCCCAGGCCCGCCTGGCGCAGGCCCACCACGTAGCGCGTCGAATCCTTCGCATCCTGGCGCACGCTCATGTCGAGCGGGCCGCCGGCGTCGATGCGGTTCAGGTGCGCCACCAGCGCAGCGATGCCCTGCTTGCCGGACAAGGCGGCAATGCGCGCCTGCTCCGCCTTGAGCGGCTTCAGCCCCAGCGCATTGCGGCGCGCTTCATCCATGAAGCTCGCGTAGTAGTCGCCGATCTTTTGCGCATCGGAGCCGGCTTTGCGCGCCTTGTCGCGTTCAGCGTTCTCGATGATGGAACGCACCTGCCCTTCCACGTTTTCCTGCGCCACATTGAACGCCCCCCAGCTCGACCGGTCTGCCGGAATCTCGACGCCGCTCAGCCACTTGCCCTGGGAATAACGGAAAAAGTCGTCCTGCGCACGGACCTGCGGGTCGATGCCCCCGGCGTCGATGCCGGAATTCAGTTCCGCCGCCCAGGCGTGCGAACATGCCAGGCCAATAATCAGGCTGCCGAGAATAGTGCGTTTCATGTCATAACTCCGCTCAAAAAATACTTCCGGCAGTATGCCGCAGCCGGCGCTGCGCGTGGCCGCGGCAGCCCGACAAGCAACACTAAGTTACATACCGGGCTGGCAATTGACCTGTAGCGCCGCAAGGCCGATACTTGCCGGGTTTTAGATCCATTCACCCCAACCAGGAGGTAACCAGTGAAACATTCCATGCTGGCCACCGTGCTGCTGGCTGCAGCCGCAGCACAAGCGCAGGACGTGCCGAAGATCGATCCGCAGCGCCTGTCGCAGGACGTTAAAACTTTGGCATCCGACGAGTTCGAAGGCCGCGGCCCGAACACCGCCGGCGAAGTAAAGACCGTCGAATACATCGCAAGGCAATTCGAAGCGGCCGGCCTGAAGCCGGGCGGCGACATGGTCAAGGGCAAGCGCAGCTGGTACCAGGAAGTCCCGTTGGGCCGCTTTGAGATCAAGGGTCCGGTGGTGCTGAATGCACACGCCGGCAAGGACAACATCCCGTTCGCCCAGGGCGAGCAGATGGCAGTGCGCGCTGCGATGAACGGCGCCAAGCGCGTCGACTTCGACAAGGCGCCGCTGGTCTTCGTCGGTTACGGCGTGACCGCGCCTGAGCGCAAATGGAGCGACTTCAAGGGCGTGAACCTGAAGGGCAAGCTGGCCGTGGTGCTGATCAACGATCCGGACTTCGAAACCGGCGAAGGCGAATTCGGCGGCAAGGCCATGACCTATTACGGCCGCTGGACTTACAAGTACGAGGAGATGGCGCGCCAGGGCGCCATCGGCACCCTGATCGTGCACGAAACCGCGCCGGCTTCCTACGGCTGGGCGACGGTGAAGAACTCGAACACCAACGTGATGTACGACATCGTGCGCAAGGAACCGGGCAAGTCGCACGCGCCGATGGAGGCTTGGATCCAGCGCGACGTGGCGGCCGACCTGTTCAAGCGCGCCGGCCTTGATTTCGATGCGCTCAAGAAGCAGGCGCAAACGCGAGAATTCAAGCCGGTGGAACTGAAAGGCGTGAGCCTGTCGGCGCACTACGCGGTGGACGCGCAGGTGATCAAGTCGAAGAACGTGATCGCCGTGCGCGAAGGCAGCGCAGCCCCGAACGAAACCGTGATCTACAGCGGCCACTGGGATCACCTCGGCGTTGGCCTGCCTGACGCCAAAGGCGACAAGATCTACAACGGCGCCATCGACAACGGCACCGGCATCGCCGCCCTGCTGGAACTGGGCCGTGCCTATGGCAAGGCTCCGGCGCCAAAGCGCAGCGTGGTGTTCCTGGCAGTGACGGCGGAAGAAAAGGGCTTGCTCGGCTCCGAGTACTACGCGGCCAACCCGGTCTATCCGTTGGCAACCACCGTCGGCATGATCAATATGGATGCACTGAGCCCATACGGCCCGGCGCGCAACTTCACCATTTCCGGCAGCGCCAGGCTGGACCTGCTGGATATGCTGGTCGCCAAATTCAAGGCAATGAACGTCAGCTACACGCCTGACCCGCACACCGAAGCGGGCTACTTCTTCCGTTCCGACCACTTCCCTATGGCCAAGCGCGGCGTGCCAGCGTTCTCGCTCGATTCCGGTGAAGACTGGGAACAAGGCGGCGCGGCTGCAGGCAAAGCGGCGCAGGAGGCCTACACCACCAACAACTACCACCAGCCCTCGGACGAATGGGACGCCAAGTGGCCATTCACCGGCATGGCGCGCGACCTGGGTGTGCTCTACAGCCTGGGGCGCGACCTGGCAGAATCGAAGGATTGGCCGAACTGGTCGAGCGATTCCGAGTTCCGCACGGTTCGCGACCAGAGCGCCGCCAAACGGTCTAAATAAAAATACAAAGCCAGTTCAAGGCCCTCCACGGAGGGCCTTTTCTTTTTCTGCGAGGCGTGCCATGCTGGATTCACAAAAAAGATCGTTTAAAGCTGGAGACAACCATGAACTTCACGCAGTCGATGAGCATTGCCAAGAAACTCGCGGTGCTGAATGCCGGCGCCATCCTCGGCATCATCATCCTTACCGCCATTTTCCTCATTTCCGAACGCACACTTATCCTTCAGGAAAGAACGAGCAATGTGCAGCAGGCCGTTGAAACGGCCTACGGAGTGCTCGACTACTACCAAAAGCAGGAAGCCAGCGGCTCCCTGCCGCGTGCGGAAGCACAGAAGAAGGCGATGGATGCGATCAAGCTGTTGCGATATGGCAACAACGAATATTTCTGGCTCAACGATATGCAGCCGAAGATGATCATGCATCCGATCAAGCCTGAGCTCGACAACAAAGACCTCAGCACCAACAAGGATCCAACCGGCAAATTCCTGTTTGTCGAATTCGTCAACATGGTCAAGAAGGCAGGCGCAGGGCCGGTCGACTACATGTGGCCGAAACCTGGCAGCGACAAACCGGTGCAAAAGGTCTCCTACGTCAAAGGCTTTGAGCCGTGGGGCTGGATCCTCGGGTCCGGCGTCTATGTCGACACGGTCGACGCCACCGTTCGCGGCCGCGCCGTCACCTTCGCCGCGGGGGCAGTCGTGCTGGCTGCCGTGCTGCTTGGCATCGGCGTGTTCATCGCACGCGGCATGCTGCGCCAGCTTGGCGGCGAACCTGATTACGCTTCCTCGATCGCCCGCAGCATCGCCGGCGGCGACCTGACCGTGCCAATCGACGTCAAGCGTGACGACAACAGCAGCATGGTCAACGCGCTGAAAGGCATGCGCGACGACCTGGCGCGCATCGTCAGCTCGGTGCGCACTGCCACCGATACCATTGCCACCGCATCGAGCGAAATCGCGGCTGGCAACAGCGACCTGTCGGCACGCACCGAAAGCCAGGCCAGCTCATTGGAAGAAACCGCGGCGTCGATGGAAGAACTGACTTCCACCGTGCGCCAGAATGCGGACAATGCGCGTACCGCCAATGAACTGGCGGCCAATGCTTCGGAAGTGGCGCAGAAAGGCGGCGCCGTGGTATCGCAAGTCGTGGAAACCATGGCGTCCATCGACAGCTCCTCGCGCAAGATCGTCGACATCATCAGCGTGATCGACGGCATTGCGTTCCAGACCAACATCCTGGCGCTGAACGCGGCAGTGGAAGCGGCGCGCGCCGGCGAACAAGGGCGAGGCTTCGCAGTCGTGGCATCCGAGGTGCGCAACCTGGCGCAGCGCAGCGCGGCAGCGGCCAAGGAGATCAAGGACCTGATCGGCGCCTCGGTGGAAACCGTCGGCGTCGGCAACTCGCTGGTGGCGCAGGCCGGCAGCACCATGCAGGAAGTAGTGGAAAGCGTGCATCGCGTGCGCCAGGTCATCAACGAGATCAGCACCGCCAGCAACGAACAAAGCGCCGGCATCGCCCAAGTCAACGAAGCGATTTCGCAAATGGACGCGGTGACGCAGCAGAATGCCGCGCTGGTCGAACAGGCGGCGGCAGCGGCGGCCAGCATGCAGCAGCAATCGGCAGCGCTGCTGCAGGCGGTTGGCGTGTTCCGCGTCGATGCCGAACCTGGCGCCGCCCCGGGGCGCCGCACGCCACGTCTTGGCCGCAGCTGATGTCGTGATATGATCCGGCCTGTCGAAAAAGGCAGGACCGGTTCAAGGTAAGCCCGGTCCCTCTCCTCCCCGGAGAGCTCTGCTCCATGCGCGTTACGGCATGAGAACCCACGACGATCCCGGCGCACTTGCGTCCCGGGCTCGTCGGGGCGAGGCCGATCGATCCTCAGGCACTCCCGTTGGGCCCACCAACCATGGAGTTCACATGCAACTGAATCACCTCGACTTGTCCGTGCCCGATGTGGCTGCGGCTTCCGCGTTCCTGACCCGCCATTTCGGCTTCACCCTGCTGCAAAGCAAAGGCAACCAAGGCATGGCCGTACTGGCCGGCGAAGGCGGCGTGATACTCGTGCTTACCCGGCACGAGGAGCCGAGCTACCCCAAAACATTCCACGTCGGCTTCCTGGTCAACGACGCAGGCAAGGTCGCCGCCAAACATGCGGAACTGGATGCTGCGGGCGTGACCGGCCTTTCGCCGCTGCAGGACATGCGCGGAGCCCAGGGCTTCTACTGCCGCACCGAGTGGGGGATTTTGCTGGAAGTAGCACACCGCGCGCCAGTGAGCGTGGCATAGCGCCGGTGTGCCGGCCCCTCGCGGGCCTTTGTTACTTGACGCGGGTGTAGCTCATCTCCATCCACTTCATGTCCTTGCCGTTCGGGCCCGGGCCCCACATTTCCAGCTTGTGGTTGTCGTTGTCAGTGATGGCCACGTTCATCGTATAAGGGACCTCCTTGCCGCTCATCGGGTCCGACATCATGCCCTTGTACTTGATGGTGTTGCCGTTCATGGTGCCGTGCGCCAGAGTCATGCCCGTGCTGCCGGAATCGATCCAGCTGCCGAAGTACTTCTTCGTCACATTGTCATATCCCTGCACGCCCATGCCGTCGAAGGGCTGGCCCATGAACTTGCCCTGGTAGTTCTCCTGCAGGTAGCGGTTCCCCATGATCCACTTGCGTTCCGCGGAGCCGTCGCTTTCTTCGGGAGGTTTGGATGGGTCCATCCACATTTTCGACTTGACCGTGAACTTGCCGGCCAATGCCTCGAGCTTCTTGTGCTGCTCGCCGGGCGTGGCGGCCTTGGTCATCGCCTCCATCGCCGCCTTTTCATCAGGCGGTGCGGCGGCCTTCTTCTTTTCCGGCGCACCGCTGACGGCAGCGCCGGCCAGGGTGAATCCTGCAATAACAACCAGGTACTGCACGACACGACGAAGTTTCATGGCTTCTCCTTATCCAGCAGGGTTGTAGAAAAGCCATTCTCTGCGCCGCCGCGCAGCCCTGTCAACCGCGCCGCTCGGTTTCGCGCAACTTGCGCCGCAATCGCAGGTTATCCGCCACAGTCGACACCAAAGCAAGGGTCATCAACACGACTACCGCCTCGGCATCCAGGTATCGCCAGAACGCCCAGGCTCCAAAGGCACAAGCAAAGGCGGACAACAAGAGCACGAACTGGTCTTTCATGATCGATTCCCCCACATCCAACAGCATTGCACAAAATCGAGGGTAGCGCCGCGCTGGATAATTCGTTTTGCGATGGGGCAAGCGTAGGGTTTAAGCTGCGTAGATGCTCACGGCTTCGACCATGAAAGGAGCGAAGTCGGGGTGGATGTTGTCGAAGTTGGCGCGGAAGCTTGCATCGTCGCGGTAGGTGGCGGCGAGGTTCGGCAGGTGTGCACGTTCGGCTGGCCAGAAGTGGCGCATGTGCTGGTGCCAGCGCGCGACCAGGCCTTGCACTGCATCGCTGCCGGCGCCGTGCGGCATGGCGGCTGCCAGCTCGGCGTAAATGACGTTGCCTTCGTCGATCAGGGACCGCTGCTTGTCCTCGCCGTAGCCCTGCCATTGGCGCACCGAACCTTGCACGACGTCCTGGCCGTATTTCTGTTCCGCTTCCTGCTGGTATCGCAGGCCTTGGAATAAGGGAATGGGAATGCAGCGAATGCGGTGTGGTACATGATCGTGATCGTAATGCTGCTTAAACATTCTCCGTCGCGGACGTGCGACGCTGGAAGCAGGAATCCCCGTCCTTTAGGGCGGGGAGGACGTCAACCCAGTTCAAACGTCGTGATGCCGTACTGACGCGCCAGCGGCAGGCCAGGATCTTCGCCCGTGTACATGCGCGCCGTTTCGAAGCAGGCGCGCATGCCGTGCCGCAGGGCCAGCGCCGCTGCGGCAGCATTCGGCTCCGGCACGTCGAGGAACACCGGTTCATCAGCCGGCACCCGGCCACGCACGGCCTGCATCAATTCCTCGGCCACCTCCGGCGACTCGGCGCATAGCGCGCCAATCTTGAATCCAGCGCGGCATGGGCGCAATACCGCATAGCCAAGCAGCGCGCCACCATTATCGCGCACGCCGAAAGCCACGCTGCCTGCCTGCTGCAGCCAGCAGCGCATGAATTGCTCGCGGTCGTCGGCAAAGAAGGCGCGGTCATACAGCAATACATCGCCCACGTCCTGCGGACCTAGCGGCAGCACGCGGTCGGCAGAAGGAATATCGCTGCCGCGGCCTTCATAACGCACGTTGCGGTGCGCCAGTTTGAACCCGGAACGCGCGTAATTGGCCTGCTGGGCCGGCACGCCATCCAACCCGACGTTGCGCCCCTCCAGCCGCGCCATGCCGGCGCGCCAGATCGCCATGCCAAGACCTTTGCCGCGAAACTCGGGCCGCACGATGTAGCCGCCGATGAAACCGAAACGGGCGCCATACTGCACGGCGAAAATGCTGGCCACCGGTTCGCCGTCGAGCGTACCAAGCAGGAAGCCGTCCGGGTCGGCGGCATGGAAGCTGGCGGCATCCTGCAGGCCCGGATTCCAGCCTTCCGATGCAGCCCAATCCAGCACTGTTTCCAGCTCGGGCAACGTCATTGCGCGGATTTCCATGTCAGGCACCCTGCATCGCGTCATGAGCGGAAAATGCGGCCCGCACTGCATACTCCCAGGCCGCGCCATCCTGTTCGTAAAGGTAGCTGGCCGCCGGCGGCGCTGCCGCGTCCAGCACGGCGCGCCGGCGATACAGGAAGACCGTCGTCCACGCCACGCTGGGCGGCGCGAATTGCTTCACCAGTTCAAAGGCCGGGTGCGGCATGGGGAACGTGACGGTTGTGACCAGAGCGCCCTCGGGCAATTCCCTGGCCAGCTTGTCGGCCAGCCTGTCCATCATCGGTGCGAAACAGGTACTGTAGATATAGACCATGCTGGCGTCGGAGACATCGGTGGCGAACATATCCTGGTGCAGCAGGCGCACGCGGGCGGCAACCCGGGCAGCTGCGGCGGGATCCTCCGCCACGCCGGCCGCCAGCATCTGCGCCAGCCGTACCTGCGCCATGTCGTTCCGGTAGCCAAGCAGTTCGACGCCGGTGCAACGCATGCCGGGCAAGGCCAATGCAGCGCTCAGCACCACCTTGCCAAGGCCGCTGCCAAGATCGATGAAGTGGCCATGCAAGGGCAGCCAGGGCGCCACTGCCTCGAAGTAGTTATCGAGTTCCTGCTGCGTGAATTCGCCGTAGATCAGGCGGCCATCGTCGACCAGCCATTGCGCCAGGTCTGCATCGGAAATCTCGGCCAGGCCCTGTGCGGGCGGGCGCTCGGGCAGCATGCCATGCTGCTGGATGCCTGCCGGGATGCTGCCGGCAATCAGGCGCCGGTGCGGCTTCAGGCGCGCAATGAAGGTCTCGCGCAGTTCCGGCTGGCGGAAAGCCTGGCGCACCGCCAAGCCGATTTCGACATAACGGGCAAGCACCGCATCGTCAATAACGGGTCGTACATGCTGCGCCCCGTTTGTGATTGCCCGCCGCATCGAGAGCATGGTTTTCCCTATCACCGTTTGATTATCCACTTTACAATAAAAAACCGCCCCGAGGGGCGGTTTTCGCGTCGACCGGATAGCGCTTTAGAAGCGGTAGTTCAGCGATGCGGCGTAGGTGCGGCCAAGCTGGCTGAAATGCGAGCCATCGTAGGTCACCATATCGTAGCGGCCGTTGAAGGTGATCAGGTTGCGCTGGATAGCTTTCAGGTTCGGATCGTTAATGATCGCCTGGCCATCGGCATTCAGGGCTTTGAACTCCCACTCAGGCGTGGTGTTGAACACGTTGTTGACGTTGAACGACAGGGTCATATTCGGCATCAGGTTGTAATTGAGGGCGAAGTCGGTGACGTTCTTGGTCTTGAACTTGGTCTCCAGGTTGCTGTCCAGGCCGGCCTGGCGGAAGCGGGTCGGGCCGAACACGGTGTTGTTGAGCGACAGGTTCAGCTTTTTGTAGTCCCAGTCGGCGCCGAGGATGGTCTTGAACTTCGGACGCGAGGTGAACATCAGCGCTTCCTGGGTTGCATCCATCACGGACTGGCCGGCATTCGCCACCAGCGCCGGATTCTTCACTGCCCCATCACGTTCGTTCTTGTGGGTGTAGTTACCGGACAGGTTCAGGGTCAGCTTGCCGTCAGCCAGCGGGATGTTCTTGCGCGACAGGACGTAATCGAGGCCCTCGGTGCGGCTGGTGATGGCATTGATGAAGAAGCTGACCGAGACGATCTTGGCCTTTGCCAGCTCCTGGTCCAGCGGGCTGGCAGCGAAGCAAGTGTTATACGCCGCCAGTTGGGCAGCATATGCCGGATCGGTTGGATCCACCGTCGGCTGCACGCAGATCGGCTTGATTTCCTTGCCCAGCACGATACGGTCCTTGACCTTGATGTTGTAGTAGTCCAGCGTCATGCTGGTATTTTCATCAGGCTTCAGGCCCAGGCCCAGGGTGATGTTGTCGGACTTCTCCGCCTTCAGCTTCGGCACGCCCAGCGCGGCCGCCTGTGGTGACACGTTGTTGACGAGGCCGGAAACCTGGATGCCGGACCCCGGCACGAAGGAGTACTGCGCCTTTTGCGTGTAGATCTGCGCCAGCGAAGGCGCGCGGAAGCCCTTCGAAGCGGACGCGCGCAACGTCACCCAGTCATTGGCCTTCCAGCGGGTGGACAGTTTCCACACGAACGCCGAACCAAAGTCGGTGTATTTTTCCCAGCGGCCGGTGCCGTCAACCAGCCATTCCTTGCTGATGTCCCAGGTTGCGCCGCCGTATACGCCGTAGTTGGAGCGCGACGACGGGAAGGAGTTGTCAGGATGGTTGCCGGCGAAGGAGTCCGCGCCGGTGCCCTGCCAGGAGAAGCGGTCGCCTGCGATCACTTCGAACTTCTCATGGCGCAGCTCGGTGCCGGCATAGAAGTTGACGGTATCGGTCAGCTGCCTGGAAATGTCGCCGTTGAAGACATAGTGCTCGAACTTCACGGCGCCGGCATAGAAGCTGGTTGGCGAATGCTCGGTACCGGTGCCGTCCAGGATTGCGTCTTCCATGCTGCGGTTGACGGAATGGTTCACATTGTACTTCTGCTTGTTGCCGCCGTAGGTCAGGCTGAAGTCGGTGGTCCAGCCGGCCAGGTCCATCTTCACGCCGCCGGTGGCGTTATAGTCATCCAGCGTGCCGTCGAACGTTGGCTGGTAGCCCTCGTACGTCGTGCCGGCCGGGTGCAGCAGGCCGTAGTCGGTCGGGCGCCAGTACGGGGTGCGGTAGTTGGCGAAGGAGTTGATCTTCTTGTTCACGTACGCCGCGTTGGCGTACACCGCGATGCCCTCGCCCAGGTCGTAGCGGGTATTGAACAAGCCCTTGTAGGCCTTGGTTTTCGGCGAGCCGTTGACGTTGCGCGCGTCAGGGTATTTGGACAGGAAGGCCTGTACTTCGGCCAACGAGGCGCCGAAGTCGCTCGCTTCGCCGGCTGCGCTAACCGCGCCGGAGCGGCTGGCCAGGTTCACGCGCGAGGCATCGATGGTGTAGTTGAAGAAGCCGCGGTCGCCGCCCAGTGCGAAGCCCTGGTTCAGGCTCACGCCGCCCATGCCGCCATCGTGTTCGTGGGTGATGCCGGTACGCGCCGTGACAGAGCCGCCTTCGGCATTGTCCTTCAGGATGATGTTGACCACGCCGGCAATCGCGTCGGAGCCATATTGCGCCGAAGCGCCGTCGCGCAGCACTTCGATGCGCTTGATCGCATCGGAAGGGATGGCGGAAATATCGGCGCCGGATTCGCCGCGGCCGGGCGAGGTCTGGGTGTAAACCAGCGAGCTCATGTTCTTGCGCTTGCCGTTGATCAGGATCAGCACGCGGCTCGGGCCCATATTACGGATTTCGTAAGGGTCCAGCAGGGAAGTCGCGTCGTTGACCGGGGTCTGCACGGTGTTGAAAGAAGGGACGCGGAACTGCATCGACTTGTCGAGGGTGGTCTGGCCGGTCTTGGTCAGCTCGCGCGAGCTCAGGACGTCAACCGGGACGGGCGTGTCCACCATGGTGCGCTGCGAACCGCGGCTACCGGTCGAAACAATGACCACCTTCTGGATCTCGTCGGTGGTGCTGTCGGCAGCCTGCTGCGCCTGGATAGGAGCAGCATCCTGTGCTTGTGCGTGGGCTTGGCCCAGCAGCACGAACGGGCTGGCGGACAACATTAATGCTGCAATCGGAAAATGTTTATTCATGTATTTCTCTCTTCCATACAGATTTTAAAAAAACTAGGGAAGAATTTATATGCAACATTTTCATCCGTCTATTATTTCCAGTTTTTCATGCGCAAATACAACATGTATGGCTCTTTTTATTGAAGTCGTCCGGAACAGAAAAACGGCGTGATAATCTTTATGCCATGAGCTATAAAAGCCTCTGCGTGTTGCTGGCATTCATGACCGGCACGGCTGCCCATGCCGCGAAAGAGCCGCCGCTGCGCCTGTGCTTTGAAGATGTGGAGCAACGGCCGTGGAGCACACCCGACGGAAAAGGCTTGAATTTCGAATTATTAAAACGGGTTGAATTACTCCTGAATGAACAATTTATTTATTCAGCGAAACCCTGGAAGCGTTGCCTTAGTGAATTAAAACTTGGCCAAGTGGATGCTGTAGTCGGTGCAGCAGATGCAATTGACCGGCGTGCCTGGTCGCGCATTCCCCAATTACCCGATGGGCGTGAAGATCCGGGCCGCGCATTATTCGAAGATGCAGCCCTGGTTTTCCTGCGCGTGGGCGGCAACGGCGGCTGGGACGGGCACACGCTGGTGGCGCCCGGCAAGGTGGTGGTCGTGCAGACCGGCTACCTGGTGGGGCAGCAGTTGCGCGAAAAGGGTTATATCCCCCACGACACCGTGAAATCGGCTGCCGATGCCCTGCGCATGCTGGTCACGGGCAGCTTTGACGTCGCCATCCTGCAAGGGCTGGAAGCAAGCAAACTGGTGCATGAAGATCCGCGCTTCAAGGGCAAGGTCCGGCAGGCCGCGCTGCCTTACTCCGTCGTCAACCTGCACCTGATGGTGGGGCGCGGCATCTACCAGCGCGATCCGCTGCGGGTCGAAGCCATCTGGCAAGCCATCGGCAACGTGCGCCAGTCTCATGACTACCAGCAAGTCGAGCAGGCGGCAGGCATAAAACATTCCCATTAATATTTTCATTAAGGAAATTTTATGGTTAAATAAATGGCATGAATTTCCTCCTCGATGGGCGCCTGTCCCTGACCACTCCCGAAGGCGTGCGTTTGCAGCTGGTTCCTGCCGGTCCGGTGGTGCGCGCCTACGCATGGGCTATCGATGCGATTGCGTGGGGCACGGCATCGAGCGTCCTGATCGGGATGCTTGGCGTTCTCATCCCTTCCGAAAAAATGTTCAGTGGCGTGGCCGCGGTACTGTACTTCCTCGCCTACTGGTCCTATCCGGTGTTTTGCGAGATTTACGCCGGCGGCCGCACGCTGGGCAAGCGCGCGGTCGGCCTGCAGGTGCTGCGCGCCGACGGACTGCCGGTGCGCTGGCGCGAATCGGTGCTGCGCAACCTGCTGCTGGTGGCCGATTTCCTGCCGCTGTTTTATGCCTCCGGCCTGGTGTCCATGCTGTGCGACCGTCACTTCCGCCGCCTCGGCGATATCGTGGCCGGCACCCAGGTGGTGTACCGCGACAAGCCGCCCAAGCGCGTCGAAGTGCCCAATGCGGCGCCGCTGCCGCTGCCCTTCCCGCTGACGGCGGAACAGCAGCGCGCCCTGGCCGACCTGTTCGCGCGTGAAAACCGGCTGCCGCACGGCCGCATGCTGGAACTGGCCGATATCGCCGCGCCGCTGACCGGCCGCGAAGGCGAGGCTTCGCTGGAACGCTTGCGCGGCATGGCCGCAGGACTGGTCCGATGAAGCAAGCGCAGTTTGAAGCGGCCTACACCCCGCTGTGGAACGAGATCGACACCTTGCTGGGCAAGCGAGCCGAAGGCCGCGAAGCCCTGCCCGAACAATACCGTCGCCTGTGCCAGTGCCTGGCCCTGGCCAGCCAGCGCGGCTACTCGCCGCAGCTGGTGACCTACCTGCACGGCCTGGTGGCGCGCTGCCACCACGCCTTGTATGGCGTTGCGGCTGAACGCCCGGCCGTGCTGCTGCAATGGCTGCGCGTCGACTTGCCATGCCGCGTGCGCGCCGAATGGAAGCTGTTGCTGGTGGTGCTGCTGTGCCTTCTGGGTCCGGCCATTGCCATCGGCGTTCTGGTGTGGCACGACGCGCACAACGCCTTCATGTTCGCCTCGCCGCAAGAACTTACCCACATGCACCAGATGTATGCGCCGTCCAGCTTCAAGACCGGCCGTGGCGGCAGCGAGGGCGACCTGCAGATGTTCGGCCACTATATCTGGAACAATGTCTCGATCGGCTTCCGTACGTTCGCCAGCGGCATTTTCGGCGGCGTGCCGGCCCTGGTGAGCGTGCTGTTTAACGGCATGAAGATGGGCGTGGTGGCGGCCTGGCTCAGCCTCGATCCGGCCACCCGCAGCAACTTCTGGTCGTTCGTGGTGACGCATTCCAGCTTCGAGCTGGCGGGCCTGGTGCTGTCCGGCCTGGCCGGCCTGCGCCTTGGCCTGGCGCTGGTCAAGCCGGGCCGCCTGAGCCGCCGCCGTGCGCTGCAGGAAGCCAGTGTCCAGATGTACCCGGTAGTGGCGGGCGCCGCCCTGCTCACCGTGCTGGCCGCCTTCTTCGAGGCCTTCTGGTCGGCCAGCGCGTTTGCGCCGGCCGTCAAATACAGCGTCGGCGCCGTGTGCTGGGCCCTGGTATTCCTGTTCTTTGGTTTCGCCGGCCGCGGGAAAGGCGTGCATGCAACTCGATAAGCTGCGCCTGGACTTGCGCCCGCGCAGCAATGCGCAAGGCCTGGACCTTGGTTTCGCCCTGCTGCACGCCGGCGGCGCCGACGTCTGGCGCGCCTGGCTCGCCTTGTGGCTGCCGCTGTCGGCGCTGGCCATCCTGATCGGCTGGCATTGGGAAACAGCGTTTGGCTGGCTGCTGCCCTGGTGGCTGCTGCCCCTGCTGGAACGGGCGCCGCTGCACGTGCTGGCGCGCCAGGTGTTCGGCGAGCAGACCGGCTGGCGCGCTGCCTTGCGCGCCTGGCCGCGCGAACTGGGCGGTGGCTGGATCCGCATGCTGACCTGGTGGCGTCCCTTCATGGCCGGGCGCGGCCTGCACCAGCCGGTCTGGGTGCTGGAGCGGGCGCGCGGCAAGACCGCCACGGCGCGCCGCGCCACCATCGCGCGCAATGGCACCGGCGTTGCCGCCTTCCTGTTCGGCGCCAGCTTCTTTGTTCTCGAATTCCTGGTGCTGGCCTTGGGTATCCTGGGCCTGGTGGGACTGTTCATGTCCAGCACATCGCCGAACCCGGCAGCGGTGTTCCGTATCGACGATGCGGCTTTACGGTCGGCCATCATCAACGCCGCCTGCTGCGCGGCGCTGGCCATTGTCGGCCCGATTTATACGGCCTGCACTTTCACGCTATACCTGAACCGCCGTGCCACGCTGGAGGCATGGGACATCGAAATCGTGCTGCGCCAGCTGCGCCCGCCAGCCCGGCCGGTAGCGGCGCGTCACGTTGCCGCCGTGCTGATGGCGGCACCGCTGCTGGCCATGGCTTTGCTCGGCATGCCGCCGCCGGTGCAAGCCGCCCCGGCCGCCAGCGCGACAGCCGCCCGCGATTGCGAACCGCCGGAAGGATTCAAGAAGCAAGACAGCGGGCGCGGTCCCGACCAGTCGCCGGAACAAGCCGCCGTGCGCCGCCAGCTCGACCAGGTATTCGCCCACGAAGACTTGCGCGGTTATCGCTGCCGCGAGCAATGGGAATTGCGTGAGCAAGCGGAACAGGAAAAGCCCAAACAAGAGCAGAAAGCCCCGCCGCTGGTGCCGCGCTGGCTGGCAGCCATCCTGGCTGGCCTGTTCAAGGTGGCCCTGATCGGCGGCGCCATCGCCCTGGTGGCGTGGCTGCTGTGGCGCTATGGCGCACCGCTGCGCTTCAACATGGGCGCGGCGTCCGGGCCCCGCCTGGCAACCGAGATCGGCGGACTCGATATCCGCGAAGAGAGCTTGCCGGCCGACGTGGTCGGCGCCGTGCGCGCCCTGTGGCAGCAAGGGCAGCAGCGTGCCGCGCTGGCACTGCTGTACCGCGCCACGCTGTCGCGCCTGGTCAGCCGCCAGTCGCTCAAGCTGCACCACGGCGCCACGGAAGGCGAATGCCTGGCGCAAGCGCGCAGCGCCAATGCCGCCGGCACCCTTGACGGCAACAGCCTGGCACTGGCCGACCAGGCGACCACGCTATGGCTGAATGCCGCCTACGGCGCGCGCTGGCCCGCCGCGGAAACCGTGGCGGCGCTGTGCACGCGCTGGCAAGCCCACTTCGACCGCGAGGCAGCATGAAGCGCAGCACTTCCATTATCACGGCCATCGCCGTGGTCGCCGCGCTGCTGGCCATCGCCGTTGCCGAACTGTGGCCCATCTACTTCCACAAAGTGTGGCGCGGCCAGCCATATGTCTCCGCGGCGCAGGCCAAGAACCCGATGCTGGCCGCCACCCGGCTGCTGGAGGCGCGCGGCCACAAGGTGCGCATCGAGCCCGTGCTCAGCTACCAGTTGCTGAACCAGCTGCCGGACGGCGTGATGATGCTGTCGCGCTATGCGCGCCCGCCGGACGAGCGCCAGGCCAAGCTGCTGCTGGACTGGGTGCGCCGCGGCAACACGCTGATCATGACACCGGACTGGATCGGCGACAGCGACGACGAGGAAGGCAGCCAGGAGAGCGGCGCGGAACAGTTGACCGACCCGCTGGGCAAACACTTTGGCGTGGCAATGTCGGGCCGTACCCGCATGGACGATACCTGCCGCATCGACCCGCTGGAAACTGCGCGCCGCGAAAAGCGCGCCGCCGAGGCGGCGCAAGCCAAAGCGCAGCCGGCCGAGGAGGAGGCGGACGACGAGGACCAGGCAAGCGAGCAAGAACCGACCGGCCCGGCCCACCTGGTGTGCCTGAACGCGCCCGGCGCCGCCAACACCATCGAGCTGGCCCGCCCATCCGACACCCTGCAGCGCTTCGAAGGCAAGGGCCCGCAACCGCTATGGGGCGACACTTACGAGCTGGCCGTGCTGGTCTACGGCGAAGGCCGCGGCAAGGTCGCCATGGTGGCCGTCGACGCCGGCGACAGCTACTTCGACAACGACGCGCTGCGCCAGTTCGACCACGGCGAGCTGCTGCTGTTGCTGGCCGGGCAGAGCGGCCCCAAGGCGCCGGTCATGCTGGTGCAGCACAACGAGCCGGTCAGCTGGGCCGCCTGGCTGTGGCAGCACGGCCGCCTGGCCGTCCTCGGCCTGGCCGCCCTGCTGCTGTTGTGGACCTGGAGCGCCTCGCGCCGCTTCGGCCCAATGCTGCCGGAGGCGGCCGCCCCGCGCCGCGCGCTGATCGAACATATCGAAGCCAGCGGCCGCTGGCTGTGGCGCTTGCCGCAGGGCCGCGCCTTGCTGCTGGACGCCGTGCGCAAGCGCACGGAAAAACAGCTGCTGCGGCGCCTGCCGGAACTGCACGCCCTGGGTCCCGCCGAACGCGCACGCCGCCTGGCGCGTTTGACCAAGCTGCCGGAAGCGCATGTCAGCGACGCCCTGCTTGGCGCGCCGGCCAGCCGTGCCGCCGATTTCACACGACAAATCTCCATACTCCAACAATTGCGAGCCCATCATGAGCGATAGCATGTCCATCCCCTCCAACAACGCCATTCCGGCCGACCGCCTGGCGCAGGCGATCGACATCGTGCAGCGCGTGCGCGAGGAAATCGGCCGCGCCATCGTCGGCCAGAAAACGGTGGTCGAGCAGGTGCTGGCCTGTTGCCTGGCTGGCGGCCACGTGTTGCTGGAAGGCGTGCCCGGGCTGGGCAAGACCCTGCTGGTCAAGGCGCTGGCCAAGACTTTCGCCGGCGAATTCTCGCGCATCCAGTTCACGCCCGACCTGATGCCGGCCGACGTGATGGGCCACGCCGTGTTCGACCAGCGCCAGCAAACCTTCAGCATCCGCAAAGGCCCGGTGTTCACCCACCTGCTGCTGGCCGACGAAATCAACCGCGCGCCGGCCAAGACCCAGTCCGCCCTGCTGGAAGCCATGCAGGAGCGCCAGGTCACCATCGAAGGCGAAGCGCACACGCTGGAAGCGCCCTTCATGGTGCTGGCCACCCAGAACCCGCTGGAAAGCGAAGGCACCTACCCGCTGCCGGAAGCCCAGCTTGACCGCTTCCTGATCAAGGCGCGCATCGCCTATCCAAGCGAGTCGGAGGAAACCGCGATGCTGCTGGCCGTGACCGAAGGCCGCGTCGGCGATGCGCTGGAAGTGGCGCAGGTGCGCACCCTGATCAAGCCGGAAACCCTGGTCGCGCTGCAGCAGCTGGTGGCCCGCATCCGGGTGGACGAGACGGTCGCCAACTACGCCGTGCGCATGGCGCGCGCCACGCGCCAGTGGCCCGGCGTGGCGGTCGGCGCCGGCCCGCGCGGCAGCATCGCCCTGATCCGCCTGGCGCGCGCCATGGCCCTGATGGCGGGCCGCGATTACGCCACTCCTGACGATATCAAGCAAGCCAGCCTGCCGGTGCTGCGCCATCGCATTGCCCTGTCGCCGGAAAGCGAACTGGATGGCCTGGGCGCGGACGACGTGCTGGCCGCACTGATCGACTCGGTCGCCGCGCCGCGCAACTGATGAAACCAACCCGCCGCATGTTCCTGGCCCTGCTCGGCCTGACCGCGCTGGGCGTACCGGCCAGCGCATGGCCGATGCTGCAAGCGCCATGGCAGGCGCTGGCCGGCACCCTGCTGCTGGCTGCCGGCGCCGATGCCCTGCTGGCGCGGCGCCGCCCTGCCCTGCGCGCGGAACGCAGCATGGCGGGCGTGTTGCCGGTCGGCGCCTGGCACGACGTGCGCCTGACCCTGCACAATGAAGGCAAAGCCGCGCTGCAGCTCGACGTGTTCGACGATTACCCGCCCGCCTGGGAACTGGAAGGCATGCCGCACGCCACCCGCCTGGCGCCCGGCGCGTTTTCCACCATGACTTACCGCGTGCGCCCGCTGGAGCGGGGCGACGGCGACTTCGGCACGCCATGGCTGCGGGTGGCCGGCCCGCTCGGCCTGTGGCAGGCCACCCACCGCATCGGCCCGCAACAGACTGCAAAAGTCTTCCCCGACGTGGCGCGCCTGCTGGGCCAGGCCCTGCGCGCCACCGACCGCCAGGCGCCGACCGCCGGTTCGCTGCTCAAGCGCCAGCGCGGCGAAGGCACCGATTTCCGCCAGCTGCGCGAGTACCGCCGCGGCGACAGCCTGCGCTCGATCGACTGGAAGGCCACGGCCCGCCACCGCAAGCCGATCACCCGCGAGTACCAGCTCGAACGCGACCAGCAGGTCGTATTCCTGCTCGATACCGGGCGCCGCATGCTGGCGCGGGACGACGACACCAGCCATTTCGACCATGCGCTGTACGCGGTGCTGACGCTGGCCTTCGTGGCCGGCAAGCAGGGCGACGCGGTGGGTTTGATGAGTTTTGGCGTCGAAAACCGCTGGCTGGCGCCGGCCAAGGGCCGCATCGGCCTGGATCGCATGCTGGCCGGCGTCTATGACCTGCAGCCGGGTGAAGCCGCGCCCGACTACATGCGCGCCGCCAACGACTTGCTGAACCGCCTGAACCGGCGCGCCTTCGTGGTACTGGTGACCAATGTGCGCGATGAGGACGATGTGGCGTTGCGCCAGGCCGTCGACCTGCTGTCCTCGCGCCACCTGGTGATGTGCGCCAGCTTGCGCGAGCGCGCACTGGACGCCGCCAGCTCGGCGCCGGTGCAAGACTTCAACGATGCGCTGCGCCTGGCAGCCAGCGAACATTACCTGCAGCAGCGCCAGGAAGCCATCCGCCGCCTCGGCCTGCGCTCAGGCCACCTGGTCGACGTCGCGCCGGAGCACCTGGCCGGCGCACTGCTGAACCGCTACCTCGATATCAAAGAAAGCGGAGCGCTGTAAAGGCAACAACCAGGATGCAGCCCAATGCCGCGCCAAGCTTCACGCCGAAGTCGGCTGGTGCCGGCACTGCGCCGAAACGGTTGGTGTCCGCCGTGCCGGGCGCGACCACCATGTAGATCAGGAAAATAAACTGCAAGATCGGGAACAGCAGCATAAGCGTCCACCAGCCCCCGACATCGAAATCGTGCAGCCGGCGGCGCGTCATCACCGCCAGTACCAGCAGCGGAATCATGAAGATCACCGTACCCATCGTCATGACGCGCGCCTCGCTGGCAAAGTAGGACTGCAGCCCGAAAACACCGACCGCGATCCCTGAAAGCAGGCCAAACAGGATGGCCAGCGGAATGCCTGCGAGGCTGTACGCAACAAAACGCACGCGCCCGATGCGCCCGTTCCAGCAAAACAGCCGCGCCTCATTCGATGGTGCAAACGGCAGTTCCAGCCCTGCCTGGGGCGCGGCGTAAGGGTTTTGCATCGCTTACTGGCTGTTGTCGATCTGCGCGGCTTCGGCCCTGGCTTTGTAGTCGGCATAGCCCGGCATTGTGATGGCAAGCACCATACCCGCCGCGAACATGATTGGCATGAGCGAGGCCAGGATGATCACGCCGATGGTGTTCGGGCCAGGCGGCGGGCCATAATCGTTGCCCTCGGGCTCGCCCGGAGCGAAGATCAGGTACAAGGCGAACAGGAAGCCGACGATGGGCACCAGCGACAGCAGCAGGTACCAGCCCGATTTGCCGAGGTCATTCAAGCGGCGGCGACCAATGATGACGGCGGCAGCCAGCGTCACAACGGTCAAGGCGAGCAAGCCGAAAATGAACGTGGCGCCGATGGCTTCAATTCCCCGTCCGGCGGCGAGGGCCGACACGCCCATCACGATCGCGAAAATGAAAAATACCGGCGTCAGTATCAAGCTCAGGGCGGCGCTATAGGCAAGGTAGCGCACGCGGCCAATACGTCCACTGACGGCAAAAAACTTTGGCTCATACGTTTCATTGCTGGCTGGTTCGCGCAGCTCGGCCTGCGGCATCGAATAAGGATTACTCACGGTTGCTCCAGAAGAGGATGTATCGTTATTAAAGTTACCACCGAGAAAATATTACATTATTTTTTTACTAATATACAAGCCCGATTCAATACAACACCCGGCTTGCGGCTTGCACGCGCGACTGCGATACTTTCTTCAAAGACTGGACGGTTGCACAAATTCACAAACGCCGCCATGCATCCCTCACTCAAGTGCCAGGGCAAGTTTTCCCTGAACTGGACTTACCTGAATGCCATCGCCTCCGGTGTGTCGGCAATCGACCTCGGCGGAATGGCCCTGCGCAACAAGCATGACGCCCACCAGTTTGTGCGCGAATACGGTTTCGACATCGACAACTCGCATGCGCGCGAAGTGATCGCGCGTGCCCATGGCGAAGCGCTGGACTTTGTCTGCAGCAGCTTCCTGACGCCAGCCCAGGCGGCCTTGATCCCGCTTGAAGTACGCCAGCCGGAAGATCCGCTGGACTTGCTGGTCTACGCCTCGCTGCACGGCAATGAACCGGTGGAGCTGCGCCGCATGTGGTCCTGCGCTGTGCTGAAAGTCATGCACGGCATCTTCTACATCGATAACAACCTCAAGCTGCGCTACTTCAACACCATCCGCCAGCAAGTGTTTGCCAGCCTGGATGAAGTGATCCATGAAGAAGACGGCCAGTTCTATTTGAGCGATGGTGAAATTTGCCTGCCCTTGCTGCACTTTGACCGCAAGAACAATAAAAGCCGCGGCAGCATCCTGCTGAAGCTGCTGCAAAAAGCGGCCTACCTGGCGGCCGACATCTTCGACCACCTCGGCGTGCGGCTGATCTTCAATACCCGCTTCGAATGCCTGCTCGCCTTGCGCACGCTGCAGCGGGCCCACCTGATCTCGGTGACCAACGTCGACTCCCAGCGCACCCGCAACACCCTGCTCGACATGGAAGCGGCAAAGGAAATATTCACCCAATACCGCTGCATGCTGGAGGCGGCCGAAGGCTATCCGGCCGACCTGCTGGAAAAGATGGATGCGGAACTGATGGAAATTTCGTCACCCCAGACGCAGGCCGACAACCCGCACAGCGGCGCCGGCTTCAACAGCATCCAGGTCACGGTGCGCAAAATGATCCACCTGCCGCCGGACGACCCGGCAGCCAGCGGTCCCGACTATGACGTCGGCTTCTTCTTCGAGTACGAGATCCAGCTGATGGACAAGGCCAGCCACGGCCGCACGCTGGAAGGCCCAGCCAGCCACGACGCCTACAAGAAGCGCCAGGTCGAAACCGCACGCCTGCGGGTGCTGGGGCGCGACCTGGTGCGCTATCTCGAAACCCAGCCGGCAGAGCGAGCCGCTTAATGCGGCCTGACGCCTTCCGGCGTGCCCGTCGATGCCCCCGGCGGCATCACATGCTCGGGCGGCATGCCTTCATGGATCAAGCCACGAATGGCGCTGCGCAGTTCAGGACTGTCCGTATGCTTGTGGACCGAGACGGCGTGCTGGACAGCGACTTCCAGCAGCTCGTCTTCATTGTCTGCCGATATCGCGACGCTGCATTGAGCCTCGCTGGGAAATTCGCGGCAGTCGATGTATTTGCGGGTCATGGCGGCCTCCCTTCCGAAGAGCTACTTACACTATAGGACGTTTGGCCCGCAATTCCATGCTACATTTGCCTGCCTGTTAACTAAGCACGGAGGTGCAATGCTGGTTCGTTCAATCGCCCTGGCCCTTGCCCTGATCGCAAGCACTGCCCACGCGGCGCCGCTCGATCGCGCGCTCGAACAGAAGATGGAAGCCAATGCCCAGCGCTACGTGATTGCCAGCCAGGCAGTGCTGGTGGCGCGCAACGGCGAAGTGATCTTCCGCAATGTCGCCGGCGCACGACGCGACGAGCTGTTCCCCGCCTATTCGGTCAGCAAACTGCTGGCCAGCGTGCTGCTGATGCAACTGGTGGAAGCTGGCCAACTGGACCTGGACAAGCCGGCCAGCGCCTATCTGGCAGGGCTGCCCCTGCGCTGGCAACAGATTCCGCTGCGCCTCATCCTGAACCATAGCTCGGGACTGCCGGAATATTTCGATCCGGGCAACCTGTCCAGTCCCAGCTTCCCGCCGAACCTGCAGGCGGTATTTGCCGCACTGGCCGACAAGCCGCTGTTGTTTGAACCAGGTACCGCTACCCGTTACACGCAGACCAACTTCCTGCTGCTGGAGGCCGTGCTGGAGGCGCACTACGGCAAGCCGTACACCCAGCTGGCCAGCGAGCGCATCATCAGCAGGCTGGGATTGAAGAACACTTATCTTGGCCTCGCCAACGCCAGCCGCCGCGGCATGGTGCGCAACTACGTCGGCAAGAACGGCAAGCTGCATGCCGATCCGGTAGTCCAATGGCCGGAATATGCCAACGTCCATGCCGAGCTGTTCACCACGGTCGACGACCTTGCAGCCTTCCTAAACGCCGTCGCACGCGGCGAGCTGGTAGGAAAGGAAACACTGCGCAAGCTGTGGCAGCCGCAGAAGCTGGCCAATGGCCAGGACAGCTGGTTCGCTTCAGGCTGGGAGTACGGCAAGAGCGGCGGCTACGAGTTCGTCGGGCACGATGGCGGCGCCAAGGTGCGCGTGCGCCTGCTGTGGCCGGAACGCGATGGCGGCGACAGCTACACCATCGTCTACCTGACTAACGGCAGCGCGCAGAACGTCTGGTCGCGCACCCTGGTCGAAAGCCTGATGGCGGCAATCGATCCGGCGCGGTTCTCGATGGAAGCAGTTTCCGAGCAGCTGATCGACTACGCCGGCCGGCCCGCAAGCACGCCGGCGCAGTTCCAGGCACTGTTGCAGCAACTGCAAACGCTGGCGCTACGCGACGGCGCGGCGCTGGAGCGGCGCATCAACGAAACCGGATACGCCATGCTCGAAACGCGCGGCAGCAGCGCCGCCATCAAGGTATTCGAATTGAATACGCGCCTGTTCCCGCAGTCGAGCAACGCGCGCGACAGCCTGGCGCAAGCACAGGCGGCAGCGAAGTCGCCTTGAAGGCTGCTGGATGACGCTGTCGCCGTGGCTGCTGTTGCTGCTGGCCTTGCCGCTCTTGCAGCTCGGCCGGTGGATGCTGCACCGCGCACCTGTGCTGGCGCGCTTCAGCATCCCCGTGCCGGTTGTCGGCGGCCTGCTGTTCGCGCTCGCCATCCTGGTGCTGCGCTTGGCCGGCCTTGAATTCGCGTTTGCCACCAAGGTCGACGCACCATGGTGGACCTGGCTCGTCACCGCCGATTCCGAATGGCTGGCACGGCCGGCCAAGAACATCAACCTGCCTTTGCTGATCGGTTTCTTCACCTGCGTCGGCCTGGCGGCTCCGCTGCGCTTGCTCGCCACCGGCGGCCGCATGCTGGTGGTCCTGCTGCTCGGGACTACGGTACTGGCTGTACTGCAGAACGCGATCGGGGCGACGGTCGCGGCGGCGCTCGGCGCACCAGCCCTGCTGGGCGTCATGTGCGGTTCGCTGACGCTGGTCGGCGGCCACGGCACCGCGCTGGGATTTGCGTCGCGCTTCGAACAGGCCGAGATGGCATCGGCAGCAGCCATTGGCGCCTCCGCGGCAACCTTTGGCCTGGTCGCCGGCGCCCTGCTCTCCGGTCCCCTCGGCACATGGCTCTTGCGCCGCCATAGGGCAGGCAACCGCGCCGAAGTCGGCACGCCGCCACCCAGCCCCGCCGGCAAGCCTGTCGTGGCCGACTTCCTGCAAGACGTACGGACGCTTGCTGGCCACGGCCGGGCGGCTGCAGGCCACCTGCTGCTTGTCGCACTCTGCGTCAAGGCCGGTGCCTGGCTCAGCTTCGGCCTCGACAAGCTGGACGCGCCCATGCCCGCCTACATGGGCGCGCTCCTGTTTGGCTTCGCCTTGCGCGCCGCCCACGATGCCGCAGGCGCACGCTGGCTGCGCAGCGACGTCATCAACCAGATCGCTGCCGTGCTGCTGCCGCTGTTCCTGGTCGTCACGCTGGCCCCGCTGAATCTGGCTGAGTTGGCTTCTGTCGCCGGCCCCATGATGGCCATCCTCGCCGTCAACACGGCGATGACGCTTGCCTTCGCTGCCTTCGTGATCTATCCCCTGCTGGGGAGCGACAGGGAGGCAGCGGTGGCGACGGCCGGGCTGACTGGCTACGGCGTGGGTTCAACCGCGACAGCTGTCGCGGCAATGGACGCCATAACGCGACAACATGGCGCCGCACCGCGCGCCACGACCATCGTCCCGCCGACCGGAGGCTTCCTGATTGACCTGGCGAATGCCCCCGTGATCGGCGCTTTCCTGCGCTGGATGTGATTCAGTTTTTCTTCTTGGTGGACTTTTTCTCGAGCTCTTTGGACGCTGGTGTGGAGCCGCCCTGCACCCCAAGCGCGCCACCGGTCCCCATGCCGCCGGCAACTTCCTGCGCCTTGTAATTCCGCACAGCCTTGACGAGCTGGTTATACGAATCCATGAAGGAAGCGATCAGGATCTTGCCTTCCGGCGTGTTGGAATAGCCGCCCGCCGCGCCGAAGCCGCCGCCGCCAAACAAGGCGCCGCCCACATTGAAGTCATAATTCTTGGCACTGCCTTCCGCCGCAGCCAGCTGGATGCCCGAACGGTTATCCACCATCAGCAAGGTAGTGGAAGCCTCGTTGGCCTTCAGCCCGCCAGCAACGACACCAGCCACGCTGCCCAGCAAACCCAGACCGCCGAGGGCGCCGCCGACACCCTGCGTGCCTTTCTGGCTGAATGTGATGCTCGGGCTCATGGTGTAGTCAGCCGCCACGATCTGGCCCTTGCCGTAATTGCTGCCGGCCCGCATTTCACCCGACGAAGCCAGCGCCCGCTCCTGCATCAGCTTGCCCATCGCTGCGCCGCGCTCCACGACGACGAAGCAGTTCGACTGCTGGATCATCATGCGCAGCACGGGCACGGTCGAGCCGAGCTTGTATTGCGACAGGTGGTGATACCAGGGCGCAGCCGTATCCTCCACCACCCCGAGGGTGCCGAGCGGCTTGTCACATTTTTCCAACTGCTGGTTGGCATTCGACGCGGTGGCGCCGCCAGCGGAACCGGTGGCCATGGTCGGCGCACCGCCCAGCTTGGGATCGGTGCCCGCGCAGGCAGACAGCAACAGCAGCGCCAGGCCGGCAGGGCCTGTTTTGAAGTATTTGTCCATGTTCACTCCCCAGTAGAAACGACCGTTTGATCTCATCGGCGTCCTTTGAGAATAGGCCACATCGACAAAAAATCTATGTATAGTTACTACCGCAAGACCAACTCAACTGTTTGAAGGAACCCTCATGAAAAAACTGATCATTGCCGCCCTGGCCCTGTCTTGTTCCGCCGCTTTCGCCGCGGATCCGGCGCCGGCAAAGAACTCCCAGCAATCCAAGATGACGACCTGCAACAAGGAAGCCGAGGGCAAGAAGGGGGATGAACGCAAGGCATTCATGAAGGAATGCCTGAGCAAAAAACCCGCCGCGCCGGCAACGCAGCAGGACAAGATGAAGACCTGCAATGCCGACGCCGCAGGCAAAAAAGGCGATGAGCGCAAGGCATTCATGAAAGAATGCCTGAGCTCGAAGAAGGCAGCCTGATCAGCGCAGGCCGCTGGCGAGGCGCGGCGACGACAGCAAGGTCTTGAACGCTTCCCAGCGCTGCTTGCGGGCGGCCACCGGCTCGGTGGCCGTCACATGCTTTTCCACCCAGGCTTTGACCATGTCCTTGCCCAGGTTGCAGTTGATGACGTAACCGCGATTCGCATCATAGAATGACAGGCGCTGCGCCGACTTCTCCGGCGGGTACAGCGCCACATTCACCAGCCATTCGATGGTCTGCTCGCGCGTCCACTTCCCTTCCAGGTAAGCCTGTGCCGCGTCGTTGTCCGCATAGCTCAGCTTGCCAAGCAGTTTCATGAGTTGTGCATATTGCGGCGCCAGTGCCGGATCCAGCCCCGCCAACGGATAGAGCACTTTCAGCTCGAACGCCAGGCGCTCTTCATCGGTGAACGCCATTTCGATGCCATAGTTCGCGCTGCCCTCGGCAATCAGCGACATCGGCGAATACAGCGGATACACGCTGAACTCGACCCAGTTGCGCTGTTTCACCAGCGACTGTTCCAGCAAGGCGTTGTAGACGTGGTGGCCCGGATAGCCTTCATGGCAGCCCAGGTCCACCGCGCGCTCGATATAGATCGGGAACTCGGTATTAATCTGGATCAGGCTGTGCGCATTGCCTTTGTACCAGTTGTAGCCGGACCACGGCTTATTGGAGACAAACTCCAGCACGAAGCTCTCCTTTTGCGGCAGCGCCATGAAGGCAGCGGTGCGTTCGCGGCAAGCGGCAATGGAAGCGTCGAACACCGGCTTGAGCTTGTCCTTCGGGATGGCGAACCGGGCGCGGAAGGCCTTCAGGCGCTCGGGCAGCGGGCCCTCGCCCGGCAGCAGTTTGTCGACCTGCGCCACCAGCGCCATGTAGTAGGCGCGGTCATGATGCGGCGTCACGGCGTCGTACAGCAGCGCGGTTTCTTCATCGAAGCTGAATTTTCGGCCTTCCAGCATCTCAACCCGCGCCTGCATGGCTTTCAGCTGCTTCGACAGGAACTCGATGCGCAGCGCTTCATCGGCACCGCCAGCCTTCTGCTGCGCGATGTCGCGCTGGGCTGCCACGACACCCGCCTTGATCGAGGCCAGGCTTTGCTTGTCCTTCGCCGCCTGCTGCTCCAGCTCCGGCGGTCCGTAATAGGCATCCACATAGCTGGTGTCGTGCTGGCCGATGGCCAGGACCAGCTTGCGGTAGCGCTCCGCCACATCCTGCACCGACGCCGCCATGGCGCTCCCTGCGATCAGCATGGCCAATCCTCCCAATACCAGTTTTTTCATGCTTCCTCATCGAATGGGTTGAAGCACATAAGTGTAGCGCAGCAAGGCCGAGGCATTCGCTTTACGCATGTCCTTATGCCGAAAAACCGCCATTTGCTGCACGCATAAGCAAGCGCAAATCGATTCGTTCCCGCGCCGGGACACCATCGATAAGATGGGCTCATCAAATCCATCATGACTTGTTATGACAAGTCAGTAAAAGCCGATGAATTCACGCCCGCTTGCATTATCTCCGGTTCCGCTCTACACGCAGGTCAAGGAGAGCCTGCGCGAACGCATCCTCGACGGCACCTACTCGCCGCATGCACAACTGCCGCCGGAAAGCGAAATCTGCAGCATCTTCGATGTCAGCCGCATCACCGTACGGCAAGCGCTGAACGACCTGCAGAAGGAAGGCCTCATCTTCAAGCTGCCAGGCAAAGGCACTTTCGTCAGCAAGCCGAAGGCATGCCAGGAACTGACCCAGCTCGAAGGGTTCGCAGAGGCCATGTCGCGCCAGGGACATGAAATCTACAACCGGGTGACCGGTATCCGCATACTCGCCGCCACGCCCAAGCTTGCGCAGCAGCTGCAGGTGGCGGAAGGCACGCCGCTGGCGGAAATCCGGCGCATTCGCCTGCTGAACCGCGAGCCGGTGTCGCTTGAACTGACCTATGTGGCCGAGGCGCTCGGCGACCGCCTGCGCCGCGAAGACCTGGCCACGCGCGACATCTTCCTGATCCTGGAAAACGACTACGGCATCGCGCTGGGCCATGCCACCCTCACGGTCGACGCCGTGGCGGCCGACCTGGAACTGGCCTCGGCACTGCATATCGGCGCCGGCATGCCCGTGCTGCGCATCGAACGCCTGACCCATACGGCCGAAGGCCGCCCGCTTGACTTCGAGTACCTCTATTTCCGCGGCGACGCCTTCCAGTACCGGCTGCAGCTGGCGCGCCGCACAACCTCCCGGGAGTAAGCAATGGAAACCCATATCCAGACTGTCGACGTCCTGGTCATCGGCGGCGGCACCGCCGGCCCGATGGCCGCCGTGAAAGCGAAAGAAGCCAACCCGGCACTGCGCGTCCTTCTGCTGGAAAAAGCCAACGTCAAGCGCAGCGGTGCGATTTCGATGGGCATGGACGGCTTGAACAATGCCGTCGTTCCGGGCTTCGCGACGCCCGAGCAGTATGTGAAGGAAATCACTACCGCCAACGATGGCATCGTCAACCAGAAGACGGTGATGGCCTATGCCCGCAACAGCTACGCCATGATCGAGGAGCTGAACGACTGGGGTGTGCGCTTCGAGAAGGATGAAACCGGCGACTATGCGATGCGCAAGGTGCACCACATGGGCACCTACGTGCTGCCGATGCCCGAAGGCCACGATATCAAGAAAGTGCTGTACCGCCGCCTGAAGCGCACCCGTGTCGAAATCACCAATCGCCTGGTGGCGACGCGCCTGCTCACTGCCGCGGACGGCAGTGTCGCCGGCGCCATGGCCTTCGACTGCCGCAGCGGCGACTTCCACGTGATCCGCGCCAAGGCCATTGTGCTGGCGACCGGCGCCGCCGGGCGGCTTGGCTTGCCGGCCTCCGGCTACCTGTTCGGCACTTACGAGAATCCGACCAACGCCGGCGACGGCTACAGCATGGCCTACCACGCGGGCGCCGAGCTGTCGGGCATCGAGTGCTTCCAGATCAACCCCTTGATCAAGGACTACAACGGCCCGGCCTGTGCCTACGTTACCGGCCCCTTCGGCGGCTACACCACCAATAACAAGGGCGAACGCTTCATCGAGTGCGATTACTGGAGCGGCCAGATGATGATGGAGTTCTACCGCGAGCTGCAGGGCGGCGACGGCCCGGTGTTCCTGAAGCTGGACCACCTGGCCGAAGAAACCATCGGCACCATCGAGACCATCCTGCACACCAACGAGCGGCCAAGCCGCGGGCGTTTCCACGCCGGGCGAGGCACAGACTATCGCCAGCAGATGGTGGAAATGCACATCTCCGAGATCGGCTTGTGCAGCGGGCATTCCGCCTCCGGCGTCTGGGTCAACGAGCATGCCGAAACCACGGTGCGCGGCCTGCACGCTGCGGGCGACCTGGCCTGCGTGCCGCATAACTACATGCTCGGCGCCTTCGTCTACGGCAAATTGGCCGGCGAAAGCGCAGCGCGCTACTGCGCCGGCAACGAACTGCCCGCTGTCGACGAGCAGCAGGTCGCGGCCGAGCGCCAGCGCGTGTGGGCGCCGTTGTCACGCACCGACGGCCTGCCGCCCAGCCAGGTCGAATACAAGCTGCGCCGTATGGTGAACGACTACCTGCAACCGCCCAAGGTAACGCGCAAGATGGAGATCGGCTTGCAACGCTTCGAAGCCATCCGACAGGACCTGGACCGGATGCAGGCGCGCAACCCGCACGAATTGATGCGCGCCATGGAAGTGCACGCGATCCGCGATTGCGCCGAAATGGCGGCGCGCGCTTCGCTGTACCGCACCGAGAGCCGCTGGGGCCTGTATCACTACCGCCTCGACCATCCGCACAGCAACGACGCCGACTGGCTGGTGCACGTGCAGCTGCAGAAGAAGAACGGCGTCATGAGCTGCTTCAAGCGCCCGATCGAACCTTACATCGTGGCCCTGGATGAGGACGAAAAAACCGCTTACCAGCGCCTGCGCATCAACAAGGAGGAAGCACATCATGCCAACGAGCTCGCACATCACTAGCGTTCCGGTCAGCGTCGACGAAGAAAAATGCATCGCCCACAAGGGCTGCACTGTATGCGTCGACGTCTGTCCTCTCGACGTGCTGGCCATCGACTTCGTCAAAGGCAAGGCCTACATGCAGTTCGACGAGTGCTGGTATTGCATGCCATGCGAAAAGGACTGCCCGACAGGCGCCATCCACGTCGACATTCCATATCTGCTGCGTTAAACACTACAGGAGAACCACAATGAGATTGACCGTCTTCGGACTTGCCCTCGCCCTTCTGTCCGGCGTGTCCCACGCCGAAACCATCCGCGTTGCCATCGGCACCCAGGACACCACCATCAACTGCGCGACCGGGGGCATCCTGATCCGCGAACTCAAGCTGCTGGAGAAATACCTGCCGCACGACGGCAAGTACAAGGACGTGCAGTACGACATCCAGTGGAAGAACTTCACCTCCGGCGCGCCGCTGACCAACGAAATGGTGGCCGGCAAGCTGGACCTGGGATCGATGGCCGACTTCCCCGGCTCCTTCAACGGCGCCGCCTTCGCCAAGGCCGGCCGCCAAAGCCTGTTCATCAACGTGCTGTCGGGCAGCACCACCGGCAGCGGCAACGGAATCGTGGTGCCCAAGGCGTCCCCGGTGCAGTCGCTGGCCGAATTGAAGGGCAAGACGATATCCGTGCCGTTTGCCTCCACCGCGCATGGCATGCTGCTGCGCGCCGTGCGCGCCCAGGGCTGGGACCCGGACAAGGACGTCAACATCACCACCCAGGCGCCGGAAATCGCCGGCTCCGCCCTGCAGAGCAACAAGGTCGACGCCCATGCCGATTTCGTGCCGTTCGCCGAACTGTTCCCGCACCGCGGCTTTGCGCGCAAGATCTACGATGGCTCGCAAGCGAACGCGCCGACCCTGCACGGCAGCCTGGTCGATGCCGCCTACGCCCGCAAATATCCGGAAGTCGTGGTGGCATTCGTGCGCGCCGCCATTGAGGCCGACCGCCTGTTTGCCGCTGAACCGGAAAAATACAGCGAGCTGGTAGCCAGGGTCACCGGCATCGAGGCCGAGGTGAACTACCTGTTCCACGGCCCGCTCGGCCTGCAGACGCGCGACCTGAGCTGGAAACCGGAATACCGCCAGGCGGTACGCACCTCGCTGGCGACGCTGCGACTGCTGAAACGCACCGACAACGACATCGACGCCGATGCCTTTATCGACGACCGCTACGTGCGCGCCGCCTTCCAGCAGGCCGGCCTCGATTACGAGGCGCAGCTGAAAAATTACGCCAGGCTGCCCCTGGTGGGCAAGGATGCCGCGACCGGCAAGCCGATCAGCGACGTCCAGCGCGTCGCGCAAATCTGGGTCAGCGGTGAAGCGCTGGTGCGCCACTACGCCTCGCCGGAGTCGGCGCTGGCCGACCTGGCGAAACTGGAGAAAGCGGGCCGCAAGGTGCGCGCCGTGTATGCACAAGATCGCGACAGCGGCATCAAGCTGTTTGCCGGCGACGCCTGGTTCGTCAGCAGCGGCAAGAACGAGATCAACGCCTTCCTGCTCAAGGAATCGGCCGAAGCGTGGGCGCGCAAGGTCAAGGGCAAGGTGCTGGACTTCAACGGCGCCAAGGCCGCCATAGCCGGGTGAGCGGACCATGGCCGCCCTGAAATCCCGCCTGTTACGAGCCCTGGTCCGCAGCCTTTCGCTCGCGGCCTGCGTGCTGGCCTGGCATTGGGCATCGACCCGCCATGTCGACTTCGGCGTGGCCAGCTTCCGCAACGTGCCCTCGCCGCAGGAGACGCTGCAGGCTGGCGCGGCGCTGCTGCAGTCGCCCAAGCTGGGCACCCACCTGTCGGCCAGCATCGGCCGCGTGTTCGCCGGCTATGCGGTAGCCGCGCTGCTGGGCATCGGGCTCGGGCTGGCCATCGGCAGGTCGCGCCTGCTGGCAGCGGCCCTGCTGCCGCCGCTGGAGGTGCTGCGCCCGATTCCCGCCGTGGCCTGGATACCGCTGGCGATCCTGATGTTCCCCTCATCCGAGCTGTCGATGGTGTTCATCACCTTCATCGGCGCCTTGTTCCCGATCCTGCTCAACACCATCCACGGCGTGGAAGGTATCGACGCCAGGCTGATTGCCTCGGCCCGCAGCCTGGGCGGGCGCGGCGCGGCAGTATTTGCCAATGTGATCCTGCCGGGCGCTGCGCCCAGCATCGTGACCGGCCTGTCGATCGGCATGGGCACGGCCTGGTTCTGCCTGGTCACGGCCGAAATGATTTCAGGCCAGCTCGGCATCGGCTATTACACCTGGTCGTCCTACATCGTGCAGGACTACCCCGACATCATCGTCGGCATGCTCGCCATCGGCATCTTCGGCATGGGCAGCAGCCTGCTGGTCAGGCAAGCCGGCAATGCACTGATGCCGTGGTACTTCATAGGGAGGAAGGCAATATGACACATGGCGCGATCGAGATCGCCGGGCTGCACATCCGGCTGGGCGAAGGCAAGTCAGCGCTGGACGCCGTGCACGGCCTGTCGCTGGTTGCCGGCCCAGGCGAATTCCTGTGCGTGCTGGGCCCCTCCGGCTGCGGCAAATCTACCCTGCTGGGCGCTCTGGCCGGCCACCTGCAGCCCAGTGCCGGCAGCGTCCGGGTGGACGGCGCAGCGGTGCGCGGCCCAAGCCCGGAACGCGGCCTGGTGTTCCAGCAGCACACGTTGTTCCCGTGGAAAACGGTGCTGGAGAACGTAGCCTTCGGTCTCAAGGTGCGCGGCGTGCCGCGTGCGGAACGGGAGGCTCGCGCGCAGCAGCTGCTGCGCCTGGTGGGACTGGACAGCCATGCAGCCAGCTATCCGGCCCAGCTTTCGGGCGGGATGCAGCAGCGCGTCGAGATTGCCCGCGTACTGATCAACGACCCGCGCGTGCTGCTGATGGACGAGCCGTTTGCCGCGCTGGATGCGCAAACCCGCCTGAAAATGCAGCAGTTGCTGCTGGAGGTCTGGGCACGCATCCGCACCACGGTGGTGTTCATCACCCACGACATCGACGAAGCGCTGTTCCTGGCCGACCGCATCCTGGTCATGAGCGAGCGTCCCGGACGCATCGTCGAGGAAATCCGGCTTGATTTCCCGCGCCCCCGGCGGGCCGACCTGGTGACAACGCTGGATTTCGTGCGCCTGAAGCGGCGCTGCCTGGAACTGCTGCACCCGCAGGCTGCCGCACCGGTGCTACGCTATGCCACTTAAGGAGGAAGCTTGACACATACCGCATTACAGGAACGCCTGCGCCATGCCGATAGCACGGTACGCCGCATTGCCGTGCTGGAACTGGCCGACGAAGCCTCCGACCACGACGTCCCGCTGCTGCTGGCTGCGCTGGACGACCAGGACGGCGCGGTGCGCGCGGCAGCCGCCGAAGCGCTATCGGCTTTTGAAAGCGACGACACCGTGGCAGGCCTGGCCTTGCTGCTGGACGATGAGGATGAAGCGGTACGCACCGCAGCCGCGCACAGCCTGGCCGAGCTGAAACGGCCGCAGTCAGCGCACCTGCTGCTGCCGCACGTCGCGCACCCGAACGCATTCGTGCGCGCCGCCATCCTGCGAGCGCTGCGCGAATTGCGCGCGGCAGGCAGTGCCGCCGCCGCCCTGGCGGCATTGGACGACGCGGCCGCGACCGTGCGGCGCGAAGCGGTGGCGGTACTGGGCTACCTGAAGCATGCTGCGGCGCTGCCCGAACTGGCGCGCCTGGCAACCGGCGACGTCGACGCCGAAGTGCGCCGTGCCGCCGCCGGCGCACTCGGGCTGGCCAGCGGTACCGGTGTCCTGCCGGCGCTGTTTTCCGCGCTGGCCGATCCTGCCTGGCAAGTGCGGGAAGAAGCCGCCACCACGCTTGGCAAGCTGCGGCAGCCCGCCGCCGGCGAAGCTTTGGCAGCGGCGCTACAGGACGACTACTGGCAAGTGCAATTGCGCGCAGCGCGCAGCCTGGGCCGCCTGCGCCAGGGGAGCGCCCTGCCCGCCCTGCTGCCGCTGCTGGCGCACGACATCGCCAACCTGCGCCGCGAAACGGCGCTGGCCCTGGGCGAGATCGGCGAACGCGCCGCCGTACCTGGGCTGCTGGCAGCGTCGCAGGACCCGGACCCCGAGGTACGCAAGGCGGTGCGCCTGGCGCTGCAACAACTGGAGGAGGCATGACGCCGCTGGCTATCGAGCTCGACACCGATGCCGGGCAGTTGTCCATCCATTGGCCGGACGCCCGGGTGCAAAAGCTCGACACCGCCATGCTGCGCCGAAGTTGCCGTTGCGCCGATTGCCTGTCAGCCGCCCGGGCAGGGACGCAGCCGCTGCCGGCCCGCGCACTGCAGATATCACGCATAGTGCCGGTCGGCTCTTACGGCGTGCAGCTCGCCTTCAACGACGGCCATGGGCGCGGCATCTACCCCTGGAGCTACCTGCGCAGCCTATGATCACCGGCTGCGCAGCTGGCGGGCCAGGTCGGCCAGGCGATACGGCTTGCCGACGATGGAAAACTCTTCTTCCGACTGCGGGAAACCGGAAGACAGGATGATCTTGATGTGCGGGTAGCGCTGGCGCACTTCGCGCGCCAGCTCCAGTCCCGTCATCCCGTTGGGCATCATCACGTCGCTGAACAGCACGTCGACTTCGCTGTCGCGTTGCAATGCGCGCAAGGCAGCTGCCGCATCATTGGCATGCAGGGTGCTGTAGCCCATCGACTGGAACAGCTCGCGCGCCGCTTCCATCACCAGCGGGTCGTCCTCCACGATCAGCACGCGCTCCTCGCGTATGCTGCGCGGCGCCGGCGCCTCCGTCAAAGACTCTTCCAGCGCCGGCAGGAAGAGATTGATGGTAGTCCCCTTGCCTTCTTCCGTATCGATCGTCACCGCCCCGCCGGATTGCACGATGAAGCCATACACCTGGCTCAGGCCAAGACCGGAACCCTTGCCGACTTCCTTCGTTGTGTAGAACGGTTCAAACGCACGCTGGCGCACTTCTTCGCTCATACCGGTGCCGGTATCGGCCACGCTCACCCGCACATAGTCGCCGGCCGGAAGCGAACCCGCCTGGTTGGCCGCAAGCACAACGTTGCGCGTCGCGACTTCGAGCGTGCCGCCGCCAGGCATGGCGTCGCGCGCATTCACTACCAGGTTGAGCAAGGCCGCCTCGAAGCGCGCCTCGTCAATCGACGCCTGGCGCAGCTTGGGATCGAGGTCCATTTCAAAGCGCATCAGCGGACCGGCAGCGCGCCGCAGCACGCCCTCGAAGCCGAGCACCAGGCGGTTCAGCTGCTGCACGCTGGGCGCCAGCGGCTGCTGGCGCGCAAAGGCCAGCAGTTGCTGCGTCAGCGCGGCGCCGCGGTCGACGGCACGCCGCATGCTGTCCAGCACGCGCACCGCCGAGGCTTCCGGCGGCGCCGTACGCAGGATGTCGATGCCGTTCGAGACCACGGCCAGCAGGTTGTTGAAGTCATGCGCCACGCCGCCGGTCAACTGGCCGATCGATTCCATTTTCTGCGCCTGGAACAAGGCGGCACGTGCCTGCTCCAGCGATTGCTGCGCCTCGCGCTGCTCGGTGTTGTCGCGCGTGACTTTGGCAAAGCCGATCAATTCGCCGTCATCGTCGTACAGCGCATCGACCACCGCATGGGCCCAGAAGCGCGTGCCATCCTTGCGCACGCGCCAGCCTTCGCTTTCGTAGCGGCCTTCGCGCGCAGCCACTTCCAGTGCCCGTTCCGGCACGCCCGCCGCTTTGTCTTCTTCCGTAAAGAAGCGGCGATAGTGCGTGCCGAGCACTTCCTCCGGCGCGTAGCCCTTGATGCGTTCCGCGCCAAGATTCCAGTTGGTGATCAAGCCTTGCGGCGACAGCATGTAGATCGCATAGTCGATCACGCCTTGCACCAGCAGGCGGAAACGCTGCTCGCTTTCGCGCAGCGCTTCCATCACGCGCTTGCGCTCGGTGATGTCGCGCGTGACGTTGGCGAAGCCGACGTGCTCGCCATCCGGCGTGTAGATCGGATCGATCACCACACTGGCCCAGAACTGCGAGCCATCCTTGCGCAAGCGCCAGCCCTCGCATTCAAAGCGGCCCTCGCGCAAGGCGGTTGCCAGCGCGCGTTTTGCCAGGCCGGCCTCCCTGTCTTCCGGCGTATGGAAGCGGGAAAAGTGCGTGCCGAGTACTTCCCGTTCGCTGAAGCCGTTGAAACGCTGGGCGCCCGTATTCCAGCTACTGATGCGGCCTTCGGTGTCCATCATGTAGATCGCGTAATCGCTGATGCTGGCCACCAGGAGTTCATACCTGGTTGACAGACTCTCAAGCGCTGGGGCTTCATTGATCATCAGTAGCTAAGCGCACTGCTGCGCGCGCGAATTGTGCAAGGATTTCATGAGAATGCCACAATCTGCAATTATGTGGAAAACGACTTTGTTGCTGGCCCTGGCCCTGTCGGTACCCACGGTGGAAGTCCCCAATACCCGCTCGCCGGTGGACAAGTCCTACCGCAAGATGCTGCAAGGCGCGGAGCGATTCAAGCGCGAGCACGCGCTGGCGCCACAGGCCAGCTTGCGCTTCCGCCTGCTGCCGCGCCAACCGGGCACGGACATGCAAGGCATCAAGCTGAAAGTGGTGGGCGACACCAGCAGCATGGCGGTGCCGATCGGCGCCGACAACAGCTTCACGCTGGAATACAACGAGCTGCTATGGCGCGAAGACGCCGCCGTACTCGCCAACCGCAAGACCTTGTCCATGACATGGCGCGCCGAGGTGCGCAGCCCGGGCGTGCCGGACGGCATGCGCCGCCTGGGCGACCTGCGGCTGGAATGCCTGGTCGGCATGGAAGCCGGGCTGGTATCGAACAACGCCCACCTGTTCGCCTGGCTCGACGAATTCCTGCGCAGTCCCGACAAGGTATGCAGTGACCCGCACGGCAACTATCTGTTCTTCGCGGAAAAGCCGCTGTTCTCGATTACCCTGCAGGCCGGCGAACGGCGCGCCACCCTGCCCTTCCACGCCTTATATGCCGGCAATCCGCCCGCTGCCGAAATGCCCTACTGCGATTGCCAGGTGTTGCTGGACCGTAGCTACTTCGCGCCGGTGTGGGACCGCAGCTGGCCCGACGACACGCTGCTGGGTTTCGAATACATGGACGACCCGCCGCCCGCCAGTGCGGCAGCCCCGCGCGACCGCGCGTCTGCACTGGCAGCGCATGGCCCGCCCCAGCTCAGCAGGCGTTTCGACAGCGGGCGCGAAGTCTGGCTATACCAGTCGGCAGCGCCCGGCCACCTGGCTCCCGGCCCCGACGGCCGCCCGCGCATGGGCGAGCATGTGCTGCTGTTCGCCGCCGACGGCAGCATCCTCAAGTCGCGCCAGCGTTCACCTTGATTAAGAAGTTTTTAAGGTTTGCTGAAGGAGTTTTTAAGAACGCGATAATGTCTTAATGACTACCATTCTCCTCGTACCAACTGAGGATGAATGAAATGAGCAAACCACGAATCAATATGTACGCCGGCATCCACAAGGCGCTGCGCCACTTCATGGCCGATACCGAAAGCCGCCTGTCGCGCACCGATGCCGCCGATAACGAAGACCTGCAAGGCGCCCTGGCGCAGGTGCGCGAACTGCTGGCCATGATGCGCAAGCACCTGCAGCACGAGCGGGACTTCGTGCACCCGGCAATGAATGCGCGCCGCCCCGGTTCCGCACAGGTGGCGGAGGGCGACCACGACCACCACGACTGGGCCATCGACAAGCTGCTGGCATTGTGCGACCACTGCGCCACCGCTGTGGGCGGCGCGCGCTTCCAGCACCTGGATCACCTTCACCTTCAACTGTCGGTCTTCATCGGCGAGAACCTGGTGCACATGAACCTGGAAGAAACCGAGCACAATGCCGTGCTGTGGGCCTGCTACTCCGACGAGGAGCTGCACCAGATCCACGAGCGCATCGTCGCCGGCATTCCGCCGCAGGAAATGCAGGCCACCATGCGCTGGATGATTCCCGCCGTGAGCCCGGCCGAACGTGCAGGCATGTTGTTGGGCATGCGCGCAGGCATGCCGGCGCTAGTGTTCGAAGGCGTATTGGCCTTGACGCGCAGCTTGATCAGCGCAGGCGATATGCAAAAGCTGGAGGCGGCACTGGAAGCCCCGCAGCCCATCGCGGCATGAGGCATGGCCTGGTCAGGCTTCGTTCAACTGCAAGGGGCGCTTGACGCACAGGCGGAAATGTCCGCGCCCCGTTTTCTCGATCCGCACCGGCGCCTCGCGCTCGCACAGGCGCCGCGCCAGCAGCACCAGGCGCGCCTCCAGGTTGTCGCTGACGTCCGGCAGCCGCACGCGCTGGTCCAGCCGCAGTTCGCGATTGCTGAAGGCAGTCTTGCCATGTGCGACAAAATCCTGCAGCAGTGACCACAGCACCGCTCCAGCCACGCCCTTGATCACGTAGTCGTTGCCGAAGAAGACAGAATCGTTGTCGGCGAAGTGGCGTACCGCCAACGGCGCCCCTTGCACATCGGGCGCCGCCTCCACTTCGGGCTCCGGCTCGGGAACCGGCACGTTCTGCATGATGTGCATCGCCATCGCCAGTTGCCCGCACAAGGTCACCAGCGCATCCTCATCGTCGTAGGTGAAGCGCAGGTCCAGCGGGCTTTCCACGTATAACACGCCGATCAGCCGCTCGCAGCCCTGGATCGGCACCGCCAGCTGGCTGCGCGATTCGGCCAGGCCAGGAAAGGGAATCTCGGTCTGCAGGGCATGTCCCAGCCCGGTGTCCTGCGCCTGCTGCCGGATCGCGCGGCTGTAGCTGTATTCGGCCGTCATGTGGCTGATGCGGATTGCCGTGCCTTCGCGTGCGGCGACGCCAATCACGCCCTGCCCCAAAGGAATTTCCGACCCCACGCCCGATTGCTGGTAACCGTGGCTGGCCACCGTGTAAAGGCAGGCCGCCTGCGGATCGTGCAGCAGCAGCATGGCATGGCTGATGCCCATCTTCTCGTTCAGGCAAGCCATGGTTTCGTCAAACAGTTGCGCCAGGTCGCGGCAAGCCAGCAGGCGCTCGGAGCACAGGCGCAGCGCGGCCAGCGTATTGCGCGGCGGCGGTGGCGGCGGCGCCACGTCGCGGTCCACGCAGATGATCTCCGTCACCCGGAACACATCGGCGCCAAGAAGCCTGAAGACGCCCGTCATGCCGACATGCGAAGCCAGGCCCGCCAGCTTGGCCTTCATGCTTTCGAACAGCTGGCCGGAAGTTTCAGTGCGCAGGTATTGCAGCGCCAGTGAATACTGGGCGCCCGTGTAAGGATTGACCACGGTCAGGCGCGCATTCGGGTTGGCCAGGATGTTGGCGCGTGTCTTGTTGAAGAACTGGTAGGACAGCGCCACGTGGTCGCGGTCCATGTACTGCACTTGCGACAGGTAGGAGGCATTTGGCATGCCGGCCAGGTCGGCCGTGCCCAGCACCGCCGGGATCACGCCTTCGAAACACTCGCGGATGGTGTCGAGCATGATCGTGTTCATTCGCCGGCCTCCAGCTTCTTGCCGGCGTTGGGGCCGGGTGTCTGGCTGTATGCCTCGCTGGGACAAAAGCTCAGCGCCACCAGTTCTTCCGGCGGGCAGGACAGCAGGGTGCGCACCATTTTTTCGTGGAAGCCGATCGCCCCAACCTCCGCCACGAAAGCATCGCGGTAAGCCTCGACCAGTTGCACATCGTCGGGCTGCAGCGCCGCCACGCGTGCATCACGGCTCTTCAACTGCATGGTGCGGTGAGTGGATGGCTGGGTGAAGGCCACGGCGATGGCGCCGCTGGCAAAGATATCGCGCTGCACCGCTTGCGACTTGGCTTCCGGCACAAAGACCGTGACGCGGCGGCCGTCGTCGCTGACGCGGCAGCCGATGGCGCGCACAAGCTGGGGCATGCCGTTGCGGTCGCAACTGGCCACGCTGATCGAGACGCCCCCGCGCATGAACGCAATCTGGCCGGAATCGAGATTTGCTGCACTCATGACAACATTCTAACTGAAGCTGCCGAACCCTTGGCAAAAGGAAAATCGGTCTGCTATAATTGCGCGCCTTGGCCTGGTAGCTCAGTTGGTAGAGCAGAGGACTGAAAATCCTTGTGTCGGTGGTTCGATTCCGCCCCGGGCCACCAAGAATAAAAAGTGAGAACGCCGATCTGTGCAGGTCGGCGTTTTTGTTTTCAGCGCCCGACCGTTCCGGCTGGGCGTTTGCATTTTATGGGCCCGGCTTCTGAATTCCCGGCGCCGATGCCACAAAAAACGGATTCAGGACTTCATGCTTGCCATATCGCAGCGCATGCCCGGAGAAAGTACACACCGTTCCTCCTGCTGCCTCCAGCACAGCTTGCGCCGCGGCAGTATCCCACTCGCAGGTTGGCCCCAGGCGCGGGTAAATGTCAGCGGCGCCTTCGGCAATGCGGCAGAATTTCAGCGAGCTTCCCGCCTGCACCAGCTCACACGCGCCAAGTCCAGCGATAAACGCCTGCGTCTCCTCATTCAGATGACTCTTGCTGGCGACAACGCGCAGCGGCCCCGCTGCCAGCGGCGGCGTGGCATGGATCGCCGTGACACCTGCCGCGTCAGCGCGAAAGGCGCCAATTCCGGGAACGCCCCAGTACGCAAGGCCGAGCGCAGGCGCGACGACCACACCAAAGACCGGTCGCCCGTCATCCACCAATGCGACATTGACGGTAAATTCATCGCGACGGGAAATGAACTCCTTGGTCCCGTCAAGCGGATCGACTAACCAGAACTGTCCGCTAATCAGCTGCGCCCTGTCCTGCTCGCCGCCCTCTTCAGAAACGATTGCCAGGCCAGGCGTCAACGCCGCCAGCCCGGCAACAAGGACCTCATGCGCCAACAAGTCAGCCTGGCAAACCGGACTGGCGTCGCATTTGACAGTCCACGTCAATTCATCTGCCTGGTAAATGCCCATGATGGCCTGTCCCGCGCGCTGCGCCAGGGCAACGACTGCCGTGCAGAGTTCATCTGTAATTTTTTGTCGCATTTTGCATTTTTCTTTAATTATTTTTGGTACGCTATCATTAATCGATGAGTTAGCAAATACAAATTCCGAATAACGCAAATTGCGACACGAGACCCGCATGACCTCAACGCCCCTGTTCAGCCTCGATACGAATCGTCCCTGGGATACTGAAACCGCTTACCGGCATTTGCAGGAGATGGGGGTCGCCGATACGAAACGCACGGCCGAGCGGATGTTGCACAAGCTTGGATTGCTGCCTGCATCGCTCGAGCCGGCAACGCTGCGCGACGAGAGCGGACACCAGCCGACCATAAGCGTGCTCGATTGGGAAATCAGACAGATGCGCGGCAAACGTTTGCTGACGGTGTTTGCACAACTGTCCGCCATGCCAGGCGGGCAAGCCTGCCTCCATTTCAACGATGCACGCGGGGCCCGCTATTGGTTGCCTCTCGGCCAGGATGAAGTCGACGCCGCCGTCGTTGCCGCCGGCATGGCGTGCCTGCAGGCGCATATCGGCAAGCCGCTGGCCGTGTTACCGCATGGCCAGCTCACCGGCATTTGCCGCGCGCTGCCTTCGACAAGTGAAATCCAGTATTGCCTGCTCAGCTATCGCGCCGCCGCGCCCGACGTCCGCCGCGGGCCGGTCCTGGGCGTGTCGCCGCACCTGAAGCGGCTGGAAGCGGAAAGCATCGAGATCCTGCGCGAAGCAGTCGCAGCAGGCGGCAATCCCTGCATGCTCTACTCGCTTGGCAAGGACAGCTCGGTCATGCTGCACCTGGCGCGCAAGGCCTTCTATCCGTCACTGCCGCCATTCCCGCTGCTGCACGTCGACACGCGCTGGAAGTTCCAGGAGATGTATGCCTTCCGTGACGCGATGGCACGCGAGAGCGGCATGGAGATCCTGGTTCACACCAATCCGGAAGCCATAGAAAAAAACATCAACCCCTTCGACCACGGCTCCAGCCTGCATACCGACATCACCAAAACGGTTGGCCTGAAACAGGCGCTCGACCAGCACCAGTTTGACGTGGTATTCGGCGGCGCGCGGCGCGATGAAGAAAAATCGCGCGCCAAGGAACGCATCTTCTCCTTCCGTTCCGCCAGCCATCGATGGGATCCGAAAAACCAGCGCCCCGAGCCCTGGAATCTTTACAACACCAGCAAGAACAAGGGAGAGAGCGTGCGCGTGTTCCCGCTATCGAACTGGACAGAACTCGATATCTGGCAATACATCCACCAGGAGGGCATTGCCGTGGTTCCGCTGTATTTTGCCAAGGAGCGCCCGGTGGTCCGGCGCGACGGCATGTGGCTCATGGTGGACGATGCCCGCATGCCGATCGGCCCTGAAGAAACCATCTACAAGAAGACCGTCCGCTTCCGCACCTTGGGCTGCTATCCCCTTACCGGCGCAATCGAATCGACGGCAAATTCCTTGCCAGAGATAATCATGGAACTCGTGCATGCCCGCAACTCGGAGCGGCAGGGTCGCGCGATCGACAACGACGCCGCAGCCAGCATGGAAAAAAAGAAACAAGAAGGATATTTCTAATGCCTCGCAAGCAAACGCCAACGTCGCCGCCAGGCATGCGCACTCGCCTGCCAAGCCAGCCCATCACACTGGAAACGCTGCAGCGGCAGCAGGACAGCCAGGATTTACTGCGTGTAATCACCTGCGGCAGTGTCGATGACGGGAAAAGCACCCTGATCGGGCGCTTGCTGTGGGAATCGCAGCAGCTTCTTGACGACCAGCTTGATGCATTGCAGAAGGAATCGAAGAAGTATGGCACGCAAGGCGACCAGCTTGACTTTGCGCTGCTGGTCGACGGCCTGGCAGCGGAACGCGAACAGGGCATCACGATCGACATCGCCTACCGCTTCTTCGGCACCGCCCGGCGCCGCTTCATCATCGCCGATACGCCAGGCCACCAGCAATACACGCGCAACATGGTAACCGCGGCCTCGACTGCCGATGTCGCGGTGCTGCTGATTGACGCCCGCAACGGCATGCAGACCCAGACCCGGCGCCACGCCTTCCTTGCATCTTTGATGGGAGTGCGCCATGTCGTGCTGGCCATCAACAAGATGGATCTGGTGGCGTATTCCGCGGCAGCGTTCACCCGCATCCACGAGGAATTCGCCGCGTTTGCCGCCAGCTTCAATTTTTCCAGCGTCAACGCCATTCCGCTCAGCGCCCTCAGGGGCGACAACCTGCGCGAGCGCTCGCCACAGATGCCTTGGTATGCAGGGCCGACGCTGCTTGGCTACCTGGACACCGTAAGGCTTGAACCGCCGGCCGGCGAGAATCCGGTCTTTCCAGTGCAATGGGTGAACCGCCCGGACGCCTCATTCCGCGGTTTTAGCGGCACCGTCGTGCAGGGATCGTTCAGCGTTGGCGACGAAATCCGCGTCAGCGCGTCGGGCCAGACCAGCCACATTGCAGAAATCGTGACCATGGATGGCCCGCTGCCACGCGCCACGCGAGGCGATGCGGTGACCCTGCGGCTGGCGACCGAGATCGATGCTTCGCGCGGCGATATCCTGTCGCTGGCAAAGGCGCCGCTGGAAATGACGGACCAACTCGAAGCAACACTGATCTGGACCGACGCTGAGCCGGGCCTGGTGGGGCGCAGTTATCGCATCCAGCTCGCGACCCAGGATGCGGGCGCATCCATCACCAAGATCAAGCACGAAATCGACGTCAACACGCTGGCGCACCATGCCAGCAAACAACTGGCGCTCAATAGCATCAATGTCTGCACGCTTGCGCTAAGCAAACCGCTGGTATTCGATAACTATGAGAAGTCCCAGCCGCTCGGCAGCTTTATCCTGGTCGACCGCTACACCAACGCTACGGTGGCGATCGGCATGGTGCAGCACAACCTGCGCCGCGCACAAAACGTGCACAAGCAAGCATTGTCGATCGACCGCGCCGCCCGCGAAAAGCTGAACGGGCATCCCGGCAAGGTGATCTGGCTCACCGGCCTGTCCGGCTCGGGCAAATCAACCATTGCCAATGCGCTCGAGATGGCACTGCATGCGGAAGGCAAACGTACTTACCTGCTCGATGGCGACAATGTGCGGCATGGCCTGAACCGCGACCTGGGCTTCACCGATGCCGACCGCGTCGAGAATATCCGGCGTGTGGCCGAAGTCGCCAGGCTCATGCTGGATGCCGGCATGATCGTGATTACCGCATTCATCTCGCCGTTCCGGCGCGAGCGCGAGATGGCGCGCGAGCTGATCGGCCACGACAACTTCGTGGAAGTGTATATGAGCGCGCCGCTGGAGGTCTGCGAAGGCCGCGACCCCAAAGGCTTGTACAGGAAGGCTCGCGCGGGACAATTGCCGAACATGTCGGGCATTGGCAGTCCTTATGAGGTGCCGTTGGCACCCCATGTCACCATCGACAGTAGCAAGCAGGGCGTCGAGGACTGCGTTACCCGGCTGATAAAGGAAGGGCTGGCATAACCGTCCCGGCGCCATTGACAGGATGCGCCCGCTGCCGCCCGAGTGAAGGTCGGACATACTTGAAGCGTCGTGCAGACTCGTCCGATATGCGCGACCACAGTTCGATATCGAGGTCATTCAATTGGCAAAGGCGCTCGAAAAGCTCGTTGCCGACCGCTTTCTGGACTGACAAGAGCGAGCCATCGTAGCCTTCAATCGCTGATCGCTCAGACTTGTTCTTGACCGCGCCTTGCAAGTCCAGCCCCGGGAAAACAGGCTGAAGCATGTAGCTTGCCGTCGCCATCGCTTCGTCATATTTCTCGACGGTGCCGACCATGGTCATGCGCAGTAGGCGATTGGTCGCGATCTCGAGGTGGTAGGCGGAGGGCGGGGCACCGTAATGCTCACAGCCGAACATTGTTACCTGCGGATTGATCACGTAATCGGGGTGGAAATTGACCAGGTGCTCGAGAAACCCTGTGAACGAGAATTCCTGCGCCGCAATCTGGACAGGGTTATCCGACGGCGCCACGCCCTGGTAGTAGAGGTACATCGACGCCAGCCTTGAAACCGGATGGCGCAGCAAGGCAAAGTCAAAAAACATCACCGAGGCGCGCTGCCGCTCGTCGAGGTGGGCGGCAAAGTCGACGCCGTGGAAATGATGGCTCGAAATGGCGCGCACATTGGGGCTACCATCCAAAAACTCGAACAGTTGGCGCGGATGGACGCGCCCGCCGTCCGACGCCTCCGGATGGAACTCGGCAAATCCTGCCCCAAAGTGCCGATGCAGGGAACCGTCCAGGGTGGACCCCGCATTCTTGAAAATATGATGGTGCAATAAAATAAATCGCATGGTTAAAGCTATCCCGGCGCGAGGTTTTTTTCTATTCAACAAATTAACTAGCGTACGGTCCAACCGTTCCTTGCCATAATGGCCGTCGCAGCAGGATAGCCGACGGCATGAATACTCACATCCGAAAAGCCGGCCATCATTGGGTAAGTCCAGGCATCGGCCCCAAACTCCGTCTGCACCACCAAATCGTCCGTGGCGGTCTCCGGGTTGCCATGATAGCTCTTCGATAGGCCTGTACGATCGCGCGTCATCCGGCCAACGATGGTCGGAACCGTATAACAAAGGGCGCCACCAGGCTTCAGGACGCGTCGGCATTCTTCCAGGGCATGAACGAAGTTTGGTACATGTTCCAGGGTATCGGAGTGGATCACCATATCGAAGGTGCCGGACGCATAAGGTATGGCATGCATGTCGACCTCTGGATATGCCCCAAAGACGTAACGTCCAAATTGCTTCAGATAGGGGGTGAGCTTTCCTGCTTCATTGATCTCAAGGATAGACAGCCGACGCCCTGCTGGACTGTGAATAGCATCCTTGAGCAATTGCTCGGTGCCAAGATAGGCTCGCACGGCGTTAGCCAGCGCGATTGAGCGAAGATTGGTCCCGCACTGATCGCATGCCTCGCCTTGCTGGCGGTCAATGTATGCAGCTTCAGGCGCGGAAAGCTGCCATTCATTGATCAGCCCGTCCCAGAGTACTGGTCGACATGTGAAAGATGTACCTCCGCAAACACTGCATTGCATTTTTACTGCCCCTTCGTAATTTCGGAGCGCTAGTATCGCACAGGCGTTGTTTCAACCTGGCGGACGGCCCCGACTTTATTTTTGCTGCCCCCCATGGATGCTTAACAAGAAAACACCATTGATCGCAGCTGTCTCACGACCTCGATTAAAAGGCCAGCGGCATCGGTGTAATCCCGATTCACTTATTCCGCTTATCCGTTGGCCCATCGTCAACTGAGTTCTCCTGGCTTGAGCTGGCTGGCGGGGCAGTCCTGCAGGGACCTGTTCGCGGCGGCCGGGAAGGGGACATGTGGGTCCTACATGGGCCAGAATCTGGATTTCCTGGCCCTCGCGCATTGGCGTTCGATGCAGTGAGAACAGGGGGCAGCCTAAGCTGCCCCCTGCCAATTTTTCTTGTCTAAAGCCGACAAGGGGCTGCGACTAGTTAACTTCTACCATCAAGCCTGTGACTTCCGCCGACGTCGTCTCGCGTGTTGTGACGTAAAGCAAGCCTTCGTTCACCCCAACCGGAATCGGAACGGCTTCCGAAAACGCTACGCCATTCGCCAGACAGGGTACCAAGCGATAATACGGTGCCCCCTTGTCCCAATTGATTTGCGCAATTAGGAAACCGCTGTCGGAAGGGCATTTGAAGTGAACGCTATAGCGCGCCTGCTTGGCGCGCTGGATACGAATGGGCGCAACCTGTGACGTCGGCGTTGCCGTGATCCCGGCCGGCGGGAACGGCAACGGCAACGCATCCTCGCGTGGCACTGTTGCCTCGGTAACACGCGAGTCAAACACAGTACGATAGAGCACCTCGCCTTCCTCCACGCGATATAACACGTAAGGACCTTCTTGAGCCAGCGCCGTGCCATGGTGCGCCATATATTCGCGCAGCAAGCTTGACTGTGCGCCAGGTGCCGCCGTCTCCATGCTCACGATTGCAAAGTCCAACTTTTCTTCTGCAACGAAGGCCTGCATTGCCGCAGCATCCTTAATTGCCCCATACCGCCTCTCGCGCGATGACGAATAGAAGTTGACGTACAAGGGCGTACCATGCAGTGTTGCGCCAAATGGATCGCTGCCCGGATACAAGACACGCGAGCCTGGAGCAAGTTGATTCACCTTCTCGGTAAGCAGGGCTACCGGAGCATAAGCACGCAACAGTTCCTGTTTTCCCGCAGGCGTCATGGCTTTCCCAGCTGCGGAATTGCTTGTCAGCCACGACACTTTGGAATACGTCGCCAGATTCATCAGGATGATGGCGCAGCTCACCGCCACGGTTGCAATTTGAACTGGGCGCCGCTTGCCGGTGAACAGTACATAAAACACGAGGCCGGCAATCGGCATGACCGGAAACATATAGCGCCAGTATTGCGTGGCTGAGAACATGATCAGGCCATAGCCCAGCAGAGGAAGCAAGGCCAGCCGCAAAACCTTGGGGACAGCGGCACGCCATATTGCGAATAAAGACAGAGGCAACAGCAGGAGATACTGCCAACCGGCTACGTAATTGGCGCTTTCAAAATAGGCCGAGGTCTTGAAGAAGACCTCTACATAGCTCTTGAGGCTGAAACCATGAATCCATCGCTCATCGCTAAAATTGGTCGAGGGAGCGAAAGGCGACTTGAAAACTGCGTTATACAGCGGGAACAAAGGGTTGCCGGTCACCGACCATGCGTAGACATAAGAATGCAATGCCACGAAGATCAGCGCTGCCAGCACAAGCAGTGCCGGCCACTTCAGGTAGACCGGCGCAGCGGGCGCAGTAGGGCGAAATACCCATCTAGAGACTGCCAACGCAGCTAACAGCATCGCGCCCAGCACCGTCCCTGGCAATTTGATCGCCAGGCAGAGCGCGCAACAGGCAAGCACGCCAAGCACGTGCCGGCCACGCCAGCTGTCGGGTGCATCGAGCACCAGGCGCAGGCCCGCTAAAACAACCACGGCCATCAATAGTTCGGTCTGCATGGAAAGCAGCAGATAGCCCATCATTGGCGTGCTGACCATTAGAATAACGAGAAGCCATTGCAGCCAGGCTGCCACCTGCAATCGGCTCAGGATGCGGACCATTAGCGCCAGTAACAGCAGCTCGAGCACGAGGTTGACGCCCCCACGCGCATCTGAGCCGGCCATCAGCGACACAGCTGAATACAGAAGATCTGAGGCAAACGGCGCTACCGACCAGATTTGGGTTGTGACATCAAAGACTGCACGACGCTCGGCGAGCAGCTCAGTCCAGAGCCGCAAGTGGAGGGCGTGGTCATCGTAGGACAAGCTCGGGAAGCTCGACCAGCGCAGAGTCCAACCGGCGATCCCCAGGCCAAGCACCCATGCCCAATAGGGAATTGCCCGCATCCATGTGTCTAGTGCCGAGGCTTTCTGGCGCAGGTCGGCGACAGATGGTGCAGGCAAGCTGCGAAGGCCCAGTACCGGCAACAAGCAAAGCCCCAGATACAGGGCGCTGGAGTTAACCGCAAAATGCAGCAAGGCGCCGGCGACGGCTAAGCAAATCACAGCCCCAACCAGCAGCGCCTCCGACGCGCTGATGGAGGACTCTTTTCCGCTTGAGTAACACCAGCGCAGCACGAACGCACCAGTGACCCAGGCGCTGGCCACCACGCCAATCATCAGCAATGTTGCAAATAGCCCGGCACCTTCACTTAAAACGCAAAGCATCAGTGCCAGCAACGATAGGTGGGCGTATTTCGGGATGAACGCCTTGAGCGCCAGGCCGGCAAACATGATGCAGCCCAGCCAGATCAGCCCATCGACCCAAATGGAGCGCATGCCCACAAGGCTTTGCCAGAGCTCCCTATTTCCGGTGAGGACGACAATACTTCCAATCGCGCCGACGCCAAGCAAGCCAAGCACGGCACCCAATCCAAGATCCGATAATTTCATTGTATGTTTTCTGATGCCGGCCATTATTTATAGATCCAGTATTTGCTCAACAAAAAACCATTGACGGCGATGACGGGCAGGGACAAGACTTTGCCGACGACCGGCATGCCAAACCAATGCTGGAACAAAAACACGCATAACATTGTTAATAGGTAATTTGCCAGTACGACGCCAATGTAACGCATGAATGTGGCGTGAGAATAACTGGCCCTGAAGGTCAGGCGCGAGTGAAGCACGAAATTGGCCCCCAGCCCCGCGAGGAAACCGATGTTGGCAGCCAGAATATAGTGCAAGCCGGCTACACTCAACAGTTTCATCAGGCCGACGTCGATTACTGCACTAGCGACGCCAACCAGCAAATACACGAAGAACTGACTCACGCCGCGCGTCCGGCCGGACGCATCCAGGCTAGACACGATGGATGCGCCGGCGCGGCACGGAGGCAATGTCATACGAAATGAACGCCAGCACCAGTTGCAGGCCCATCAGTGCTGGCAGCGCAGCGAGCATCACGGTACCGGCCGGTGTCGGCACACCGCTTTGGGCCGAGTGCACCCAGTGATAGAGGCCATAGCCCGTGCCAAAACCCAGCAGTCCCATCCCGACAGGCAGTTCGATGGAAGCGAGCGACATGTCACGCAGATAGTAGTTGTAAAAGATCCGCTTGGAAAAATTGCGCAGATGCTTGACCAAAAACTCGCCCACGATCTTGGAAATCTTCAGGTTGCTGACTTCATCGCCATATTTGGCTTCCATGGGCACATCGACAACCACGGCGCGCAGGGTGTTCAGCCGGAACAGCATATCCGTCTCGAAAAAATAACGTTGGCTGATCTTATGATAAGGCAGATGACGGGCCACGTCGGCATGGATGGCGGTGTAGCCGTTAGTTGGATCGAAAAGGTTCCAGTATCCTGAAGATAGCTTGCACATCAGTGAAAGCACGGCGTTGCCAAACAGTCGCATCTTTGGCATGGAGCGCACATCCTCCAGGTCGAAAAACCGGTTTCCCTTGGTGTAATCTGCCTCGCCCTTGATAATCGGAGCTGCGAAGTCCGGGATCAGGGTCGGGTCCATTTGACCATCGCTGTCAATCTTGATCAAGATACCCATGCCATCTGCGATCGCAGCCTTATAACCGGTCATGACTGCGCCGCCCACGCCTTGGTTGACCGAATGCTTAACCACTGTGACCCGCGGGTCCTGGCAATTCTGCTCGACATAAGCGCCGGATTGGTCAGGGCAGCAGTCATCAATAACGTAAATCCGTTTTACTTCCTGGCCGATGCCATCGATCACGCCCAAAATGTGATTACGTGCCTTGTAAGTCGGAATGACGACCGCGATATCAGTGTTTTTTCCCATGGAGTATATTTTGCAACTTGTAAATTTTTCGAGTTTAATTCAAGCGACTGTCCCAGGCAATCGCGGCCGAGCGGGCACATCCCATACCTGCCCTCGGTTGGCGCCGATATTGATCACTTCATACCTGTGAGCGGTGGGCGGCAACCGCAGCAAGTCACCAATCACCTGGCCCAGACGAATGCTTGGTTTCTCGCTGGTTACCATAGGCGATGTTGTCCCTGTTCCGGGCTGTCCAGAAGGGGAATCAGGTCAGCCAGGCGGGCGATGGGCTCGGCTGGCCCGGGCTCGCCGTCGGTGCCGAAGTAAAACAGTTTGGTCAGTCCCGCTGCACGGCCGGCCAAGGCATCGGATGCCTTGTCGCCGACCATCAGCGAACGCGGCAAGTCAATGTCGAGCTCGCGCGCGGCCCGCAGCAGCATACCCGGACCCGGCTTGCGGTCTTCGCTGTCCTGCTTGTAAGGGCCGATGCCGTGTTCGGGATGGTGCGGACAGAAATACACGGCATCCAACGCGCCGCCATGCGCAACAAACTGCGCGCCGACCCAATCCATAAGCGCATGGAAATCGTCGGTCGTGTAATAGCCGCGGCCAATGCCGGCCTGGTTGGTGACCACCACCACCAGGTAGCCGGCGCGCTTGGCGGCGGCCACCAGTTCAAAAATCCCTTCGATGAAATCGAAGTTTTCCTTCTGGTACACGTAGGCGTGATCGACATTGATCACACCATCGCGATCGAGGAATAATGCAGGACGCGCCATCGCTCAACACCCTGCCAGTTCGGTCTGCGCGCGGGCGAAGTCTTCCGGCACCCCGATATCGATGAAATGACCAGCCGTAACAAACAGGTCGAAAGGACGATGCGCCAGTTGCGGCACCAGGTATTCCGTCTCCAGCGAAAACGCCTGGTGCAAGGCGAAGCCATCGAGCTGGCCGCGGTTCAACACGTAGGTGCCGCCATTGATCAGGCCGGGTCCGCTGGCACCTTTTTCGGCGAAGCCGGTCACGCGCGCGCCGTCAGTGTCAAGCCGGCCATAGCGCGCCGTGTCGGGCACTTCGCGGCCGACGATGATCGGTTCGCGCCGACTTTGCCACTGCTGCTCTACCGCGTCGATTTCCAGGTCCAGGTAAGTGTCGCCGTTAAACACGAATACGTGGTCCCGGCGGCACTGGGCCATGGCAAGGCGCACGGCACCGCCGGTTCCCAGCGGCGCTTCTTCCACGGTGTACACCAGTTCCATGCCGGCATGGCTGGCACCGAAGTGGCCGCTGATCTTTTCCGCCATGTAGCCGAGCGACAGTACCACGCGGGTGAAGCCCTTGGCAGCCAGTGCGTTCAGCAGAATCTCGAGGAAGGGCCGGCCGGCGATTGGCGCCATCGGCTTCGGCAAGTCGGGAACGGCCTGGCGCAGGCGGGTACCGAATCCGCCCGCAAGTACGATTGCTTCCATTATTGCGGTGGCGTGAACAAGGCGTTTTCAATCAGGCCGCACAGGATATGGCCCAACACCAGGTGGCCTTCCTGGATTTTCGGCGTGTCTGCCGACGGCACTTCAAAAGTGAAGTCGCACATCTCGCGCATCGGGCCGCCACGGTTGCCAGTCAAGCCAATGCAGACCAGGCCAAGCTTGCGCGCTTCTTCCAGCGCTGCCAAGATGTTCGGCGATTTGCCCGAGGTCGAATAGGCGATAAAAATATCGCCCTTGTCGCCGTGTGCCTGCACTTGACGCGTAAACAGCTTTTCGTAACCGTAATCGTTGCCGATGGCCGTCAGGATCGAGGTATCGGTGGTGAGTGCGATGGCCGGCAGGCCCGGGCGGTCAAAAGCAAAGCGGCTGACAAATTCGCCGGCAATGTGCTGGGCATCGGCAGCGCTGCCGCCATTGCCTGCCAGAAGCAGCTTGCCGCCATTTTTCAGGCAGGTGATGCAGGCTTCTGCGGCGCCAGCCATGGTGTCCTGGATGCGCTGGTCGGCCAGCATGGCCCCCATGACGCGTTGCGCTTCGGCGATCTGGGCGCTGATATATTCTTTCATTAAACTCTCCATGCTTGTGCAGCGTGTTTGGTGAAGTGGCAGTTGCTTACCTGCCCGTCGAATTGTTTGAGGGTACGAATCACATCCATGCGCTTGTCTGGCGGCACAAAGAACATCATGAAACCACCGCCGCCAGCGCCAGATACCTTGCCGGCCAGGGCGCCAGAATTGATCGCTGCATCGTAGATTTTCTCGATATGCGAATTCGACACCGTGTTGGCCGAGCGCTTCTTGTTTTCCCAGCCCTCGCGCATCGATTCGACGATGCCGTCGAAATCGCCGCGCAGCAGGCATTCCTTCATGACCAGCGCTTCGCGCTTGATGCCGTGCATCGCTTCCGTCCGGTCGACCAGGCCAGCTTCCACGTTGCGGCTCTGGTCGGCAATGATCTTGGCCGATTCGCGCGAGACGCCGGTATAGAACAGCACCAGCGAAGCCTCCAGCTCGCACAGGATCCAGGGCTTGATGCGCAGCGGATTGACCACGGTGCGGTCGGCGTAGAACTCCATGAAGTTAAAGCCGCCGAAGGTCGCCGAATACTGGTCCTGGCGCCCGCCCTGCAGGCCGCAGTCGATGCGCTCGATCTTGTAGGCCAGGTGGGCGATCGTGTAGTCGTCGAGCGGCAGGTTCAGCAATTCGACGAAGGCACGGATCATGGTCACTACCAGGGTCGACGAAGACCCCAGGCCGGAACCGGCCGGCGCGTCGCAGAAGGTGCTGAGCTCGAGCGGGATCGGCTGTCCTTTGTTGTAGGTCTGGATCATCTCGTTGTACACCGCCTTGTGCAAGTCGAGCTTGCCGTTCAACTGCAAGGGGTGGGCGATATCCAGGATCTTCTCGGACTGCTGGTCAGTGGCCACGAAGCGCACCACCGGCTCATCGAGGGTCTTGATGACCGCATAGGCATAGCGGTCGATGGTGGCGTTCAGCACCTGGCCGCCATACAGGTCGCAATACGGGGCAACATCGGTGCCGCCGCCGGCCAGGCCGAGGCGCAGCGGCGCGCGCGCGCGGATAACGGTCATTGTTTAACTCCTGCTTCCAACTTCATCATATTTTTCCTCTCCCGGCCGCAGCCGGGACACTAGTTTAATCAAGGCCCAAGCCCGGGCTTACATGCCACGGCGGTACATGGTCAGGCGGCGTTCGCCGCGCTGCGGCGCGAAGCCGATGCCGCGCAGGATGCCGGCCATGACCTTCCATACTGCCTCCCCGCCCCAGGTCTGGTCGGCGAACTCGATGCCGGCCTTGCTCAAGCGGTTCCACAAGGCTTCGTCCTGGTACAGGCGGGCAACCGCGGCAGCGATGTCTGCCGCATCGTCGGCCACCAGCAACTGCTCGCCGGACACCAGCGACATGCCTTCTGCCGCCAGGGAGGTTGCCACCACTGGCAAGCCGGCGGCCATCGACGTGCCAACCTTGCCCTTGATGCCTGCGCCGTAGCGCAACGGCGCCAGCGACACGCGCATCTGGTCCAGCACCGGATGCAGGTCTTCGACGAAGCCGGCAATGATCACATCGTCGCTGGCCAGCGCATGGATCTCCGGCGGCGGTTTGCTGCCGATGACATGCAGGCGCACGCCAGGCAGTAATGGGCGCAGCAATGGCATCACGTCGTTGACGAAAAACTGTACGGCATCGACGTTGGGTGCGTGCTGGTAGCCGCCAACAAAGACGATGTCGCGCCGTTCGGCGTAGCTCTTCTCCGTACCATGGACATCCATGATCAGCGGGAACAGGCACAGGTTCGTGCCCGGCAACTGAGGCTGGATCAGCTCGAGTTCCGCCGTGCTGTGGATGATGGTGGCATCGGCCGCGCGCATGGCAGTGAATTCGCGCTCCTTCATATCGGCCGCCGCCTTGCGCTTGCCCTCATCGTTGAGCAGCTCTGCCTCGCGCTCCATGCGCAGGTGGTGCAGGTCCATGGTGTGGTACAGCACCTTGGCGTTCGCGCAGTATTTTTTCACAGCCTCGCCGTGGCGTTCGGCCACACCTGGGCGTACCAACATCACCAGGTCGTAACGCGCACCGCTGTCCTTGAGATGCTGCTCGACCGAAGTGAAATATGGCGAATACAGCACTTCAACGCCCATGCGCTGCAAGCTGGTGGTGTAGTCCGGCATGTAGAGGAAATTATCTTCCGGAACAAACGTGACCTGGAAGCCCATGTCGCGCAACAACAAGATGGTGTTGAATGCAGTAACAGAACCGGCATCCTGGTCAGGCGTTGGGGTGCAATGGTCCAGCACCAGCACCCGCAACTGGACACCGCGGTCCTTGGCACGGTCAACGTCAACACCGTTTGGCTGGTGTGTGGCCAGGCGTGACTGCCAGCGTTCGAACAGCTTCTTGCTGTTGCTGACCTGGTAGGCCTTGGCACCCTGGGTCAGGTCGGTGCCTGAGCTGATGCCCTCGTAATGCACGATAGCCGACAAGGGCTGGTAAATGACGCGGTAGCCGCGGTCGCGGATTTTCAACGCCAGGTCCGAATCTTCGCAATAGGCCGGCAGGTAGTGTTCATCGAAACCGCCCAGCTCGCGGTACAGGGCAGCCGGCACCATGATCGAGGCGCCCGAGCAATAATCGACTTCACGCGCGTAGTTGTATTCTGGCTTCAGCGGATCTTGCAGGCGGCCGAAATTCCAGGCGCTGCCGTCTTGCCAGATGATGCCGCCAGCTTCCTGCAGGCGACCATCGGGGTACACCAGCTTGGAACCGGCCAGGCCGGTGCCAGGCAGCGAGCTGAAGGTGCGCAGCAATTCGTCAAGCCAGGCCGGGGCCACTTCCGTATCGTTGTTCAGGAAGCAAAGGTACTCGCCCTTGGCTGCTGCGGCGCCAGCATTGCAGGAACGGATGAAGCCCTGGTTTTGCTCGTTGCGCACCAGGCGGATGCCACGCACCTTTTCCAGCACCTCAAGCGAATTATCAGGCGAACAATCGTCCACCACGATCACCTCGAACGGCATGCCTGGCAATCGATTCTGGATCGAGGCCAGGCAACGCACGGTGTAACCGATTTGGCCATACACTGGAATGATCACCGATACCAGCGGTTGCGGCGACAGCGGCAATTCAACCGTGCTGGCCACCTGTAACATTTCATCTGCTACCGGGACTGCGGTCACGACCGGGGCGGCAGGTAGGACTTGCGCAGCAATCGTGTTGGCGGGACTGCCGCTGGCCAGCAGCAGGCGCGGCACCATGCTGCTCAGAAGGCGGCGATGGGCGGCCTTGGTCGTCGCGCTCAATGGCAGGGACTGGTACATGCGCTTAGCCAGTCTCAAGCCGCCCTTGGCGTAGCGCTTACCCTGCTTATGCGGTGCCGAAATCCAGCGCCGCGCCTCGCGCAATGGCCTGGTCACGCGCCAGGAGTTTGTGCGCGTCAAGGCTTGCAGGTCGGCCGACACCTGCCGCAGTTCAGCGTCCAGACGCAGCGCCCAGGAGCCGCGCCGTACCGTTTCATCGTTCAGCTCAACACATTGGCGCGCCAGTTCGGCACGCGTCTGCTCCAGGCCAGCAATGGCGGCGTTGCGCGCATCGATCTCCTGCCGCAGCAATGCCGTGGCATGCGATTCAATACTCTCGGCCAGGCGGCGCTCCAGCAGTTCCAACGTGCGCTCGCGCTCAGCCAGGCGCGCGGTCTGCGCCGCCAATAAGGCCGCTTGCTCGGCAACCTCGCGCTGGTGTTGCGCGGTGTGCGCCGCCAACAAGGCCGCCTGCTCGGCAGCCTCGCGCTGGTGTTGCGCGCGCTGGCCATCGATATCCTGCGTCAGGTGCGTGATCGTGCGCTCGCGTGCGGCCAGCGCCTGGTTCAGCTCTTGGCGCGCGCGTTCACATTGCGCCAGTTCCTCATTGAGCTGCTGGCGCGCCGCCTGGCTCTGCTCCAGCTCCTGGATGTGGTGTTGCAGGGCTGCATTGCGCTCCGCCACCTCCTTATCGAGGGTTTGAGCCCATTTGGCAAAGCTGACGTAATGCTTGACCAGGTCCAACTGGTCCGGCAGCATGAGCGAGGCTGGCAGGCTGGGCAGGCTCACTTCCTGCGCCCCGCATACGGCCATGAAATAGACCGGCGCCACCATGGCTCCCGTCTGCGGCAGCACGGCACGGCCATCGTCGCGCCAGGCACGGTAGTCGCCCTCGCCGCCCTGCAAGGACTGGATCACCGATCCCATGTGGATACGTTGGCCGAAATACTTCACGGCCGGGAAACGGGCTCTGAGCAGGGTGTCGAATTCGACGAAATCGAGTTCCTTGACGTGGAATTCATTGTGTTCGCCGCTTTCCTCGGTGTAGACCGGGCGGTTCGGCGAAGAAATCACCACAATGCCGTCGGGCCGCAGCACGCGGCGGATTTCGGCCAGCATTTCTTCCTGCTCGGCCAGGTGCTCGATGGTTTCGAACGACACCACCACATCGAACGAAGCGTCCTCGAACGGCAACGCGATCGCGCTGCCCTCCAGGTAGCGCAGGTTGCCGCGCGCGTAGTATGTGTTGGCTGCGTGCCGCACTGCCTCGGCAGAAATATCGACCCCGGTCACGGATGCCGCAGATTGCGACAGCATGGCCGAGCCGTAGCCTTCGCCACAGGCGACATCAAGGACGGTCTTTCCGGCCACCAGGTCCAGGATGGTGGCGTAACGGTGGTAATGCTCAAGACGAATCTTGCCTTGCTCGGTAGGGATAAAGCGCTCGCCGGTAAATTTCATAGCTTCTTTTCTGGGTTCAGGCCTGCTGCGTGGCAGGCGCCGTTATTTTAATTGCAATGTCGCGCATAGGCAGCCCGACCAGACCAAAGCAGACCGAACTGGCATGCACACGCACCATCAGCGCGTCGTGCATCCAGTGGTGTTGCACATGGGTTTCCTGGGTGCCTTCCGCAATAGCGGGCGAGACGCTGTAGTCGCCGGTTGGCAAGACCGGCATGCGGAAGGAAAACCGCGCCACCAGCTGCTGTCCGGGCGTCGCCTGCAAGGCGTTGTATTGATACGTCAGGAAAGTATTGTCAGAGAAAATCACCTGTCCCAGGCGGTCCTTGAACTGGAAGCCAATGATGGGCTGGTACAGCGCGCGCAGCGCGGCGCAGCGAATTTCCAAGGTGACGTCCTCGCCGCCGACTACCCACGACAACGGCGCGCCATCCGCGTCAAGCAGGCGCACCGAATCGATGACCGCCCCGCCCGCACCGAAACCGCCCTGGCCGTCTGGGTTGAACTTGAAGACTTCGATGTCATTGCGCAGCGTCGACCCATTGATCAGCTCACTGCGCATGTCGCGGTATTCGAGCGGCAGGTTCGAAGCCTGCTCGATCGCCCCCTGCGAACCTGCCACGCCGCGGATATCCTGGTTGGCTTCGTACAGCTTGGCCAGGTATTGCTCGATGACGTTTTTAGGGTGGTCCACCATCATGACCGTACCATGCTCGAGCAGGACCGCCTTGCTGCACAGGTTCACCACCGCACCGGTATCGTGGCTGACAAACAGCACGGTGCCGGTTTCCATGAAACTGCGCAGGAAGCGCATGCATTTCTGGGTGAAGAACGCATCGCCTACCGACAGCGCCTCATCCACCACCAGGATGTCGGCGTCAACGTGGGCGATAACCGCAAACGCCAGGCGCACCATCATGCCGCTCGAGTAGGTTTTCACCGGCTGGTCGATGAAGCCGCCAATGTCGGCAAATTCTTCAATGGCCGCGAAGCGTTCCGCCGTTTCGGCATGGGTCAGGCCCAGCACGGCCGCGTTCATGAAGACGTTCTCGCGCCCGGTGAACTCGGGATTGAAGCCCGATCCAAGTTCCAGCAGCGCGGCGACGCGGCCGTTGGTCTGGATGCTGCCGCTGGTCGGGTTCAGGGTGCCGCAAATCATTTGCAACAGGGTCGATTTGCCACTGCCGTTGCGCCCGATGATGCCGACCGTTTCACCTTTCCTGATCTCGAAGGACACGTTGTGAACGGCCTGGAACTCGCGGAAATACTGCTTGGCAGGAGCACCTGCCAGCTTTTGCAGGCGCGGGAAGATCGATTGTTTCAGCCGGTCATGCGGCTGATCGTAAATCTGGTAGCTCTTGCTTAAATTTTCTACTTTGATCGCGATTTCAGAGGACATCGGCGAATCCTTTCCGTGTTTTCTGGAACCAGGCGAAACCCAGCCAGGCGATCAGCGCCGAACCACACAGGTAAATTGCGAACAGGCTCATGTCAGGCATGCGTCCCCAGAACAGCACGTCGCGCGCCTGTTCGATCACCGGGACCATGGGATTGAACGCCATCAACTGGCGATATTCGGGTGGCAGCGTATCGGCAGCGTAGAACACCGGCGACAGGAACATCAGGGTGGTGGTCAGGATGCCAATGAACTGCGAGGCATCGCGCAGGTACACGCCAAGCGAGGCCAGGCCCCAGCTCAAGCCCATGATGAAAAACGGCAGCGGCAGCATGACCAGCGGCAGCAGCAGCACGGTGGCATGCGGAATGCCGAACAGTATCGTATAGGCCACCAGCCAGACCACCAGGCTGATGCAGGCATGGAACAGGGCCGAGCCGAATGCCACCCACGGCAGGATCTCCAGCGGGAACACCACCTTCTTGACGTAATTGGTGTTCGACAGGATCAGGGTCGGCGCCCGGTTAACGCACTCCGAAAACAGGTTGAAGATGATCAGGCCGGCAAACAGGACCAGCGCAAACTCCGTTTTCGAGCCGCTGCCGCCATTCCAGCGCGACTTGAAGATGACGCTGAACACGAAGGTGTACACCATCAGCATGAACAGCGGATTGAAGAACGACCACAGGATGCCAAAGACCGAACCACGGTAACGACCGATTACTTCACGTTCGACCAGGGCCTTGATCAAGCCGCGGTTTTGCCAGGAGCTGGCGAACATCTGTTTTGGTGCAATTGAAAAATGCTGCATCAGGCAAACACCTCCGCGTTGCGCAGGGAGCTGCCCTGGGCATCCTTGGACGACAACGATGGCATGCCATCGAACCGCCAGTCGATCGCCAGGTCCGGATCGTTCCAGGCAATGCTGCGCTCGAATTGGGGCGCGTAGTAATTGGTGGTCTTGTACAGGAACTCGGCGCTGTCGCTGAGCACCACGAAGCCATGGCCGAAGCCTTCCGGCACCCACAGCTGACGCTTGTTGTCGGCGCTCAAAATCTCGCCGACCCATTGGCCGAAGGTCGGCGAGCTCTTACGCAAGTCGACTGCAACGTCAAATACCGTGCCCGATACCACGCGCACCAGCTTGCCCTGCGGCTGCTGGATCTGGTAATGCAGGCCACGCAGCACGCCCTTGACTGAGCGCGAGTGGTTATCTTGCACAAAGCTGACGCTGCGGCCGATCGCCTCTTCAAAGCGGGCCTGGTTGAAACTTTCGAAGAAAAATCCCCGTTCGTCGCCAAACACTTTCGGTTCGAGCAAGACCACATCAGGGATACTCAAGCGGATCGAATTCATTAATACACTTTCTCTTCCAATAAGCGCAGCAGGTACTGGCCATAACCGTTCTTGGCCAATGGCCGGGCCAGTTGCCCAAGCTGGCTGGAATCGATCCAGCCTTGGCGGAAGGCAATCTCTTCCGGACAAGCCACTTTCAACCCCTGGCGGTTTTCCAGGGTGGCGATGAACTGGCTGGCTTCCAGCAAAGACTCGTGGGTGCCGGTATCGAGCCAGGCGTAGCCGCGGCCCATGATTTCGACATTGAGCTGGCCGCGCTCCAGGTACAGGCGGTTCAGGTCGGTGATTTCCAGCTCGCCGCGCGGCGATGGTTTCAGGCTCTTGGCCAGCTCGACAACCTGGTTGTCATAGAAGTACAAGCCGGTTACCGCATAGTTCGATTTTGGCTTGGCCGGCTTTTCTTCCAGCGACAGCACACGCCGCTGTGCGTCGAATTCGGCGACGCCGTAGCGTTCAGGATCCTGCACATGGTAGGCAAAGACGCTGGCGCCTTCGCCGCGCGCCATGGCATTGCCCAGCAAGTCCTGGAAGTCGTGGCCGTAAAAAATGTTATCGCCCAGCACCAGCGCCGACAGGTCGTCGCCAATGAAGCGCTCGCCGATGATGAAAGCCTGCGCCAGGCCATCCGGCGATTCCTGCACGGCATACTGCAGGTTCAAACCCCACTGTTCGCCATTGCCCAGCAATTGCTGGAAGCGCGGGGTGTCCTGCGGCGTCGAGATGACCAGGATATCGCGGATACCTGCCAGCATCAGGGTGCTGAGCGGGTAATAGATCATCGGCTTGTCGAACACCGGCAGCAATTGCTTGCTGATCGCCAGCGTGGCAGGATGGAGGCGGGTGCCGGAGCCGCCAGCGAGGATAATACCTTTGCGTTTCATGCGGTTTTCCGTTCAGGAGAGTTGGTCGAGAAGGCGGTCGACATGAATCTTCCAGTCTGGAAGACGCAGGTCGAGGGCGCCGGACAGTTTGCTGGTGTCAAGGCGGGAATTCTTCGGGCGCTTGGCAGGCAAGGGATAAGCTTCAGTTGAGATCGGGCAGATCTGCGACGCATCCACCTTGATGGCGGCGCCCCGCTCCCGGGCACGCCCGATGGCATAGCTTGCCAGGCCGTGCCAGCTGGTGGCGCCGGCCGCGGTCAGGTGGTAAATGCCGTCGGCCAGGGCGCCGCGGCGATAGGCTGCGACGGCCAGGGCCGTAACGTCGGCGATCAACTCGGCCGAGGTCGGCGCGCCGACCTGGTCGGCCACCACGTTCAACTGATCGCGTTCGCCGGCCAGGCGCAGCATGGTCTTGATGAAGTTGCCGCCATGGGCCGAAAACACCCAGCTGGTGCGGAATACCAGGGCCTTGCAGCCGCTGGCCAGGATCGCTTCCTCGCCGGCGCGCTTGCTGCGGCCGTAGGCGCTTTGCGGCGCGGTGGCGTCGTCTTCCACATAAGGCTCGGCCTTGTCGCCATCGAATACGTAGTCGGTCGAATAATGCACCAGCAAGGCGCCGTGCTCGCGCGCGTACGCCGCCATCGCGCCGACAGCGGCGGCGTTGACAGCCATGGCGCCGGCTTCGTCAGCCTCGGCGCGGTCGACTGCCGTGTACGCCGACGCGTTGACGATCACGTTGGCGCCCTGGTCCGCGAGCACCTGCCTGACGGCCGCGAGGTCGCCCAGGTCAAGCCCGTCGCGGCCTAACGCTACCAATTCACCCAGTGGCAACAAGGTTCGCTGCAATTCCTGCCCGACCTGGCCATTTTTGCCGATCAACAGGATCTTCATGCGTATTGCTTCTCGATCCAATTGCGGTAGTTGCCACTGATAACGTTTTGCACCCAAGGCTGGTTCGCCAGGTACCACTGCACGGTCTTGCGGATGCCGCTCTCGAACGTCTCGACCGGGCGCCAGCCCAGTTCACGTTCCAGCCTGCTCGCATCGATGGCGTAGCGCTTGTCATGGCCAGGGCGGTCCTTGACGAAGGTGACCTGGGTCCGGTAAGACTGCCCGTCAGTGCGCGGTTGCAGTTCATCCAGGATGGCGCACAGCGTATGCACCACATCCAGGTTGGCTTTTTCGTTCCAGCCGCCGACGTTATACGTTTCGCCCGGCACGCCCGCTTCCAGCACGCGGCGGATGGCGCTGCAGTGATCCTTGACGTACAGCCAGTCGCGGATTTGCTGGCCATCGCCATAAATCGGCAGCGGCTTGCCCGCCAGCGCGTTGTGGATCACCAGTGGAATCAGCTTTTCCGGGAAATGGTACGGGCCGTAATTGTTCGAGCAATTGGTGGTCAGCACCGGCAGGCCGTAGGTGTGGTGGTAGGCGCGCACCAGATGGTCGCTGGCCGCCTTGCTGGCCGAATATGGGCTGTTCGGCTCATAACGATTCGTTTCCGTGAACGCCGGATCCTGCTTGCCCAGCGAACCGTACACCTCGTCCGTCGACACGTGCAGGAATCGGAAATTGGCCTTATCCTCGCCTTCCAGGCTGCCCCAGTAGGCACGTACCGCCTCCAGCAGGTGGAAAGTACCGACGATATTGGTCTGGATGAAAGCTTCCGGGCCATGGATCGAGCGGTCGACATGGCTTTCGGCGGCAAAATTCACGATGGCGCGCGGCCGGTGCTCGGCCAGCAAGCGCGCCACCAGGGCCGCATCGCCAATGTCGCCTTGCACAAAAATGTGGCGCGCATCGCCCTCCAGGGCGGCCAGCGTCTCGCGGTTGCCGGCGTAGCTCAGGATGTCGAGGTTGACCAAGGCTTCATCCGATTGCGCCAGCCAGTCCAGCACAAAATTGGCCCCGATAAAGCCCGCACCACCCGTTACTAAAATCATCGTGACTTCCTCTAAAACAAGTTATTAGTAAACTTCTATCATTCGGGCAAACGATAATTTTACCGCATCTGATAAAGGACCTCCCCCCATTTTGATGCAAGCACAACATCTGTAACACACGTTACATTGCCCGTGCCGGCTTATCCACGCTTTGTCATACGACCAAGCAGGATGCGTAAATACACAGGGGAAACAAAGAATCTTGCGGCGCTTTGCACGTGCCACCACATGTAACGCCAGTGCCGGTGGCTGTCACGCTGGGCCTGGTGAATCACCCGCGCGCGCTTGCTCACCAGGACATGGCAGCCTGCCAGGCGGGCGCGGGCGCCGAATTCGACATCTTCAAAGTACAGGAAATAGGCATCGTTGAAGCCTTCCAGCTGTTGATAGATCGTGCGCGGCACCATCACGAACATGCCTGCCACCCAGTCCGGCTGCAGGGTGTCACCGTCCTGTCTTAGCGTGTCCGGCGGGATTGGGCGCCCCGACAATCGGAATAACAAGCGCTTGAACAGGCTATACGGCGTCGGGAAATTGCGCGCACTATCCTCGACCTGGCCAGCGGCATCGACAATCCTCGGGGCGCAGATATTAAGGCTGTCACGCTGGGCCAGTTCCAGCAACGGGCCGAAGGGATCTTCCAATAACTCGATATCGGGGTTGAGGATGACGAAATAGTCGCCAGCGCTTTCCAGAAAGGCAGCATTATGGTTGGCGCCAAAGCCTTTCGGCGTCGGATTTTGAATCAGGCGAACCGGATAAGGCAGGGTTTCAAGCGCCACTGGCTCCGGCTCCGGCAGGTTCAGCGTCAGGATAACTTCAAAATCGCTCCGATCCAGTCTCGCCAGGTGCTGCAAGAGGTTCGCCACATGGGCGCGATGACCGTGACTGACAATCGAGAGGGTTAATTTCTTAGACATATATTCATCGTCCCCGGCCGGCACTGGAATGCGCCGGCGGTGCCCTGGTTCGGGCACCAGCGGGGTTTTCACGCCAGTATTGTTAACCGGCAACTACCGGGTTTTGCTTACGCCATTCCAGCCATGCAGAAAACTCTGCACCGATTTCCGCGTGATGCGCGCCCAAGTCGACCGTGGCTTGCAAAAAGCCCAGTTTGCTGCCGCAGTCGTAACGCGCGCCCTTATAGCGATAGGCAAATACTTTTTCGCGCCGCAAAAGATTCGCAATGCCATCCGTCAACTGAATTTCGCCGCCAACGCCGCGCGGAAGATTTTCAAGCTCCTTGAAAATCCCTGGCGTCAAGATATAGCGTCCGGCTACCGCCAGCGTGCTCGGCGCTTCCTCCGGAGTTGGCTTTTCTACAATTCCCGTCACGTTCACGATGTCTTGCGCCACATTTTCGGCACTCACGATCCCGTAGCGTTTCGTGTCTTCCCGAGGCACGTCCTGCACGGCGAGGATGCTGGCGCGCCAGTCGGAAAACTGTTCCACCATCTGCGCCATGATCGATGGCTGGCCTACCATCAGGTCGTCGGCCAGCAATACCGCAAACGGCTCATTGCCAACCAGTTCTTTTGAGCACAGAACCGCGTGACCGAGCCCCAAGGCGCGCGGCTGGCGCACGTAGGTGCACACCATATCCTCCGGCGCAATGCTGCGTGCAGCCTTCAGGAGCTCGGTCTTGCCAGCCAGCTCAAGTTCATTCTCCAGTTCGTAGGCAGTATCAAAGTGGTCTTCCACACTGCGCTTGGTACGGCCCGTCACGAAAATCATGTGACGAATTCCTGCGGCATAGGCTTCCTCGACCGCGTATTGAATCAGCGGCTTGTCCACGACGGGCAGCATCTCTTTTGCAGAGGCCTTGGTAGCGGGAAGGAAGCGGGTACCTAGCCCCGCAATTGGAAATACGGCTTTTTTGATTTGATTCATTTACCAGAACCCTAATAATCAATTACCAATAGGCATTAAAATTGGCCAATATTTTAACATTTGGATATCTGCCCTACAAAAGCGCGGCAATTTGCCTGCCTTATTCGTATCCGTTTGGATTTTGCTTCTGCCAGTTCCAATGGTCACGGCACATTATCTCGAGGCCGCGTTGCGCCTTCCATCCCAAATCACGCTCCGCGCGGGCAGGGTCGGCATAACACGCCGCCACATCACCTGCACGGCGCGGGGAGATGCGATACGGAACGGCCTGCCCACTGGCGCGTTCGAAGGCCTGCACCACTTGCAGGACGCTGTAGCCATTTCCGGTGCCAAGGTTGATTTCGGAACACTGGGGCGCATCGAGGCGCTGCAAGGCTTTCAGGTGCCCGCAAGCCAGGTCCACCACATGGATATAGTCGCGCACACCGGTGCCGTCGCTGGTCGCGTAGTCATTGCCCCAGACATTCAGGTATTCGCGCCGGCCCACCGCCACCTGGGCCACAAAGGGCATCAGGTTGTTGGGAACGCCTTGGGGATTTTCGCCGATCAAGCCGCTTTCATGGGCGCCTACAGGGTTAAAGTAGCGCAAGATTGCAATGCGCCAGCTGGGGTCGGCGCGATACACGTCGCGCAGCATGTCTTCAATAAACAACTTGCTGCGGCCGTAAGGATTGGTTGCCGACAGCGGATGATCTTCGGTCAGCGGCAAGCGCTGGGGCTCGCCGTAGACGGTCGCCGAGGAACTGAAGACCAGGGTCCTGACACCAGTTCCCTGCATTGCTGCCAATAGACGATGGGTGCCGATGATGTTGCAATCGTAATAAGCCAGCGGCTTTTCGACCGACTCGCCAACGGCTTTCAGGCCGGCAAAGTGGATAACGGCATCGCATTGATATAGCCGCAGGGCTTGCTCGATGGCGGCCTGGTCACGGATGTCGCCCTCAACCAGGAGCGGCTTTTTTCCGGTGATGCGTTCGATGCGCGTCAGGGATTCCGGGTGGCTGTTGCTGAAATTATCAAATACGACTGTGGAATGTCCTGCTGCCAGCAGTTCAACGCAGGTATGGGATCCAATATAGCCGGCACCGCCTGTTACGAGAATATTCATGAAGTTGCGCCGTCAAGTCATAATTTCTTAAAGATGGCAGCCGCAAACAGCGCGATATTGCCAAGCCGGGTTTGTCGGCTGACGCCGCTGCGGCCGAGATGCAGGAGACGGGATATCAGGCCTTGCTCCCGGGCTTTGGCGAAATGATCCAATATTTCCTTATTTTCCGGCGTAAGCAGATTTTCCAGTGTGCGAAGCGCCGCAATATTGTCTTCGTTCCATTTTCTGTGTTGCCCCTGCCACAGTTTCCGCATGCGCTGCAGACGTGCGCGCCAGCTTGAGTTCATCCCGACCAGGTTGGCGCTGTGCTGCCGGTAGCGCAGTGTAGGCGCTGCGTCGAAGAACACTTTGCCGCCGCATCCCGTCACCGCCAAATAGGTCCACCAGTCGTGGTACACCACCGACAGCTGCCCCCCTGCTTGCAGGAGTAGCTTACGGGCAGCGTCGTTGAACACCATGGTATTGCCGCCGGCAATACTCTGTACCAGCGCATTGGCAAAGCGGGGATTGCCAAACAGGGCCGAAAAACCCAGTTCCTGGTTATTCGCGTCCACCAGCCGGGTACGCGCGCAATACAAGGCAGGCACGCTCGCCGGAACGCTTTCAAGCCATTGAAGCGCGCGCTCCAATTTATCGGCATCCCAGATATCATCCTGGTCCGAATAAGCGTAATAGTCAGCCTGGATGCCTGCGTTGCAAGTCAGGGCCAGGAAGTTTGAAACAAATCCCTTGCGCGGCCCCGCCTGGATCGAGAGACGGTTAGCCGGCCACTTCGCTCTGAAACTTTCCAGTATCTCCAGTGTACGGTCTTTCGAACCATCATCCGATGCCCACACTTCCCAGTTGGAATGCGTTTGGGCGGCAAAAGAATTGAGCTGTTCCGCCAGATACTGCTGGCCATGGAAGGTCCCCAACAGGATCGCCACTTTCGGGCCCGCGTGCTCCATTTTCAGCGGTAGACCAACATTTTCGACGCAAAGTTGGTTCACCAACTATCCTCCATTTGTTCAGCGCGCGCCAATGACGGATGCATTGGCCAGCAAGGCCGCTATGATACCCCAGCAAGCAGCTCGGGCTGGCTCTCTTGACCAGATGTTAACGCGCTATGCTCGCCGGCATGATGACCAAGGCCGTGCTGTACCAGCCCGAACGGGCCGGCGAGTACTTTCGCTAACTGGCTGCCGCGGCCTTGCGCGCCGCTTTTGATGCGTACATGGCCTGGTCGGCATGGCGCATGAGCTGGTCGATGACTTCCCCATGCTCGGGATAGAGGGCAATGCCGATGCTGGCGTGCGGCTGCAGGCTGCAGCCGGCCAGCACCAGCGGGGTGGCGATCACTTGCTGGATCTTGCCGGCCAGCGCCTCGGCCTGCGCCTGGTCGGCCACGTTTTCCAGCAGGGCGACAAACTCGTCGCCGCCGATGCGCGCCACCGTGTCGGCCTCGCGCACGCAGGAGGTAATCCGGCGCGCGATGGCATGCAGCAGCTGGTCGCCCACCACATGCCCATGTTCGTCGTTGACCTGCTTGAAGTCGTCCAGGTCGATAAACAGCAAGGCGCCGCGCGACTGGCCGCGCCGACAGCGCGCGATGGCCGACAGGATACGGTCCTGGAACAGGCGCCGGTTTGGCAAGCCGGTCAGCTCGTCGTAGCGCGCCGCGTGGGCCAGGTCGGCGTGCAGCGCCAGCCTTTCAATCACGGCGCCGGCCTGGCCGGCGGTAAATTCCAGCAGGTCGATATCCCTGGCCGGCAGCGTGCCGTGGCGCCCGAGGTCCAGCCGCAATTCGCCGAACGCGATGCCGGAAGCCGACAAGGTGACGTGGTGCCAGCCCGTCGCGTCCGGCAGCGGAGCGCCTTCGGGCGAGCTGGCGTAAGCCAGCCGTTCGCCCGGCTGCAGCACGGCCACCATACCGCGCAAGGGCAGCAAGCCTTGCAGGATCTGCTCAAAGGCGCGGAACAGCTCGGGCAGCGCTTCCGCGCCGTGAGCGGCGGTGGCCAGCGCCAGCATGCCGGCCTGGCGCTGCTCGGCCAGCTTGCGCTCGCTGATATCGCGCGCCACGCCGATGCGCAAGCGTTCTTCCGGCGACCAGCGCGCGGTCCACATGATGTGGGCCACGCTGCCGTCCTTGCGCAGGTAGCGGTTCTCGAACCCGAGTCCGGGGCGGCCGTTCAGCACATGTCCCATTTCGGCCACGGTGCGGGCCTTGTCGTCGGGGTGGATGAAATCGAGGATGATGCGGCCGGTCATTTCTTCCGGCGCATAGCCGAAGATCGCGCGGCAAGCCGGGTTGACGAACACGATGCGTCCGCCCTCGTCCACCATGAAGACGGCATCCAGTAACAGCTCAGGCAGGCGCGCTAATGCATCGGTCATGCAAGCAGGATACAGCACTCGGCGACCTTTTGGCAGGCGGCCTGCAGGTGCGCCGGCTCGATCGTGAGCGGCGGCAGCAGGCGCACCTGGCGGTTGTGGAAACCGATGCAGACGCCGGCCGCCAGCAGGGAGCGGGCGCAGGCCGCCGCCTGTTCCGCCGTGGGGAAAGCCAGGATCCACATGGCGCCTGCTCCGGCCAGCTTGACGCTGCTGCCCGACAGCACCGGCAACAGGGCTTGCTGCACGGTGCGTCCGATCTCCCCTGCCAGCGCTGCGGGATCAAGCGCTTGCAGGCTTGCCAAGGTTGCACAGGCCGCCGCTGCGGCCAGCGCATTATTCGAGAACGTGCTGCCCAGCAGCATGCGCGGCGAAATCGCGATGCCGTCTCGCACCGCAACGCCACCCACTGGAAAGCCATTGCCGCAAGCCTTGCCGAACACGATGATGTCGGGCTGAACCCCATGCTGCAGGAAGCAGAATTTCGGCCCGGTGCGATGGAAGCCGGTCAGCACTTCGTCGTACACCAGCAAGGCGCCATGCCGGCTCGCCAGCGCGCGCAGCGCTTTGTAAAACGCCGGCGAGGCGCTCCAGCCGAACGACGTGGCGTGCACCGGTTCGACGAAGATGGCAGCGATGTCGCTGCTGCGCAGGCGGGCTTCAACGGCGGCCAGGCTCGCCGCCTCATCCACGTCGGGGCCGCAAGGCATGCGGTGCACCTGCGGGATCGCCAACCCATCGCCATTGTCCCAGGCCAGCGCCGCAGTCAGGAAAGACTTGCCGTGCATGGCGCCGGCGAAGCCCAGCGCGCTGTTGCGGCCCGTCGTCGCGCGCGCAATGCGGAAAGCCTGCTCGTTGGCCTCCATGCCGGTCGAGGCAAGGCTGGCCAGCGTGTAGCCGCCGGGCAGGAAAGCATTCATGGCCGTGCGCATTTCCTGTACCATGGGCGTCGCGTAGCCGCCGGTGATCCACACCTTGCCGAGCTGGCGCTCGATGGCCTCGCGCACCGCCGGATGGCGATGGCCAAGCCACACCGTGCCGTGCGCGGTAAACAGGTCGATCAAGGTCCGGCCATCCGCGGTGTGCAGCAGGTCCGCTTGCGCATCGACGATGCTGAAGGAGTCCAAATTGCTTAATGCGCCTGCCGCAGTTCCAGTCATACCGAGTCCCAACTTCAATTTAGAGTTTCCAGTCGCCCTGGAATTATGGCATCGGGCCGGCAGCCGGATCAGCTTTGCCATCGGCGATGTCAGCTTCACGCAATTCGATGCTGCCGATGGCGACGCGCTGTTCGACATCCGGAACGACCCGAGCGTCATCCCCTTCATGCCCGGCTCCCAGGCCATCCCCTACCAGCGCCACCTCGACTGGGTCAGTACCACGCTGCTGCAGAAAAACAGCAAGACGCCACTGATTCTTCTGGGCCGTGCCGCCGGCCAGGCGATCGGCTTCGGCCTCCTCAAGCCGACCGCGGAAGCCGGGGTGCTGGAGATCGGCGTCATCATTGCCGGCGCGTGGCAGCGCACCTCCCTGCCGCCGCGCCTGGGTGGCGCCCTGATCGCAGCGGCGGCCCAGCTGTTCGGCGCCCACACCCTGGTCAGCTACGTCAACCGGCAGCACGGCCATGCGCTGCGCCTGAACAGCGGCGCGGGCCTGCTGCAGGCACCGGCTTCGGACAAGGCGGGCGAACACTACTTCCGTACGCCGGTCGGCGCGCTGACCGCGACGCCGATCTACCGGCGCTGCACGCGCGGCCTGCAGTTCACCATTACGGGATAAAGTCGAACAGCAGCACCACGCGGCGTTGCTGAGCCAGGTTCCATGCTTCATGCTCCAGGCGGTCGTCCAGCACCAGGGCGCGGCCCTCCTGCCAGCCCCTGGTTTCGCCGGACACGCGGATCGCACAGTCGCCCGCCGGGATCTCAAGCCCGAGGTGACAGCGCAGGTAAGGGCCTGGCTTGCCCTCGTGCGGCTTGATCCGGGTGCCGGGCCTGAGCACGGAAAACGCCACCGCGCCATGCGACGACACCAGTTGCTCGATCAGTGCCGCCGTGCGCGGGCAGCGCTGCACGCCCGCCGTCAGAGGCGCACGGTGCGGCAGGTTCCAAAGGCCGAACACTTGCCAGCCCTGGTCGTAGAGATGGGGTTCGACATAGTCGATCAATGCGTCCTGCACCGCCACGAATTCGGCGTGTATGTCCTGCCACTGCCGTTCCAGTTCGGCGATGAAGGGAAAGCGCGCCGCGTCGTGGAATGGCGCGGGCATCATGCGCGCTCCTGCCACGCCTGCAGGACCGCGCCTGCCAGCGTGCGTCGCCCGCCAGCGTCTTGCGCGGCCAGCGTTGCAAAGCCGGCCCCGGCCAGGGCGGCGATGCGGCTGCGTTCAGTGCCGCTGGCGAGAAAGCACTGCAACAGTTGCAGGTACTGCGCGGTGCTGGCGGCGCGCAGCTCGCCCAGGCCGGCGCGCGACAGCAGCAGCGGATCGACCCGCGAAGCGAGGTCGCCGCCTTCGAGGCAGATCAGCGGGATGCCCAGCGCCAGCGCATCCATCGCGGTGTTGGTGCCGCCGAACGGGAAGCTTTGCAGGATCGCCGACGCGCGCGACAGCCTTGCCATGTAGTCGGTATAGCTTGCCGCCGCATGCACCTGGGCGCCAGGGAATTGCTGCGCGAGCTCGCGGCGCAGCGCCAGCAATTCGACGCCGCTGGCATTGGGGAAGAAATGCACTTGCACGCCCGGCGGGGCCGACTCCAGCGCCCTGGCCAGCAGCGCGAGGAATTGCGGCGTGAGCTTGATGCGCGCCGCATTGATCGCAATGGCCGGGCTTGCATCGGCCGGCTCGGCTGCGGCTTGCCAGCCGCCCGGTGGTGCTGCGGGCAATGCCTGCGCGTCGTAGGTCGCCAGCGGGCCATATTCAGGCAGCGGCGCGCCGGCCAGGTCATGGTAGACCAGGGTGGCGTCGATCTGCTCGCTGCAGGAGGGCGCGGGATGACCGACTGACATCAACTGCAATGGCGCCAGGCGCAGCATCGACAGCACAAACGTCCAGTAGGACATGCCTACGCTTGGGTACAGGATGACGTCCGGTGCGGTCGATGCCACCAAATGGGCAAGGCGCGCGACGTCGCGTTCGTGGGCCGGGAAATACACCTGGCCATGGCTGATCTGGCCATGCTCGGCGCAGCGTGTCGGCTGGTCGGTTACCAGCGTCACATGGAAATGTTCTTGCAGCCCCGCCAGCTGGTCCGCATAGCAGCGGAACATGGCGTGCTGGGGAAACAGCAGCTCGCCGACGATGGTCAGGCGCGGCTTGCCGTCCGCCGCGGCCGCTGGCTGGCGCTGTGCAGGCAAGGGCACGCCATGCAGCATGGCGCCGGCCTGGCGCACGATGGCCTTCTTGAATGCATGGCGATCCGGATCGCCCAGGTAGCTGACGAAAAATGCCGAAGACTGCAGCGGCTCCAGGTACCGCAGCGGCATCTTCACCGGCGGCACCGACATCAGCCAGCGCCCGATGTCGCCGGTACGCTGCGCGACGCCCGCGTCGAGCGGACAGGCGTCCAGGCAGGCAATCGCCGCCATCCGCGCGTGCACCGGGTCGTGGCTGCTCCATTCGGCCAACGCAGCTGCCGACAGCAAAGAGCCATCGCCAAGGGCGGCCAGCTTCAACTGTTTCCAGGCCGGCATGCGTTGCGGGTGCTGCAGGTCATCCTCGCTGGCACCGAGGACCTGCAACAGGAAGTCGCGGTAGCCGGTGGCCGTGGCCTGCACCAGGTTGCGTACCACGCCCCTGACCACCAGCAGCCGCAGCATGCCCAGTTCATCCTTGACTGGCGCCTCGCGGATCCATCGCGCCAGCAATTCAAGCAAGACTGCTTCATCGTCGGGCGGCAGCCCGATGTCGCGCTGCCGCCACTGGCCTCCCAGCATCGATTCGAACAGGTGCTTGTGGAATTCCTCCCGGCCCGACACACGGCGGGCCGACTGGATGAAATCAATCCTGGGTTCGCTCATTTTTTCAGCGGGAGCGCCGGCGCTTGATACCCGCCAGGCCAAGCAAGCCTAGGCCCATCAACAGCACTGAGGACGGCTCGGGCACATCGTTGGCAGGCGCCTTGATCTCCTCGATATCGAGGGTCAGGCTGGCATTGGACAGGAACAGGTCGCCGCTCACGCCCAGGTTCCAGTTCAGCGCGTGGTTGGCCAGCAGGCCGTCCAGCAGGGACAGGTCAGTGATGGTGCCTGCCACCGAGAAGCCGCCGTTCCAGTCGGTGGTGCGGGTGGTGGTCTGGGTATAGCTGTCGCCGTAATAATTGCTGTAGTTGCCGCTGCTCCAGCCGCCGCAGGTGTAATTGCCGCAGCGGTAGCTGTAGTAGTAGCCCCCATACCCGGTACGGTTTTCGAAGAAGTGGCCGTTGTAGCGGCTGGCGGTCGAATCGGACTGGAACATGCTCGTCTGGCCGAAGCCTGCGCCGATCCCTTCCAACGAGACAGCAACGCTCTCGCCTTCGCCCGTCTGGGTTATGGTTGCGTAGTTGTTTACCGTGCGCAAATAATCCGTTTGCCAGTTGTAGCCGTCGTAATACTGGCGCTGGAAGGCATAGGCGCTTGCGCTGGAGCCGTTCGACTGAGGTTGGCCCTGGTACATGCCATCCGCGTCATCGCTGAAATTGAAGGCGAACGATGCGCTGTTGATTTTGTATTTTTGCGGCAGGATGGACGTGCCATCGAAAGTACCGGCATGGTTGCCGGCGCCCAGGTAACTGCCGTCGCCGATCGAGCCGGTCAGCGTGAAGGGAGCGGCCTGGGCTGCCTGCGACATCGACACCAGGGCGGTAGCCAATGCTACGACGAGAAGTTTTCGGTTCATGTTCACCTAAAGTTGTCCAAAAGAATTTAGATGACCTTTTAAGCAATAAATGTTCCATGTTGAACAAGTCATTGATTTCAAACAAAACTGTTAATTGGGATCATGCGAAGTGTAAAAAATTCCGACAGTTTGGGGGGGCTTGTTGCCGGCCCGCGACAAGGGGCGAGTCCCCTCCCCGCGACCAGCCGATTTCGTTACCTTTCATCCATTGCCCTACGGCAAATCGAGGGGTATCGTGTCTGGATTGCGCAAACCTCACCGGAGCCGGACATGGCAGAACACGACATCCCCCACTTGGAAATCCCGGAAGCGGTCAAGGCTGCGCTGGGCAGCTGGGTGCAGCAAGCGGCCCAGGAAGTGGGCAGCCCGCTGCGCAGCGAGATCGAGGAACTGCGTGCGCAGCTGGCCACCGCGCACGCCACGCTGGAAGAAAACGAAGACCAGATCACGCGCCTGAACGGCGAACTGCGCAACGCGCGCAATATCGCGGCCGACGCCCTGGTCGGCAAGGCCAAGGACCAGCTGGCGATCGAGGGCAAGGACGCCCAGATCGCCGACCTGCGCGGCCAGCTCGAACGCAGCGTGGCCATCGCCGCCACGCTGTCCGACGCCAAGCTGACGGCGGAAATGGAACTGGTCGGCGCCACCACGGCGCGCGACAACTACCTGGCCGAAGCCGCCGAGCTGCGCAGCCAGCTGGAAGCCTGCCGCGCCGCGCGCCGCGCCGGCTGAACCGCGCCGCTTACTCCGAGATCTCGACCAGCTTGTAGCCGGGGTCGGAGGTGATCTGGGCTTCCGTGTAAGGCAGCTTGATCCACTGGCCCTTGGCATACAGCTTGGTCTGGTCGTTGAAATGCGGGCTGTCCGGATTCGACGACTGGCTGTAGGTCAGGATGCCCTCCGCCACCGGTCCGCTGCTGTCCCAGGTCACGAACTGGATATAGCTGTTGCCGTAGGCGCCGGCGTTGGTTTTCGAATCCGCGGTATAGATCCAGATGCCGGGATAGATCTGGTTCTTCACCCCGCGCCAGTTCATGAAGGTATAGCGCCCGCCCGGCACGGCCAGGCTGCCGTCCGTGCGCGAGAGGGTCTGCACTTCTTCCGGCCGGGTCCTGCGCTTGGCATCGGTATCGAACTGGCTGGTGGCAACCAGGGCTTCCAGCTTCGCCATGGCGGCAGGAATGCCGGCGGCGCCGCGCGGCGTTTCCAGCGGATCGGCCGGGTTGTACGGCACGCTCCACCACGAGGCCGCATTCAACTCACCCAGCGCTGCATACAGCTCGTAGAACAGGATGGCGCCCGCGCTGCCTGGCGCATGGGTCTTGTCCCAGGCCTGCAGCACCGCGCAGGCGTCCTTGGCCGCAGCCGTTGCGGTGCTGGAAGCGAGGCAGGCGGCGGTGAACTCCGGCAGCCATTTCTGCGCCTTGAAGAAGCGCGCCTGCAGGTAGATCTGCTGCAGGTTGGCCATGGTGAAGCGATTGCCCGCCACGCCATCGGTACTGGCCAGGCGGTCGCGCACGATGGCGTGGCCGGTGCGGGTGCGGTTGTTCTGCGGAGCGCCTTCCAGGTTCGGACCGGTTGCGATGATCTTCGGATAGCCGGTGAGGAAGGTATTGGCGGACGGCCACCAGTGGCTGTCGTTGGCATTCAGGATGTAGTCGCTGCGCTTGACCCACGGCCGCTGGGCGGCGCCGATCGCGCCCGACCAGTCGCAGGCAGACGTGGTACCCGTCATCACCACCACGCCGGTGGTGGCCATGATGTCCTGGAATGGGGCGCCTTGCGCTGCGCCCGGAACGCACGCTGCCAGCTGCGGATTCTGCACATTGGCTGCCACCGAGAAGTTGCCGTACAAGGTGTCGCCCGCGCTGTCGGCAGCCATGGTATTCACCCACGGCATGGCGACATAGGTTGCCGCCGCCGTGCGCAAGCTGTCCACGCTGGTGGACTTGCCGTTCAGGAGCACCTGGTCGATCAGCTTGTAGTTGGCCAGGTTGGCATCCTGGATCGCGAACGCAGACGAAGTGCCCCAGGCGAAGGAGCTGTCCATCAGCATCGGGCCGAACTCGCTGGTGTACAGGGTGCGCGACAGCGAGGTGAGAGCGCCGTCGGCGCCCTTGACGCTGATTGTCAGCGGCACGGCCGTCATCGCCACCGGCTTGCCATCCTTGATGTAGCGCGTCGGGTTGGCGGGGTCGAGCGCCAGGTAGCGCAGCGTGAAGCGGTTGTCGGTGGAGAAGGTGTGGGTCCACGCCACCTTGTCGTTAAAGCCGATCAGCGGCAGCGGCACCCCCAGCAGCGTTGCCCCATACACGTCATAGCCCTTGCCGGTGACCGTCAGGTGCAACTGGTTCAGGCGCAGCGCGCCCCACCATGGAAAGTGCGGATTGCCGAACACCATGCCCTTGCCGGACTGGGTCACGTCCTTGCCCAGGCCAAAGCCGTTGGAGCCGATGGTATGTTCCTGGATCGTCTGCAAGCCCCTGGCGATCGAGGAGTTGGCATAATCGGAAGCGGCCAGCAGGCGCGGCTTGCTGCGCTTGAGCAGCGCGGCCGTGGCGGTCTTTGGCGGCTGCGCCGAGCCGATCTGCCTGATGAAGGCCAGCGAACTGCCCGCCATCGCGGCCTGGGCGAAGCGCAGGTAAGCGTCGTCCTCGGTCATTGGCTGCACCCAGGCGGCGTTGTTGCAGGCCGTCGGCAGGCTGGCGAGCGGGGTCTCTTTCAGGTAGCGGTTGTAGCCTGCCACGAAGCCGGCGGTGAGGTCTTGCGCATCCTGGCTGGACGCAGCCTTGATCTTGGCAGCCAGCGCCGGCGTAAACAGCAGCTTGTAGAAGAAATCGGAATCGATATTGCCGAACGTATCGCCCAACTGGCCCAGGTAGCCGCCGGCGCCGCCGAAATATTTCGCGCGCTCGCCGTGCAGGGTTACCAGTTCTTCCGCGTACAGGCAAATGTTCTCCTTGGCGAAAGCATAGCCGTAGCCATAGCCGGCGCCCTTGAAAGTCTCCGCTTTGACGTGCGGCACGCCGTAGGAGGTGTAGCGGATCGAGGCGACATACGTGGTGCCGGTGATGGGCGGGACGCTGGGCGCCGCCGGCGGATCGTCGCTGCTGCTGCCGCAGGCCGCCAGCAGCGCGAAAGGAATCAACGTCAGAATACGGGATAAAACATGCTGTCTCATCTTGTCTCCTAGTTTTTCGGTATTGGCAAAGTTAATTGCTTGGCAATAATAACCTGCCTTGGGCATGAAAAACCGGAATGGCCCATAATCGCGGTTCATTGTCCAACCGCGAGAGATTGAGCATGACTGGCATTACCGACTTCCCTATCAACGCCAAATGGCCCGCCCAACATCCTGAACGCCTGCAGCTGTATTCCCTGCCTACGCCAAACGGCGTCAAGGTATCGATCATGCTGGAAGAAACCGGCCTCGCTTACGAGCCGCACCTGGTCAGCTTCGAGAGCAACGACCAGATGTCGCCGGAGTTCCTGTCGCTGAACCCGAACAACAAGATCCCGGCCATCATCGATCCGGACGGTCCGGGCGGCAAGCCGCTGCCGCTGTTCGAATCGGGCGCGATCCTGCTCTACCTGGCCGAGAAAACCGGCAAGCTGATCCCGCAGGATGCGGCAGCGCGCTACGAAACCATCCAGTGGGTGATGTTCCAGATGGGCGGCATCGGCCCGATGTTCGGCCAGGTGGGCTTCTTCCACAAGTTCGCCGGCAAGGAATACGAAGACAAGCGCCCGCGCGACCGCTACATCAACGAGTCGGCGCGCCTGCTGGGCGTGCTGGACCAGCGCCTGCAAGGCCGCAAGTGGATCATGGGCGAGCAGTTCACCATCGCCGATATCGCGATCTTCCCGTGGGTGCGCAACCTGGTGGAATACTACGGCGCCGGCGAACTGGTTGGCTTCGAGAAATTCGCCAACGTGCGGCGCGTGCTGGGCGCCTTCCTTGACCGCCCGGCTGTGGCGCGCGGCCTGAATATTCCGGCCCGCGGCTAAATACCTGCAAGTGACGGGCGTACAATGGCCGGGCAGGATTCAACCAGCCCGGGAGCATCGCCATGCTACGCCTCCACCGCTTGTTTGCCGTCTTCCTGCTGCTGGCCGCCGCGCTGGCAGCACCCGCCCACGCCGGCAAGCCTTACCAGTATTACGCGGTGGGCGATCCCACCAACGTCATTCTGCCGCAGCCGAAGAAAACCAGCCTGGTGCTGATGGGCGGCGGCCCCGACGTCGACGCCGCCTTCGCCTGGATGATCCAGAAAGGCGGCGGCGGCAACTTCGTGGTGATCCGCAGCCGCGGCACCGACGCCTACAACCCCTATATCTTCGCCATGGGCGGCGCCCAGTCGGTGGAAACGCTGGTGATCCCGAGCCGCGACGCCGCCAACGATCCTTTCGTGGCCGAACGCATCCGCAACGCGGAAGAGCTGTTCATCGCCGGCGGCGACCAGTCGGACTACATCAATTTCTGGCAGGGCACGCCTGTGCAGGCGGCAATCCAGGAACTGGCCAGCCGCAAGATCCCGATCGGCGGCACCAGCGCCGGCCTGGCCCTGATGGGGCGCTTCGGCTTTGCGGCGCTGAATGGCAGCATCACCTCGGCTGAAGCGCTGGCCGATCCTTTCGACAAGCGCATGACGCTGGAGCGCGACTTCCTGCTGCTGCCCGACCTGGGCAGCGTGATTACCGATGCGCACTTCGACACGCGCGACCGGCTGGGGCGCCTGGTGGCCTTCATCGCCCGCATCGTCAATGATGGCTGGGCCGGCATGGCGCGCGGCATCGGGGTGGATGTGGAGACGGCGCTGCTGGTGGAGGACGGCAAAGGCACGCGCGTGGGCGCGGGCTCGGTCACCTTCCTGCAATCGGTCGGCATCCCCCAGGTGTGCAAGCCGAAGCAGCCCTTGACCTACCTGAACCTGCAGGGACAGCGCATGTCGGGCGGCGGCAGCTTCGACCTGCGCAACTGGGCCGGCTATGGCGGGGCGACCGTGCCGTTTACCGTCTCGGCCGAAGCCGGGGTGCTGCTTACCAGGTAAAGTCGTCCGGGATCTTGTAGTCGGCGTAAGGATCGTCTTCCGCCGGCTGCTCGCTGGCGGCCTTCTTGACCGCGACCACGACTTCCGGCGCGCGTTCGGCGATCTTTTCGCCCACCACTTTCGGCACCAGTTCGGCCACGCCGTCCAGCACCACGATCACCAGGCGGCCGTTGACCAGGTGCTGCTGCACCTTGTCCGACACGTAGATGCGTTCGATCTTGCTGCCGATGGTGAAGTTGTAGGCCACGTCGCCATTGCCCTTCGGCTGGCGGTGCTGCTGCACCATCTGGATCACCTGGGCCATGACCGCTTTCTGGCCGGCGGCCGCATCGCGCGCCGCGTTGAGCTCGCGCGCGCGCTCGGCGGCCTTGCGCTGCTGTTCGAGCGCCGCCTCGCGCGTCTGGTCGACGGCCTTGGTGCCGCTGCGCAGTTCTTCCTTGTGCTGTTTGGATTTTTCCTGCTGCACCTTGTTGACCTTCTTCTTGTCGACCAGGCCAGCCTTCATCAATTGTTCTTGCAACGAAACCATGTCTAACTCCTTTGTTGCCCGCAGTTTACCAGAGCAGGTATAGTGCCCCTATGAAGAGGCTTATCATTCTCGCAAGCGCATGCGCGGCGCAACTCCCCGCCGCCCATGCCGGCGAAGCGGATCAACTTGCGGCCATGGTCAACGCCTGGCGCGCCGCCCCCGCCGCTTGCCAGGGCAAGCAGCGCCCCGCGGTAGCTGTGCTGACGCCAAGGCCGGTATTGTCGCGCATCGCGCTGCGGCCCGGCACGATCCTGCTGGCCGCGCTGGACAGCGCCGGCTACGATCCCGAAGTAGCGGACGCGGTCAGCGTGGAAGGTCCTGGCGATGCGCGCAGCGCCTTCGAAGCGCTGCGCGAGTCGTATTGCGCCACGCTGGGCAGCACGCGCTACCGCGATATCGGCGCCCATCGCGCAGGCAATGAATGGACGATCGTGCTGGCAGCGCCGGCGCCGAACCCGGTCACGCTGGTTCCCGACACTGCGGAAGCGGCGCGCGAAGTCTTCAACGCCACCAACGCGGCCCGCGCCGAAGCCCGCCAATGTGGCGACACCTGGATGGAGGCGGCGCCGCCCCTGGCCTGGAACAAGGACCTGGCCGCGGCCGCCCTGGCTCACAGCCAGGACATGGCGCAGCAAAGCTACTTCGCCCATAAGAACAAGCAGGGCAATGAAGTGTCCCAGCGCGCCGAAGCGCAAGGCTACCGCTGGCGCCATATCGGCGAAAACATCTCGCGCGGCCAGACCAGCGCACGGGAGGCCGTGACGGGCTGGATCAACAGTCCGGGCCACTGCCACAACCTGATGAACCCGCGTTTCACCGAGTTCGGCGCCGGCGTCGCCATCCGCCAGGGCAAGCGCCCGGCTGCTTACTGGACCCAGGTGTTCGGCGCCCCGCGCTGAGCTTGACATCTGCCCCCTGCGTACTAGGCTTATCTGATCGGCAGCCTGCGGCATGCCGCTGCAGGTGCCGGTGTTTGGGGGATGCCATGGACACCAAGAAGTTCATCAGTGAAGGCTACAAGCTCTATGCGGCAGGCGACCTGAAAGGCCTGCTTGAACGCTATAACGACGATGCGGAGATGATCAATCCCGACTCCGACTACCTGCCCATAGGTGGCAGCTATCAAGGCAAACAACAGATAGCCGAATTCTTCATGAAGTTGAATGAAACCACACAGTGCACCTACCTCGAACCCAAGACCATGGTGCAGGAAGGCGACACCGTGGTGGTGACCGGCGATTCAAGCTGGGTTGCCCGCAGTACCGGCATCGCCTACGACAATCCCTTTGTCCATGTTTTCAAGATGAGCGGCGATAAGGTCGCCTCGATGCGCGCGTACTACGACACCAGCAAGCTGGAACATGCCCTGCATCCAGCCACCACGGGCCAGGCTGCCGGAAAACCACTGCACCACTAACCAGGAGAACGAATATGCCGACCGCCCGTGCCCTGCCCTTCGTGCTGTGCCTGGCGGCCGGCGCCCTCCCCGCCGGTTCGCAGGCGGTGCGCGAGCCGGTCTTCGATCCACTGCTGGATAGCGCGCTGTGCGCCAATCCGGCCGGCGGCCGGCCGCTGCTGCTGGCCATGCTGGCGCCCACCGAAACAGCGCCCTTCAAGCCGGTGCAGCAGGCGCGCAAGGCAGGCGACGACGCCGCGCCGCCTTTGTACAAAGACCTGGGCAAGCTCCATCTTTCCATCACCACGCGCAGCCCCCGCGCCCAGGCCTATTTCGACCAGGGCCTGCGATTGCTGTTCTCCTTCAACCACGCCGAAGCTGCGCGCGCCTTCCGCGCCGCGCAAAAGGCCGACCCGCAATGCGCCATGTGCCACTGGGGCGAGGCACTGGTGCTGGGCCCGAACATCAACGCGCCAATGTTCCCCGAAATGATGGCGCCGGCCTTCGCGGCGGCAGAACGTGCAGCGGCGGCGGCCAACACCGCCAGCCCGGTGGAACAGGCGCTGGTGCGCGCCGTCAACAAGCGCTATGCCGCGCAGCCGCCAGCCGACCGCGCACCGCTGGACCAGGCCTATGCTGCCGCCATGGCCGACGCCGCGCGCAGCTTTCCCAACGACGACACGGTGCAGGTGCTGTTCGCCGAAGCGCTGATGGACCTGTCGCCGTGGGACTACTGGGAAGCCGGTGGCGCCAGCCCGAAAGGCCGCACCCAGGAACTGGTCGATGCGCTGGAGCGCGTGCTGGAACGCAACCCGAGCCACCCCGGCGCCATCCATTACTACGTCCACGCGATGGAAGCATCGACCCATCCCGACAAAGCCCTGCCCTACGCGCGCCAGCTGGCCAGGCAGATCCCCGGCGCCGGCCATATCGTGCACATGCCCTCGCATATCTACTACCGCGTGGGACTGTACAAGGACGCGCTGCAGGCTAATATCGATGCCATTGCCGTCGACGAAAAATACTTCCGCGGCGCCGCCAGCGACCCGGTGTACAAGGGCGCCTACTATCCGCACAACATCCACTTCGCCATGGTGTCGGCCCTGATGGGCGGCGACGGCAAGGCCACGCTGCAAGCGACGCAGCGGCTGGAGCAGTCGATCAGCCCCGAGCAACTGCGCGCGATTCCGCCCATGCAGCCGGTGCGCGCCGCGCCCTACTTCGCCCATGTGCAGTTCAGCAGCCCGGAAACGCTGCTGGCCCTGCCGGCTCCGGCCGAAGAATTCGTGCTGCTGCGCGCGATGTGGCATTACGCGCGCGCCATCGGCTTTGCGCGCAAGGGCATGTGGGACGACAGCCAGCGCGAGGTCGACAGCATTGCCGCCATCGAGCAGAAGGCGGACTTCAAGCCGCTGCTGGACTGGGGCGTGCCTGGCGCCGATATCGTGCGCACCGCACGCCTGGTCGCGGCGGGCAAGCTGGCCGAAGCGAAAGGCGAACTGCCCGGCGCGATCGCGCTGTTCACGCAAGCTGTGGCGGCGCAGGACGCGCTGCCCTATACCGAGCCGCCTTACTGGTACTACCCGGTGCGCCAGTCGCTGGGCGCGGCATTCCTGAAAGCCGGCAAGCTGGATGAGGCGGAAGCGGCCTTCCGCGCTTCGTTCGCGAAGACGCCAAGCAATGGCTGGGCACTGCGCGGGCTGGTCGAAGTGTACGAAAAACGCGGCGACAAGGCCGCTGCGGCGGCAACGCGCAAGCGCCTGGCCGCCACCTGGCTTGGTCCTAAAGACGGGCCCGGGCTGGCCCGCCTGTAAATCGCTCGAGCCCAAGCAAGCGATCCAACTTCCCAGTAAGATGCCGGCTTTTACAATGCCAAGGGAGGAATATGTCTATACAAAAATGGACGACGCTCCTCTTCGGAGGGCTGCTGGCATTGGCAGCACAGGCGCAGGAGCTGCATCCGGATGGCCAGAGCTTTGAGCGGCGGCGCTGGACACAAGCTGACGGCGCGCCGCAACATGCGGTAACCATCTGCCAGACAGGCGATGGCATGCTGTGGTTTGGCGCTCCGACCGGTCTCCATAGTTTCGACGGCGTACACTTTAGAAAAGTGAACAAGGTGTACGGCCATGAATTGCGGTCAACTAACATCATGTTCGCCCATGAAGTGCCCGGTGGCCTGGCGGTCGGCTATTACTTCGGCGGGATGAGCATCTTCACGCCAAGCAAGGCCACGCACTATGTGGCCGGCCGCGACTTCCCGCGCGGCACAGCAATGGGGCTGACGGTGGACAAAGATGGGGGACTCTACGTCGCCACCGCCAGTGGCGTGGTCACCCTGCGCAACGGCAAGTGGCAGGCGGTGGGACAAGCGACTTTGCCTGCTGGCGTCGCGTACGAGATCGTCTTTGACAAGGCTGGACGCTTGTGGACGCGTATCGGTAGCACCTTCCACGTGCGCGCTCCCGGCAGCGAACAGTTCGCGCAAGTCGATGCCCCTGCAGATGCAAAGCCGGCCCTGCGCACGGATGGCCTGTATGCCAAACCGCCGGGACAGGATGTGCAGCTGCTGGACGTCGTGCCAATGGCAGCCCCGTACCGGCTTGAGCAGCCGCAGTTGTACCGGCATGTTCCGGAACGCGGCCCCCAGGGAACCTTGTGGGCTGTCCGCGCCAATGACCTGGTGCGGCTTGTGCGCGGCGACGACGGTGTGTTGCGTGTCGCCGAACTGTTTGAAAATGGCGCAGGACGCGATGGCTTCATCGTTCGCACGATGCAGGACCGCGAAGGTAATTTGTGGGTGATCACTACAACCGGTGTGGAACGCTTCCGTCGCCATCGCTTCCACCGGCTGCAAACACCGCACCAGATTTTCCATTGGCTGGCGCAGCGCGGCTTTGGAGAAGAGCTCTGGATCGGTGCAACGAACAATCAAATGGCGCGGGTGAGGGCCGACGGCAGCCGCGAGTCAACCGAGGTGAACACGCCAAACGCGATCTTGCGCTCGGCGCCGGATCATGTCTGGGTCGGCACCGCCGACGCATTGTGGGAATTCCACGGCGATGCCCGCCAGCGCTGGAACTTGCCGGGATCGCTGGGAAAAGGTCCAGAGATCCAGGCGCTCGCCATGGAACGCAACGGCCGGCTGGTCGCCGCCATCACGCGCAGCGGCTTGTGGACCTTTGAAGATGGCAGATGGAAAGAAGACCAGCGCCTGCGCGGCATGGAGGATCCGACCCCGATTTCCATGCTAACCGACAGCAGCGGCAGGACGTGGCTGGGGATGACCGGCGGCAGGCTTGCCGAATTGACCGCCACCGAAGCCAGGCTGCTGCCTGCCAGTGCCGGCCTGCAAGTGGGGAACATCGTGAGCCTGCTGGATGTCGGAGGACGGCTGCTGGTGGGCGGCGACCTGGGCGCCGCCTGGCTGGAAGGCGGCAAGGCCCACGCGCTCCATCCAGCGCGCCTCGAAAGCTTCCGGCGCATCACTGGAATGGTGGTGGATCGCCAGGGCAGCCTTTGGATGCACAGCAATGACGGTCTCTATCGCGTAGGAGCGCAAGCGCTGGAACGTTTCTGGAGCGAGCCAACGCAAGCGCTGGAGGGCGAACTTTTCACCTTCGAGGATGGCATTGGCGGCATGGCCGCACCATCCCGGCCACTTCCTTCGCTCGCGCTGGCCCATGACGGACGCCTCTACTACGCGACGATCTCGGAAGTGGGCTGGATCGACCCGGCAAATATCGACCGCAATCCGCTTGCTCCGCATGTGATGGTGCAGGCGCTGCGCACGCCCGAGCGCGAATACCTGCCGGTCGACAGGCTTGTGCTGCCCAAATCGACCACCACCATCGACCTGGCATTCACCGCCACGGCGCTATCGATTCCGGAACGGGTGCGCATGAAATTCAGGCTGAGTGGCGTGGACCAGGACTGGCGCGAAGCCGGCCCGGAGCGGCGCGCGCAATACACCAACCTGGCGCCGGGCAGCTACCGCTTCCACGTGATCGCCGCCAACGAGGATGGCGTGTGGAACAAGGAAGGCGCCCAGTTCAGCTTCGAGATCGAGCCGGCATTCTGGCAGACCGGCTGGTTCCGCGCGGCCTGCCTGCTGGCCGCGCTGGCCGGGGCGCTGCTGCTTTACCGCTGGCGCATTGCGGTGGTGCAGCGCCGCGCAGAACACCAGGCGGCGCTGCGCCTCGATGCGAAGCTGCAGGAGCGCAGCCGCATCGCGCGCTCGCTGCACGACAACCTGCTGCAGGCGGTGCAGGCGCTGCTGCTGCGCTTCCACCTGGTGGAGCAAAAGCTGGCCAACCAGCCGGAATTGCAGAAGATGGTCGGCAGCGCGCTGGATTATGCCGAAACGCTGGTGGCCAGCACCCGTGACGAAGTGATGGAACTGCGCCGGCCGCAGGATGCCGACGAGCTGTTCGCGGCGCTGCGGCATGCGGCGGCGCAGGCGGCGCCCGGCGCCGGGCAGCGCCTGAGCTTTACTGTTGCGGGTCAGCCGCGCTACCTGCGAGCCGACAGCTGCGCCGAGTTGTCCAGCGTGCTGCGCGAAGCCGTCCTGAACAGTGTGGTCCATTCCGGCGCCCGCCAAGTCTCGGTGCGCCTGTCGTTCCGCGACGACGCCTTGCTGGCGGAGGCCAGCGACGACGGCATCGGCCTCGATGCCGACGTGGCGCGGCGCGGCAAGGACGGCCACTGGGGCATCACCGGCATGCGTGAGCGCATTGCGCGCCTGGGCGGACAGATCGACATCATGCCGGGACAAGAATCCGGCGTGGTGGTGCGCGTATCGATTCCGGCGCAGCGCGCCTACGCCTGAGCACTGCGCGCCGCATCCCCCGAAAGAGGTAGGCGGCGCGCCCCCGGATGGGCGATTTCAAGCTGGCAGTACATGGCTATTCTTTCAAGTGCGATTTAACCACTTGAAGAAAGAAAGAAAAAACCATGCCATCCCCTATCAGCAACCGCCGCCGCAACGTCCTGCTGGGCGCTGCCACTGCCGCCGTCGCCGCCGGCGCTTCGTTCTCCGCTGCCGCCGCGCCGGCTGCCGCCAAAGGCGCTGCGGGCCACGGCTCCGCCACGTTCACCACCCGCGACGGCGTGGAAATCTATTACAAGGACTGGGGCCCGCGCAACGGCCCGGTCGTCGTGTTCAGCCACGGCTGGCCGCTCAATTCCGATAGCTGGGAATCGCAGATGCTGTTCCTGTCGAGCCAGGGCTACCGCACCATCGCCCACGACCGCCGCGGCCATGGCCGTTCCAGCCAGCCGTGGGATGGCAACGACATGGACCACTACGCCGACGACCTGGCGCAACTGCTGGACAAGCTGGACGTGAAGAACGCGGCGCTGTTCGGCTTCTCGACCGGCGGCGGCGAAGTGGCGCGCTACCTGGCCCGCCATGGCAGCAAGCGCGTGGCCAAGGCCGGCCTGATTTCCGCCGTGCCGCCGCAGATGCTGAAGACCGCGGCCAACCCGAACGGCCTGCCGATGGAAGTGTTCGACGGCATTCGCGCCGCGTCCCTGAAAGACCGTTCGCAGTTCTACCTGGACCTCGCCTCGGGCCCGTTCTACAACTTCAACCGCCCAGGCGCCAAGGTTTCGCAAGGCCTGGTCAACGCCTGGTGGATGGCAGGCATGATGGCCGGCCACAAGAACACCTACGACTGCATCAAGGCTTTCTCGGAAACCGACTTCACCGAAGACCTGAAGAAGATCGACATCCCGATGCTGGTGCTGCACGGCGACGACGACCAGATCGTGCCGATCGACGCTTCCGCCAAGGCCGCGGCGAAGATCCTGAAGAATGCTAAACTGGTGGTCTACCCTGGCGCGCCGCATGGCCTGACCGACACCCACAAGGACAAGCTGAACGCCGACTTGCTGGCCTTCATCAAGGGCTAAGTCATGGAACGCAAGCTGACTACCGCGGCCGGCGCGCCGGTTGCGGACAACCAGAACGTGGAAACGGCGGGCCCGCGCGGCCCCATGCTGCTGCAGGACGTGTGGCACCTGGAAAAGCTGGCCCACTTCCACCGCGAAGTGATCCCTGAGCGCCGCATGCACGCCAAGGGCTCGGGCGCCTTCGGCACCTTCACCGTGACCCACGACATCAGCCGCTACACCAAGGCCGCGCTGTTCGGCGCCGTCGGCAAGAAGACCGAAGTGTTCGCGCGCTTTTCCACCGTGGCCGGCGAGCGCGGCGCGGCCGACGCGGAACGCGATATCCGCGGCTTCGCCGTCAAGTTTTACACCGAGCAAGGCAACTGGGACGTGGTGGGCAACAACACCCCAGTGTTCTTCATGCGCGACCCGCTGAAGTTCCCGGACCTGAACCACGCCGTCAAGCGCGATCCGCGCACGAACCTGCGCAGCGCCGAAAACAACTGGGACTACTGGACCCTGCTGCCGGAAGCGCTGCACCAGGTGACCATCGTGATGAGCGAGCGCGGCATCCCTGCCTCGTACCGCCACATGCACGGCTTCGGCAGCCACACTTTCAGCTTCATCAACGCCGCGGGCGAGCGGCACTGGGTCAAGTTCCACTTCATTACCCAGCAAGGCATCGTCAACCTGAGCGACGAGGAAGCGGCGGCCCTGATCGCCAAGGACCGCGAATCCTCGCAGCGCGACCTGTTCGAAGCGATCGAACACGGCGAATACCCGCGCTGGACGCTGAAGGTGCAGCTGATGACGGAGCAGCAGGCCGCGCAGGCATCCTTCAATCCCTTCGACCTGACCAAGGTCTGGCCGCACAAGGACTACCCGCTGCATGAAGTGGGCGTGCTGGAGTTGAACCGCAACCCGGACAACTACCACGCCGACGTCGAGCAGGCCGCGTTCACGCCGGCCAATGTGGTGCCGGGCATCGGCTTCTCGCCCGACCGCATGCTGCAATCGCGCCTGTTCGCCTATGGCGACGCCCAGCGCTACCGCCTGGGCGTCAACCACCATGCGATCCCGGTCAATACCCCGCGCTGTCCGTTCCACAGCTACCACCGCGACGGCGCCATGCGCGTCGACGGCAACCAGGGCGGCACGATCGGCTACGAGCCGAACTCGAAAGGCGAATGGCAGCAACAAGCCGCCTACGCCGAGCCGCCGCTGGCACTGGACGGCGCCGCCGCGCGCTGGGACCACCGCGCCGACGACGACTACTACAGCCAGCCGCGCGCCCTGTTCCGCCTGATGGACGAGCAGCAGCGCCAGGCCCTGTTCGACAACACTGCGCGTTCGCTGGCCGGCGTGCCGCTGCCTATCCAGCAGCGCCACATTGAAAACTGCAACAAGGCCGATGAAGCCTACGGCGCCGGCGTCTCTGCCGCGCTCGACAAGTTGCGCCCACTCTGGTAACTCACTTAAAAGGAAACAACATGACCATCACCGCCAAAGCCACCCCGGGTTCCCTGCTGCTCACGCCGCGCGACCACACCCTGATCATGATCGACCACCAGTCGCAGATGGCGTTTGCCACCCATTCGATCGACGCCGTACAGCTGCGCAACAACGCGGCCCTGGTGGCGCATGCCGCTGCCGGTTTCGACGTGTCGACCATCGTCACCACCGTGGCCGAGAAGAGCTTCTCCGGCCCGGTCTTCGACGAGATCAAGGACGCCTTCCCGGGCGCCGAAATCACTGACCGCACCTCGATGAACACCTGGGAAGACGAAAACGTGATCCGCCGCGTCAACGCCATCGGCAAGAAGCGCATCGTGCTGGCCGGCCTGTGGACCGGCGTCTGCATCGTCGGCCCGGCACTGTCGGCGCTGGACCAGGGCTTCGAGGTGTACGTGATTGCCGACGCCTGCGGCGACGTGTCCACCGAAGCGCACGAGCGCGCCATGGACCGCATGGTGCAGGCCGGCGCCCGTCCAATGACCTCGCTGCAATACCTGCTGGAACTGCAGCGCGACTGGGCCCGTACCGATAGCTATGAACTGACCACCGGCATCGCCAAGAAATTCGGCGGCGCCTACGGCCTGGGCATCATCTACGCCCAGACCATGTTCCACGCCAAGGAAGGCCAGTGAAGATTTATCTTCTCTCGCTGGGTGCCGGCCTGCTGGCCGGCATCCTGTACGGCGTGCTGAACGTGCGCTCGCCGGCGCCGCCCGTGGTGGCGCTGGTGGGGCTGCTCGGCATCCTGCTGGGAGAACAGGTGCCGCCGCTGGTCCGCCAGTGGCTGGCGCCGAAGGAACAGCAGGTATCATGGCTGCAAGAACACGTTAAGCCGCACTGTTTCGGCGAACTGCCTTGCGCCGCAAAGAACGAGGAGAAGCAATGACTGCTCCGGAGCTGATACTCCACAACGGCCGCTTCACGACGCTGGACAAGAGCCAGCCCGAGGCCGACGCGGTCGCCGTCACCGGCGGCCGTTTTTCCCATGTGGGCGAGGCGCGCGAGATCCTGCCGCTGGCGGGAGCGCGAACGCGCGTGATCGACCTGCAGGGCCGGCGCGTGCTGCCCGGCCTGATCGACAACCACCTGCACCTGATCCGCGGCGGACTGAACTTCAATATGGAATTGCGCTGGGACGGCGTGCGCTCGCTGGCCGACGCCATGGCCATGCTGCGCGCCCAGGTGGCCATCACCCCGGCGCCGCAATGGGTGCGCGTGGTGGGCGGCTTCACCGAACACCAGTTCGTGGAAAAGCGCCTGCCGACCATCGAGGAACTGAATGCCGTGGCGCCGGACACGCCGGTATTCATCCTGCACCTGTACGACCGCGCCCTGCTGAACGGCGCCGCGCTGCGCGCCGTGGGCTATGACCGCAACACGCCGGAGCCGCCGGGCGGCCAGATCCTGCGCGACAGCGCCGGCAACCCGAGCGGGCTGCTGCTGGCCAAGCCGAACGCCTCGATCCTGTACGCCACGCTGGCCAAGGGCCCCAAGCTGCCGCCGGAATACCAGCTCAACTCGACCCGCCATTTCATGCGCGAACTGAATCGCCTGGGCGTGACCGGCGCGCTGGATGCGGGCGGCGGCAACCAGAACTACCCCGAGGATTACCAGGTGATCCAGCAACTGGCCGACGCCGGCGAGCTGACCATCCGCTTGGCCTACAACCTGTTCACGCAAAAGCCGAAGCAGGAGAAGGACGATTTCCTGAACTGGGCCGCCAGCAGCAAGTACCAGCAGGGCGACGACTACTTCCGCCACAACGGCGCGGGCGAGATGCTGACTTTCTCGGCCGCCGACTTCGAAGACTTCCGCCAGCCGCGCCCCGACATGCCGGTCAATATGGAAGACGACCTGGAAGGCGTGATCCGCATCCTGGTGCAGAACCGCTGGCCGTGGCGCATGCACGCGACCTATGACGAAACCATTTCGCGCGCGCTGGACGTGTTCGAAAAAGTGAACCGCGACATGCCGCTCGACGGCCTGCACTGGTTCTTCGACCACGCGGAAACCATTTCGCCGCAATCGATCGACCGCATCGCGGCGCTGGGCGGCGGGGTGGCGGTGCAGCACCGCATGGCCTACCAGGGCGAGTATTTCGTCGAGCGCTACGGCGCGGCGGCGGCGGAAGCTACGCCGCCGGTGAAATACCTGCTGGAATCGGGCGTCAAGGTGTCGGCCGGCACCGACGCCACGCGCGTGGCCTCCTACAACCCGTGGGTCTCGCTGTCCTGGCTGACCACCGGCCGCACGGTGGGCGGCATGCGGCTCTACCCGCAGCGCAACCTGCTGGACCGCGAAGCGGCGCTGCGCATGTGGACCGAGAACGTGACCTGGTTCTCCAACGAGGAAGGCAAGAAGGGCCGCATCGCCGCTGGCCAGCTGGCCGACCTGATGGTGCCGGACCGCGACTTCCTGCGCTGCCCGGAAGACGAGATTGCCGACACCACGTCCCTGCTCACCGTGGTGGGCGGCAAGGTGGTGTATGGCGCCGGCCCGTTCGGCCAGTACGATCCGCCTATGCCGCCGGCCATGCCGGACTGGTCGCCGGTGCGCCAGTATGGCGGCTACGGCGCCTGGGGCGCCATGCCGGGCGCCGTGGCACGCGGGGCCGGCGACGCCGGACATGCCAGGACAGCTGCCATGGCAGCGGCGGCGGCCTGCGGCTGCTCCAGCCAGTGCGGCATGCACGGCCACCAGCACGCGACGGCCTGGACCCGCTCCCTGCCGATCGCGGACCTGAAGTCGTTCTGGGGCGCGCTGGGCTGCTCCTGCTGGGCGGTGTGACGTGGCGCCGCACACTCCCGGCGCGGCGCGCCTGCGCACCAGCCGCGCCAGCGCCGGCATCCGCGCCCTGCACTGGCTGGCCCTGCTCCTGCTGTGCGCAGCCTACCTGCAGGGCGGCTTGAACAAGCTGCTGGACTTCGGCAGCGCGGTCGGCGAAATGCAGCACTTCGGGCTGCAGCCGGCGGCGCCGCTGGCGCTCCTGGTGATCGGCGGCGAACTGGGAGCGGCGGCCATGGTGCTGAGCGGCCGCCTGCGCTGGCTGGGCGCAGCCTGGCTGGCCCTGTTCACGGTGGCGGCCAGCTTCATCGCCAACCGCTATTGGGAAATGACGGGCATGCAGCGCTTCATGGCCGCCAACAGCTTCTACGAACACCTGGGCCTGGCCGGCGGCTTCCTGCTGGTGGCCTGGCATGACCTGGCGCGAAAGGGGGGCGTATGGCACGCGGCACGAGCCTGAGTTTCCTGGCCGGGTATGTCGACACCCTTGGCTTCGTCGCCTTGCACGGGCTGTTCACGGCCCACGTGACGGGCAACTTCGTGCTGCTGGGGCGGGAGGTGGTGGCGCCGGGCAATGACGTGCTGCTCAAGCTGCTGGCCTTCCCGGCCTTCATCGGCGGCGTGGTGGCGGTGCGCGCCCTGGTGCGGCGCTGCCAGGCCGGCGGCCGCGAAGCGCTGCGGCCGGCCCACCTGCTGCAGGCGGCGCTGATGCTGGCCGCGGCAGCCAGCGCGCGCTGGGACATGGCCGTGGGCCTGCTGTGCGCGGCAGCCATGGGCGCGCAGAACGGCTACGGCAAGCTGCTGCTGGCGAAACTGCCGGCCAGCACCGTCATGACCGGAAACGTCACGCAGCTGGTGATCGATTGCCTGGACCGGGCCGGCGGCGCCGAGCGTCCCGCGCTGGCGGCCCTCGGCGGCGGCGTGCTGGCCTTTGCGGCCGGCTGCGTCATGGGCGCGCTGGCTTCGCGCTGGGGCATGGGCGTCGGCTTGCTGCCGGCGGTGGCAATGCTGCTGGCGATGGCGGCGCTGTCAAAGCCCGACGCATCAAAGCCCAATAATGCCGCGCTTTAAAGCAATGGTGACGGCGTGCGTGCGGTCATTGGCATCGAGCTTGGCCAGGATGCTGCGCATGTGCGCCTTCACCGTTTCCTCCGAAATCGCCAGCTGGCTGGCGATGCGCTTGTTGGCGTTGCCGGCCGCCGCGCATTGCAGCACTTCGACTTCGCGCTCGCTGAGCAGGGAAGCGCCCAGGTGGCTGGCCAGCTGCTGCGCGATCTCCGGCGAAATATAGCGCTGGCCGCCATGCACGGCGCGGATCATGCAGACCAGCTCCTTGCGCAGGCTGCTCTTGAGCAGGAAGCCGCTGGCGCCGGCTTCCAGCGCACGCCGCACCTGGGCATCGCCGCCAAAGGTGGTCAGCATGACGACGCGTGCGGCCGGGAACTGGCTGCGGATCGCCTGCAGCGCCTCGATGCCGCACATGCCGGGCATGGCCAGGTCCATGATGGCCAGGTCGGGGCGCAATGCGGCCCAGGCGGCCAGCGCCTGGTGGCCGTCGCCCGCTTCGCCCGCGACCTGCATGTCGGGCTGGCTGGCAATCGCATCGGCCAGGCCGGCGCGCAGCATGGGATGGTCGTCCACCAGCAGCACCCGGATTGGCGCGGCGGTGTCTGGATGAGTTTGGGTGTTCAAGGAAAGCTCCGCGCAATGCTGCAACGGGGAACTATAACAACGGAAGCCGGTGCTGGCAATTTGCCGGGCGTACGGGACGCCCGGCAAAAGGGGGAAATTACTTCTTCTTGGCCTTGGTCTTGGCCGATTGCGACTGCGTGGCGACCGGCTGCTGCGAAGCAGGGGTGCTTCCGCCCTGCACGCCCAGCGCGCCGCCGGTGCCCAGGCCGCCCGCTACTTCCTGCTGCTTGTAGTTGCGCACGGCGCGCACCACGTTGTTGTACGAATCCATGAAGGCTGCCACCAGGATCTTGCCTTCCGGGGTATTGGTGTAGCCGCTGGCGCCGGCCGCAGCGCCGCCGCCGAACAGGGCGCCGAAGGCGCCGAAGTCGGTGTTCTTGGCGCTGCCTTCGGCTGCCGCCAGCTGCACGCCGGAACGGTTGTCGATCATCAGCAGCATGGTCGACGCTTCATTGGTCTTCATATTGCCGGCCACCATGCCGGCCACGCTGCCGATCAGGCCCAGGCCGCCCAGTGCGCCGCCCACGCCCGAAGTGCCCTTCTGGCTGAAGGTGATGGTCGGGCTCATGGTGTAGTCGGCAGCGGCGATCTGGCCCTTGCCGTAGTTGCTGTTGGCGCGCATCTCGCCGGATTTTTCCAGCGCGCGCTCACCCATCATATGGTCCATGGCCGCGCCGCGCTCCACCACCACGAAGCAGTTCGACTGCTGGATCATCATGCGCAGCACCGGCGTAGTGGAGCCCAGCTTGTACTGGCTCAGTTGCTGGAACCACGGCATGCTGCGGTCTTCCACCACCGACAGGGTGCCCAGCGGCCGGTCGCATTTTTCCAGCTGGCTGTTGGCATTGGCAGCGGTGGCGCCGCCGGCGCTGCCGGTGGCCACGGTACTGCCGCCGCCCAGGGTTGGTTGGGTGCCGGCACAACCGGCCAGCGCCAGGGCCGCCACGGCCGCGAACAGTTTGGTCTTCATACGGAGATCCCCTAGTTTTTGGATGAAACGGCCGATTTTATAAGAAAGACATATCAAAAATACTATCAAATAGTCACGCTGAGGCTGCCGTGACACAGGGCGCCATTGGGCGTACTATCAAGGTTCCTTAGAGCAAGGAAGCTGGCCCATGGCTGCCCCCGACCAGATCACCCACTGGCGTGAAAAAATCTTTGCCCGCCTGGTCCAGGTCGTGCTGGTACTGGGCCTGGCCACGGCCATCCCCAGCATCGCGCAGTCGCTGCGCGAGGGGCTGTGGGGCGTGGTGGCGGTGGATTTGGTGGCGCTGGCCTGGCTGGCCGCCTTGTGGCGGCTGCAGGAAGTGGTGTCCTACCCGGTGCGCGCCATGCAATTCCTGCTGATTACCTTTGCCGTCGGCGTGGCGCTGATGCTGCAGGTCGGACCGGTGGCCCACACCTACCTGCTGGCGGTGCCCTGCCTTGCCGCGCTGCTGGTGGGGTTGAAGCCGGCCATCTGGCTGCTGCTGGCCGGCGCGGTGGCCATCGTGCTGACCGGCTTTGCGCCGCCGCCCGATCCGGCGGCCATGGGCCTGTCCGGCGACGCCGCCTTGCGCGCCGCGATCGTGGCGCTCAATTACCTGTTCATTGCCGGCATCCTCACCATGAGCTGCGGCGTGCTGCTGCGCCACCTGGCGCGCTCGCTGGCCGAGGGCGAGCAGCTGGCCTTCTACGACCCGCTGACCGGGCTGCCGAACCGGCGCCTGCTGCTGGACCGGCTGGCCGGCCTGCTGGCCAGCTCCGAGCGCCAGCACATGTTCAGCGCCGTCATGTTCGTCGACCTCGACCGCTTCAAGACTATCAACGACGCGCGCGGCCACGCCACCGGCGACCACCTGCTGCGGCTGGCGGCGCAGCGGCTGGAAGACCTGGTGCGCAAGAGCGACACCGTGGCGCGCATCGGCGGCGATGAATTCGTGGTGCTGCTGGCGCACCTGGCGCCGGACCTGGCGGCGGCCGGCAATGCGGCGCAAGGAGTGGCGGAAAAGATCCGCACGGCGCTGGCGCAGGAATTCGAGATCGCCGGCCAGGGCTACGGCTGCTCGGCCAGCATCGGCGTCACCCTGCTGCCCAGGTACGGCCAGCAAGCCGACGACCTGCTGCGCGAAGCCGATACCGCGATGTACCGCGCCAAGGGCGCCGGCCGCAACGGCATCGCCTTCTTCGAAGCGGCCATGCAGGCCGAAGTCGAGCGGCGCCTGACGCTGGAGCGCGAACTGGGCCAGGCCATCGAGCAGGAGCGGCTGCACATGGCCTACCAGCCGCAGTTCGATTGCCAGGGCCGGCTGCACGGCGCCGAATTGCTGATGCGCTGGGAACGCGACGAGGGCGGCATGGTATCGCCGGCCATCTTCATCCCGCTGGCCGAAGAAGCGGGCCTGATCGTGCCGCTTGGCTTATGGGCGTTGAAGCAGGCTTGCCTGGCGCAGCAGCGCATGTCGGTGCTGGGCCTGTCCCTGCCGCTGTCGGTCAACGTCAGCCCGCAGCAATTCCGCCAGGCCGACTTCGTGCAGCAGGTGCGCAGCATCTTGCTGGAGCACGGCGTGGAGCCGGCGCTGCTGATCCTGGAAGTGACGGAAGGCCTGCTGGTGGAGAAGATGGATGAAATCGTGGCGCGCATGAACGAGCTGGCTGCGCTGGGCGTGCGCTTTTCGATCGACGATTTCGGCACCGGCTATTCCAGCCTGGCCTATCTGAAGCGCATGCCGCTGTACGAACTGAAGATCGACCGCAGCTTCATCATGGACATGCCGGACGACGCCAACGACGTGGTGATCGTGCAGACCATCCTGGCCATGGCCGGCCAGATGGGCTTGCGCGTGGTGGCGGAAGGGGTGGAGACCCAGGCCCAGGCCGACTTCCTGGCGGCCCACGGTTGCCATGCCCTGCAAGGCTACCTGCTGGGCCGCCCGGCGCCGCTGCCGGCGCTGCTCGACCTGCTGACCGCGCAGGCCGCGCTCTCCACCCGGGCGCCCGTTTAGTTCAGCTTCACCGTCAAGGCCTTGCGGATCGCCACGCAGCGCTGGTCTTCCTGGTGCGCCACCAGTAGCGAACGGCGGGTGCCGGCGCTCAGGCCCGGGTTGGCGGCAGCCGTATCGGCCAGGCGCTGCACGCTTTGCGCGGTGCAGGTGGCCGGGATCATGGCGCCGGCATAATCGCGCATGAAGACCGGGCCGGCCGACTTGTCCAGCACCGGCAACTGGGCCAGGCGCGCCGCGGCACTCTGTTCGTTGAGCGCCACTTGCGAGGACGGGTACAGCGCATGCATCGCGGTGCGGATGCGCGAGAACGGCAGCTTGGTTTGCGTGTCGCCGATCCTGGCCAGCCATTCCTGCTTCACCTTCGCATCCGGGCGCGCGGCCTGGGCTGCCACGGCAGCCAGTTCGCCGCTGTCGGATTTATCCTTGGCCTGTTCGGCGGCGATGCGCGCCTCGGCGCCCGGATAATCCTTGCGGTTCAGGACAGCGATCATGTCCCAGCGCAGGTCCTGGCTCAGGGTCAGGCCGGCCAGCTTGTCGCGGCCGTCCAGCATGGCGGCGATGCGCTGCAGCGATTCCTTGCTGCCGGCCGTGCCAAGGTAGGCGCCGAACCAGCGGCGCTGGAAGTCGCCCTTGCTGGCCTTGGCCTGGGTCCAGGCCATCTTTTCCAGGCGGCCCACCACGGTGCGGGTGTAGGCGCCGTCGGCCGACATGGTGCGCAGGTAGCGTATCGACTGGGCCATCTTGCCCAGCACGTCGCCCAGCAGCACGTAGTCCTTTTCCTGCGGGGCGTTGACCAGCACGGTGTCGAGGAACTCGTTGAGCGGCAGCGCGCCGTCGCGCACGTTGTCCCACATGCTGTGCCACAGCATGGTGCGCAGCAGCTTGTCTTCCACCTTGCTGACGTCCTGGCGCGCGGTGGCGAAGGAGCGCGTATCAAGCTTGGCTTTGACGAAGCCCCAGTCCTGGTAATTCGGGTAGACCAGGTCCGGGCAGTCCGCGCCTTTGAGTTCCGCGACCTCGGTAGTGGCGCCCTTGTAGGTCACCGGCAGCACCTTGGCGATATTCAGCTGCTTGCCCTGCTTCTGCATCAGCGCCAGTTGCACGCGCTGCTCGCGCAGGGTCGGGAATTGCGCCACGGCCGTCTGCTGCAGGCTGAAGGCGTCGATCTTGCCGGCCTTGCAGCTGTAGTTGGCGGTGATGGTATTCACGCCCGGCTGGTACAGCCAGTCCTGGGTCCACTGGCCCAGGTCGCGGCCGGCCGCTTCGGCCAGGCTGCCGATGAAGTCATCCAGTTTCGCGTTACTGAACTGGTACTTGACCAGGTAGTTGTGCACGCCCTTGCGGAAGGTCTCCTCGCCCAGCAGGTGGCGCAACTGCTTCAGCGTGGAGGCGCCCTTCGAGTAGGTGATGGCGTCGATATTGTCGAAAGCGTTGGCGGTGGACGGCACCGGGGTTTCGATCGGGTGGGTGGTGACGCGCTGGTCCTGCACGTAGGCGCCCGACTTGCCCTGCGAATAGAAGTACTGCCACGCGGAGTCCTTGAATTCAGTCGCTTCGGCGGTGGCCAGGGTACCCATGAAGGAGGCGAAGCTCTCATTCAGCCACAGGCCGTTCCACCATTGCATGGTGACCAGGTCGCCGAACCACTGGTGCGCCATTTCGTGCATGATGACGCTGGCCAGGTCGTGCTTCTCGGCACTGGTCATCTTGTCCTTGTGCAGGAAGGAGTGTTCGGCGAAGGTAACCGCGCCGGCGTTTTCCATCGCGCCGTACAGGAAGTCCGGCACCAGCAGCTGGTCGTATTTGCCGTACTGGTAAGGAATGCCGAAGTAGTCGTCGAACCAGGCCAGGCCTTGCCTGGTGTATTCGAACCACGGCGCCGGATCGACCTGGTCGGCCACCGACTGACGCGCGAACAGGCGCATCGGGTACTTGGCGCTGGTGGCGTCCTCCCACACCTTGTACGGGCCGGCGTGCATGGAGAAGTTGTAAGGGCTGAGGATCCTGGACACGGGGAAGGTCCAGCGCTTGCCGTTGGCCACGTCTTCCACTTTGGATTCGCGCGTGGTGGATACCACGGTCCAGTCGGCAGGCGCGGTGACGTTGACCTGGTAGGTGGCCTTCAGGTCCGGCTGATCGAACAGCGCGAACATCTGGTGCGCGGCGGCCGGTTCGAAGTGCGAGTAGGTGTAGACGCGACCGTCCACCGGGTCGACCATGCGGTGCAGGCCTTCGCCATTGGTGCTGTGCTTGCGCTCGAATTCCACGGTCACGCTGTTGCGGCCTGCCTTCAGGTCGGCGGCGGCCAGCGTGATGAACCAGTTGTTGTACTGCGGCGCGGCGACCTGCTTGCCGTTGACCACCAGGCGCTTGATGGTGGCCTTGTCCAGGTCCAGCGTCAGCGGCTGCGCGTTGTCTTTGAGGTCGAAGGCGACAGTGGTGGTGTTGCTGAAGCTTTCCTGGCCGGTCAGCGTGAAGTCGAGGACATAAGCGACGTTGGACACGCGCGCCGAGCGGGCGGCGGCATCGGTCTGGCTCAGGTAAGGGTTTTCAGCGCGCGGGGTAAGGGCGCTATTGTCGGCCGCAATGCCGCTGGTGGCGACAAGTGCACTGACTGCCAGTGTAATGGCATGAGGAACTAGCGATTTCATGGTTATCCTTATACATGTCTCGCCCCGGACCGGCCCCGGTCAGGTGGCGCAGGGATGATACCATTGGGCGATGGACATCAAACTCGAGACTCCCAACCAGCCCGAAGTCGTGGCCCTGATCGACCTGCTGGATGCTTACCAGCTGTCGCTGTATCCACCGGAGAGCGTATATGCGCTCGACATGAATTCGCTGCTGCAGCCGAATGTGCTGTTTGCCGTGGCGCGCAATATCGACGGCGCGGCGGTGGGCTGCGGCGCCATCGTGGTGACGCCGGAATACGGAGAAGTGAAGCGCATGTTCGTGCATCCGTCTGCGCGCGGCCGGGGCGTGGCGCAGCGCCTGCTCGGCATGCTGGAAACGGAAGCGCTGGCGCGCGGCTGCCGCCAGTTCATGCTGGAGACCGGACCTTCGCAGCCGGAAGCGATCGGTTTGTATGAGCGCCTGGGCTACCGCGTGCGCGGGCCGTATGGCGATTACCGCGACGATCCCTTGAGCGTGTTCATGGAGAAGTCGGCATGACGGACGCCCTGCACGACCTGCGCGAGCGCACCCGCGCCTTTGCCGCTGCCCGCGACTGGGAGCAGTACCACACGCCGAAGAACCTGGCGATGGCGCTGTCGGTGGAAGTGGCCGAACTGGCCGAGCATTTCCAGTGGCTGCCCACCGGCCGCGCCGGCGAGCTGGCAGCCGGCCAGCATGAAGCGATCCGCCACGAACTGGCCGACGTGCTGCTTTACCTGGTGCAGATCGCCGACAAGCTCGATGTCGACCTGCACGCGGCGGCGCTGGAAAAAATCCAGCTCAATGCCGTCAAATACCCAACACCGAAGGCCTGACCGCGGCAACGGCTACTCGCGCAATGACTGCGCGAGCTGCCATCTTGCTTCCCCTGGAAATAAAACCCATACATGTTTCCAGGCGTTTCGCGTGGTCGAGGCAAGCTGATTCACGAGGCATGCTGGCGAGGTCGTTTGGCCATTGAAGACGATTTGGTCTCCGACCACGTCAGCATGGAACGTCCGGCGCTTGACGACCACCCTGAGTTTGGTCCCCTCCGGCAGGAACACTTGCTTCCACTGATACCCGCCCAGAAGAGCAGGCGAGTCTTCTTTCGGTGGAGCGCTTTGCTGCTCTATCCAGGCAGTGATTGCTTTGCTTGCGACCGCCGCGAGTTCTTCACTCACGGTTGAACCATCCAAGAATTTGCAAAGTTCCTGGAACACAGTGAAGGTGACCGGGACACCGATGGTGGGTTCCATTTTTTTCGCTCCTTCCTCGCATACTCGAAAAATGACGCTTAATCGTGCTCAAGGCGGCTTATTCATGCTCATTCGCTGCTCGAAATTGCTCATCTGCTGCTCTTTTTTGCTCGTTTACTGCATTATTTTGCTCGTTTGCTGCTCGTTTTTGCTCGAAGGTACCGGGAGCAAAAACGAGCAGCAAACGAGCAATAAAGTGCAGCGAACGAGCTAAAACGTGCACTGAACGAGCAACTATGAGCAATGAATGAGCAGGGATAAGCAGCATTGAGCCGCTTTGCGAACAGATTTCGCCGGCCTCGGATTTGAGAGGAGCCCCTCAGAGTCGTCCGATTGTTCGCAATGGCTTGGAACCGAGGGGTCGGCGGAAGTTCCGCCTGAGATCAAAAAATGCCAGGCTGGCGGATCAAGCGCCTTCAATCAAGTTTGCGACGAAGGCGCTGTACTCGTCGCGCATCGGGAGTTCAAGGTCCGTCACAATTGCGCGGCGGTGCGACACAACCGGCACATTGTCCATCGGGTTGAAACCCGCTTTCTCTTCAACGCCCCAATACAGGCCCACACCGCGCTTCTGCCAGTTAGGCAGTTCGTTGAAATTGATCCCACGGCTAAACAGCAATTCGTTCTTGTCTGCGAGCGATTTGCCGGCAATCGTTGCGGCGGCGCTGTTCGGCTCCACGCCTTCCTTGCGCAGCATCCAGTAGCAGTGGGCGTTCAATGCGTTGCGGTGCGCATCTTCGTTACGCCAGCGGAAGTAGTCGACCACCAGGCGCTTGGTGGGCAGCTCCGAAATCCGGCAATCGAAAGCACCCAACTGTCCCAGCATCAGGCTGAATTTGGCGGACGCTTCACCGGCAAGGATGGAGTTGTATTTCCGGGTCTTACGACCGAAGACATTGATGTCCGGGTCGAACAGCAAGGAGATTTCGTCGCTCTCGGTGTAACCGTAGATTACCTTGAAACCGCAGTTCATCAAATGCTTGGTGGTTTCGATCATCAAGTCGCGGAAGCGAATGTCAAACGGTGCTTCGAAACCGGCCAGCTCCTTGGTCAATCGCGTGAAACTGCGGCCGTCGATCCTCGCGACCATATAGATGCCGGGCAGGACGCACTGGTCGTGCGCAGTTTCATACACCCGCATCGATTCGTCGAGTTCATCAAACTTCACTAATCCATTCCTTTACAACACGTTCTCCATCAATCCAGTCGACGTAGAACAGTTCATCAAAGCCTTCTTCGCGTGCCGGGATTTCCAGCCGCTTGTGAGTGCTGAAGATGCCGACCTGCGATATGCATTCGGCCCCTTGTCGCTGGCCGTTCCATTCAAGCGACCGATCAAGGTCGCTCTTGAAGTAATAGCACCTGATGCGATAGCCGTGCTCCTTCAGCATCGCGATATAGCGCGCCCGCACTTCCCTGCTGGCATTCGTGTTGTCGATCACCAGCGGCATTCCAGTATCGAAGCAAAGCGCGAACATCAGCTTTTCCCTGTTCTTCGTTTTCAGCAAATCGTTACTGATGCGGACGTGGGAATTGAAGAAGTGCTCTTTATAGAAGGTCGATTTGCCGGAAGCCTGGATACCGACAAACATGATCGCTTCCATTAGAAACCCAGCGCCTTGCGGATCTGCGTATTGACGATTCCCCAGGCTTTCGACTCGGCCGAGACTTCGTCGTAGTGGCTGCCGCCCGGCAGAACCAGAACCTCCGCCTGGTCGCCCGCAGCCTTGGCGCGACGAGCGTAGTTTTCGCCGGTAACGGTCGGCGAAATATCGTCATGCTCGCCGTGGATCAGGATCGTGTGCACGCCGGCCGGCAGCATTTCAGCCGGCGAGGTATCGGCGAAAACGTCGGGGCGCGAAACGCTCGGCAGGCCGGCAATCTGAGCGGTCTCGCGATCGCAGGTGCGTCGGATCAGGGCGGCTTCGTTGCGCAGGTCGGCCAGGCCGCCGAGGCTGATGACGGTGTTGATTTTCAGCGGCTGCGGCGACCAGGCTGGGCTCCACTCGGGCAGCTTGTGGCGTGAGACCGCCCACTGCGCAAGGTGCCCCCCGGCAGAATGGCCGACTGCGACGATGCGGCTCAGGTCCAAGGCACTGGATTTGGATTCGTGCTTCAGCAAGTCCACAGCGGTGGCCACGTCCTGGTACATGCCGGGATAGCCGCCGCCATGTTCGTCGTAGCGTCGGTATTCCACGTTCCAGACCGCGATGCCTTGCCGGGTCAGCGCGCCGGCCATATTGCGCATCTGCTCGATGCCGCCGAAGTGCACAGTCCAGCAGCCACCGTGGATCAGTACGACGACCGGATGCGGGCCCGGGCCGGCGGGCTTGAACAGCTCGACGAATTGGCTTGGCGCCGCACCGTACATGATCCGCTTGTCGGGAGCGGGGCCTTTCAGCGCGAGATAGTCCTGCAAATCCATCGGCTTGGTGACTACCGCGTCGGCCGGCGCGGCGGACGCACCTACAGCAGCGGCGCCGGCTGCGGCGCACAGGGAATGGCGAATCAGTTTGAGCATGGTTTTTCGCGGCGAAGTCCGGGACAGCCAGCAGCATAGCGTGGGGATGGCTATTCCGGCAACAATTCCTCGCCGCGCTGGCGGCGCCGCGCCATCCCGTCAGGCGGGAGGCGCGGCACGCCAGGGAGCGGGCTTACTTGCCCTTCTTGCCGGGAACCGGCTTTTTCGGCGGGGTGTGCTTGCCGGACATCGGCGGCATGGCGTCGGCCAGCGACATTTTCAGTTGCTTGCCGCCGACCCAGACTTTGCGCAGATGCTTGAAGATGTCGTCCGGCATACCGTCCGGCATCTCGACGAAGGCATGGTCTTCAAGGATCTCGATACGGCCGATGAAGCGCGATTCGAGGCCGCTCTCGTTGGCGATGGCGCCCACCAGGTTGCCCGCATTGACGCCGTCCCCCGAACCAACTTCCACGCGATAGGCGCGCATCGGCATTGGTGCGCCCTCGCCGGCTGCGGCCTTATCCTTCTTCTTGCGCTTCGGAGCCTCCTCGAACATTGGCTCGTCGTCATCGGCGCGCGAGGACAGCGGTGGCGCGGCGCGTTCCGGGCGCTCGGCGCGTTCAGGCTTGGCTGCGCGTGGCGCTTTGGCGGCTGGCGCCGGTGGCGGCGTTTCGCCGTCGCGGTGAATGCGCAATGCCTGCCCCGCGACGCGCAGCGCGGCAATCGCGTCGATATCGCCCGGCAGCAGGTCGGCCGGCATGTCCAGCAGCGAGTAGTCGTCGTAGATTTCAATGCGGCCGATGAACTTGGAATCGATGCCGCCCTCGTTGGCGATGGCGCCGACGATGTTGCCCGGCTTGACGCCGTGCTGGTAGCCCACCTCCACGCGGTAGGTCGCCATGCCCTGCTCCGGCTCGCGCTCGATGCGTTCTTTCTTCGGACGCGGCTCGCGCGGTTCGCGTGGCTCACGGCCTTCGCGGCCCTGGCCCTGGCCTTCCTGGCGTGGCGCACCATCTTCATGCCAGCCTTTTTCGCGCGACTTATCCAGCAGCAGCGGCTTGCCGCCGCAGGCCATCATTGCCAGCGCGGCAGCCACTTCCACCGCCGGGATATTGTGTTCTGCCTCATATTCGCGCACCAGGTTTTCGAAGAAGGACAAGCCCTCCTGCGCCAGGGTGTCGGTGATCTGGTCCTTGAACTTGCTGATGCGAACGTCGTTGACCGCCTGCAGCGTCGGCAACGTCATCGGCGTGACCGGCTGGCGCGTGGTGCGCTCGATCAGTTTCAGCAGGTTGCGTTCGCGCGGCGTGATGAACAGGATAGCTTCGCCGCTGCGGCCCGCGCGGCCGGTGCGGCCGATGCGGTGGGTGTAGCTTTCCGGGTCATACGGGACGTCGTAGTTCACAACGTGCGAGATGCGCTCGACGTCGAGGCCGCGCGCTGCCACGTCGGTGGCGACCAGGATGTCGATCTTGCCGTCCTTGAGCTGGCCGATGATGCGTTCGCGCGCCGCCTGCTGCATGTCGCCGTTGATGGCGCCGGCCGAGAAGCCGCGCGCCTGCAGGCGCTCCGCCAGTTCCTCGGTGCCGATCTTGGTGCGCGAGAAGATGATCATGCCGTCGAACGGCTCCGCTTCCAGGATACGGGTCAGCGCGTCCAGCTTGTGCATGCCGGACACCAGCCAGTAGCGCTGGCGGATATTGGTATTGGTGGTGGTCTTGGCCGCCACCATCACTTCGGCCGGGTCGTTCAGGTAGGTGGTGGCGATGCGCTTGACCTGGGCCGGCATGGTGGCCGAGAACAGGGCGGTCTGGCGCGATTCAGGGGTTTCCTGCAGGATGCGCTCGACGTCCTCGATGAAGCCCATGCGCAGCATCTCGTCCGCTTCGTCCAGCACCAGCGTTTTCAGCTGCGACAGGTCGAGCGAGCCCTTTTCCAGGTGGTCGATGACGCGGCCCGGGGTGCCGACCACCACGTGCACGCCGCGGCGCAGCGCCTGCAGCTGCGGACCGTAGGACTGGCCGCCGTAGATCGGCAACACGTGGAATTTCGGGATGTGGGTGGCGTAGCGCTGGAAGGCCTCGGCTACCTGGATCGCCAGTTCGCGGGTCGGCGCCAGCACCAGCGCCTGCGGCGCCGCCTGCTTGATGTCGATGCGCGACAGGATAGGCAGGGCAAAAGCGGCGGTCTTGCCGGTGCCGGTTTGCGCGGTGCCCAGCACGTCGCGGTTTTCCAGCAGGTGCGGGATGGTGGAAGCCTGGATCGGGGACGGGGTTTCGTAACCCACTTCTTTCAGCGCCTTCAAAATGGGGGCGCTGAGGTTCAAATCGGTAAACAGGGTGTCAGACATGGCGGCACTCGTGAGGTTATTGTTGTATCGCCTGATGCGACGGAAAGCGCTATTTTACCCTTTTAAACCGGCACCCCGTTGTCTGACCCACAGGGTCAGACACCAACACGCGGCCGCCGCAGGCCAGGTGTCTGACCCTGCGGGTCAGACACCGCTTTACCGGTTTTAAGTGTGCGGCTTCACATCATCCTTCAGCGCATTGAGCGCCATTTTCTCGATCAACCCCGGCGCCAGCAGCTTGAGCCAGCGTCCCAGCTTGCCCTTGGCCGTCATCACCACCTCGCGCTTGCGCCCCGCCATGCCATCGATAATCAGCTGCGCGCATTCCGCCACCGGCATCGCCGCATCCTCGCGCAGGCTGCTCTTGCCCAGTTCCCCGCCGGCAGCGTTATAACCCCGATAACGGATCTGGGTATCGACCACGCCCGGATAAGCGGTGGTCACGCTCACGCCATGCGGTTTCATTTCCGCCCGCAGCGCCTCGAAGAAGCCCGCCATGGCGAATTTGGTCGCGCCGTAGGCCGTGCGCCCCGGCACGCCAACCAGCCCGGCCAGCGACGACACGGCCACGATCCTGCCCTGCGACGCCTTCAGGTAAGGCAACGCGGCATGAGTGCACCAGATGGCGCCCCACAGGTTCACTTTCATCAGGTCTTCATACCAGCCCAGGTCCGTCACTTCCTCGAACAGGGCGTGGGCCGAGCGGCCGGCGTTGTTGACCAGGGCGTCGATGCGGCCAAAGCGTTCCACCGCGGCTGCCACCAGGTGGCGGCACTGGTCCTGCTGCGCCACGTCGGTGGCCACCACCAGCGTTGCCGCGCCGGCGCCGCCGCAGTCCGCCGCCACCGCCTGCAGGGCTGCCTCGTTGCGTGCGGCCAGCACCAGCGCCACGTCCTTGCCCCGGGCGCGCGCCAGCCGGCGGGCCATTTCTGCTCCGATGCCGTCGGATGCGCCGGTGATGATAATGACTTCCATGTATCTCCTTTGTTTCGACGCCCAGAATGCGCTCCATTATGGGGTAAGATCGCCGCCATGAATACCAAGTACCTGTTCCCGGCCAGCCTGCTGCTGGCGGCCGCTTCTGCCGCAGCGCAGCAAGCGCCCACCGTCAAGGAAGCGCCCCTGCGCGCCCACCTTTCCTTCCTCGCCGACGACCTGCTCGAGGGCCGCGGCACCGGCCAGCGCGGCGGCGACCTGGCCGTGCGCTACCTGGAAACCCAGGCCGCAGCCATCGGCCTGAAGCCGCTGGCCGACGGCTCCTACCGCCAGGCTGTGAAATTCCAGGGCACCCGCCTGCAGCCCGGCAGCTCGATCACATTCGCCGCCGGCGCCAGCACCCTTACCCCGCGCCTGGGCGAGGACGTGCTGATCGGCACCGGCAGCGGCCGTGCCGAAGTGATATTCGATGCGCCGCTGGTGTTCGTCGGCTACGGCGCCATCGCGCCGGAAGAAAACTGGAACGACTACAAGGACGCCGACGTCAAGGGCAAGATCCTGGTCATGATGGTCAACGACCCGCAGCCCACCGCCGAAGAACCGAACCGCTTTGCCGGCAAAGGCTACACCTATTACGGCCGCTGGATGTACAAGTACGAGGAAGCCGTGCGCCGCGGCGCCGCCGGCGCGCTGCTGATCCACACCACGCCGTCCGCTGCCTACGGCTGGAACGTGCCTGCCACCAGCTTCTCGCTGGAGCGCTTCCACGCGCCCGGCGGCGGCAACCTGGTCGAAGGCTGGCTGTCCGAGGACTATACGCGCACCCTGTTCAAGGCCGCCGGCTTCGAGCTGGACGCCTTGCGCGCTGCCGCCGAACGGCGCGACTTCCGCCCGGTGGCCCTGAACATCAGCGCCCACAGCGAGATCCGCTCCAGCGTGCGCCAGGTCGAGCAGTTCAACGTGGTCGGCATCGTGCCCGGCAGCGACCCGAAGCTGAAGGAGGAGGCGGTGGTCTACTCGGCGCACTGGGACCACCTGGGCAAGGCCGATGGCCCGGCCGACGGCACTGACCGCATCTACAACGGCGCCATCGACAACGGCTCCGGCGCCGCCGCCCTGCTGGCGATGGCTGCCGCCGCCGTGCAGAAGCCGGCCAAGCGCTCGCAGGTCTTCCTGTGGCCGGCCGCCGAGGAAGTGGGCATGCATGGCGCGCAGGCCTACGTCGCCAACCCGGCCTTCCCGCTCAAGCGCACGCTGGCCGACCTGAACCTCGATTCGATGAATTTTGCCGGCCGCACCAGGGACATCGGCATCGCCGGCGCCGAGCGCAGCACCCTGGCCGACAGCGCGGCCAAGGTGGCCAGGCAGATGGGCCTGAAACTGGCGCCGCCGATTCCCGACCTGTCGGGCGCCTACTTCCGCGCCGACCACTTCCAGTTCGCCAAGGCGGGCGTACCGGCCTTTAACGTCGGTTCCGCCGTGTTCTCGGGCGACGGCCACTTCGAGTTCGAACATGCGCACGATGCCTCGGCCGCCAGCATCGTGGCGTTCAAGGGCGACTACCACAGCGTCAAGGACGAATACCACGCCCGCTGGGACTTGTCGGGCATGGTGCAGCAAGCCCAGTTCACCCTGAACCTGGGCTATGAAGTAGCCAACGGCAAGGCCATGCCGGCCTGGAAGAAAGGCGACCCGTTCAGCTTTGTGAAGCGCTAGCCGCCGCCTCGTCCTGCTCCAGCAGGGCGAGGAAGCCTGCCGCCGGCAGCGGCCGGCCGAACAGGTAGCCCTGCATCTGGCGGCAGCCATGGCGGCGCAGGAAGTCCAGCTGTTCCTGCGTTTCCACCCCTTCCGAAATCACTTCCAGCCCCAGGTTGCCGGCCAGCGCGATGATGGTGGTGACGATGGCGGCATCGTCCGGATCGACCGTCAGGTCGCGCACGAAAGTCTGGTCGATCTTCAGCACGTCGATCTCGAAGCGCTTCAGGTGCGCCAGCGAGGAATAGCCGGTGCCGAAATCGTCGATTGCCAGCTTCACCCCAAGCTTCTTCAAGGCATGCATGACGGCCATGGCATGCGCCACGTCGTTCATCACCGCGCTCTCGGTCAGTTCCAGCTCCAGGCAGTGCGGCGCCAGGCCGGTGTCGGCCAGCACCTCCGCCACGCCCTGCACGAAGTCCGGTTCGGCCAGCTGGCGCGCCGAAACGTTGACCGCGATGCGCAACTGCTTGCGCCCCTCGCGCTGCCAGTCGCGCAGCTGGCGGCAGGCGGTGCGCAGCACCCAGTGGCCGACAGCCAGGATCTGGCCGGTTTCCTCAGCCAGCGGAATGAAGCGGTTGGGCGCCACCATGCCCATCTCCGGATGGCGCCAGCGGATCAGCGCTTCCATGCCCATGATGCGGCCGCTGCTGCTGTCGACCTGGGGCTGGTAGTGCAGCTCGAATTCGCGCCGCTCCAGCGCCGTGCGCAGCGCGCTCTCGATGCGCAGCCGCTCGCCCAGGCGCTCGTTCAGGGCCGCGGTGTAGAACTGGTACTGGTTGCCGCCCATCTCCTTGGCGCGGAACATGGCGATGTCGGCCCGCTCGGCCAATACGCCCGGCTCCTTGCTGTCGGTCGGGAACACGGCAATGCCGGCGCTGGCAGTCAGGAACAGCTCCGTGCCATCGAGCACCAGCGGCGCCGCCAGGCTGTCCAGCACGCGCTGCAGCTGCTCGGCGCGCGGCGCCTGGCCGCCCCGTTCCGGCAACAGCAGCAGCGCAAATTCGTCGCCGCCCAGGCGCGCCACCGTGTCGACCGGCCGCACGGCCGCCTGCAGGCGCGCCGCCACGATCTGCAGCAGGCGGTCGCCGCCCTGGTGGCCGATGCGGCTGTTGGTGAACTTGAAGCGGTCGAGGTCGATCGATACCAGCCATAGTTCATGCCCCTTGCGCCCGGAGTGCTGGATGGTTTGCGCCAGCCGGTCCTGCAGCAGCACGCGGTTGGGCAGGCCGGTCAGCGCGTCGTGCGTCGACTTGTGCTCGAGCTCCGATTCATAGGCCTTGATGGCCGTGATGTCGTGCTGGATCGAGATGAAATTGACCACCACGCCCTGCTCGTCGCGCACTGGCGACATCACCACGTCGTTCCAGTACAGCGTGCCGTCCTTGCGGTAGCAGCGCAGCACGGCGTGGCCGTCGCGCTGCTCGCGGATGGCAGCGCGCAGCTCGTCGATGCCGGGCTGGTCGAGATCGTCGCCAAACAGCACGCTCGGGCTGCTGCCCAGCGCTTCGTCCGCGCGGTAGCCGGTGATGCGCTCGTAGGCCGGGTTCACGTACACGATCGGGTTGTGCGCTTCGGCCGCCGTGATCATCACCGCATTGGTGCTCGACTCGATGGCGCGCTGGCGCAGCAGCAAGGCCTGGTTGGCGGCCTTCAGTTCCGCCGTGCGCGTGGCCACGCGCTGCTGGATCACCAGCTTGCGGCGCTTGAGCGAATCGATGAAGGCCGAGCCGATCACGGTGGTCAACAGGCCCAGCACCAGCGCCGCCAGCGACGCCAGGTGCTCGCCGGCCAGGACGCGCGCAGCGGGCGTGGCGACCATCAGCCAGCGCGAGCCGGCCACGTCCAGCGTCTGCTGCAGCGGCGCCGTGCGCGCCGGGTACAGCCAGGCCGGCACGGCCAGCCCGCCCTGCGACGGCGCCGGCCGCGCGCCGTACACCAGGGCGGCCGGATCGGCGCTGGCACTGGCGTACACCTGCAAGTCCAGCGCAGCGGCGTCCGGTCCCGCGCTGGCAAAGATCTTTTCGATCATCTCGCCCGGCTGCAGGGTCAATGCCGTCTCGCCGATCACCGCGGCGCCCGCCGCGGCGCCGTCGTACAAGGGCATCGCCACCACCACGCCCTGGCGCGTGCGCCCGCCGCCGCGCTGCGCCAGCCGCACCAGCGGCCCGGCCGCCGGCTGGCCGCTGGCATAGGCGCGCTGGCGCGCCGCTTCGTCATGCAGGGGGAACAGGGTATCGAGGCCCAGCGCCGCCTCGTTGCCGGCCAGCGGCTCGATGTAATCGATGACCCGGTAGCGCGGCCGCACGGCCGCCGGCACGGCCACGCCCTCGCGCAGCTCGCGCACCGTGGCGCCGGGCTGCACCGCCTGCAGCGCCGCCTCGAAAGCGGGCCGCTCGCCGTGCCCGATGTAGCGCAGGTAGCTGATGCCCAGCACATAGGGCCGGCGCGCCAGCAGCGGCGTGACGAAACGGTGGAATTCTTCGCGGCTGGCGCCGGGGCGCGCCACGAACAGCTGGTTGACCGCATGCAGGCTGGCCAGGGCGCCGCCGATGCCTTCGCGCAGCACGAAAGCGCGCGCCTGCACCCGCTGCTCGAACGCGAGCTGGGCGCGCTGCGCCTCCAGCCGGCTGACGCCGGCAAACAGGACGCCGGTCAGGCCAAAGCCGCACAGCAGCGCCAGCACCGCCGTGCGGGTGCGAAACGGTTGCTGCGTTGCGGTGATCGGATCGTCCATCGGGCCCCCTGCCGTGCGAGCTTACCATTTTCGCACGGTCGGCCGCTTAATGCTATAGGGCAACATTTTCCGCCCGGCTCACGCGCGCCGGGCGCCCGGGCAGCGGCCTATACTGGGCCGTCCACACCACGAGGAGGCGACCATGGAGCACACCTGGATCGTCGTGGCTGACAGCAGCCACGCCCGCATCTTCCTACTGCGCGACGGCCAGCTGCCGGCCGAAGAAATCGAAGACCTGGCCAACCCGCTGGGGCGCGCCGACAACCGCCAACTGGCCTCCGACGGCCACGGCCAGTATTTCGGCCCCGAAGGCCGCGGCCACACCGCGCCGCGGGTGGAAGAGCCGGTGCAGCACGAGGTGCGCCAGTTCGCGCGCGAGATCGGGCACCGGCTCGACACTGCCGCCGCCCAGAACCGCTTCCAGCACCTGGCCCTGGTGGCGGCGCCGCGCTTCCTGGGCTTGCTGCGCGACAGCCTGGACAAGCAGACCCGCAAGCTGGTCAGCGCCGAAGTGGCCAAGAACGTGTCGGCCTTCGCCCGCCAGGACCTCGACGCCTGCCTGCAGGCGCTGGCCCGGCCGCGGCAAGGCGGCTGAGGCGATGGACCTCAGCACCCAGTGGAGCACGGTGCAGGGTCCGGACGGCGCCTTCGACGCCTTCCTGGCCCTGCCGCGCAGCGGCCACGGCCCCGCCCTGCTCTTGCTGCAGGAAATTTTCGGCGTCAACGCCCACATCCGCGCCGTGGCCGAGCAATATGCCGCCGACGGCTACGTGGTGCTGGCGCCCGACCTGTTCTGGCGCCAGGGCAAGCGCCTCGAGTTCGGCTATGACGAAGCGGACTGGGGCCGCGCCGCCCAGTGCATGCAGCGCGCCGACGTGGCGCAGGCCCAGGCCGATATCGGCGCCGCCGCCGCCGCGCTGCGCGCCATGCCCGGCGCCGAAGGCCGCCTGGCGGCGCTGGGCTATTGCTGGGGCGGCCGCATGGCTTACCTGGCCCTGGCCAACGGCCACGCCGAGCACGCGGTAGCGTATTACGGCGGCGGCATCCAGGATTGCCTCGCGCGCGCCGACGACATCCGGGCCCCGCTGCTGCTGCACTTTGGCGGACGCGACACCCACATCCCGCGCGCGGCGGTGCGCCAGGTTGCCGAACGTTTCGGCGCACACGAACAGGTCGACATCCACCTGTATCCGGAGGCCGAACACGGCTTCAACTGCAACCACCGCAGCAGCTACCACCAGCGCAGCGCGGCCGAGGCGCACGGCCACACCCTGCTGTTCTTAAGTGAAAACCAGTAAGTGCGTTCCCGCACAGATGGCGCGGTTGGGCAGTCCTACAGTTGGCTGCTAACCCAACCGGAGGAAATGATGGCTGATGACCTGAATTCCCGGCCCGCAACTGCGGCCCCCGCCCTGTCCCCAGCCAGCACGCTGGCTGCAACCCTGATGGCCGCAGTGCTGGCAGCCTGCGGCGGCGGCGGTGGCGGCAGTTCCCCGCCTGTCACGCAACCCGAGCCGCCAGCCCCGGAACCGCCCAAGCCCGCCTTCGCGCTGGCGGTGAAGGAAGTGGCCAGCGGCCTCAGCACTCCAGTCTTGCTGACCGCCCCGGCCGGCGACACGCGCCGCTTCATTGTCGAGCGCCCGGGCCGCATCCGCATCCTGTCCAGCGACGGCACCCTGCGCAGCACTGCCTTCCTCGACTTGTCCGGCCTGATCAGCACCGACGGCGAAGGCGGCCTGCTGTCGATGGCCTTCCATCCGGGCTATGCCCAGAACGGCCGCTTCTACATCTACTACACGGACAAGTTCAGCAATATCGCCATCGACGAAGTGAAGGTGTCGGCCGACGCCAACGTGGCCGACGCCAACTCGCTCAAGCGCATCATCACCATCCCGCATCCGACCTACACCAACCATTACGGCGGCATGCTGGCCTTCGGCGCCGACGGCTACCTGTATGCCGGCACCGGCGACGGCGGCGGGATCGGCGACCCCGGCGGCAATGCGCAAAACCTTGACTCGCTGCTGGGCAAGCTGCTGCGCCTGAAGGTCGATAACGTCGTGGCGCCGCTGTACAACGTGCCGGCCGACAACCCATTCGTCGGCCAGGCCGGCAAGCGCGGCGAAATCTGGGCCTACGGCTTGCGCAACCCGTGGCGCTTCGCCTTCGACAACACCACGTCCGCGCTCTACATTGCCGACGTCGGCCAGGCCTTGAAGGAAGAAGTCGACGTGGTGGCAACTGGCGCCAAGCCGATCAATTACGGCTGGAACACGATGGAAGGCAGCAGCTGCTACAACGCTGCCACCTGCTCCCAGCAAGGATTGACCCTGCCCGTGTTCGAATACGACCACGGTGCCAGCAATGCCAACGGCTGTGCGATCACCGGCGGTTTTGTTTATCGCGGCACGGCCTTGCCGGAACTGGCCGGGCGCTACCTGTATTCGGATTATTGCAAGGGCTTCCTGAAGAGCTTCCTGTATGCCAACGGCGCGGTCAGCGAAAGCAAGGACTGGGCGGTGGGCGACATCGGCCAGGTTCCGGGCTTCGGCCAGGATGCGGCGGGCGAACTGTACATGCTGAGCGAATCAGGCAAGGTGTACCAGATCATCCGCAAACCGTAGCGGCCCGCTGCGCGTGGCGAAGGCGCGCTACAATGTGCGCTTTCCCACTTGCCCACGAAAGACATGGCCAGACTGACGCTTGCGTTTCCCGAAGATCAATTCTGCTTTTCGACCCAGCTGACGGTACGCGTCACCGACATCAACGCCGCCAACCACCTTGGCAACGATTCGATGATCTCCATGATCTCGGAAGCGCGGGCGCGCTTCCTGTTCGAGTTCGGCGTGCAGGAAACCGAAGCCGACGGCACCGGCATCATCGTCACCGACCTGGCCACCACCTACCGCGCCGAAGCGCACGCGCGCGACCAGCTGCTGTTCGAAGTGGGCGTGATGGATTTCAACAAGTATGGCGGCGACGTCATCTTCCGCATCACCCGCCCGGCCAATGGCACGTTGGTGGCCATGGCCAAGCAAGGCTTCGTGTTCTACAACTACAGCCACAGCCAGGTGGTGCCGATGCCGGACGACTTCCGCGCCAAGTTCAGCCGCGTGAACTGGATCGACTGAGCTGGATTACTGAAGCAGCGCATCACTTGCTGCTGAGCTGGGTCGGCGCACCAAAGTTTTTCTTGAACCACTCGTCGACCATCGGCTTTTCATAACGCAGCGAATCCCCGCCGGCATAACGGTTCAGGCGCTCCAGGTACATCATATTGCTGAGGCGGTCGGTACCGCTGGCAATCACCTTGCCATCCTGTTCCAGCGTATAGTTCAGTTCCATCATCGGCCAGTCCGCTCCGCCGCGCAGGATGCGCAAGTCATGCAGGGAGCGGCGGCGCGGTTCAACGCGGCCGGCCAGGTCGATGTCGGTGACGGTAATCGACAGTTGCTGGTTGGCAGGCAATTGCCTGGCCAGGGCTTCGAAATGGGTGGTCAATTCCTTCAGCACCTGGTCACGGTCCTGTTCCCAGAACGGCACGTCGGTAAATTTGTCCGGGTCCTGGTACTTGACGGTCACCCCGCCCGCCGAAGCGGCGCCGGCCGCCGCCAGCAGCAGAGCGGCGGCAATCCAGAAGCGAGTTTGGCGTTTCATGATCGGTTTCCTTTCCTAGATAACCTTCAATATACTCCTCGCCCCCGCTCCTGCTGTCATTGAAACAATTCCTGACAAAAAAAACGGGCCGGATACCTCCGGCCCAGATTAAATGGGGACGTACCCCATTTTTCAGACAACTTTTTACAATCAGCTACCGATGCGGCCGCCGTCGTTCTTGGTGATGGCGATGGTGGCCGAGCGCGGGCGCTTGCCCACGCCGTAGCCGGCATTGCTTGGCCACTGGCTGGTGTATTTGGTCGGGTCGGCAATATTGGCGTTGGCCGTGCCCTCGCCCGGGTGCTGGATGTTGACGAACAGCGTCTTGCCATCCGGCGTTTCGGTGATGCCGGTCAGTTCGCAATCGACCGGGCCGACCAGGAAGCGCTTCAGTGTGTCGGCGGTCGGGGTCTTGCCGACGAAGGTGTCGACATTGGTGGCGCCGTACGCCAGCGTGACTTTCTTGCCGTCGCCCACCTGGCCCGGCAGGCCGGCCAGCATCATGCAGTTGGTGACATCGGTATAGGCGCCGTCGTCGGTCTGGATCCAGCAGATGCCGGTGGACCGCGAGAAGGCCAGGCCGTCCGGGCTGGAGAAGTCCTGGTCGGCAGTCAGGCTGGACAGGTTGACCAGGCTCGGGTTGGCATCGGACTGGGCGCCGAACAGGTAAACGTCCCAGGTAAAGGCGGCGGAAGCGTTGCCGTCTTTTTCCTTGACGCGCAGGATGTGGCCATTGACGTTGCCGGTCTGCTTGGACGTGCCCTTCATGTCCTCATAAGTGCGCGGATTGGGGCCGTCCGGTGCGGTGCGGGCGCTGTTGTTGGTGAGGGTGAAGTAGACCTCGCCATTGGCGGGGTTGACCGAGCACCATTCCGGACGGTCCATCTTGGTCGCGCCCACGGCGTCGGCCGCCAGGCGGGCATTGACCAGCACGTCGGCCTGGTCGGCGAACTTGTAGGTCGCGTAGGCGGCGATGGCAGCGTTGCTGATGTTCAGCTCGATCCACGAACCAGTGCCGTCAGCGGCAAACTTGGCCACGAACAGCTTGCCCGAGTCCAGGTATTTGTCGCCGGTGGCCAGCAGGTCGGCCGGGCTGGCATCGGCATCGCTCCAGGTGGCGGTGGAGACGAATTTGTAGATGTACTCGTTGCGCGAATCGTCGCCCATGTACACGGCCAGCGGCTGGCCGGCCACGGTCTTGCCGAAGGCGGCGCTTTCGTGTGCATAGCGGCCCAGCGCGGTGCGCTTGCGCAGGTTCTTGCTCTTGTTGTACGGATCGGCTTCCACGATATAGCCCATGCCGTTCATTTCGTTGCGGTAGTCGTCGCTGCCATCCAGCGAAGCGCCCAGCTTGGAGTTATTCCAGCGCGCGTACTTGTCGTCGGCGCCGCCCGATTCCCAGCCGTGGCGCGAAGCGGCGCCCTGGTTGCGGCCGTAGCGCTTGAGAGCAGCGACGCTCTTGTCATTGCCGCGCGCTGCATCGTCGGTGGCGCTGCGGGTGAAGTAACCGCTCCAGTTCTCTTCGCCGGAGACGAAGGAACCCCATGGGGTGCGGCCGGTGCCGCAGTTGTTCAGGGTGCCGCGGATTTTGCTGCCCTCCGGCGAGTACTTGGTCTTCACCAGCGCATTGCCCTTGACCGGGCCGCTGAGGTCGCAGTCGGTCAGGCAGGTGACGCGACGGTTGAACGCCGAATCCTTGACGTATTCCCACTTGCCGGCGTTCTTGCGCACTTCCACCACGGAGATGCCGTGCAGCGCGGTTTCGCGGTCGATTTCCGCAGCCGGGCGCGGCAGGGTGTTGGTGCCGCCGTTGGCGTGGATGAAGAAGGACGCCAGCTTTTCATTGGTGGTGGCTTCGTGGTTGATGGCCAGCAGGCCGCGGTCGTTGCCGCTGGCCGAAGGCTTGCCGGCGCTGTCCAGGCCGAAGAACTCCATGCCGTCGTGGTGGTCGCCGGCGCGGTTGTCGAAGTCGGCATCGCTGCCATCGTTCTTGAAGGCGGTGGCGGAAGCGGTCAGCGGATCGCCCAGCGCGTAAATCACGGTCGCGGTATAGCCGGCCGGCACGGTGACCAGGTCAGCCAGGCTCTTGCCCACGGCCGTAAAGCCCAGCAGCTTTTCAGCCGGCACCGGGGTCTCAGGCTTGGTGACCACTGGCGCATCGTCGCCGCCGCCGCAGGCGGTCAGCGTTGCCGAGCCCATCATCACGGAGATGGCCGACGCGACCGAGCCGCGCAGCAGGTTACGGCGGCTGATGCGCTTGTCGAGGATTTCGCTGAAGTGCTCGTTCGGGGTATCGTTGTAGCCGATATCGTCGTGATCGATTTTGTTTTCCATGACGCTTTCCAAAAGTGGGGGAGTTGAAACTGCCCGCCATTCTAGGAAGCGAAAATGACAACATTGTGACTATCCGATTGCGCGCTGCAAACGAAAGGCGCTCCCGGGTCAGCTTTCGCCGGCGCGCCACTCCATCTTCTGCAGCTGGATATGGGGATGGCTCTCCAGCGCTTCCCAATGCGGCAGGAAGCGGAAGCCCCGCCTGGTGTAAAAAGCCGCGGCGCGCCGGTTTTCCGGCGCCACGTCCAGCACCACACGCTGGTGTCCCTGCGCTTGCGCATGCGCCTTCATCGCCTCCACCAGCGCGGCCGCTGCGCCGCTGCCGCGCTGCGCCGGCTTGACCCACATGGCAATCAGGTTGAATTCCTGCGCTGTGCTGGTCACGCCGCCCACCATGCCGACCGGCGCGTCGCCATCGAAGGCCAGCAGGTAGGTGGCCGGCCCGCGTCCGGCGGCACGGTCGCGCCATTGGGCATCGGAGTTCGCTGCGGCACTGGCGTGCGTGACAGCAAAGGCCGTTGGTGCATCGAGCAGCGCGGCAAGACGCAGCTCTTTGAGAATGGTCCAGTCTTGTTCTGTCGTGTGTCGTATCAGCATGCCAGCGAGTATAGCAATTGGTGCGTGCGCGCACGGCGGCTCGGCGCTGCTGCGGCGATGCTGGCGGAAAGGAGGTGTGCCATGCCCGAAGGCCCGTCGATCGTCATCCTCAGCGAACAGGTACGCGCGTTCGAAGGCCGCACCATTGCCACTGCCAGCGGCAACAGCAAGCTCGTTCCCTTCGACGAGCTGCCAGGCCAGCCTGTCCTCTCGCTGCGCAGCTGGGGCAAGCATTTCCTGATCGAACTGCCGCTGTACACGCTGCGCGTACATTTCCTGATGTTCGGCAGCTACCGCATCGATGAGCGCAAGGAAGGCGCTGAACCGCGGTTGTCGCTGCAATTTGAAGAAGGCGGCGAACTGAACTTCTATACCTGCTCGATCAAACTGGTGGAAGGTGAACTGGACCAGGTGTACGACTGGCGCAGCGACGTCATGTCGGAGCACTGGAGTCCCCGCCTTGCGCTGAAAAAACTGCGGGAACAGCCCGAGCGATTCGTGTGCGATGTTTTACTCGACCAGAGTATCTTTGCTGGAGTGGGCAACATTATTAAAAACGAAGTATTGTTTCGTTTGCGCATGCATCCTCTCTCTACGGTAAATAAATTGCCACAGGGAAAGTTACGGGAATTAGTGAAGCAGGCGCGCCAGTACAGCTTTGAATTCAAGAGCTGGAAGCTGGCATTCGAACTGAAGAAACATTGGCAGGTACACAACCGCCGCGAATGTCCGCGCTGTCATATCCAGCTGCAGCGGGCCCATCTCGGGCTCACCCAGCGCCGCACATTCTGGTGCGAGCGCTGCCAAAAGCGTTACGGCGACGCAGTCGATGTTGTAAAGATCTAGCTCATCCAGTATTGCCTGTTGTTAATAACAATGGGTAGGACTACAATCATTTTGATGCGCCTAAAAATTGCGCATCATCCAGGACTGTGTGTCACATTTTGGAATCTGCCAATATGTCTTTCTTGTCTGCTGCTACGCCAAAACTCGCGCCGTGGCGCATCCTGCTGGTCGATGATGAGCCCGATATCCACGACATCACCAAGCTCACGCTGAGCCGCTTCCGCCTGGAAGGCCGCGGCCTGGCCTTCCTCCACGCTTACAGCGGCGCCGAAGCCAAGGAAGTGCTGGCAAAAGAAAAGGACATCGCCCTGGTCTTCCTCGACGTGGTGATGGAGCGCGAAGACTCGGGCCTGGAAGTGGCGCGCTGGATGCGTGAAGACCTGGACAACCAGTTCACCCGCATCGTGCTGCGCACCGGCCAGCCGGGCCAGGCGCCGGAAGAACGCGTGATCGTCAATTACGACATCAACGACTACAAGGAAAAGACCGAGCTCGATCGCACCAAGCTGTTTACCACCACCTTTGCCGCCCTGCGCGCCTACCGCGACATCATGAAGGTGGAGGAAGCGCGCCAGCAGCAGATGCATTACCGCGAAGGCCTGGAACGCGTGATCGCAGCCTCGGCCCACATCTTCCAGGCGCGCAACCTGAAGGACTTTGCCAACGGCTTGCTGCAGCAGGTGGTGGCGCTGCTGCGCCTGGAGCAGAGCATGCTGGTGCGCCTGCGCGGCGCCAGCGCCGTCAGCGGCGAAACCGATTACGAAGTGCTGGCCCAGATCGGCCAGGACGAAGACAGCCTGCTGACGCCGGAGTTGCTGGCCCAGCTCAAGGACGCTGAGCGCAACCGCATCTCGCGCATGACGGGCGACACCTTCGTCGGCTATTTCCCGAACAGCAGCGGCAAGGCTTCGCTGCTGGTGCTGAAAGGCGTGGAAGAGATTTCCGAGATCGACCAGAAGCTGCTGGAGATTTTCTGCAGCGGCGTGGCGATCGCCTTCGACAATATCCTGCTGACGCAGGAAATCACCGACACCCAGGCGGAACTGATCATGCGCCTGGGCGACGTGGTCGAATCGCGCTCCAACGAAGCGGGCAACCACGTGCGCCGCATGGCCGAATTCTGCCACCTGCTGGCCAGCGCGTCCGGCATGCCGGACGATGAAACCGCCGTGCTGAAACACGCAGCGCCGATGCACGATATCGGCAAGATCGCCACGCCGGATTCGGTGCTGCTCAAACCGGGCAAGCTCGATGCGGCCGAATGGGAAATCATGAAGCAGCACCCGACGGTCGGCCTGTCGATCCTGGACGGCTCGCAGCGCCCGATCCTGAAGGCGGCTGCCGTGATCGCCCACCAGCACCACGAGAAGTTCGACGGCAGCGGCTACCCGCAGGGCCTGAAGGGCCACGATATCCACGAATACGCCCGCATCGTGGCTGTGGCCGACGTGTTCGACGCCCTGATGCACAAGCGCTGCTACAAGGACGCCTGGCCGGTCGAGCAGGTGGTGGCGCATATGCGCGAAGTGGCGGGCAAGCACCTCGACCCGAAATTCGTCGAACTGCTGATCGCCAATATGGACAAGGCGCTGGCGATCAACGAGCGCTTCCCTGACTGAGCCTATTTGCCGAGCGCCGACCTGGCCTCGGGCGTCAGGAAATTCAGTATCTCGCCGTAGGGGACCGCGATCTCTTCATCGCAGGCCCTGGAGGCAAAGTTGAATCCGGTGAAAAACATCAGCCCTTTTTCGGACGGATAAACCTGGAAGTAGTTGTGGTTTTCCAGCTCCTCGGCGCAGCTTTGATCGGCGCTTCCCTGCGCCTTTGCCAGCACGATGCGTTTTACTTGCGCAGGCAAGCCTTCTTGCGCGGCATTCCTGAACCAGTATTTGGTATCGAGTTCCTTGCCTGTTGTCGTATCCCAGGTCCTGTGGACCGATCCTTCGTTGGGGTGCGCGCCGCCGCAGTTGTCGCTGCTATCGATCGCCACTGAAAGCAGGTGCCTGTTCCAGAATACGATCTTCTGTTCCATGGAGGTATTGCCGATACTGCCAAAGCTCTCCAGGGCATTGCGCCGGCATTGGTACAGGCTGGCCTTATCGAATGGGAAGCCGCCCTTCAGCGCGTAGTTGATGGCATCCATTGCCACGCCTTTTTCCAGCAGTTGAATTGCGTGGAACGGACCGATGTCCGGGCTGCCGCCATCTGTATAAAGGGCCGCGTAACGGCGCCCGGAAAACTCACCCTCGCCGCGGACAATGACGAGCTCTTTTTCCAGGGGCGAATTGAAGGCGTCGCCATCACAGGAAGTCTCGCAGCCCGCCGGACGCGCGAGCCGAATCGGTGTAGCCTTGGCGCCCGGCTTGCTCCAGGTCCCTGCCAACGTACCATCCGCGGCCTGCTCCAGGCGCCAGTAACCTGAGCGCTTGCCGTCCAACTCCTCATTCCACTCGCCGGGTTTGCCGGCGTGGGCCAAGCGTATCAGGCCCAGATGGCGGCGATAGTAGTAGGTGCCATCGAAATCTTCGCCGCCCAGGCAGGCCATGACTTTGTTGCGGCCAATCGTGCCTTCCCATGCGCCGCGCATTTCCGCATGGGCGCAAGCCGGTACGAGCGCGGCCAGCAGGTAGATCGCTGTCTTCATCTCAATAGGCAGTCAATTCCATCGGCATGCGTTTGGCGCCGGAGCGCCACTCGCCCGACAGGCGCGCGCCATTCAGTTTAAGTGTGATCTGCGCCGTCTCCTTGCCGTCCTTGTCGCGCTCTGTCAGCGTGAACGTGTCGCCTTGACGCTGCACGCCAAGGTCAATCAGCTGGCGGTATTTATCGTAGTAGTAATGCGCTCTCTCAAACGGCTTTTCCCCCAGGTAGCTGCTGGCACCAAGGAATAGCGTGACGGGAAGCTTGCCGTTGATGGTTCCCTTGAACAGCTGGCCCGATTTGTTGATTGGCGGCGCCTCGCCCAGTCCTTCACCGAGCAGAACCCGGCGCCCGTATGGGTTCAGGTAGGGGCGCATGGCCTCCCCTTTGACGACATAAGAGAAACTTCCAAGATCATCAAGCGCGCGGGCCGAATGGCTGGCGCATTCGCCGAACGATACCACCAGGCTGTTCTCGGCGACGAGGAGGGAGCTGTAATCCTTGTCTGCCTCCTCGCGCTGATCAAGGCACATTTCGTACAACTCAAGCTGCTCCTGCAGCCGCGCCTTGCCGGGGCCGCTCTTGCGCAAGTCGCGCTTGAGCGCTGCGACGAATTTTTCGATTTCCGCGATGTGCGCCTTGTGCGCCTTCGGTTGCAGCCTGGGTTTGGCCTGCGGCACGGTCAGGTCCAGCGCCGAAATGGGGCGGCCGCTTGCGGCGTCAAAGTCGAAGGTACTGGTACCGGTGCTGCAATAGGCCCCGCACCCTTCCTCTTCCACGCTGACGCGCACCATGCGCCCGCTGTTCATCGGCTTGATGCCCTGCGATTCAACCGTAACCATGCCGTCGAAGACTTTAACCCTGGTTTCCTTTGGGTCAGGAGTCGGCAACGTCTGGAAATATGCATCGTGCAGATAGCTGTTGATGCGCTCCGCCGCACCCGGCGGCCCGCCCACAATCCAGGGGAAGCGTGCGATTGCCGCATCGCCGCCGTTGCCAGTAAAGGGATAGCTGCGCGGCTGGTCGGAGAACGGCGCAGCATAGGCGGCCGAACACAGGCTCGCTGCCAGCACCGCGCCGGCCAGGTTGCGAAGCACGCCGTTCATGCGGACTGCTTGCGCTGGTCGCGCGGGAAGCGAAGGTGGTAATGCAGGCCCATGCCGGGAGAGCTGACCACCTTCACCGTGCCGCCCAGCGGGCCGGTCACGAGGTTGTACAGGATGTGGGCGCCCAGGCCGCTGCCGCCGGAGCCGCGCTTGGTGGTGAAGAAGGGATCGAACAGTTGCTGCAGCGTGGTGGAATCCATGCCGACGCCATCGTCGCTGTAGTCGAACAGCACGTGGTCGCCATCGAGCTTGCCGGTAATGCGGATGGTGCCTTTCTGCCCTTCTTCAAAGCCGTGCACCAGCGAGTTCACCACCATATTGGTGACGATCTGCGAGACGGCGCCGGGGAAGCTTTCGCAGTGGATGTCCGGCGGGCATTCGACGTTGACGGCGATCGGCTTGCCTTTCAGCTTGGGCTGCAGCGACAGCAGCACTTCGTCCAGATATTTGCGCAGGTTGAAGTGGCGGATATTGTCGGAAGACTGGTCCACCGCCACCTGCTTGAAGCTGCGCACCAGCGCGGCAGCGCGCTGGGTGTTGGTGGTCATGATCTTGAGCGACTGGTCGACGGTGTCGAAGAACTGGTTCAAGCCGTCTTCATCGAGCGTGCCTTCGGCCAGGTCGAGGCGGCACAGGCGCAGTTCTTCCACCAGGTGGCTGGTGGCGGTAACGCAGATGCCAAGCGGGGTGTTGATCTCGTGCGCCACGCCGGCCACCAGGCGGCCCAGCGAGGCGAGTTTTTCCTGCCGCACCAGTTCCGATTGCGCGGTCTGCAGCTGCGTCAGCGCGGTGGCCAGCGCGGTATTCTGCTCTTCCAGTTCTGCCTTGGCGCGGCGGATCGCCAGGTCGGCGCGGGTGCGTGCGATGGCGGCGGCCGTGTGATTGGCAACGTAGGCCAGGATATCCAGCTCGGCCTGGGTGTACACCACCGATGCGTCGTAGCTTTGCACGATGATCACGCCCAGCGCCTGCTCGCCCACCATCATCGGGCAGCCCATCCAGCTGGCAATGCCCTGGTTGCCCAGCGGTTCGTTGATTTCGCCGCTAGCCATCAGGGCCACGAAGCCCGGGCCGTCCAGCAGCATGGGCTGGCGCTTCTTCAGCACGAAGGAGCTCATGCCGATGCCGTATTCGAAGCGCTTGACCGGCGCTTCCAGGTCTTTCTCGTCGACGAAGTAAGGGATCGAGATTTCGTCGCGCTTGGGATGGTAGAGCGCGATCAGGAAATTGCGGGCGGTGATCAGGCTGCCGACGATCTCGTGCAGCCGGGCGTACAGCACCTTGGCGTCCGATTCGGCGGAAGCGGACGCCGACAGGCTGGCAATCTCGTACAGGGCGCGCTGCAGCCGTTCGGCCTTGCTGCGTTCGGCCACTTCGCGCTCCAGTTCCAGGGTGCGCTCGCGCACGGCGCGCTCCAGCCGGTCCATGCTCTGCAAGCCTTGCAGGGCGCTCGACACGTGGTTGGCGATCTGCGCGAACAGGGCCTGGTCTTCCTCACTGTAGGTATGTTCCTTGTCGTAACTCTGGATCACCATGGCGCCGAGCACCTCATGATCCTGGTCCAGCAGCGGACAGCCCACCCAGTGCTCGGCGATGGTGCCGACCCCGAATACCTCGTTTTCTTCGCGGGCGCGATGCTCGTCGCCCGTCATCACCAGGCGCTGCTTGTTCAGGATCACCCAGGCGGTGGGCGACTGGTCGGGCGTGGCCAGTTGCACCAGCTGGTCCTTGTAAGGATGGTCATCCACCTCGTCGACAAAGTAGACGAAACGCACGGCATTGCCGGGCGCATCGCGGTCGCTCAGGGCCACATAGAAGTTGGAGGCGTACATGATGCGGCCCAGGGCCGCGTGCACGGATTGCAGGAAAACCGTGATATCGGTGCAGCTATTGGACAGCTTGCCAATTTCCAGCAGGATTTCCTGGACGGCCTCCAGGCGGCGCAGACGGCTTTCCATCTCATTCCCAAGGTTAGATGCGTCTGGGAAATATAGCAGGAGGCGCCCGGGCTAGCCAGCGGAAAACAAAGCCCGCGTTGTGCGCGGGCCGTATCAGCAATGCGATGTTTGTGCCAGATCAATGCAGCGACATGGCAGGCCGTCGCGGCGGCAGGACCGGCGGGCCGATCGGCGTGATGCGCGGATCAATGGCCGGGTCCGGCGTCTGGTATTTGAAGGGATTGATGATGATTGGTGGAATCGTCGGTGGCGCGGAAGGCGGGCCTTTGGGGCCGCCGCCGAACCATGAAGTTGCGCTGCGCTGGCGCGGTTCGCTGTCGATTCCCAGGAGCAACGATTGGCTCCCGTCTCTTACTAGCCAAGCCATATTCCCCTCCATCTCAGAGATCGGATATTCAGTATAGGCAAACAGTTAATCAATTCAAGGCGCAATCCGGGACTTTTTCCATTCATCATCCAAATTCCACCGTTCGTCGCAATCCGATGGCCGGGGCACGGCGCCAGGCCTACAGTGACACCATGTTCAACGCCAAGAGGCCCATCATGAAAAAGGTATTTGCCCTGTCCCTGGTCCTGCTGTTCTTCTGCATGCTGGCAGCCTGGATCTCCATCGACGCCAGCGACATGGTCGTCACGATCGGCGACACGGACTATGACGGGCCGCTGGGCGCCTTGTTCGGTACCGTGCTGGCCGGCGGCGTGTTCGCCGTGGTGGCGGTGGTGATGGTCTTCGTGGCAGCCATTGTCGCCGTGGTCATGGCCGGTGTCGGCGTGATCGTGATCCTGTCCCTGGCACTGGCTGCCGTGGTGACCATGGCCGCCGTGTCGCCGCTGCTGCTGCCGCTGATGATCCCGTTCTTCATCTACTGGCTGGTGAAACGCCGCCAGCGCAAGCCTGCCGAACCTGCTGCGCCGGCCCTGGAACATTCCCCTGCCTGATTCGCCTGGGCCGGGTGCTAGAATGCAATTTTGGCAACTCAAGGAATTGCATTCATGCGCCCGACCCTCCTGCTGCTGTCCCTCGCCTTCGCCTTCCCTGCTTCCGCCTTCGCCGACAAACTTGACGACGCCATCCTGGCGGAGATGAAACGCAGCCATATCCCCGGCGTTTCCATCGCTGTCGTGAAGGACGGCAAGATCATCCGCGAACAGGGCTACGGCCTGGCCGACCTGGAAAACAACGTCAAGGTCACGCCTGCCACCGTGTTCCAGTCCGGCTCGATCGGCAAGACCTTCACCGCCGCGCTGGTGATGCTGCTGGCACAAGACGGCAAGCTGTCGCTGGATGACCCGATTTCGAAACACCTGGCCAACACGCCCACGTCCTGGGAAGGCATCACCATCCGCCACCTGCTGTCGCATACCTCGGGCCTGGGCGATCCCTACGCCAAGCTGGACCTCACGAAGGATTACACGGAAGAAGAACTGATCGCGCTGGAAGCGGAGATCCCCGTGCTGTTTGCACCGGGCGAAAAATGGTCTTACTCGAACATGGGCTATCACCTGCTCGGCTTCATTTGCAACAAGGCCGGCGGCAAGTTCTATGGCGACCAGCTGCGCGAGCGCATCTTCGCTCCGCTCGACATGGGCACCCGCATCATCAGCGAAGCCGACATTGTGCCGCACCGGGCGCGCGGCTATGAACGCAAGGGCGGCAAGCTGGTGAACCAGTCCTGGGTGGCGCCGCGCCTGAACACCACGGCCGACGGCAGCCTGTACCTGACCGCGCGCGACCTGGCGAAATGGGACTTGGCGCTGTACGGCGACAAAGTGCTGCCGGCCAGCGTGCGCAATGCCAGCTGGACACCGGCCAGGCTGAACGACGGCAGCGCCACTGAGTACGGCTACGGCTGGCAACTGTTCCAGCGCAACGGCCACCGCGCCATTGCCCATGGCGGCGCATGGCAAGGCTTCCGTTCGCAGTTGTACCGCTTCGTGGACGACAAGCTGTCGGTGGTGGTGCTGGCCAATTCGGCCAGTGCGCGCCCCGGCAAGCTGGGCGACATCGTTGCCGCGCATTACCTGCCGGCACTGGCCGTCCAGCCCAAGCCGGCAATTGCGGAAACCGAACCGGCGGTGGCCGAGCGTGTGCGCGCCATGTTCGCCAGCATCGCCGAACGCAAGCTGCCGGAAGGCCTGAGCGACAAGGTGGCCGGCAACCTGCCGCCGGAATTCCTCGCCATGGTGGCCGAGGACCTGCAGGAATGGGGCCCGCTGCGCAAGGTGGAAGCGCTGGCGCGCAGCACCGATGGCGAGGTGCGCAAATACAGCTACCGCCTGAACTACACCAGCGGCGCCTTGCTGGTCGACCTCAGCCTGGGCAAGGGCGACAAGGTCGAGCAGCTGCGCATGCGCCCCGACTGATCAGCCTTCCACGCGGTTGCGCCCGGCGCGCTTGGCGCGATACAGGGCGTGGTCGGCGCGCACCAGGGCCGCATCGCCGCTGCGGTCGGCCGGCGCCATGCTGGCGATGCCGATGCTGACCGTGATCGCGATGCTGCTGCCGTTGCGCCCCATCGGGGTATCGGCAATGCGCTGGCGCAGGCGCTCGGCAAACGAGCGCGCCGCTTCCAGGTCGGCGCCCGGCAGCAGGAAGGCAAATTCCTCGCCGCCCACGCGGCCCAGCATGTCGATCTTGCGCTGGGAATCGCGCATCAGCTCCGCCAGGTGGCGCAGCACGGCATCGCCCCAGTCGTGGCCATGGGCGTCGTTGATGTCCTTGAAGTAGTCGATGTCCAGCATCAGCACGGCGGCGCGGCCGCCGACGTCGCGCTGCAGGCGGGCCTGCTCGTCTTCCAGGCGCGCCATGAATTCGCGCCGGTTCGGCAGCCCGGTCAGGAAGTCGGTGGTGGCCAGTTGCACCAGTTCTTCGTTCAGGCGCTTGCGCTCCGTGATGTCGATGGTGGACACGATCACGAAGTCCAGCGCGTGCTCGTGGCCCGGCATCAGCAGCAGCGTCAGCTCGTTCTGCCGCTCGACCCCGTCCAGGCGCAGGAAATTGCCCTCGCACTGGAACAGTTGCGCGCCCTGCTCCAGCGCCAGCAGCGCGCGCCCGAATTCCTGCATGGCCGACGGCGCAAAATTCTGCGCCAGGCTAAGCTGTCCTGGCTGTTTGCAGGCCGGATCGGCGCCCACCTGGGCCAGCGCGGCGGTGTTGACGTCGGTGATGCGCACCAGGCCGGCCAGGCGCTGCAGCTGGCTGGGATTGACCTGCAGCCATTGCGCCACGTCTTCCACGCCCGATTCCAGCAGCTCCTGCAAGGCCGCGCGCACGGCCGACCAGTCCTGCTGCCACAGGGCCACCGGCGCATGGTCGTACAGGCTGCGGAAGCGCGCTTCGCCCGCGCGCAACGCTTCGCCGGCGCGCGCCTGCTCCACCGCGATGCCGGCCAGGCTGGCCGCCTGGTCGATCAGGACCAGTTGCGCCACGCTGGGGCGCTGCGGCTGCCGGTGGTAGATGGCGAAAGCGCCCAGCACTTTGCCGTTGGCGCCATGCACCGGTTCCGACCAGCAGGCGCCCAGCCCGGCGCGCAAGGCCATTTCACGGTAGGGCGCCCAGAGCGGGTCGCTGGCGATGTCTTCCACGATCACGCGGCTGTTGCTGGTGACCGCCTTGCCGCAGGAGCCGTTGCCAAAGCCGACCGGCAAGCCGTCGATGGCTTGCCTGAAAAAGGCCGGCAGGCTGGGGCCGGCGGACAGGATCAGGTGCTTCGCTTCTTCGTCGAGCAGCATCAGGCTGCAGATCATGCCGGGATTGACCGCTTCGATGCCGCGCATCAGGCTGTCCAGCACGTCCTGCTGCGGCGCGCCGGCGGCCAGCAGCTCCAGCACCTGGTGGCGCCCTTCTTCGCGCCGCTCGTTCATGGTGCGTTCGGTGATGTCGCGGAAAGACCAGAGCCGCGCCGGCTCGCTGCCCAGGCGCAGCGGGCGCGTGGTCACTTCCAGCACCCGGCCATCGCGCATCTGCAGCTGGCTGTGGCTGTCCTCGTCATCCGGCACGGGGCGGGCGCTGGCCTGCAGGAAGGCGTCGGGCTGCTCCAGCTGGCTCGCCATATGGGCCAGCAGGATGGCGCCGTCGTTCTCCCAGTCGAGCTGCTCCGGCACATTCCACAGCTGGCGGAAGCGCCGGTTGGAGTTCAGCACGGTGCCGCTGTAGTTGTCGACCAGGATGCCGTCCACGGTGGAATCGAGGATGCAGCGCAGCACCGCCTGGCTGCCCTGCGCATGCTCCGCCATCGCCAGCAGGGTTTCCTGGCCTTCGCGCAGTTCGTCGCCCATGCGGCTGCTGTGCTCGAGCGCGATGCGCAGCCGTTGCCGGCTCTCCGCCAGCACGTAGGCCAGCAGCGCCAGCAAGGCGCTGATCAGCAGGCCGCCGATGGCGATGGTGCGCGGCTTGTCCGACAGCACGCCGTTCGCTTTGGGCAGCGCGCTGATATGCAGGGTCCAGCGCCGCCCGGCCAGGCTGATGCGCTGCAGCGCGTGATGCCGCCCCTCCGCAGCCATGGCCGTGGGCGCGCCGTCGAACATGCGCGTCATGGCGTTCGGTTCTTCGCTGTCGTAGACTTCCACGTCGAGGCCGCGCAAGGCATCGTGGCCCAGCGCTGCCATCACGTCGCCCATGCGGAACGGTGCATAGACCCAGCCTTTCAGGGCGCTGCGGCGCTGGATCAGCGTGTAGCGGCCGACCCCGTTCTGGTAGATCGGCAGCGCGATGATGAAGCCGGCCTGCACCGGATCGGCGGATTCCTGCTTGAGCAGCAGCTTGCCCGTCATGGTCGGCAGTCCGGAATCGCGCGCCTGTTCGAACGCGGCGCGGCGCACCGGCTCGGACAGGCCGTCATAACCGAAAGCCTGCAGGTTGCTGCCGGCGAAGGGTTCGAGATAGACCACCGGCCCGTACTGGCTGCGCTGGCCGGGCGGCGTCACCGCATAGTCCGGGAAGCCCTCGGCCCGCACGGTGGCCACGTGCGCTTCCAGCTGCGGCCCCGGCACCAGGCGCATGAAGCCGATGCCCTGCATGCCGGGAAAATTCTGGCCCAGCTCGAGGCGCTCGATATAGGTGTGGAATTCCTGGCGGTCGACAAAGTCGGAACTGGCAAACAGGCCCTGCACGCCGTACAGCACCTGCACATAGGCTTGCATGCGCGCCGCGATATTGTTGACCAGTTCACGGGTACGGTAGTCAAAGCCGGTGCGGGCGTCGCGCTCGGCATCAAGGTGGGCGCCCCACCAGACGCTGCCGGTCGCCGTCAGGCAAAGCGCTGCCACCAGCCCCGCCAGCAAGCGGGGTTGTAGCAGGCGTTGGAGCGGCGGGCTGGCTGGAGGCCTCTGCATACCAGCATCTTAGTTTGTTCAGGGCAAAATAATTGCCCTATAGAAAAAGTCAATCAGGGCCAGCTTCGTGATTGCCACTCAGTGCCGCGTGGTACAGGCGGTAGCCGCGCGCGCGCAGCTCGCAGGCCGGGCAGGTGCCGCAGCCATAGCCCCAGTCGTGCAGCGCGCCGCGCTCGCCCTTGTAGCAAGTATGGGTTTCGGCGCGGATCAGGTCCACCAGTTGCTGGCCGCCGAGGCGTTCGGCCAGTTGCCAGGTTTGCGCCTTGTCCAGCCACATCAGCGGGGTTTCCAGCTTGTTGCGGGTATCCATGCCCAGGTTCAGGGCCACTTGCAGCGCCTTCATGGTGTCGTCGCGGCAGTCCGGATAGCCGGAGAAGTCGGTTTCGCACATGCCGCCCACCAGCACGCTCAGGCCGCGGCGGTAGGCCAGGGTGGCGGCCACGGTCATGAACAGCAGGTTGCGGCCGGGGACGAAGGTGTTCGGCAGGCCGTTTTCCTGCATCACGATTTCGATGTCTTCGGTCATGGCCGTCTTCGACAACTGCGAAATCAGGCCGAGGTCGACCATGTGGTCTTCGCCCAGGCGTTCCGCCCATTCCGGCTTGACGGCGCGCATCTGCTCCAGCACGCGCGGGCGCACCGTCAGCTCGATCGCATGGCGCTGGCCGTAGTCGAAGCCGATGGTTTCGACGCGCGGGTAGCGCTCCAGGGCCCAGGCCAGGCAAGTTGTCGAGTCCTGTCCGCCGCTGAACAGGACCAGTGCGGCGTCGTTTGTCAGCATCGCTTCACTTTCTTTTGGTTTTTTGAAAATCTTAGAGGTACGCCAATTTGGCTGCTGATCCGGTAACATTCGGTTTCGACTTCCAGATCACAGACCACGAATTTTGGCACAAACCGGCATAAAAGTATTGAAGGGCCTTGTACTGGGCTGCGCTGCCCTGCTGCTGCCCTTGCTGGCGGCTGCCCAGGGCTGGACCTACCAGGTCCGCATCAACGCCCCGCGCGAACTGGAGTCGCTCCTGGAAGACAACCTCGACCTGGTGCGCTACCGCACGAACGAGCGCATGGACCGCGACCAGCTGCAGCGCATGCTGCGCGGCGCGCCGGAGCAGATCAAGACCCTGGTTGCGACTGCCGGTTACTACACGCCGGCGGTGAACATCAGCCTGGACGAAAAGGGCACGCCCACCGTCACGGTCGACGTGCAGCCCGGCGATCCGGTGCTGGTCGGCGAAGTCGAGATCGTGCTGGAGGGCTTCGAATCGTCCGCCGGCGCGCCGTTCGACAAGAACGCGCTGAAGGCCGGCTGGACCTTGCCAACGGGCGCGGTGTTCCGCCAGGATGAATGGGAAAAGGCCAAGCGCGACATCCTGCGCGCGGTGGTGCAGACGCGCTATCCGCGCGCGCAACTGGTTTCCAGCGAGGCAGTGGTCGATCCCGAGACCCGGCGCGCCCTGCTGCATGTGGCGCTCGACAGCGGGCCGGAAATGCGCTTCGGCGAACTGAAGATCGAAGGCTTGCGGCGCTATCCGGAATCGGCGGTGCGCAACCTGAACCCGATCAAGCCGGGCGACGTGTACAGCGAAGCGGCGCTGCAGGCCTATCAGGGCAAGCTGCAGGAAACCGGCTACTTCTCCAACGTCGACGTCAGCGCCGACCTGTCTTCCGTGCTGGGCGAACAGATCGCGGCCGCCGAGGACAAGGCGGAAGGCGCGCCGCAGCCGCGTTCCATGGCCCCGCTGCCCCTGCTGGTGCGGGTGGTGGAGAACAAGCGCAAGAACGCCAGCGTGGGTATCGGTTTCAGCACCAATACCGGTTCACGCATGTCGGGCACCTACGATGACCTGAACGTCTTCGGCCTGAAGATGAAAAGCGCGCTGACGCTGGAAACCAAGCGCCAGCAGGCGCGCAGCGATTTCTACTTCCCGACCACGGCAGACGGCTACAACGACAGCTTCGGCGCGGCAGTGGAACGCAAGGATATCGAAGGCGAGATCACGCGCACCGCGTCGGTGGCCGCCAAGCGGGCCTGGGGCACGCCGATGTTGGAACGCAGCATCTCGATCGAATACCTGAACGAGAGCAAGACCGTGAACCGGGTGCTGTCCTCGCACAGCCAGTCGCTGCCGATCACCTACGCCGCCACCTGGCGCAAGGTGGATAACCTGGTATTCCCGACCAAGGGCTATGTGCTGAACGCCACGCTGGGCGGAGCGCTGCTGCCGGTGCTGACGGATGAAAAATTCATCCGCGCCACGGCGCGCGGCATCACCTACCGGCCCCTGAGCCCGAAATCCACCGTCATCCTGCGGGCCGAATTCGGCGCGCTCGGTTCGGCGCACCAGGAAGGCGTGCCGACCACCTACCTGTTCCGCGCCGGCGGCGACAACTCGGTGCGCGGCTATGCCTACCAGGAGCTGGGCGTGCAGCAGGGCGAAGCGACGGTCGGCGGGCGCTACCTGGTCACCGGCAGCGCGGAATACCAGTACTGGTTCAAGCCGACCTGGGGCGCGGCCGTGTTCTATGATGCCGGCAATGCGTCCAATTCGCTGGGCGGCTTGCGTCCCAAGTCCGGCTACGGCGTCGGTGCGCGCTACAAGAGCCCGGTCGGGCCGATCAATGTCGACGTCGCGTATGGCCATGCCACCAAAAAGGCGCGCCTGCACTTCTCGCTGGGGTTCACGTTCTGATGGATACGCCACAACATCCTCCGGTGCCCGACACCCCGCCTCCGGCAGCGCCTCGGCGCAAGTGGCTGCGCCGCACCTTGATCGGCAGCGGCGTGACGCTGGCCGTGCTGGGCGGCGCGGTATGGCTGCTGGGACGCGAAACCACGCTGCAGCAGATCGTCGCGCAGGTAGCGCGCGCCAGCGGCGGCCAGATCGCAGTCACCGGCGTCAGCGGGTCGCTGTATGGGCGCATGCATATCGGCCGCATCGTCTACCGCGACGAATCGAGCGTCCTGACGCTCGACAACATCGACATCAACTGGTCGCCGCTGCAATACTTCAGCGAGGGCGTGGCGATCAGCGAGTTGCATGTGGCGCGCGCCGAATCGCGCAGCACCGGGCCATCCAAGCCGGCCGTGATGCCGGCATCGATCACGCCGCCATTCCGCCTGAGCATTGCGGACGGCCGCATCAGCACGCTGGCCCTGGTCAGCGAAGACGGCAGCCGCACCGAGCTGCGCGCCATCAAGCTGCAGCTCCAGGGCGACGGCCAGCATTGGCAACTGAAGGACGCCAGCGCCGAGACGCCCATCGGCGCCCTTGCCGCGAGCGCGGAAATTTCGACCACGCGCCCGTATCAACTGAGCGCCACCGCCGCCCTGGCGCCGCTGCCGCCGGCAACTCCCGCGGCCCGGCCAGCCGGCAATCCCGTGACGCCACCCGGCGCTGCGGCGGCAACGCCGCCCGACCCCGGCATGGTCGAGCGCAGCGCCACGCGGCTGGAGCTGTACGCCAGCGGCGACCTCGCGCAACTGAAGCTGGACGTCAAAGGCAAATCGAACTACGCCAATGGCGACGGCACCCTGGTGCTGGCTCCGTTCGACGCCCTGCCCCTGCGCAGCATCCGCCTGCAGGCGCGCGACGTCGACCCGGCCCGCTTCGATCCGGCCTGGCCAAAGGCGGCCATCGACCTGGCGCTGGACGCCGCCATCAATGGCGACAAGCTGTCCGGCAAGCTGGCCGCTACCAACCGCAGCGCCCCCGGCCCGCTCGACCAGCAAAAGCTGCCCCTGCACAGCGCCGCCGCGCAACTGGGCGGTACGCTGGACAATGCGAGCCTGAGCGGCCTGCTGATCGACCTGGGCGCCGCCGGCAAGTTCACCGGCAGCGGCAACCTGCGCCGCCTGCCGAAAGACGGCAGCATCGACACCGCCAGCGTGCGCCTGCATACCGACCGCCTCGACCTGCGCGGCCTGCACGGCGCCGCCATCAGCACGGCGATTGCCGGCGACATCAGCGCCGAAACCAAGGGCAAGCAGCACACCTTGCGCGCCGCGCTGGGCGAAGGCAAGCTGCGCCTGGACGCCCACGCCACGCTGCAAGACCTGCTGCTGACCGTGCATCAGGCGCGCATCAGCGCCGGCCAGGGCAGCATCGCCGCCACCGCCCAGGCCAGCCTGAAGGACGACAAGGCCTTCAAGGCCAACGCGGCGGTCAAGCGCTTCGATCCGGCCGCGCTGGGCGCCTTCCCTTCAGCCGACCTGAACGCGGAACTGCAGGCCAGCGGCAAGCTGGCGCCGGACTGGCGCGCCAACGCCGACATCGCCCTGCAGCCCAGCAAGTTGATGGGGCAGCCGCTCTCGGGCAGCATCAAGCTGGCCGCCGACGCGCAGCATATCGCCAGCATCGACGCCCGCCTCGCTTACGCCCGCAATACCGCTACCGCGCGCGGCGCATTCGGCGCTGCCGGCGACAAGCTGGAATGGCAGCTCGACGCCGCCCAGCTTTCCGTGCTCGACCCGCAACTGCAAGGCAGCGCGACTGCCAGCGGCACCCTGGGCGGCGGCTACCAGGCGCCGCGCACCAGCTTCAGCGCCGAGGCGCGCGGCCTGGGCTACCAGCCGCCGGCCGGCCTGCGCACGGCTGCGGCCACGCCGGCGCCGGCCCGTGCCGACAGCGTGATCCGTGCCAGCGGCGAAGCGGCACTCTTCGGCGCCATGGACGTCAAGCTCGCCGGCAGCGCAATGCGCGTCAATCCGGCCAGCTTTGGCGCTTCGGTCGCAGGCAACGTCAACGCCGAATTCGACGCCACGCTGCGCGCCTCGGCGGACTGGCTGGCCAATGCCGATATCCGCCTGCAGCCGGCGTCCACCCTTGGCAACGCGGCACTGAGCGGCCATGCAAAGTTCGCCGCCGCCCCCGGCCGCGTGCAGGACAGCGACATCGACCTGCACCTCGGCCCCAACCTGCTGCAGGCCAAAGGCTCCTTCGGCAAGCCGCAAGACCGCATCGACTGGAAGCTCGATGCACCGCAACTGGCGGTACTGGGCAGCGGCTGGTCCGGCAACCTGCGCGGCAGCGGCTACGCCAGCGGCGGCAATGTCGCCGGGCGCGGCCCCAACACCATGCCAACGCTCAGCGCCACGCTGGACGGGGCCCACCTGCGCCTGCCCGGACAGCGCGAGATCTCGTCGATTAAAGGCAGCGCCACCATCGGCACCTCTTTCGCACCGGACGATCCGCTGCAGGCCGACCTGGTGGTCACCGGCCTGAACATGCCCGGCCTGCTGCTTGACCGCCTGCGCCTGCAAGCCAGCGGTACCGCCGGCAACCATACAGTGCAGGTAGCTGCCGCCAATCCCGACTTCGACGCGAGCACCAAAGTGCACGGCAGCTTTGCCCCGGATAGCTGGAGCGGCAGCATCGACGCCTTGCAGAACAAAGGCCGCTTCGCCCTCACCCTGCAGGCGCCGGCCACGCTGCGCGTGACCGGCCGCAAAGGCGAAGGCATTGCCGGCCTGGCGCAGCCGGAGCAGCTCGAGTTAAGCAGCGCCACCATCGCCATGCCCGAAGGCAGCCTGCGCATCGAAACGCTGGAGAAGAACGGCCTGCGCTGGCGCAGCAAAGGCAGCGCCACCGGCGTCAATGCCAGCTACCTCGCCCAACTGTCCGACACTTGGCGCAGCAACGTCGCCAGCACCATGACCTTGGGCGGCGACTGGTCGCTGGAACTGGCGGCGCCGGCCGCCAAAGGCGCTGCGCCTGCGCTGGACGGCTCCCTGCACATATTCCGCGAAAAAGGCGACGTCACGATCACCGGCGGCGAGCGCCCGATCCCGCTCGACCTGAAAGTGCTGGACGCGCGCGTCACGGTCGCCGGCGACCAGTTGCGCGCCCAGGCAGAACTGGCCGGCGACCGCGCCGGCAACGCACGCATGGAAGCCAGTGCGCAGCTGCGCGACGGCCGCATTCCATCCGACAGTCCCCTGACCTTCGGCGCCAGCGCCAGCCTGCCTTCCATTGCCTGGCTGTCGCCGCTGCTCGGCGTGCAGGGCATGGAGCTGGGCGGCTCCCTGCGCGCCTATGCAAGCGGCCACGGCACCATCGCCAATCCGCTGCTGGATGGCGAGGTAGTGGGCGAACAGCTGGTGATCAACTGGGCCGAGCAAGGCATCCGCCTGCGCAACGGCGCCCTGCAAGCGAAGGTAAGCGGCGACCAGCTGCAGCTGCAGCGCCTGCGCTTTGACGGCGCCGACGGCAATGTGCAGGCCGACGGCTGGCTGCGGCTGGCCAGCGGCGAAATGTCGATGGACCTCAAGCTGGCCGCCGACAAGCTGGCCGTCTTCAACCGCCCGGACCGCACCCTGGTGCTGAGCGGCAGCAGCACCCTGGTACGCGACGCCAAGCGCTTCGAATTCGACGGCAAGTTCAGGGCCAACCGCGCCGTCATCGAACTGCCTTCGCTCGACACGCCGACCATCAGTGAAGACGTGGTGATCCTCGGCCACGACAAGCCGAAGCCCGCCGCCACAGCCGGGCTGCCCCTGAACATCGACCTGGAAGCCGACCTGGGCGACGACTTCACCTTGCGCGGCAAGGGCCTGGATGCACAACTGGCGGGAACGGTGCGCGTGCGCATGGCCGACCGCCGCGCGCCGCGCGTCAATGGCAGCATCCGCGTGGTCAGCGGCACGTATGCGGCCTACGGCCAGCGCCTGGCGATCGAACGCGGCGTGCTGAATTTCACCGGCGCCTATGACAATCCGGGCCTGAACATTCGCGCCGTGCGCAAGCGCCCCGAAGGCGAAGAACTGAGCGAAACCAACGTCGAAGCCGGCGTCGAAGTGCGCGGCACCGCGCTGGCGCCATCGGCCAAGCTGGTCTCCAACCCATCCGTGCCGGACAGTGAAAAGCTGGCCTGGATGGTGCTTGGCCACGGCACCGCCGACATGGCGGGCAATGAAATGAGCCTGCTCGGCACCGCAGCCGGCGCCCTGCTGGGCGGCAGCGGCGGGCCAAGCCTGGCCAACCGGGTCGGGCTGGATGAGCTGGGAGTCAGCCAGGCCAAAGGGCTGGAAAGCACGGTCGTCACAGTCGGCAAAAAGCTGTCCTCGCGCGCCTACATCAGTTTCGAGCAAGGCGCAGGCACTGCGACCAGCCTGGTCAAGCTGCGCTACAAGGTCAATAACCGCGTGACGCTGCAGGTGCAGACCGGCACCAACAACGCACTGGACGTGCTTTACAACTGGGCTTTCGACTGACCGGGCGGGTGCAGTTCGGGATTATGGTTGGGCACCGGCTCGTCTTGCGGGACGGGATTGTGCGGACTGTGGGGATGCACCGGCTCGGGGCGCGGCTGCGACTCATCGACTGGCACCGGCAGGTCCGGTGCGCGGTGGGCGTGGATACGGTGTTTTTCCATGGCTGGAACTCCCGAAAGCGAGATCACGAAGGGGTATTTTACGCCTGCGGGTAAAATTCTTCTTTTTTCACGAATCCGGCGCCCCAATGCAACTGACTGTCACCACCGTAGTCCTGCTCATCCTCGTTCCGACGCTGATCTGGCGCATTTACTCGCGCCTGAAGCTGGTGTTCCGCCGCCAGGAATCGGTGGCGTGGCGGCACTGGGTAGGCGCGGCAGGCTTGCCGATCCTGCTGCTGGCAGCCGCCCAGTCCATGCTGCGCAACCCGCCCGCGCTGGCGATGATGGCTGCCGCCGTGATAGCCGGCGCCTGGCTGGCGTTCTTCGGGCTCAAGAAAACGCGCTTCGAAAATACCGGCACCAAGCTGTACTTCACCCCGCCGAGCCGCACCGCGATTTTGATCTGCATGCTGTTTGCCGCCCGCGTGCTGCAGATCGGCGTCGAGTTTTACGTCAACCGCCAATCCGAACACCCGCGCGTGATCAACCAGGCCGAAGTCCTGCAACACCCGCTGACCGTGATCCCCTTCGGCCTGATGCTCGGCTACCTGGCCGCCTACTCGATCGGCCTGCTGCGCTGGAGCATGGCCCAGAAAAAAGCCGACGAGGCCTGATCAGCAACAGCCGAGCCCGTGTCAGGCCAGATCGGCCAGCGCTTGGCGCACTGTCGGGAAGCGGAAGCGGAAGCCGGTTGCCAGCAGGCGGGTTGGTGCGACGGAAGAACCCTCCAGCAATAGTGCCGACTGTTCGCCCAGCAGCAGGCGCATCGGCCACCCCGGCGTTGGAATCATGCAGGGGCGATGCAGCTCTGCAGCGGCCGCGTTGGCGAATTCCAGTTGCGTCGGGTGCTCCGGTGCGGTGACGTTCCAGGCGCCGTCGGCATTGGCGCCGAGGCGCCAGACGTGGGCCATGGCGCCCAGCACGTCGGCAATATGGATCCAGGAATTACGCTGGCGCCCGCTCCCCATGCGGCCGCCGAAACCCAGCCTGAACGGCAGCAGCATCGGCTGCAGCGCACCGCCATGGCCGAAGACCACGCCCAAGCGCGCCAGCGCCACCGGTACACCATATTCCCGCGCACGGCCGGCAGCCGCCTCCCATTCCTGGCATAGCTGCGACAGGAAGATCGCCTGCGGCGGGCTGGCCTCGTTCAATACCTGGTCGCTGTCCTGCGGCTGGATGCCGTAATACCCGACCGCGGATGCGTTAATCATCAAGCGCGGCTTGCGCTCGGCGCGTGCAATCCAGTCCACGACGCGCGCAGTGAGGCCGGCGCGGCTGGCACGCAACACGGCCTTGCGGCGCGCACTCCAGCGCCAGCCGAGGACGCGGGCGCCGGCCAGGTTGATGATGACGTCGATGTTTTCCGCCGGGGACAAGTCGCTCATGCTGGCCACCGCACGCACGGCGCCGCCGAATTCCCATGCCGCCTTGCGTGGTGCGCGCGACAGGACAATCACCCGGTGGCCGCTGGCCAGCAAGGCCGGCACCAGCGAGTGGCCAATAAATCCGGTAGCGCCAGTGACCAGCACCGTCTGTGCCGGGCCGTCGAAGCGCACATCCGCCGTGGCACTGGAGGAAAGGGCGCGCGCAGCAAATGCATCGCGCATGCCGGACGCAAATACGCCCACGCCGCACAAGGCGAGAAATACGCTCAGCCAGCCTTGCGGCGCATAGGCGAATCCGGTCGGTACACTGGCGGCAGCCGGCATTCCCAGCACCAGCAGTGTAATGAAAGCGCCGCCATTAATGGCCAGCACGGTGTGCGTCACACGCTCAGTTGCAGGCAGCAGGCGGGTCTGGTCTTCCACCACGAAGTCCCATAGCGTAAGGACAATCTCGACCCCGAACAACCCAAGCAGTACCCATGCCCAGGCGCCCTGCCACACCCAGGCCGAGAGCCCGACAAACAGCACCCCATAAATGGTGGCGCGCACTGCGTGGATGGCGAGTTCACGCCTGGCCGTGGCGCGCTGCGGCAAGGCTTCCGTCAATTCGTGGTGGTAGACCGTGTCGAACGCGCCCAGGCAGCCTTGCGCGGCCATGAGCTGCAATGCGAGTAAATGCGTGTTCATGCTGCCTCCTTTTCCGCCGCAGGCCTTTCGTGGAAGACGCCGGCCTGCACAAACGTCGTGCCAAACAGGGCGTGGCGGATTTCGATGCGGATGCTGAAACGGTTGGGCGCCTCGTTGCAGTGGCGCAGGAAGGTTTTGCCCGGCGTGAGCACGCCCGGCAGCGGGATGCGCCAGCCCAGGAGGTCCCAGAAATAGCCGTCGCTGGTGAAGTGCAAATTGCCGTCGGCGACATGCAGCTTGAGTTTCATGCCGAGGCCCAGGCCCACATACTCCAGCACTTCGCCGCGTTCGCTCTCCGCCATGTAGGAGGTGAACTTGATCGGCTTGCGTCCATTCAGCATGTAGATGCGCTGCTTGTAGATGTTCTGCGAACCGGGCTTGCCGTAGACTTGGATGTCGACCGGGAAGTCGCTGTCGCTGTAGGGAATCAGCGCGCCATGGATAAAAGGCTTGCTGATGAAACCGAGCAGCTTGCCAAAGCGCGAAGCGTGCAGCTCGGACAAGGTGCCGTAGTACAGCAGCGGCTTGCCGGGCGCCGGATTCTTGGCGAAGCGCTGCTGGATGTCGGGATGCAGCTTGTTCCATTCGCTGCCCAGGATTTTGCGGAACAGCTCTCCCTCGCCGACCAGCGGCGCCGCGCCGGCGGCGTCACGCGCGGCCGCGTCGATCCGGTACAGGCGCCAGGCGGCAGGCAGCAGGAGCGCCAAAGTGGCAATGTCCAGCCAGACGTTCGGCCAGACATCGGTGCGCAGCGACACCATGATGTCCTGCGGTCCCCACAACAGCAGGCCGGCCGCCACCCAGAGCCAGGCCGAGGCCTCGCGGCGCCGGTCGCCTAACCACACCAATGCCAGCATCCACAGCCCGACGCACTGGATGGTCGGCCCGAATAGCGCCATCCACCACAGGTGCTGCACTCGCGTCGAATCCGGGCCAAGCCAGATCAGATACCAGTCCAGGGCAGCGGCATTGGCGATCCACGGCAGCGCCAGGCCGACCAGCAAGTGTGCAACGGCGCTGGCGTACATCCAGCGCACCAGCCATTTACGCTCCATCTTTGCCTCCGAAATAGATTGCGCAACGGTCGCCATCGCAGGTGCGAGGGGCGCCATCGATCCTGAGCCAGCGCGAAAAGCGATAGCGGTTGCGGGCGAAGCTGCGATAGGCCGAGGCCAGCATCGGCCGCAGCGCCGGCACTCGCAGCGGCCATACCAGCCAGGCACGCCCCGCCAGGGTATAAGCCTCCAGGATGGCGGCGGTGCCAACCAGCATGGCGCCATCGGTGCGCAAGCCGTGCAGTTCGGCATTCATGGCAGCCAGGGTCGTACCCAGTGGGGCGGGATCGAAGCCCGGTGCCGCGATATCGACAAAGGCCAGCCTGCCGGGCCGGTCCCAACGCCGCAGGCGCGCCATTTCGCGCCGGCAAAACGGACAGGCGCTATCGAAATACAAAGTCAGTGCGGCCATGATCCAACTCCTTTTGTGACACAAAAACTACAAACGTAAAATTTAACAAAGCAACGTTTAACACACGGAAACTCACGCATTTCCACCGGTTCCAGAATGAATATTTGTTGAATTGTGTTATTTTTCTTTAATTTCTGTCGTTACAGAAATTAAAGACGATATTTCAAACGATGTCAATTCCTTAAAGGTCGTGTATTCTAAAATCACATCAAAATGATTGCTGTTAGGAAACATTTCTATGACGACTTACAATAAGACCGCAAAGGGGCGAGAGGAAATTTCGGCGCGCACCTATGGGCTGCAATCCCGTATGCGTACCCTGCTGGTGATGATTGACGGCCGCCATCCAATGGAAGAGTTGCTGCCGAAAGTGACTGGACTCGGGCTGGACGCCAGCGCCGTACAAGAACTGCTGGCACAGGGTTTCATTGAAGAAGGCGAAGCTCCACCGATCACGATCATGCCTATCCCTCCTACCGAGGAGGAACTTGCAGCGCAATATGCACAAGCGCACGCATTCTATGCACGCACCATCGAACCGACCCTTGGCCAGCGCGGGCAAGTCCTGCAGGCGAAGCTGGAAGCCGCTGCGACGCTGGAGGATTTGAAAGCGATGCGCATCACCTTCTTCGAAATGGTGAACCGCATTCGCGGCCGGCCTGTGGCTTTGGCGCTGAAGAAAGAGCTCGACACCATCCTCGGAGCCTGCTCCAAGGAAGCCGCCTAAGCTTTTGCAGGGATTTGATCCAGGTCATTCCCGGCAGCGCCGGGCTTTCCCATACTGGTATCCAGTTAAAGGGAGAACGCCATGACCATGAGTGAAAATATCGGCACGGTGGACCGTGCCTTGCGCATTGCTGTCGGCCTGGGCCTGATTGTAGCCTCGCTGTTCGGCCTGATCGGCCTGTGGGGATGGATCGGCGTAGTGCCGCTGCTGACGGGCACGATCAAGTTCTGTCCCTTGTATCGTGCCCTCGGGGTTACGACCAACAGCGATTAGGCCGCTGCCGCCTGGCGGCGCTGCAGCACGAAGATCGGCTGCGCCCACTGGGTGTCCTTCTTTTTCTTGCTCGTGATGAGCGTGAGGTCGGAAGGATCGTAGACGTCGGTGTTGTGGGTCAGCGGCGTCGTCATCAGGTACTGCGCATCGGTGTTCTTCAGGAACTCGCCGACCAGCTGGATGTTGCGGATATCCAGGTGGGCGAACGGTTCGTCGATGAACACGAAGCCGCCGGAGCCGTCTTCCGACTTCAGCAAGCCAATCAGCAGCACCAGCGATTTCATCACCTGCTGGCCGCCCGACGCTTCGCCGTCGTTCAGGCCAATCGGACCCTTGCCGTCGAACTTGAAGCGTACCTGCAGGCCCGCTTGCGACAGCAGCAGGTCGTCGTTCTCCAGCTTGACCGGCTCGACGTGCACGTCGATGTTGGCCAGCGCGCCCAGTTCCTTGATGTTCGACGAATACGTCTTGATCGTGTAGCGCAGGCGCTCGATGTAGGCGCCGCGCGCATTGGCGGTCGCTTCGATCGCGCGGTTGTTCTGGTAGCGGCGTTCCTCGGTTTCCGTCTTGCGGTTCGACAGCTGCTCGTTCAGGCGCGCGTACTGGTCGATCACGGTCGCATCCAGTTCCCAGTCGTCGCGCGCCAGCGAGGATTGCAAGCTGGCGATACGCAGGTCGACCTGGTGCGCGTTCTGGTGCTGCTGCACCAGCGCCTGGCGGCGCGCAGGACGGCGCCATGCACCCGGCAGGTGGCGCCACTGGCGGCGCAGCGCGAGCATCGCACGGGCGTGGTCGGAGCGCTGCTCCATCTGGCGCTTGAAGTTCAGGCGCATGCCGGCTTCCGCTTCGGACAGCGACATGCGGGCGCTTTGCCACGCGGTGTCGGCCTTGGTGCGGGCCACGGTGGCGCTCTTCATCAAGCCTTGCAATTCGCCCAGGCGTGAGCCCACTTCCAGGCGTTCGGCGCGCAGCGGCACGGCGGAGCGTGCCGCTTCGTCGAATTCCTCGGTGCGGGCGGACAGTTCCTTCACCGCATCCACGCCGGCCAGGCGGGCTTTCAGTGCGGAGGTTTCCGAAGCCAGCTTGGAAATCTGCAGCGTGTACTTGTCTTCCTCGGCTTCCAGGTTCGGCAGGTTCTTCTGGATCGCATCCATACGCGAAGTCTTGCCGGCGGAGCCGAAGCGGTAGCGCGACGCTTCCACGAACAGCGAACGGCCGCCGCGGCGTTCCTTGTGGTAGGCCTCAGGCGTGATCCATTCTTCGATATTGCCCAGCTTTGCGCCTTCTTCCACCGACTCCACGCGTGTGATGCGCGACAACTGGTCGATCAGCCATTCCGGCGCCAGGCCGCTGAACTTCACCACCGACAGCAGGCTCTGGTTCTTCGGCTCGTGCGCCTTCACGCAATCCGGCACGATGAAGTGGCGATAGCGTTCCTTCTCCGCCAGGCGGTAGGCGGAAGACGCGTCGGACGAGCGCTCCAGCAGCACCACGGAGGCGTAGCCGCCCAGCACGCCCTCGACGGCGCCCTGCCATTTCGGATCGGTCACTTCGACGATATCCGACAGCATGGCGTGCGGAATGCCCGCATCGTTCAGGGCGCGGCGCATGGCGCGCACGTTGTCCGGTTCCGGCATGGCGGTCTTGCCCGACAGCGCGTTGATGGTGGCCTTGTCCTGCGCGATGCGGTTGGACACGGCATCGCGCTGCGAGCGCAGTTTCAGCAACTCGGTTTCCTTGGCTTCCAGCTGGGCGGCGGCATCGGCCACGTCGGCGCCCGATTCCGCGGCCAGCTTTTGCAGGCGGGACTTCTGCTCCGCCAGCGATTCCAGCGGTTTCAGTTTGCCGTTGATGTGGTTCAGGCGCGAAGTCAGCGCAGTCTGTTCCTGCTCCAGCAGGGTTTCCTGCTGTTGCGCATCCTGCAGCGCCTTGGCCTGCTTGGCCACCTCGCCGCGCTTGTCGGCCAGCAACTGGTCGGCCTGCGCCAGCGGCTTGCGCGCTTCGCGCAGCTGGCGGCTGACGTTGGCCGCCTTCTCGCGCGCCTCGTGGTATTCCAGCGATGGCAGCACTTCTTCCTGCAGGTTGCGGCGTTCCTTGTGCAGCGTTTCCCACTGGTGGTAGTTGGCCACGCGCAGGCGCAAGCCTTCCAGGTTGGTCTTGGAGCCTTCCAGTTCGGCCTCGAAGCGCTTCAGTTCTTCTTCGGTGTCGCGCTGGTGGCGCTTCGCTTCGTCGTAAGCATCCAGCACTTCCTTGTCGCCGAACACCTGGAACACCAGGTCCAGCAACTGGCGCGGCGCGTACTCGCACAGCTTGTCGGTTTCGCCCTGCTCCAGCGCCAGCACCTTGGACATGGCTTGCGACAGGCCGGCATTGGCCAGGCGCTTGCGGTAGTTCTCCACGCCCAGCCAGTCGTTGGCTTCGGTGACTTCTTCGATGTCCACGTTACCGGGACGCATCAGGTACTGGCGCTTCCAGTCGCCGCCGTTTTTCTGCACCTGGCAGAACAGGGTCACTTCGTCTTCGGCGAAGAAGCCGCTGCTGCGGAACGGACGGTTGGACAGCTGCTTGCCCTGTGGCTTGTTGTCGACCACGGCGCGCAGCCAGGCGGTCTGCTGGCCGCTGTGGCGGGCGTAATGCTTGTAGGTGCGGCCCATCGAGCAATCGAGGCCGAACAGCGTGCGCAGCGCGTCCAGCAAGGTGGTCTTGCCGGAGCCGTTCTGGCCCGCAATGGTGATGATCTTGGCATCCAGCGGAATGTTCTTGATGCGCTGCCAGTAGTCCCAGTGGACCAGCTCAAGGGATTTGATTTGGAACATCGCTTATTCTTCCGTCGGGGTTTCTTCATTGGCCGCTTGCTGCGGCTCGGCGTCGTTGGCGGCGGCCAGCACTTCGCGCGGGATGTGCACGATCTGCGCCGGGGCGCGCTTGAACACGTCGGCCAGGGCGCCGTTGATGATGCGCTCTTTCAGCAAGTCGGTATCCATCAGCAGGTCCAGCAGCGGGCCTTCGACGATGATCTCGCCGCGGCGCTCGATGAAACCGAGCTTGCCCAGGATGCCGAGGTTCATGTCCATGCGGGTCTTCTTGCCCAGCTTGTCGCCGAAGTCGGCCAGCAGCGCCTTGTACGGGATGCCGATCGAGGTGTCTTCCGCGCGCGGCACCGGCTTCTCCGTGCCGAACATATCGTTCTGGTCGTCGTCCGCCGCCTGGTGGGTTTCCTGGCGCTCGCGCTTGGGCAGGATGATCAGCGCCCACAGCACCACCAGCAAGGCCACGCCATCGCGCGCCAGGCCGAAATTATTGTTCTGCCAGGTGTCGCGCGCGCCGAAAACCTTCGGCTCGATATTGCGTTGCAGGGCCAGCGTGACGTGGTCGGCATAGACGTTGTCCAGCAGCTTCATGCCGCAGGCGGCCAGGCGCGCATCGACTTCGGCGCGGAAATGCTCGTCCGACAGCGCGCGCTTGACCATCTTGTCGTCGCGGCGCAGCGTCTGGTGCGCGACCAGGCGCGCGATCAGGATTTGGGAATCGTCACTCATCGGACTTCGGGCTTTCTTTGTCTAATTCGAGGGTCAGCGCGGCCAGGGACATGGCGGCGATCTCCAGGTCGGACAATTGCACCATTTCGTCCTGCGGCGAGAAGCGCACCGGCAGGCGCGCCAGGTCGGCGGTGGTGCCCTGCATCGACGCCTCGGCCTCGTCGCCCAGCAGCGGCAGCATCGACGCGCGGTAGGACGCCAGGGCAAAGGATGCCGGCAGCAGCGCCTCGTGCACCTTCACTTCGCGCGGCGATTCTTCGGCCACGGACGGGAAGTTGTTCAACTGCGCGAAGTCGGACAGGCGGGCCAGCCAGTCGTCCAGTTCCTTCTGCATCGCAGGGCTGTCGTTGATCGTGGTCGGAGCATCCTGGCCGGCAGGCAGGCCGTTCAGCCCATTGTTATTGGCACGTTCTGTCATTAATTCTGTCTCGGCGACGTCGATCATCTCGGCAGGCGTGATGAACAGCGGTTTCACCGGTTGGTCGATCGCATCTTCCGCCAGCGAAGACAGGTCCTCATGGGCCAGCAGCCAGCGTTTGATGTCGGTAGTGGAAAGGCCGGACTGGCCCAGGTGCACGCGCTGGCGCTCGATCTGGTTCAGCGCGCGCGAGAACATGCCCTGCATGTTCAGCAGCTGCGACTGGGCACGGCCGATGGCTTGCGCGGCGCGGTGCGTGGCACTGTCCGCATTTTCGTCTGTAGTGATGGCACGCAGGATCTCGGAGCCCTTTTCGACCCAGTCGCAGGCCTGGTGCCACTTTGCCTGCGACTCGCGCAGGCGGAATTCGGAACCGGACGCGATGGCGTCGCGGAATTCTTCGGTCAGGTCGACCAGGCGGCCCAGCAAATGCTGCAGCTGTTCGGTGGTGACCCCGCCCACGGCCTGAGCGCCGGCCACCTGCGACAGCAGGAAGCCCATTTCGGCATCATCGTCTTCCGGCGCGGCCAGCGCCAGCAGGCTGTCGATCGAGGCCAGCACATTGCGCGCCATCGGCGTCACGCGGTAGACGGATTGCTGCGCATCCCAAGCCAGCAGGCCGTTGGAGCGCAGGCGGTTAAGCACCGTTTCCAGGCTTTCCGGCAGCAGGTAGGCCAGGCGCGTGTTGATATCGGCACGCGAAAACGCGGACGAAGTTGTGTCATTGGCAAGTTCGCGCAAGACGAGCAGGCGCACCAGCACCCCCTCGAAGCCGCCGTGGAACAGGGCAGTAAACACCTGCAGCAGCGGCTGGGCGCGCTTCAGGTGATAGACCTGCTCGATCTCGTCGGCGGAAATGTGGGGCTGGAAGTGGGCCTGCAGGGCATCCTGCTGCTCTTGCTCAGTCGGGTTGGTGTCGGCCAGGGCCGCACTTGCCATTAAGTCAATCATTACACTCCATCACACAGCCAAAACAGAAAAAGGGGACGTACCCCTTTTTTCAAGTCCGCCAGTATAACAGGCCGGGTGTGGCTATTTTCGGTTGACTTTCTCTAGGACTTGCTCAAAAGAATCACCGTCTTCTTCCTTGAAAAGGATGCGTGCCGGGTACCAGTCCAGGTCCGGGGCCAGCCACAGGTCGACCTGCTGTTCATGGCTGCCAACCTGCTTGCGGCTGAAGTGCAGCACTTTCTGTTCGCCGAGGGTGGCGCTTTCCATGCTTTCCGTGCCGACCACGCGGAAAGTCCAGGGCTCGCCATCGCGGCGGCCGGCCACGAAGAAAGTCCATTCGCTGCCGGGACTGAATTTTTCCGGCGTGGCGCGGGCCAGCATCGCCAGCTGGAAGGTCACGCTGCTGCGATCCTGCTCGCCGCCGCGGATGGCGTAACTGATCTTGCCGTCTTCGAACTCAATGCGGCGGGTGCCGCGGTCGAAGCGGGTGGTGGTCGGGTCCTTGCGGAAGCGTTTTTCGTAGAACGTGGCTGGCGCGAGGCCGTAGTCGTCCAGCGTGCCTTCGCTGCGCTGCTCGAGCACTTTGCCGAACAGGCTGGAACGCGCTTCGGTGTGCAGGGTATAGCTGCCGTCGCCCTGGCGCCAGGCGATGCTGCCGGCGCCGTTGAGCGGGATGCCGTGGTTGCTGCCCCGGATCGCGTATGACAGGTCGGCCGACGGCAGCAGGCTGGTGGCGCGCTTGACGACCGGGTAATCGGATTTGGCGGCGCTGGCCGCGGTGGCTGCGAGAGCCAGCGTCAGGGTAATCAGGGTACTGCGCATGGCGTGGTCCTTACTTGATGATGCGTGTGACGGTTTGGGTGGTGACGGCGCCGTTGCCTTCGGTATTGCGGATCTGCACCGGGTACCAGTCCAGGCTTGGCGCCAGCCAGATATCGAGCCTGGCGCTATAGCTGCCGGGCTTCGGCGGGCGCGCCAGGTGCCAGGTGATCAGCTTGCCCATCCTGGTTTCCAGTTCATCTTCGCCGACCAGCACGAAGCTGTAGACCTGGGCATTGCGGTCTTCGCCGACCAGGATGTCCAGCGGCTTGCCGAACTGGTTGACGTCCGCGCGCCCGATACCGGCCAGCTGGAACAGCACGGTGGCACGGTCCTGCGCCCCCGGCATCAACGGCACGCTGCGGTCGCTGGCCGAGAAGGTGATCTTCTGTTCCTGCTGGTTGAAGTGGGTGGCGGTGGCCGAGCGATTGCGGCGCTTCTCGCTGAATGTCGCCGGGGCAATCCCGTTCTCGTTGATCGTGCCTTCGCTGCTCACCTGCAGCAGGTTGACGCGCGCAATCAGCAGGCTGATGCCGACTTCCTGTGTCGCCTTGTAACTGGCGCCATCCGACTGCCAGCCAATGCTGGCCGAACCGCTCCAGTTGGTGCCGTCCGCGTCCTTGCGCGCGACGTCCAGCTCGAATTTGGCCGACGGCGGCAATGCCACCTTCCAGCGCTGGACATCGGCCGGCGGCTCCGCCTTCGCCGCAGCTTCGGGCTGGGACTGCGCGGATTCTACGGCAGGCGCGGCGGAAGCGGCGCCAGCTTGACCGTCTTGCGCCGCTGCTTCCGGCTCGGCCGGCGCAGGTTCCGCCGGTACCGCTTCGGCGGCCGGCACGGCTTCTTCGGGTGGCGGCGGGGCCGGTTTGCGTGGCTTCGGCTTGGGCTTCGGTGGCGGCGGTGGCGGCGCCTCGACAGGTTGCGGCGCTACGGGTTCAGGCGGCGCCAGGCGCAATTCCGCGCTGATGATGTTCTTTTCATCGTCGCGCTCCCGTTCCGCCGCGCCAATGCGACCGCTGACCCAGTTGATCGTCACGAAATGCAGTGCCACGGTGGCTGCGCAAATGGCAATGATGCGGCGGCGGTGGCGGGGAAAAGTAACGATCGTCATGGTCGCTAGTTTAACGTGCCGGCCCGCGATTCCGCTGACAGCACGCTCAATGGCATAATTTGCTGGAAATTTTGACAAGGAGTCCCGATGTCCCTTTTGCGCCAGCGCGGCCAGGCCGATTCCGGCAAGGTCGGCATGGTCGAGCTGTTCTTCGATCTTGTGTTCGTGTTTGCCGTTACCCAGCTATCCCATACCTTGCTGAAAAAGCTGGATGCGGAAGGCGCGCTGCAGGTCGGCCTGCTGTTCATGGCCACATGGTGGGTGTGGATTTATACCGTGTGGGCCACCAACTGGTTCGACCCGGAAAAGAAATCCGTGCGGGCGGCCCTGTTCGCGCTGCTGGTGGCGGGGCTGCTGATGTCGGTCTCGATTCCGCGCGCCTTCACCGACATGGGCTGGCTGTTCGGCGCCTCGATCATGGTGCAGCAAGTGGGTCGCACGCTGGCGATGCTGGCCGCCAGCCGCGGCGAGGATGCAGGGCTGCGCTGCAATTTCATGCGCATCACGCTCTGGCTGGCGGCCAGCGGCGCGCTATGGCTGGCCGGCGGCCTGGCCGCGCCTGAAACGCGCATGGCCTGGTGGCTCGCCGCCTTGGCGGTCGATATGATGGGGCCGATGATGTTTTACTTCGTGCCGGGCCTGGGCCGCTCCACGCTGGCCGACTGGAATGTCGACGGCAGCCACATGGCCGAACGCTGCGCGCTGTTCGTCATCATCGCCCTCGGCGAATCGCTGCTGGTCACCGGCGCCACGTTTGCCGACCTGGCGTTCGACCCGGTGACCGTTCTGGCCTTCCTGCTGGCTGTCGTGGGCTCGATCCTGATGTGGTGGCTCTACTTCGACCATGGCCTGGAACAGGGCCATCATCGCATCGTGCATTCGGACGCGCCAGGCCGCCATGCCCGCAACAACTACACCTATGTGCACATTCCCATCGTGGCCGGCATTATCGTTGGCGCGGTGGGAGATGAACTGGTGCTGAGCCACCCCCACCATGGCAGCCCGGCGGCGCTGGCTGCCATCGTTGGCGGACCGCTGGTCTTCCTGTGCGGTACCGCGCTGTTCAAATGGCTGGCGCATACGCGCGCCCGGCCGCCGCTGTCCCATTTGCTTGGCATCGCGTTGCTGGTGCTGCTGGGCGTCCTGTCGATCACGCTGCATCTTTCCCCGCTGCTGGCCACCGGCGCTTGCGTCGCCGTGCTGCTGTTCGTTGCTGTCTGGGAGAGCTGTGTGCTACGCTAAACAACCTACCCTCGGAGACCCGATATGAGCAATCCACAAATGCCCCACATCCCCGGCGCTGCAGTGATGACGGATACGCTGGACTTCGTAAAATCCCTGTGGGGGAGCATGGGCGTACCTGGCATCAGCATTCCCGGCATCGCTGCGCCGACGCTGTCGATGGATGACCTGGACAAGAAAATCAGCGAGCTGAAGGCGGTCGAGTCCTGGCTCAACCTGAATGCCACCATGCTGCGCTCGAGCATCCAGGCGCTGGAAGTCCAGCGCGGCACCATCGCGGCGCTGAAGTCGATGGGCCAGTCGCTGGCAGCCGCCGTGCAGCAGCCGCCGCACCACGATCCGTTTGCCAAGCCGGCAGCGGCCAAGCCGGCGACCGAGGCGGCCAAGCCGGCCGACAAGCCAGTCGATAAGCCAGCCGTCGACGCCAAGCCGGCCGCCCAAGATACCGCCAGCACCGCCGCCAACCAGATGGCCAATCCGGCCGCCTGGTGGAACCTGCTGCAGGAGCAGTTTGCCCAAGCGGTCAACACGGCGATGGCCACCGACCCGGCCGCCAAGCCCGCAGCAGCCAAGAACGGCGCCGCACACGACGCCAGCAAGCCAGCCGCCAAACCGGCAGCACGCAAGCCGGCCGCCAAGCGCGCCCCGAAAGCGCCGCCGAAGCCTTAATTCAGCTTCTGGATACGGATGGCCTCGATCAGGCCGTCCTCGTCGCGCTGCACCTTCATGATGTTGATCAAGCCTTCCTCTTCCAGTGCCTTGGCCGCATCGTGCGCGGACTGGAAGGACTGCAGGGTGTCGCCTTTCGCGCTGACTGGACGAATCCAGGCAGCTGCCCCTAACTTCATCTTGTTATAGACCTCTTTGGCGATATCGCGCATGGATCACTCCTTGTCGTGGTCATCTTTCATGGCGGCCGTCAGCTCGGCTTCAATTTCTTCCGCCGACATCCGGCCGGGGATCAACTTCTGCAACTGCTCGATTAGCTGCGCAAAGCGCTGCTGGCCCGGCGCAATCCGGTCAACGTGCATCAATACATCGTTCGCTTCAGTCATCAGGGCGTCGTTATAGCCCCTGGCCTGCAGGTGGGAGATCAGGATCTGGGCAGAATTGAACAGGATCCGCATATTGTCCGGCAGGCTGCGGCGTGCTTCGCGCATCCATTCCACCGCATCGTCCAGCTTATTGGTTTTCCATAGCAGCACGCCCTTGTTCATCATCTCCGACGCTTCCTTGCGCGCAGTGTTGATCAGGGCCGCGCCTTCATCGCCCATGCGGGCCTTGTCGAAGATGCGCTGCACTTCATCGTGGATGACGGTGTTCTCGTCGTTGTTGCGCACCACGTAGCACAGCAAGTCCACCGGGGCGTCCTTCACGCCGACGGCAAACAGCAATGTGGCCATTTCCAGGCAGGTCGCGGTGTCGGGGCGCTCGCTGTCTTCCTTCAGCATGGTTTCCAGTTCGTCGCCGGACTTGCGCGCGCGGCGGTAGTCGCCGCTTTCGTGGTACACCAGGCCTTCGGTGATCTTGGAGCGCAGCTCCACCATGCTGCCGGAGAAATCGCGCTGCGCTGCCGCCAGCAACAGCAAGGCTTCCTTGGCGTCGTTCTTCTGGCCCAGTACACGCGCCAGGCCGAAATAGGCGTCGACCGTTTTCATGATCGAGTATTCGCCGATCTGCATGCACTTGCGGAAGGCGCGCTCGGCCAGCGGAATATTGCCCAGCTTGAGTGCCGTCGCGCCCAGTGCGCGCTGGCGCGGCACGGAATTGGGCGACATCCTGGCGGCGCGCTCCAGCACGTCGCAGCTTTCCTCGATGCGGCCCATGTTCTGCAGCGACTTGGCCAGCTGGTCGTAAGCGTCGAGGTAAAAACGGTTTTCCGCAATCACGCCCTGGAACATCTGCCGCGCGGCCTCGTTCTCGCCATTGGCCATGCGGATCTTGCCGACGCCGGTGCGGGCCCAGTTGAAGTCGCGCTCCTGCAGCACTTTTTCATACACCAGGCGCGCCTGCTCCGTTTCGCCAGCCTTGAGCAGCAAGGTGGCGCGCATGCGCAGCAGGTCGATCTCGTGCAGCTTGTTGCGGCCAGCCGCTTCGGCGCACAGCTTGGCGGCTCGCAGGTAATCCTTTTCCAGATAGGCCTGGTCGATGTCCTGGAATATCTGCTTCTTCTGCCAGGCGCGGTTCAGGCGCGTAAGCAGCACGCCTTCCGTGATCGGCTTGATCAGGTAGGCGTCGGGCTGGTGTTCGGCTGCGCCCATCACGGCTTCCACGCTCTTTTCGGCGGAGACCATCAGCCACACGCAGCTTGGCATCAGCAGGCCGCGGATGCGGGCCTCCTCCAGCACGTGCTGGCCGCTCTTGCCTTCGCCGAGGTTGAAGTCGCACAGGATCACGTCGTACTGGATGCGTGCCAGCAGGCCGATTGCTTCGCCGCCGCTGGATGCCTGGTCGATATGGCGCGCGCCCAGGCTGCGCAAGGCTTCGCGCAGCAACTGGCGCACGCCGACAAAGTCATCCACGATCAGGTAGCGCTTGTCGGCCCAGTTGACGCCGGGCTCCTTATCCGGCGATGCAGCGACTGGCGTGGTGACGGCTGGCGCGTTCATGGCAAGCGCAGGATGAAGCAGCCGCCGCCCAGCGTGCCGCCGTTTTCCAGCGCGATGCTGCCCTGGCGCTGGCGATGCTTGTGCGACTTGGCCACCTCGCTGGCGAAGTACAGGCCAAGGCCGCTGCTATTGGTCAGGAAATTGATGGCCTGCCCTGTCACCTGGCCCGCCTCCAGCATATTGGCCGGGAAGCCGGACCCGTTGTCCTCCACCCGTACTTCCATCAAGCCATCGTGCTCGCGGATGGTGAGGGCGATGCGGTCGCGCGTGTAGCGCACGGCGTTATTGATTGCATGCGCCAGCAGGCCGAGCACCAGGTCTTCGTCAAGGGTCCAGATCAGGCCAGGCGGGAATTCGGTATCGAGGCGGATGCCTTTCGATTGCAGCAGGACGCGCTGCTGGGCCACCAGCTGGTCGACCAGTTCGCTGACCTGCACCGGGGTCGGATCGAAGGGGTAGTTGGGGCGGCCGACTTCCTTGTAGAGCGCTAGTAGCTGGATCAGGTGGTCGTTCAGGCGCTTGGACTGGTACAGCATTTGCGCCATCTGCGGGTAGGCTGGATTGTCTTGCGCCGAATCCCCTGCCTGCACAAGCAGGTTCTCCAGCGTGCCGGTCAGCACGCTGATGGAATTCTTCATGTCGTGCACCGTGGAGGCGAGGAACATGAACAGCTCTGGCGAGCCGGCGCGGTCTTCCATGGATTCTCCAGCCGTTGGATAGGAGGCCATTATAGCTTGCGGCGCTGCTTGAGCAGGAAGCGCCCGGGGTCCAGTGCGGCAGCCAGTGTTGCTTCGATGGGAAGGGGTTCATCTTCCAGTTGACAGGCCAGGATTTCAGCCGCGAGCGGAGCCCAGATCAGGCCCCGGCTGGCATAGCCGAGCAAGGTATGCAGGCCCGGGTGGCGCGGCAGGTCGCGCAGGCGTTCGGTGCGGGCCTCGTTGCTGCTATCGGGCAGCGCTCCGATGAGCGGCAGGCGGTCGGGGGCCATGGTGCGGAAGCCTACGCGGCCTTGCAGCGGCGCGCCTGCGCCATGCGGGCTGCCGAGGATTTCTTCCGCGCGCAGCAGGTTTTCGTCCTGGCTGGATTGCCAGAGCTGGCGGTCAGCGGACTTGTCGTAGGTGGCGCCGACACTGACGATGCCTGCCACGGCCGGCGTCATGTACGCTTCCCGGCAGACGACCAGCGGCAGGCTGGGGAACGTGCCTTGCGCCAGGTGCGTGACCTGGCCGCGCATGGTGTACAGCGGCAGTTCGCTGGCCTGTTCCAGCGCGGTGGCGCCGGCGCCGTTTGCCAGGACCACCGTCGGCGCGGCTGCGAGCACCTGGCGTTGCGCGTCCAGCACCTTCCATTCGCTGCCGGCGCGCTCGAGGCGCAGTGCTTCGGCATGGAAGATGCGGCGCAGCTTGTCGCCGCAGGCTTGCAGCATGGCGCGGCAGGCCGTGGCGGGCGTGGCCCAGCCTCCCTGGGGGAAATGCCAGGCGCCGTAAGGCGTTGGCGCGCCAAGCATGGCGCTTGCCTCTTTCGCATCGAGCCAGCGCACGTATTGCTCAGGGTAGCGCCAGGTGTCGACGACTTCTTTTTGCAATAGCGCGTGTTCGGCGTCGCGGGCGAGTTGCAGTACCCCGCATTGGTCGCCGCGGATTGCGCCCCCGGCCGCTTCGGCTTCAGGGCCTGGGGCGTTCGGATCGAGTCCGCCCAGCTGCTGCCAGGCGCGCTGGGAGTACAGGTAGGCAGCGCGGGTCAGGCGCGTGGGGATATTGTCGTCTTTCGACAGCAACGGCATGAAGATGCCGGCGCGATTGCCGGATGCCTCCTGCGCCGGTGTGTCGTGGCGCTCGATCAGCGTGACCTGCCAGCCGCGCGCTGCGAGGCGCTCGCAGGCGGCGCTGCCTGCCACGCCGGCGCCAATCACGATGGCGCGCCGTTCGGGTGCCGGAGCGCGGGGCGGCTGGGGCTTGCGGCTGGTGTAGGCGGCGTGCTGCCACTCGCCATCCGGTTCGCCGGCGGTCGTGAAACCGGCGGCGCGCAGGGAGCGCAGCGCTTGCTCGCCGGGCTGGCGGATGCGCAGCGTGGATGCGGGCGTTGCCAGGCGTTGCAGGGCACGGAGCTGGTCCAGCGGTTCGGCGATGATGAACTCATCGACGCGTGCCACAATTTCCGGCAACCAGGCCTCCGCCGGGCCGACGAGGAGATCGAGCGTCAGGCCGGAAGGCAGGTGCAGGCGATGCATGCCTGGTACGTCAACCGGCCATTGCGCGGCCAGGCCGGGAACCGCAGCAGCCAGCGTGGACGGGGCAGGAACGGAAGAAACGACCGCAAGGTAATGCAAGTGGCCAGCGCGATGGCGGGCGAGCGTTGCGAGGAACTGCGCGCCGCTGCCGAATGCGGTGTCGAGGACAACGTGGCGCGAATCAGCCACCGTGCTGGCACTCCTTGTGGCGGAAGCATGCGAGGTCGTGGTCATTCACCATGCCGATCCCCTGCATATACGCGTAAATAATCGTCGAGCCGACAAACTTGAAGCCGCGCTTGGCCAGATCCTTGGAGATGCGGTCGGACAGCTCGGTGCGGGCCGGCCGCTCGCCTTGCGCAGCAATGCGGTTCACTATCGGCTTGCCGCCCACATAAGCCCACAGCAGCGCGGACAGGCTGCTGCCCTCTTCCAGCAAGCGCAGGTAAGCGCGCGCATTGGTGATGGCGGCATTCACTTTGAGCCGGTTGCGCACGATGCCGGGATCGGCGAGCAGTTGTTCGACTTTCGCCTCGTCATAGGCGGCAATCTTGCGGGCATCCCAGCCATCGAACGCCGCGCGATAGTTGTCGCGCTTGTTGAGGATAGTCTCCCAGCTCAGGCCAGCCTGCGCGCCTTCGAGGTTCAACATCTCGAACAGGCGCAGTTCGTCGCGGCATGGAACGCCCCACTCCTGGTCGTGGTAGGCGATATAGCGTGGATTGTTTGGATTGGCCCAGGAACAGCGATGTGTGCTCATGGGGTGATTATAGTGCGCTCCCCAAGGCTGGTCACGATGCGCGCCTCGCCGCGCTCCACGCATTGGCCCAGCTGGTGCACCAGGCGCGCGAACAGCTCCGCCGGCTGCGCCGCCGCGGTCGCATGCACCGCCGTCCAGGCATCGCGCCCGGAATGCTTGGAAATATACAAGCCGACGTCCGCCAGCTCCACCACTTGCGACCAGGACATCAGGCGCGGGTGCGACGGCGTGAAGGGATAGCAGGCGAAGCCGATCGAGCAGGTGCGCGCCAGCGGCGTGCCGTCCGGCAGCACGAAGTCGCGCGACGACACCGCCTGGCGGATGCGCTCCGCCACCACATGCGCGCCGCTGCGGTCCGTGGCGCGCGCCAACACCAGGAACTCCTCTCCGCCCCAGCGCACCAGGTAATCCGACTCGCGGAACACCTCGCGCAGGCGGTCCTTCATTTGCACCAGCACCGAGTCGCCCGCCGCGTGCCCGTGCCGGTCGTTGACTTCCTTGAAGTGATCCAGGTCGACCATGTAGAACACCAGGTCGCTGTCGGTCCCCGGCTCGCCACCGTCATAACCGCGCAGGCTGAGCGCCACGTCCGACTCCACATGCTGCAGGAAGAAGCGGCGGTTGCGCAGGCCGGTCAGTTGGTCGGTCAGGCTGACCTCCTCCAGCGCCTTGTAGGCGCGTTCCAGCTCGAGATTCTTTTCCAGCAGTTGCGCCTGGGCGGCGGCGTTGTCCAGCGCGATAGCGCCGTAGGCGCACAGGGTACGGAAGATCAGCCGTTCGCGTTCGCCGTAGGCGCGCGGCAGCATCGACTGTACCGTCATCACGCCCAGCACCCGCTCGCCGACCATCAGCGGCGCAAACAGCAGCGTGAGGGTGGGCAGAGTGCCGGGAATCAGGTTGGGCGTATCGGACTTGTCTTCGATCTCGATCAGGATTTCGTCGCGCTCGCGCACGCAGCGCGCCGTGTTGAAACTCGTGTCGGACAACGCAATGCGCATCGAAGGCAGTGGAAGTCCCATTTCAACGCCAAATGCGCAATGCAGGAAGTCGCCGTCCGCTTCCAGCAGGAAGATCGAGAAGTGCGTCGAATCCAGCAAACCGTGCACGTGGCGATCCAGCGCGCGGAATACCGCCGACGCGTCGAGTTGCGCGGTAATTTCCTGGCCAATCGCGGACAGGTGGCTCAGCGTGGCGCTGGTCTGGGCCAGCACTTCCGCGCGCTGTGCTTCGGCGGCGGCGAGCTGGCGATGGTGCTCGCCTTCCGTCTGCGCGCGCTGGGTCTGGTGCTGCACCTGCATCGCAATCGCCCGGTTGGTCGCCTCCTGGCTGTTGGTGCGGTCGCGCGCCGCATTGGCCTGCACCGAAAATTCATAGGCGCGCGCGAAGTCGCCGACGGCGGCATACTCGCGCGCCACCGCGTCAAGCAGTTCGCCGGGAACGATATAGCCGTCGATGGTGGCGGCAATCATCAAAGCCTCGCGCAGGTACTGCAGCACGGACAGCGCGTTGCCCGCATGGATGTCGGCCAGCACCCGCAAGGCCGCGATCTGGCTGAATGGATCGTTCAGCTCGCGCGCCAGCGCCAGCGCCGACATGGCAGCGGACTGCGCCGCCTCCATCCGCCCCAGGCCAGCCAGCGCATGCGCCTGGCCGCGCCGCGCACAACTGTGGAAATCGCTCTGCGCCAGCGCGTGGCCGCGCTGTTCCAGTTCGCGGAAGCTGGCCAGCGCCGCTTCATGATCGCCAAGGTCCAGCGCCAGGTCGCCCTGGTATTCCAGCGCCATGACGAAAGCGCGCGAGCCGGACAAGGGCGCCAGCATCTGCAGCGCATCGCGCAGCAGGGCCTTGGCTGCCGGCCGCTGGCCGAGGTGGCGCAGCGTTTCGGCCGATTGCACCTGGGTCAGGCCAATACACATTGGCCAGCCGGTCGACCGCGCCAGCTCCAGCCCGCGCTGCATCCATTCCAGTGCGGCGTCGTGCGCATTCAGGCGCGTGAAGGCGTTGCCGATATTGGTGGCGAGAATCACGGCGCGGCGAACCTGGCCCGAGATCAGGGCCGCTTCGAATGCCGCGATCAGGTGGCTGATGGCGCGGCCGAACTCCGCCGCCTGGAAAGCCGCCGTGCCGAGGTAGTCGGAAATCCAGCCCGCCACCACCGGGTGGCGGCCGGCCAGGTCGATCGCAAAGCGTTTGCTCCAGCGCGCGTTGGCCGCCGGCGCATTGCGGAAGACGCTGAACAGCGCCGCCAGGCTCTCGAAAATATCGATGCGCATGGCGTCGCCGGATGCGCGGGCATCGGCGATGGCCAGCGCCAGTTCATTGTCGCAGCCGGCCGAGTCGCCGCGGTCGACGGCGATCCAGGCCAGCAGGCTGTGGGTGTCGGCGGCGCCCAGCCGGTCGTTATGGCGGGCGAATTCCAGCATGGCGTGTTCGGCGATGGCACTGGCGGCGTCGAGGTCACCGCCGAGCCAACGGATTTCGGCTTGCACCAGTTCCCAGCGCGCGGCCAGCACACGCCTTTCCTCCGCCGGCAAAAGAAAGGCTAGCGAAGTTGCTTCGGCGACAAGTTGCGCCGAACGCACACCATCGCGCTGGCGCAGGTGCCACGCCAGCCGCGACAGCAGTTGCAGACGATGTTCGCCCTCAGCAAGCGGCAATTCCGCCTCCCACTGTGCCAGCTCCTCGTCGAGCGCGAACAAATCCACTACTTGATATCCTTGAAATAGGTGTTGCAGCGAAGAATCATACCGCACGACCGGACTTTTCGGTGTTCAAGTAGCTTAAGACCAGCTGAACAAACAACGCGGCGGCTGCCCGCCGCGGGCAATCAGCGCCGTTCCGGCTTGCTGTCGCGGGTGCCGGAATCCGGCTTGTTGCCGCCACTGGTGCCGTGGTCGTGGCTGTCGGCTTCCGTCCGCGGCGTGTTGCCGGAGCCAGTGCTGCCCTGGGTGCCGCTGCTGCCCACGGTCGAACTACCACCCTTCATGGCGGCATTCAACTGTTCGGCATTGTTCAGGTGCTGGTGGATGGTGGGCTGCAGGCGGGTGGCCAGCGATTTCAGTTCGCTGTCCTGGGCCGTCGACTCGGCTTTGCTCACCAGCTGGTGCGCTTCCTTGTGTGCCTGGACACCGGCCTGCTCCATATAGCTGCGGTCGAACTTGTCGCCGGAGAGTTTTTCCAGCTTGGCGGCCATGGCTTTGTGCTTGGCATCGAGCTCGGTCGGCAAGGTCAGGCTGCGCGCGGCGGCAACCTTGCGCACTTCTTCCAGCCCTTTGGTGTGATCATCGACCATTTGCTGGGCGAAGCTCTTGACCCGGTCGCTCTGGGTCTTTTGCAAAGCCAGCTTGGCAGTCTCGATCTCCGCCATATTGGCCATGGCAAGGTCGGTCAGCATTTTCTGGTCCGACTTGGCGAGGCCTTCCGCCCAGGCGCTTCCGACGCCAAGCAGGGCCGACAACACAGCTACACGCATGAAATTGTTCATCGCATCCTCCGTGACAGAATAGGCAGGAAAATATTTTAGGCAGGATGGAATAAGCTGGCCACACGCTACGTATACGCAATACTCATCACTCACGGAGGACAAAATGAAAGCTATCGTACTGACCCTGGCTGCCCTGCTGAGCACTGCCAACGTCGCTGCCGAACCGCTGAAAAAAGCGGACGGCGTGTATGTCGATGCCGCCGGCATGACCGTCTATACCTTCGACAAGGACGTTGCCGGCAGCGGCAAGAGCGCTTGCGTTGACGGCTGCCTGAAGAACTGGCCCGCCGTTGCCGCCACTGGCGAGCTGGCTGCGCCGTGGTCGGCCATCACCCGCGATGACGGCAGCAAGCAGCTGGCCTACAAGGGCAAGCCGCTTTACCTGTTCGTCGGCGACAAGAAAGCCGGCGACCGCGCCGGCGACAACGTGAAGGATATCTGGCACGTCGTCAAGGATTAAGCGGATGCAGGAAATGCATGAACGCCTGCTGGCCTGCCTGCCGCGCCTGCGCCGCTACGCGCGGGCGCTGACCGGCGATAGCGCCAGCGCGGACGACCTGGTGCAGGACACCATGGAACGCGGCTGGGCGCGCATCGCCCAGTGGCGGCCGGACGGCGACCTGCGCGCCTGGCTGTTCGGCATCATGCACAACCTGCACGTCGACCAGTTGCGGCGCTCGCCACCGCCGGCGGTAGAGCTGGATGATGGCGATGTGCCGGTCGCGCCCCTGGCGGAATCGCTCGGCCTGCGCGACCTGGAACGCGCGTTGCAGCAACTGCCGCCGGCCCAGCGCGAAGTCCTGCTGCTGGTGGCCTTGGAAGAAATGCGCTACGAAGACGTGGCGGCCACGCTCGACATCCCGCTTGGCACCGTGATGTCGCGCCTGAGCCGCGCACGCGAGAATTTGCGGCGGCTGATGGCGGGACAGCCGCCAGCCGCCAGTTTGAAGGTAGTCAAATGAACGAAGCCGAATTGCAAGCCTGGGTCGATGGCCGCCTGCCGCCGGATCGGCAGGCAGCGTTCGATCGCTACCTGGCCGACCATCCCGCCGAAGCCGCGCGCCTGCAAGCCTACCGCGAGCAGAATGCCGCCCTGCACGCTCTGTTCGATGACGTGCTCGAGGCCCGCATTCCGGATGCGCTTCATCCGCCGCGCCCTGGCGCAACATCCGCCCCGGGCTCCCCCGGCACCGGCGGCGATGCGGCTCGCCGCCCCGGCAAGGCCGCGATGTCCCGCTCGTGGGCCATCCCCGCCTGGCGCCGCATGGCTGCGATGCTGGCCGTCGCCGTTGGCGCCGGCGCGATCGGCGGCGCCGCCGGTTGGACGCTGCGCGGCGCGGGAACGGATAGCGGCACAGGGTCAATGGCCAGCGGCGCATCCCAGGCCCTGGCCGCCCTGCCCCGCCAGGCCGCCATCGCGCACGCTGTCTACACGCCCGAAGTCAGGCATCCGGTGGAAGTCGGCGCCGACCAGCAGCAGCACCTGGTGGCCTGGCTGTCGAAACGCCTGGGCAAGCAGCTACGCCCGCCGCAGCTGGCAAGCCAGGGCTATGAGCTGGTGGGAGGCCGCCTGCTGCCCGGCGACAGCGGCCCGGTCGCCCAGTTCATGTACGCCGATGCCGGCGGCCAGCGCCTGACGCTCTACGTCAGCTCCGGCCAGAAGCAAAACCGCGACACCGGATTCCGGTTCGCGCAAGAAGGAAATGTGGGAGTGTTCTACTGGATCGACGGCAGCTTCGGCTATGCGCTGTCGGCTGCCGTCGGCAAGAAAGAGCTGTCGCAGATCGCCAACGCGGTCTACGAGCAGCTCCAGCCTAATTAGGCATGCGGCGGCCGGCTTCGGTGATGCGGTTGCGCATCACTTCCGGCGCGGCAGGCCCTGGCGCGAACATATAGTCCTCGTCATTGATGGCCAGGCCGCTATTGGCATCGACCAGAACCTGGTCGGCCGGCTTGCCGGTTTCGCGGCTCACCACCAGCAAGCTGGCGCCTTCCGGCGACAGGTGCTCGTTACCCCAGGCGATGAAGGCCAGCAGCACTGGCTTGAAGTCGCGGCCCGCCTTGGTCAGGATGTATTCGTAGCGCGGCGGACGGGTGCTGTACTGGCGGCGCTCCATCAGGCCGCCCTCGACCAGACCGGCCAGGCGACGGGTCAGCATGTTCGGCGCGATCTTCAGGCTCTTCTCGAATTCATCGAAGCGGGTCAGGCCATAGAACGCATCGCGCAGAATCAAGATGCTCCACCACTCGCCTACCTTGCCGAGGCTACGCGCGATCGGGCAGGGCATTTGGCCAAAGTCGGTATGTTTCATGTTGCCTCCTAGTCAGTTGGTTTAATTTAACCAGTTGAATGCTTCAGACTCAATTGAACCGCGAAAACACCCCTAAAAGACTCACCAAAAATCACTCTTGCAAGGAACGTCGCTATCTTCTTTCCATTCGGCGTTGTTGCGGCGCACACTACTTTTGCCAGAGGAGAGAATGCCTTTGCCAGATGTGAATTGCGCAACATTTTTTTAAACATGGGCATAATAAGCAACACGGCCCCACCCTGAGCAACCATGTACCTGACCAGCGATGCACAAGTGCGCAATATCCTGATCGTGGATGATTCCGCGTTCGAACAGCGCATGCTCGTCGACTTGCTAAGCGAAATGCCGTACCGGGTGTCGGTGGCCTTCAATGGCGAGCAGGGCTATCAACTGGCGCTGTCCGGCCAGCCCGACCTGATCCTGCTGGACGTGCGCATGCCGAATATGGACGGCTACACCTGTTGCCGTTTACTCAAGGCCAACCCGGCCACGCGCGACATCCCGATTATTTTCCTGAGCGGCACCGAGGCCGTGGAAGACCGCATCATGGGCCTGCAGCTTGGCGGCGTCGACTTTGTCAGCAAGCCGTTTACGCCGGGTGAACTGGCGGCACGCATCCACGTGCACCTGAATTTGATGAAGCGTCCCCCGGTGGAGGCCGCGGAGCCCGAGCCGATCGACACCGACTCGGTCATCGTCAACGCTGCCAAGCGCCTGATCTACGACAACCTGGCTGCCCTGCCCGGCCTGGCGGAAATCGCCGCCAGCGTGGGCACCTACCGCGAAAAGCTGAACCAGCTGTTTCGCACCCACACCGGCATGACCGTGTTTGCCTATATCCGCGAAGCGCGCATCCAGCGCGGCATGCACCTGCTGCGCGATACCGACATGGACGTGCAGGACATCGCGCTGCTGCTGGGCTTTGCCAATGCCGGCAATTTCGCTACCGCCTTCCGCGAGCGGATGGGCACCACTCCCAGCAGCTATCGCGCCTCGATCATTAAAACTTGTGATTGAGCTTGACTGAGGCGAAGCGTCCGCGCGGGTCGCCTTGCGTGAAGTCGAAGAAGGCGAACGAGCTATCCCACGAAGGCTTGCGGTCGAACGCATTGGCCAGGACCAGGTTTACGCTGGTGGCCGCGCTGATCTTGTAGCCCACGTTCAGGTCCACCGTGGCGTAAGGCTTCACGCGCTCGCCCGGACGGGTAGTCTGCTCGTAACCGTCAACATAATTCCACGCGGCGTTGGTGCTCCACTGGCCCAGTTCCCAGGTGGCGCTGGTGGTGCCGCGCCATTTCGGGATGGAGCCGAAGTAATTGGTGCCGGCGCCATTGGTCAGCGGCTCGCCGTTCGCCAGCGGCTGCTCGTACTTGAACACGCGGCTCAACTGCGCGTTCAGGGTCAAGTTGCCGTAAGCGGTCTTCGGCAGCTTGTAGCGCAGGTCGACGTCGATGCCGCTCACCACCCGCTCGCCCTGGTTGGCGTACTGGCGGTACAGCGTCAGGATGCGGCCCTGGTCGTCGCGCACCACTTTCTCGGGGTGGATGCTTTCATTGGCCAGGATGGTGTCCGTGCTTTCGGTGTCGATCACCCCCTTGGTGCGGATATGGTAGAAGTCCACGCCCACGCTGCTATTGGCCGATGGCGACAGCACGAAGCCCAGGTTCAGGTTCTTCGAGCGCTCAGGCGACAGTTCAGTATTGGCGACGGTGATATTGGTGACGCCGCGCGGCTGGCTCGGGGTGATCGGGTCTTTCGCGTCGATCACGGAACCGTAGCTGACCGAGGTCGAATTGGTGATCTCCGGCAGCGATGGCGCGCGGAAGCCGCGCGACACGGTACCGCGCAGCAGCAGCCACGGGGCAGCCTGGTAGCGCACGCTGGCTTTCGGCGAGAAGGCGGAGCCGAAGTCGCTGTATTTGTCGGCACGGCCGGCGAGGTTGACGGTCAGGTCTTTCAGCACAGGCACGTTGAATTCGGCGAAGGCCGCGGTGACTTCGCGCTTGCCCTTGATGATATTGATCGCAGGGCGCAGTTCGGTGCCGGACAACACGGCAGTCGAGGTGTTGGAATTCATTTCTTCCTGGCGCCATTGGCCGCCGAAGGCGAAGCCCAGCGCGCCGGCCGGCAGGTCCAGCAGTTCCTTCGATGCGTTGAAGTCGGCCACGGTCAACGTGGATTCGGCAGGACGCAGGGTCGACAGGCGCAGGCGGTTGCGCACTTCTTCGCTGTTCTTCGACTGGTCGGCGAAGTTGTAGCTGCCGTCCGCCAGCACTTTTTCAAACTCGTAGCGGTTGACGAAGTTCTGTACGGTTTCCTTCAGCTTGCTGCCCGAACGCGCGATCGAGGCGTCGTATTCCCAGCCGCTCCAGACACCCTTGATGCCGGTCAGCGCGCGGTAGAAGTCCACCTTGTCCTGCTTCATGCGGGGTCCCAGGTCGAACAGCGTGGCAGTGAATGGCAGCGCGGTTGCACCGGGATTGTTCGGGTGGCCCACCGGCAGCACGACGCCGATGTTATCCAGTGCCTGCTTGCTGTTGTTCCAGGCGCGCAGGCCGCTGCCCACGGTCAGGGGCGCGCCAAAGGTCTGCTCCGCCCAGGAATAGCCGTACAGGCCTTCTGCGTAGGCTTCGGTGTCGCCATTCAGTTTCAGGGTGCCGCGCAGCGAGGTATGCACGCGCTCCACGCCCGGGATCAGGGTGCGGAATTCGGCCGCGTTGTAGGCCAGCACCTGGCCGCTCTTGCCCGGCGTGATGTCGCCGTAGTTCTGCACCTGCAGCGGGCCTTGCTCGCCGCCCAGCTGCCTGGTCGCGTCGGAGGTGCCGTAGTAATTGGTCGGCGTCCATGCCAGCGTGCCGTTGGCATTGCCCCGGAAGTCGCTGCCGCGCAGGTAGGACACGTCGGTTTGCTGCAGCTTGTCGCGCTTCAGCGCGTCCAGCGAGAACACCACGCTCCAGCCTTGTTCATCGAGGCTGCCAAAGCCGGTCTGCAGCGACGCGCTGCGTTCAAGCTGGCCGGTGCCCTCGGCGGACGAACCCACTTGCGCGCTGACTTCGGTGCCCTTGAATTCCTTGTACAGGATGATGTTGACCACACCCGCCACCGCATCCGAACCGTAGACGGAAGAAGCGCCATCTTTCAGCACCTCGATGCGCTGCACTGCGGCCATCGGCAGCGAGTTCAGGTCGACGAAGACTTCCTGCAGGTCTTGCGCCGTAGCGTACGACGACACGCGCTTGCCGTTCACCAGGATCAGGGTGTTCTTCTGGCCCAGGCCGCGCAGCGACAGGCCCGCCGTGCCGGCCGAGAAGCTGCCGGTGTATTGCTCGTTGTAGCTGTTGCCGCTGTTGGCGGAAATGGTGCGCAGGATATCGGCCACGGTGGTCTTGCCGGTAGCGGCCAGCTCCTTGGCGGTCAGCACCTGCACGGCGCTGGCGCCTTCTTTCTGCGAGGTGCGGATATTCGAACCGGTAACGACGACGCGCGCCAGTTCTTCTTCTGCGTAAGCGAGTTGCGGGAATGCGGCGGCAATGGCCAGCGTAATGCTCAGTGGCTTGATCATGATCTTCCTTTGGGTGTACGACGCCCTCGCCGGCCGGTTTGGCAGGTCGGGCAAAACTAGGGGGATGGGTTGCTTAGCAGCGGCACATGCACTGCGCCATGCAGAGCATGTAGATGGTGTGGCGGCGGAGGACGGCTTGCGTATTCATGCGGCGACTATAACGCCGACCTTTCATTTCTGAAACTAATTAAATTTCAGACCCATATGCAATTTGAATATATAGACAGCCTTGTCTACATTTCGCCACAGGAAAAACGGCAAAGTATACAACTATGTCTAGACAGGCTATTCTAGTCAAAACCTTACAAGGAAATAAACATGGCTACGATTCCGAAACCCACTCCGGCCGAACTGGAACTGCTGCAGGCGATCTGGCCGCTGGGCCCGGCCACCGCCAAGCAGGTACATGAAGCCATGCTGGCCGAAAAGCCCGACCTGGCCTACGGCGCTGTGCTGCGCCTGATGCAGATCATGCATGGCAAAGGCTTGCTGATCCGCGACGAGAGCCAGCGTTCCCATATCTATGCCGCCGCCGTGGCGCGCGAGGCGATGCAGGGCAATATGCTGCAGGACCTGTTGCAGCGTGCCTTCGCCGGTTCCGCCAAGGCGCTGGTGCTGGCGGCACTGAAAAGCGGCATCTCGAAAAAAGAGCGCGCTGAAATCGAAGAATTGCTGAAGCAGGAGGACAAGCCGAATGAATGACGTGATCCACGCCGCCGGCTGGGCCCTGATCCACTTCCTCTGGCAAGGCACGCTGGCCGGCCTCGCTGCCGCCGCCCTGCTCTGGCTGATGCGCAGCGCACGCCCCGGCAAGCGCTATGCCGTGGCTTGCGCAGCCATGCTGGCCTGCCTGCTGTGGCCCGCCTACGAATTTGCGAGCGCGCTGCAAACCACGCCGCGTTCGCTGCAAGCCCTGGTGCTGGCGGGCGGCGACAGCAAGTTCGGGCAAAGCGAACTGCTGGCCAGCATCGACAGCCGCTTGCCGCTGCTGGTTGCGGCCTGGCTGGCCTGCGTCGGCGCGCTGGCACTGCGCAGCGCCTTCGGCCTGGCCTGGATCGCCCGCGCCCGCCGCACCGGCGGCCGCAACGAGCACTGGCAGCAACGCCTGTCGGGCCTCGCCAGGCGCCTTGGCATACGCCGCGATGTCGGCCTGCGCATCGTTGAAACGCTGGCCAGCCCTATTACGGCGGGCTGGTGGCGCCCCGTCGTGCTGGTGCCGGCGGCACTGGTGGCACGCATGCCGCCGGAATTGCTGGAAGCCCTGCTCGCCCATGAACTGGCCCATGTACGCCGCCACGACTTCCTGATCAACCTGCTGCAAAACGTGGTGGAAATCCTGCTCTTCTACCACCCTGCCGTGTGGTGGCTGTCACGCAGGATCCGCCAGGAACGCGAGCTGGTGGCCGATAGCATCGCCGCCCAGTTGACCGGTGAACCGCGCCGCCTCGCACTCGCCCTGTCCGAACTGGAGAAGATGCAGTTCGCCTCCCGGCGCATGGCACTGGCAGCCGACGGCGGCGACCTGATGCAACGCATCCGCCAGTTGATGGCGCCGCAAGAGCAGCGCAGCAACTGGAAAGCCGCCGTGGCCGCAGCAGGCGTCGCGGCAGCTTGCCTGACCGGCTATGCCAATGCACGCGTTGACGCCGCCAACGTGCCGGTCGCGCGCACGCCGGCCGTAGTCGACTTCAAATCCTGCGCCAAGCCGCTCTGGCCTGCCGAGGACCTGCAAGCCGAGCATACCGGCACCGTGACGCTGTCGTTCAACATCGACGCGGGCGGCAGGGTCGCCGGTTCGAAAGTGCTCGGCTCCAGCGGCCACCCTGGCCTGGACAAGGCGGCGCAGGCCGGTATCAGCAAATGCCATTTCAAACCTGCCAAGGTACGCGGCAAGCCGGTCGCAACCTGGCAGCAGATGAAGTACGTATGGACCCTCGAGTAAGGAGATAGAGCAATGAGACACCTTTGCACCACCGCCCTGCTGGCAAGCCTCGCCGCTTGCGCCCACGCCGGCTCGAGCGATGCAGCGCAGCGCCCTGTCGTGGAATTCAGTTCCTGCAAGAAGCCGGCCTGGCCACAAGCGGACCTGGAAGCAGGGCACACCGGCACCGTCACCCTCAATTTCACGGTGGACGAAAACGGCGCCGTCAAGGATTCGGCCATCGTCAAATCGTCCGGCCACCCTGCCCTGGACGAAGCCGCCCGCAGCGGCATCGCCAAGTGCCGCTTCAAGAACGGCCCCGGCAAAGCCGACCTGAAATACACCTGGATCCAGGAGCACGGCAAATGATGTTGAGATCGACCATCGCAACACTTGCACTCTGCCTGATGTCGGCCGCCTGCAACGCCCAGGCATCCGGCACGGCGTTGCCGCAGCACCCGTTCGTCAGCACCAGCGGCAAGGCGCAGCTGTGGATGCGTCCAGACATCGGCGAAGTCAAGTTCGAAGCCGGCGCCCAGGACGCCAGTTCCGAAACCGCCGCAGCGCAGCTGCAGCAGCTGAGCGCCGGAGCGATGCAGCTGCTGGCCGAACACGGCGTGCAGGAAGCCGACATCGAATCCTACGAGGTCGAAAAGAAAACCGTCCCGCTCGGCGATGGACAAGCGCCGGCCTATTCAATGGGACGCCTGTTCCATGCCCGCGTGCGCGACCTGGCGCAATGGCCGGACCTGATCGCCAGGCTGGTAGAGATGGCCCACATCACCAGCATCAGCTCCACTTTCGACCGCACCGACGGCGACGATATCAACACCCAGCTGATGGCTGCCGCCGCCGAGGACGCGCGCAACAAGGGCAACTCACTGGCCAAGGCCTTCGGCCGCAAACTCGGCCCGGTGGTCGCCATTGCACGCGGCCCGCTGGCCCAGGTCGGAGCGCCGTTCATGGAACAGCAGGCTGGCCGGGAAACGCGCGGCACAGCCCCGCAAACCGGCAAATACAGCGTGCCGGATTCCATCGCCTATTCACAGACCGTGAATGCCATCTTCGTCCTGAAGTAAGCCAACATCCATGAAACTTCGATTGATCGCCTGCGCGGCGATGGTCTTCGCACGCGCCTACGCCCAGGAAACGCCGCCCATCGTGCAAGTCAAAGCCAGCGCCGACATGCAGCGGCGCGAGGATACCGCCTCCCGTATCGTCATCAGCCGCGAGGAAATCCTTCGCCACGGCGATGCATCGGCACTGGACGTGATGCGGCGCCTGCCCGGCGTCACGGTATCCGGCAATGCACCGCGCATGCGCGGCCTGGGCGCCGGCTACACGCAATTGCTAGTCAACGGCGAACGCCCCGTGCCCGGGTTTTCGCTGGACGCACTCTCGCCCGGCATGATCGAGCGCATCGAGATCATGCGCGCCACCACCGCCGAGTTCAGCGCGCAAGCCATCGCCGGCACCATCAACATCGTGCTGCGCAAGGCACCCGGGAAGCGCTCGCGCGAATGGAAGCTGGCGACGCCCATCCCGCGCCATTTTGGCAGCGACCGCGCCGAGATTGCGCTGGGCGACAAGAGCGACGGCCTGTCTTACACCGTCAGCGCCAGCCTGCAACGGATCACCAATGAACGGACCGAAACCGGCAGCGTCCAGCACAGCGACGCAAGCGGCACGCCGGATGCGTTGCGCAAGGACGAAGGCCATTCAATGGCCCACGGCTACATCCTTAACATCAACGAACGCCTGGCATGGACACTCGCCGCCGGCGAAACAATCAGCTGGAACACCTTTGCCAGCGCCACGCTGTTCCGCTTCGACCGCGACACCATGCCGGCCGTGGAGTTCGGTCCCGGCTATCCGTATGGGCGGGAAGGCATGCGGCGCAGGGACCTCACCCGGATCCTTCGCACCGAGCTGGCATGGTCGCGCAAACTGGAAAGCGGCGCGCGCCTCGACGCCTCCTTCAGCCTCAACGGCAACGACACGCAGCGCAAGCGCACATACACGGCCGACAGTTTGCAGGGTGCGCCGCTGCTGATGCGACGCTACGAAACCTCGCCCGATAGCAGCGGGGCAGCCAGCACCGGCAAATGCGCCTGGCCCGCGCTGGGCAGCCATACCTTGAGCGCTGGCTGGGACATCAACCAGAACACGCAGCGCGAACACGAAGTCCAGCGCGACAACCATCCCAGCGGCTCCGTGCCAATCGACTTTGACCGCCATACCGACGCACGGCTAAGGCGTGCCGCCCTGTACTTGCAAGACGAATGGGAGCTCGGCAAGGGACTGTCGCTGTATGCCGGCGTGCGGCGCGAAAGCAGCAGTACCCGCTCGTCGGGCAGCGATTTTGCCATTGCCGAAACCAGCATGGCGCAAACCAGCCCCACCCTGCAGGCGCTGTGGAAGCTGCCGGGCGAACCACGGCGCCAGTTGCGCGCGGCCCTCGCTTCCAGCTACAAGGCGCCCGAGTTGCAACAGCTTGCGCCGCGCCGCTTCCTGAGCCTGGTCAACACAGAAAGCGACCCCGACCAGGGCGGCAACCCTGGCCTGCGGCCTGAAACCGCGCGCGGCGCCGACCTAGCGTTCGAAACTTACGGTAAGGATGGCGAACTGGTTTCGCTGACGCTCGGTACACGCCGCATCGACAACGTCATCCTCGATGTGCTGCGGCTGGAAGATGGCCGCTGGGTGATTTCGCCACGCAACAGCGGCCGCGCGCAAACGCATAGCCTGGAACTGGAATGGAAGCGGCCGCTGGAAGGCACACCCTGGCGTTTCTCACTCAACGCCGGCCGCCATTGGTCGGAAGTGGAATCGGTAACTGGGCCCGGCAACCGCCTGGCACGCCAGCCGCGCTGGAACGCCACGGCAGGCGCCGAATACCGCAGCGGCGCCTGGGGCGGCGGCGCAACACTGGTGGCCACCGCTGCCGGCTGGAGCCGCATCACGGAAGCGCAAGCGGCATATACCGGCGGGCAGCGCGAACTGGGCGCCTACCTTACGTATCGCCCTGGGCTCGGAGGCCTGCTGCGCATCAGCGCCTACAACCTGTTGAAGCAAGCGACGCGCGAAGCCCGTAGCTACCAGGATCCGAACGGCCGCACCACCGGCACATTCCGCGAATATAACGCGGCCAGGGTGTCCATCGGCTACGAGCGGTCCTTCTAGGCTCCAGCCGCGCGTTGCCGGCGCCAGTGGCGCCACGCGACAAGGGCATTGATCCAGTAAGCAGCATACAGCGCGGCCGTCAAGTACAGGCCGCGGCTGGCGTACAGCGGGACCGAAATGGTATTCACCAGCAGCCATACCGGCCAGTTCTCGATGCGGCGCCCCATCAGCAGAACTTGCGCAATGATGGAGAACATCAGCACCGTCGAATCGACGAAGGGCGCGTAGGCATTGGTGTAATGCTTCAGCATCAGGCCATAGGCCGCCGTAGCGGCGATGCCCGCCAGCGCCATCTTCAGCAAGGTCACAGTGCGCGTGGTGCGGATATGCAGCGCATGGCCATGGTCGCCGCGCAGCCACTGGCGCCAGCCGATCATGCAGGTGGCAATGAAGAACAGCTGCAGCGCCACGTCGGCATACAGCTGCGAACCGTAGAACAGCACCGAGAACAGCGCGCAGCCGACGATGCCGGTCCACCAGGAATGGATGTTGTTGCGTCCCGCCAGAAAGATCGAGACTGCCATGATCGCGTTGGCGGCAATTTCAAGCGGCTCTGCCATGCTTACTTTCCTTCGACGAAGTTGAGCTGTTCGTCGAAGTGGCCATGCAGCGCCTTGGGCATGACGTCGTAGTGCTTATCGTAGTCAAAGTCCTTCAATGTCAGCAAAGCGGGCAACTTGAACGACAGGCGCTTCTCCTTGCGCTTGCCATCGATCTTGCGCCAGACCAGCGCCTGGCGCGTCAGGTAATTCACGCTCAGGCGCCCCTCTTCGTCGCTCTCCCCTTTGGGCAGATGGTAGCTATCCTCGCCGACCAGGACGAATACGCCATCGCGCAATTGGAACTGGAATTTCTCCGTCCAGTCGGAACAGCAGCCATTGGAACCGCTGCGGCGCAAGAAAAGCGACGGGCCGCGCGCCTCCAGCGAGCGCTGGCTGCGGCTATGCCCCATCACCATGCCCGACTCCGTATGCAGGACGTAGCTGCCATCGGCTTGCGCCAGGAACACAGCGATCGGAAGGTCTTCGTCAGTAGCGGGGTCGCCAACGAAGGTGGCGAAATCCATCAGCCCGTCCTTGTTAAAGTCGCCGAGTGCCGCCTCGACCGGAATGAATTTATCATTGGGGTACTGCATGTGGAACGCTTCCACCGCCTTGGGCGAGACTGGCGATGCAAGCGCCGCGGTGCAGGCAAGCAGCAATGAAGCTAAGGGGATCAGGCGCATCTTGGAATTCAGGATCTCGATAAAATGACCAGCAGGCCCCGCATGTCTTCGCCGCTCTCCTGGCGCAAGGTGCTCGGGGTAACTTCATTGATGGTGAAACCATGGCTGCGCGCCAGCGCTTCAATGCCGGCGCGCGAGTGCGCGTAGCGGCCGGACGAGCGCAGCACAAACTCTTCAGCGCCTGGGTGTTCCTCGACCGAGAAGGCAAAGCAGCCTCCACCGCGCAGCGCCAGGCGGGCCACGGAAAATACCGGCTTCAGGTCGCCCACATACACGAAAACGTCGGCGGCAACGATGACGTCAAGACTCCCTGGCCGCACGCGCAGATAGCCAACCATGTCGCCGCAATACAGGCCGTCATACAAGCCGGTATCGCGGGCGCGATCCAGCATGTGCGGCGACAGGTCGACGCCTTCCAGCAGGCAGGCCAGCGGCCGCAGCAACGGTCCGCACAGGCCGGTGCCGCAGCCGGCGTCCAGCACATCGAGTTCGCCCGGCGGCAGGTGGCGGCGCAGTGCCTCCACCAGCAACGATGGCGTGCGGTAGCGCAGCACGTCGACCAGGTGGCGGTCGAAATTGCCGGCGTACTGGTCGAACAGCGCCTTCACATAAGCAGCCGGCGAGGCGCCCGGCGCCTGCTCGGCGCCCATGATGGCCAGCATGTAGCCGACGGTTGCGGCATCGGCGCCAAAAGCCAGCGCTGCCTGGTAGGCCTCGACGGCCGCTGCACGGCGGCCCATGGCGCGCAGGGTATTCGCCAGGCCGAGCTGGGCGCGCGCGTAACGCGGACGCACGGCCAGCGCATCCTGGAAGCTCGATAGCGCTTCTTCGTAGTCCTGGGCGCGCAACAGCAAGGCGCCGCGCGAGCACCAAGCTTCCGCATATTCCGGCTGCAGGTGCAGCGCGCGCTCGAAGCCCTCCAGCGCATCGGCCGGCTTGCCCAGCGCCAGCAGCGAAACGGCGGCGCCATGCAGGGCTTCGGGATATTCATGCCTCACTCTCAGCGCTGCGCCAAAACTGTCCAGGGCCGCTTCGTGGCGGGCCAGCGCTTGCAGCGCCAGCGCACGGTTGCACAGGGCGTCCGCATTGCCGGGCGAGAGGCGTAGCGCGGCATCATAGCTCTCCAGCGCGCGCTCGAGATGCCCCAGGTGGCGCAAGGCGTTGCCGCGATTACCCAGGGCGATGGCGTATTCCGGCTGCAAGGCCAGCGCGCGTTCGAAACTGGCCAGGGCCTCGTCGTAGCGGCCCAGGTCCTGCAGCGCCACGCCGCGGTTGCAGTGGGCAATCGCGCGGCGGCTGTCGATGGCCAGCGCGCCATCGATCAGGTCCAGCGCGCGCTGGGGCTCGCCCTGCTGGCGCGCCAGGGCGCCGCTCAGGTGCAGGGCATCGAAGTTCAGGGGCTGGGCGCGCAGCACCTCATCATAGAGGGCTTGCGCGCGGCCCAGTTCGCCATTCTTGTGCAGTGCGACGGCCTGTTGCAGGAGTGCATGTATTTCGTTCATGGCCTGTATTACACCAAGCCGTAACACGGGCGTCAAACGGCCGTCATATTGGGCCAGCAAAATGCGTGCACCTGGCGCTGCGGCGCCACTACCGGGGCCGGCGGTCGGGAAATATACCGGCACCACACAGACAAGCTTTCCACTTTACAGCGACGCTGCCATCTGAAACACTGTCCTCGTGGATACTTTCGGATGCCTTCGGCCATGAGGCTGTTGCTCGCTGCACTGCTGATACAACTTGCCGGCCCTGCCGGGGCTTGCACCCTGCGCCTGGCGCCGGAAGAATGGCCGCCATACTTTTATCACAATGACAAGGAAGTGCTGGGCGGCGTCGATTTCGAATTGCTGCAAGCCATACTCAAGCATGCCGGCTGCGGCCTGCAGCTGGAGAAGGAAATGCCGCCGGCGCGCCGCAATGTCCTGTTTCAGCAAGGCAAGCTTGACTTGCTGATGGCCGCTTCCGCGACGGAAGAGCGGCGCGGCTATGCCCGTTTCAGCCTGCCCTACCGGCAAGAGACCGTGGGCCTGTTCACCGTGCCGGAAAAGCTGGACAAGTTGCGCCGCATCGACAGCTTCCAGGACATCGTCACGCAGCGCGCCAGCCTGCTGGCGCCGCGCCTCGGTTATTACGGCGACGACTATGACCGCGCCCTGCCGCTGCTGAATGCGGAAGGCAGGCGCAGTACCTTCGGCACCTTCGAGCAAGGCATCAAGATGCTGGAGGCCGGGCGCGGTGACCTGATCATGGGCGACGCCAATGCCTTGCGCCATATCGCGCGGCTGCAGCATGTCCGCATCGTGCAGATTCCCTACGTCCCCTACCGCGCGCCGGTACACCTGATGCTGAATGCCGCCAGCACCACCCAGGCCCAGCTTGCGCGCATCAACCAGGCGATTACCCAGCTCGAGCAAAACGGCGCTTTGGCCGCCATCCGCGCCCGCTACGGCGTCAACTGATCACTTCCTGAATTCCGCATAGGCCGCAGGAACATTGATACCTTTGTGCACCCAGTCGTAAATGGCATAGCCTTTGAACGCGGGCAGGTCGGCGTGCGACTGGGCCTGTTCCAGCGTCATGCCCTTGGCATGGGCATCCTGCACGGCGCTACTGAGCGCCGCCAGATAGTCCAGATGCCACTTCATTGCCTCCTTGCCCATTACGGGGCCGTGTCCTGGCACAATCCGAGCATCGGCCGGCAGGAAGTTATAAAGGCGGGTCAGCGTATCCAGCGTGTCCTGCACATGGCCATCCAATAGCCATGGCAGCGAGGGCTGGCCGGCGATCACCGGATTGCCGGTAAAGGCAACTTTCGCCTGCGGGTCCCATACCACCAGGTCGCCGCCGGTCTGCCCGAAGCCGAAGTCAATGATGTCGACCACCTTGCCGCCCAGGTCCAGCTGCATACGGCTGTCCTTGACCACCAGCACGTCGCCGGTGCGCGGCTTGATCTTGTCGATGCCACGCCCCTTGCCGAAGGCTCCCTCCATGAACTGGACATCCTTGGCGAAATTGGCGTCCACATATGCCTTGGCCGCGGCATGCTGGATCACGGTGGCCGATTTCGGCAGGTAGTAATTACCGTAGGAGTGATCACCGTGGTAACTGGTATTGACGGCATAGCGCAGTACGCCATGACGCTTTGCTTCGGCCATCACTTGCTTGTGGAGGCGCTCATTGATCATGGTGTCGACCACCAGGACGCCCTTGCTGCCGCTCAGGATTCCGGAGGTGGTGGCGATCGGCACACCTTCCGCAGCCTTGGCTGCGTCTGCAGGCAGCATGGCGTACACGCCCTCTGCCAACTTCTGCACCTTCAGTTGAACCTTGTTGGCGTCCCAGATCGGCTCACCTGCCTGCGCGGTTCCGGCGGCCAGCAACATGATCGCGCTAATCGTGATGACTCTCATGCTTTTCTCCTGTGAAGGTTTTCAGGCAGCCTCCATCACAGCCGCTTGCCCTGTGCCTTGGCGCCTCGCGTCGAGCATACAGAATCCACGGGAGAAGAACAATGCATCCGTTCGGCGGCCCTTCATTGGCCTGCCGGCGTTTCACTGCGCAGGAATTCCAGCACTTCTTCGTACAAGCCGAAACGGGCTTTTTCAAGGTGCATCACGTGCGTGCCACGCGGGATGGCGACGTAGCGCGCCGCCTTGACCGTGGCCTGCAGCGCGCGATAGTCGGCGTCGCTGGGCCATGCGTCCCATTCGCCGCGCACCAGCAGCACCGGCATTTCCAGCCGCGCCGGATCGTAATAGCTGCGCCCCTGCTGCAGGTCCGCCAGGTCGGCACTGGGGCCGGCGGGGAAGCGCACTGCGCCCTCGCGGCGCGCATCCGATGCCAGCCATTGCGCGCCCCAGCGGGTAAAGATGTCGGGGTGCAGCAGCGCAGGTTCCTGCGGAGGACGCAGGCCGTCCATGGCGGCGATGCGCTTGGCTGGCGTCAACTCCTCGTAGGCATTGGCTGGCCCGGCCGGTGCGGGCACCTGGGCGCCGTGGACCGTGCGCGGGGTAATCGCTGCAAACAGCACCAGCTTTGCCACCTTGGCCGCGTGCTCCTGCGCATAACGCGCGGCCACCGAGCCGCCCCAGGAATGCCCGACCAGCAGGACCTGCTTCTTGCCGCTCCTGCGCAGGACGGCATCAACCGCATGGCCTACATCCTGCGCTACTTCGCGCGCGCGGCCGGGCGGCGACGGCGCATCGGCGGCGTAGCGGTCCGAAAGCCCATAACCAGGAAAGTCGAGCGCGTAAACGTCGTAGCCGCGTGCCGCCATCCAGTCCATCCACGACTGGCCATCCATGCGGAAATCGAAAGACAGCCCCGAGGGGAAGGAGGAGCCGTGCACGAACAGCACGGGCAGCGCGCCATTGCCACGATCAGGTGCCGTGTGGCGTACGCGCGCCACCAGTGCCGGCTGGTGGCTAGGGATATCGATTACTTCGTAAGCTGGCATGAAAGGCCCCCATAAAAGCCTTCATGCTAGCGGCAGCACTATCGCAACAATTCGCCCGGCGACGAAGGATCGATGCGTGCCACCCTGCTATTTCAGCACGTAGCTCGCCAGGACTGCCTGCACCTCGTAAATGCTCAGGCGCTTGTTGAATTTTTGCGTGAACGGTTCCGCGGTGCTGGAAATCCAGATCTTCAGGTCAGCGTCGAGGTCCAGCGTGCCGCCGGTCTCGATGCTGAAATGCGTCACGCTCTTGTAAGGGATCGAGTGATACTCCTTCTTGCTGCCCGTGACGCCCTGGATATTCACCACTACCAGGCGCTTGTCGGTGAAAACAAAATAGTCGCGTATCAGCTGGTAGGCGTGTTCCACTCGCTCATTCGGCGCCAGGACTTTGGCAAAGTCTTCGCGCAAGTCCGCGATGTCGATCTTGGATGCGTTGCCCAGCATGCCGTCAAGGATTCCCACTTCAAACCTCCGTCTCAATGTTCAAAGTGGGAATCTACCACGTTACCGGCGGCAGCTCGCTACCGGAGTGGGCTCCACCACAAAGCTGTAATGGGCAGTGTAGTCGCCCTGGACCGGCTGCGTGCCGGAGGCGCCGGCATTCGGGCCGATGATATAGGTTTGTGCCTTTGGAATGCCGCCGTCGGCATAGGCCGCGATGTCGGTCGTGGCATTGCCATAGGCACGCACGATGTTCAGGCCGACCGTGTCGCGCAGGTAGCGCACGTAATCGGTCTTGAACTGTTGCGTATTGGGCGGGATGGGACCATCGCCGTAGGGGTTGGAGTGGTAATGCCATTGCCCCATATTCTGGATCTTCAGCCACTCAAGGCCGTCCTTCGTCACCCAGTAAGGCCGGCCGGTGAGGAAGATCACCTGGTAGCCTTTCTGGCGGTAGGCATTCACCACCTGCGGCGCATAGGAGTACGCCGTTGCAGTCTTCACGCCGACATAATCGGCATAGGCTTCGAAATCGTTGATCGTCAGAGTGCCGTCGATGTCGAACAGCACCGCGTCGCGGCTTGGATCGACCACGCTCAGGTAGCCGCTGGTGCTGCTCAGGTCCCCTTCCACCACGAAGCGCACTGCATAGTCGCCGACCGGGCGCACGCCCAGCGGCACGTTGACTTTGCCGTCGCTATCGGTGATGAAGCTGCCGAGATACTGCCACTGCTGCATGCCGGTGCCGTACAGGTAAGCGTGCACCTTCTCGCCCTCCAGGTCCTTGTGCAGGACCGCGTCGTAATCGAATTTCCCGGTGATCGTTGCAGCCTGGCCGGCCTTGACGATGACGTCGTGCGCCATATGCCATGGCTTGTACAAGCCGGCGAGAATGGTGTTGCCGAAATTGGCAAAGCCCTTGCGCGCCGGCCCTGACAGCGCTGGTGGATTGGCCGCCGTCACGTAATCCGGGCAGGCTGCCATGGCAGGAAGGGCGGAACAGGCGCACGCGATTGCGACCGCGCAGCTAAGGGATTTCAGCATCTATCGCTCCTCAAAATAGTCTATCGGTGAACGGATTGTTTCGGACTGCGAACCGGCCAAACTAGCAGGACTTTGCTACAAGTAAATGACCGCACGAGCCAAAATCTTAGAGGTGCGCCTCCATCGTGCGATGGCCCTTCGTAGAGTAAGTTTGCCGGTTCAGGGCACTTATTTTCGGAGGCAGAATGAAGCTGGCAGGCGTCATCGTTTCTCTCCTGTTCGGGATGCAGGCAGCGCACGCTGCCGACCTTGGCCTGGGCATCCGTACCCAATACGACGTGGCGCTGGATACACCGCTCAATCGCGTCCAGGTATTGGGTGCGCACAACGCCTGGAACGACAGCGGCGCCACCTGGGCCAACCAGCGCTGGCCGATGAACCAGCTGCTCAACTCGGGCATTCGCAACATCGACCTTGATCTGCACATGAACAATGGCGAGGTACAGCTATGCCATCAGGATTGCTCGGCGATCTACGGCGCGCCCGACAACTACCCCAACGAGCTGTGGAAAATTCGCAACTGGCTTGACGCCAATCCGAAGGCGATTGTCTTCGTCGACCTGGAAGACCGCGCCAACAACCAGGCCGGCGTGGTGGGGCCTTTGCTGTCGGTGTTTGGCAGCCTGCTGTACAAGCCTTCCGACAAGCCTGCCGCCCGCTGGGAATCGCCGCGCGAGATGATCGCCCGCGGCAAGCGCGTGATCGTCAAATCGGCCAACAACACCTACGACGGCGCCGTGGTCTGGCAAGGCCCGTTGTTCGCCACCGGCGCCGCGGGCGGCTGGAACAGCAGGCAGGTCAAGTACGTCAACACCGCCAACTGCACGGTGGACGGCGCGCCGATCGACCCGGAAAAAATCTACGCGGTTTCCGATTCCAAGCTGGGCAAGGACGTGCTGCCCGATTCCTGGGTCGACGAGACCGGCACCATCGATGCCTCCAACATTCCGGCCCTGATGCGCTGCGGCGTGGACAACGTCGATGCGGACCGCTGGGACGAAGGCATGATCGGTTCCGCCATCTGGTCCTGGGCCGATGGCGAGCCGAATGACTACAACAACGAAGACTGCGCGCAAATGCGCGGGGACGGGCGCTGGAACGATGCCGCCTGCACCGCTGCCTTGCGCTTCGCCTGCCAGAACAAGGCGCAGCCCGACGACTGGCGCGTCACGGCCGCCGCTGGCGCCTGGCAAGGCGGCAAGCAAGCCTGCATCGCAGCCTTCGGCAGCACCTTCGCGTTTTCCGTGCCCGCCAACGCCTTCATGAACGAGCGCCTGCGCCTGGCGGCCGGCTCCAATCCAGTCTGGCTCAATTACTCGGACCAGGCGGAAGAAGGCAAATGGGAAAAGTATGACGATGCGCCAACCCGCTGGGACACCGGCGCCTATGGCAACAACGAGGACCGCGCGCAAACCTTGCGCCTGCCGGGCGCCGGTGCGGTGCGCGTCAATATCAGCGGCTCGCTTGGCGCCGGCGACGTGCTGCGCCTCTACGACAGCAACCGCCGCCTGCTGCAAGCCTTCAGCGGCGCGCTGGCCCATTCTCTGGTCGTGGCCGACAACGCCGTCATCGCGCAACTGGTGAGCGACGGCGCCGGCACGTCCGGCGGCGCCAGCATCAGCATCGAAGCGCTTGCGACATCCTGGAGCAGCGGGGCCTACGGCAACAACGAAGACCGCTCGCAGTGGCTGACTATTCCAGGCGCGGCCGCGCTGAAGGTCTACCTCAATGGCGGCACCGATGCGAACCGGGACTTCATCCACGTGTATGACCGCAATGGGGCGCTGGTGAAATCGCTGTCCGGCGCCATCGCCACCAGCTTCATGGTCAGCGGCGACAGCGCGCGCATCCGGCTGGTATCGGACGGTTCAATCACCGGCACGGGGGTGACCGCCAGCGTCAAGCCGGGCAGCGCCTACGTGTTCCGCAAGCTGGTCGATGGCCGCGGCAAATGCATGGACATCGAGGGCAACAATATGTCCAACGGCACGCCGGTCCATCACTGGAGCTGCCAGGGCCAGGTCACGCAACTGTGGTACCAGGACCCGGACGGCCTGCTGCGCAGCAAGAACAATCCCGACAAATGCGTCGACGTCTACGCCTTCGGCACCGGCAATGGCGCCAGGCTGGTGGTCTGGGACTGCAACGACAAGGCCAACCAGCGCTTCGCCTGGTCCGGCCAGACCCTGCGTCCAGCCCATGCTCCAGGCAAGGCGGTCGACGTCAAGGACGCCTGGTGGGGCTCATTCGACGGCCAGGACTTGCACCTGTGGGATTACCAGGAAAGCTGGGGCCAGTCCTGGCACTGGGAGTGACTGGAAGATAAAGCCGGATCACGCCACCTTCCTTTCGTTGGCAAGGAAGGCGGTCGCCGCGTAGGCAGCCATCGGCCGCGAGAAATAATAGCCTTGCAGGTAATGGCAACCCAGCATGCGCAGCTGCGCGGCCTGGCTCGCATCTTCAACGCCTTCCGCCACCAGTTCGAGGCCGAGGTTGCGCGCCAGGCCAACAGCGGTGGCGCAGATTTCCTGGTCTTTGGCGGACTTGCCGATATCGCGCACAAAGCTGCGATCGAGCTTGAAGGCGTGCACCGGCAGCAGTTTCAGGTAGCCGAGTGAAGAATAGCCGGTGCCGAAATCGTCGATTGACAGGCGCACGCCCAGGCTGCGCAAGGCCTCCAGCCTTTCGATGGAGCGTTGCGGGTCCTGCATCAGCACCGACTCCGTGATCTCGAGTTCGAGGTCTGCGCCCTGCAGGCCGGCGCGCTGCAAGGCCGCCTGCACGGTATCGCCGAGGTCGGACAACAGCAACTGCTGCGCCGACAGGTTGACTGCCACGCGGACCTCGGTGAAACCGTTTTCACGCCAGCTTGCCAATTGCCGGCAGGCGGCATCGATCACCCACGAGCCGATGGCGGCAATCGCGCCGGTGGCTTCGGCCAGCGGAATGAATTTATCCGGCATCACCAGGCCCTGCGAAGGATGCTGCCAGCGGATCAGCGCTTCCATGCACACGATGCGCCCGGAGGCCGCGCACACCTGCGGCTGGTAGTGCAGCATGAACTGCTCTTTTTCCAGTGCCTCCTTCAACTCGTTTTCCAGCCCGATGCGTTCGCTCAGCGACTGCTGCAGCGAAGGGTGGAACACGCGCAGGTTGCCCGGCCCGGCATCGCGGGCCTGGTGCAGCGCCAGCGCCGCCGATGCCAGCAAGTCTTCCGCCGACGAGGCATGGTCGGGATACACTGCCACCCCGGCGCTGAACGTCATGTTCAATACTGTTCCCGGAATGGCGAATGGCGGCTTGACCGCCGCCAGTATCGCTTCCATCTCGCCTTCGATGCCGTCCCAGGTCTTGTGGCCCGCCATGCCGATCACGAAACGCGCGCTGCCCAGGCGCGCCACCAGGCTGCCTTCGCCGCAATGCTGCCGCAGGCGCTGCGCCACCTCGACCAGCAGCTGGTTGCCGGCCTCGTAGCCGCGCGTACCGTTAATGATTGCCAGCCGGTCCAGGTCAAGCAGCAGCACCCCCATCTTCGTCAGGTTCGATTCGCTCTGAATGAACATGGCATGCAGCTTTTCCAGCGCACCCACGCGGTTCGGCAAGCGCGTCAGCGCATCGTTGGTCAACGCGTGTTCGAAGCGCAGGCTGGCGCGCTTATGGCTCTCCACTTCGCGTTCCAGCGCAGCGCTGATGCGGACTTTTTCGTTCATGCGCTGGGTTGCTTCGCGCCGAACCAGCAGCAGGTAGGACGCAGCGAGGAACAGGAAGCCGAAGCCGCTCAGGTACGGCAGCTCCAGCCAGCCGGCATCGCTGGCGCCGCCAAGGGCGGTCGTGACGATAATCAGCGCCACCGAGATCCATACCAGGCGATTGGAGAAGCGCGCTCGCCGGCGCCGGACGCGGATGCAGAAGGTGGCGGCATAGGCCGCCGCGCCCAGCGACAGCAAGCGGTTGACGGCATAGGCCGGCGTCGTCTCGCCGGCCAGCAGGAAGGCGCGCTCACCCCACCACAGATCTACCGGCACTTCGGCCTTGAGTTCGGAAAAGCGGTAGCCCAAAGGCGCCGCGAAGTTGTCCGCCGCCAGCAAGGCCGTCACGCAGGCCACGCCATACGCAATCCGGAACACCCACTTGCGCTCATCGAGCGAAGCAAGCAGGTACCAGATCTGCGGCACCAGCAGGAGCGAGAAGAAGTTAACCCATTTATGCGCCGCAATGGCTGCGGCGAGAGTGGGCGCCAGCTGCTGCCGGACGTTAAACAGCTGGAACAGTGCGAACGTCAGGCAAATGGCTGCGAAGGTCCAGCAAGCCCGCACATAAGAGCTGCTGCGCGCCAGCAAAGCCGCCTGGAATGCACACATTGCTAGCGCTCCCACGGAGACAAGGTAGAGCGAAGCAATGGGAGTATCCATACCGTCCTCAGTTTTCTTTCTGGCAATTCACGTTATTTTATTATAAACACTAAATTGCCTGGCGCACACTGAGTTGGTTTTATACAGGATCTGCTGCTGAGTTGTTTATGAAAAGTGTCGCGAACACGCAGCAATCAGGCCGCGGCTGCCACCTGGTCCATCAGGAAGTTGGTGGCCGCGTGCGCCGGAAGCGGGCGCGCAAAATAATAGCCTTGCAGCAGGTTGCAGCCCAACTGCCGCAGTTGTTCCGCCTGCACCGCGTCCTCCACCCCTTCGGCCACGATTTCGAGGCCGAGGTTGCGTGCCAGGCCGACAGCGGTGGCGCAGATTTCCAGATCCTTCTCGCTGCTGCCGATATCGCGCACGAAACTGCGATCGAGCTTGAAGGAATGCACCGGCAGCATTTTCAGGTAACCGAGCGAGGAATAACCGGTTCCGAAGTCGTCGATCGAAAGGCGTACCCCCAGGTCGCGCAACGATTCCAGTTTCTCGATGGAGCGCTGCGGGTCCTGCATCAGGACCGATTCCGTGATTTCGAGTTCAAGGTCGGCCCCCATCAGGCCGGCGCGCCGCAAAGCCGCCTGCACATTGTCGCCAAGGTCGCTTAGCAACAGCTGCTGCGCCGACAGGTTGACCGCCATCCGCACCTCGTGGAAGCCCAGCGCCCGCCAATCCTGCAACTGCTGGCAGGCGCTTTCGATTACCCACGCTCCGATCGCCGCAATCGTGCCCGTCGCCTCGGCCAGCGGAATGAATTTGTCCGGCATCACCAGGCCCAGCTCAGGATGCTGCCAGCGGATCAGGGCCTCCATGCCCAGTACGCGTTCAGTCACCGCGCAGACCTGCGGCTGGTAATGCAGGAACAGTTCGCCGTTTTCCAGTGCTTCCTTCAGTTCGTTCTCAAGGCCGATGCGTTCGCTCAGCGACTGCTGCAGCGACGGATGGAACACGCGCAGGTTGCCCGGCCCCAGGTCACGCGCCTCGTGCAGCGCCAGGCCCGCCGACGCCAGCAGGTCTTCCGCCGAATTGGCGTGGTCCGGATAGATTGCCACGCCGGCGCTGAACGTCATGTTCAATACGGTGTCCGCCACAGAGAATGGCGCCTTGATCGCGGCCAGCACGCCTTCCACTTCGCGCTCGATCCCGGCAAGCGTCTTATGGCCCGCAATGCCAACCGCGAAGCGCGCGCTGCCAAGCCTTGCCACCAGCCTGCGCTTGCCGCAATGCTCGCGCAGGCGCTGCGCCACCTCGATCAGCACCTGGTTGCCCGTCTCGTAGCCGCGTGTGCCGTTGATGATCGCCAGCCGGTCCAGGTCAAGCAGGAGCACCGCCGTCCTGGTCAGGCTCGACTCGCTCCAGGCGAACATGGTGCGCAGCTTTTCCAGCGCGCCCTCGCGGTTCGGCAGCCGGGTCAGTTCGTCATTGGTCAGGGCGCGCTCGATGCGCCTGCTGGACAGCTTGTGGTTTTCCAGCTCGCGCTCGAGTGCAGCGCTGATGCGAGCCTTCTCGGTCAGGCGCTGGGTCGCTTCACGCCTGACCAGCAGCAGGTAGGATGCGGCGAGGAACAGGAAGCCAAAGCCGCTCAGGTAAGGCATGCGCAGCATGCCCGTGTCGGTAGCGCCGCCCAGCGCGGTCGTCACCACCACCAGCGCGGCGGAACTCCACACCAGCCGGTTGGAAAAGCGTGCCTTCTGGCGTTGCACCCGAACGCAGTAGACGACGGCAAATGCCGCCGCGCCCAGCGACAGCAAGCGGCTGACCGCATAGGCGGCCGTCGTCTCGCCGTACAGCAGGAACGCTTGCCCGCCCCATAGCAGTTCCGTGGGTCCATCGGTCGCCAATGCGGAAAAGCGGTAGCCGAAGGTCATCATGAAATTGTCCACCGCGAGCACCGCCGATATGAAGGCGATGCCGTAGGTAAGGCGGAATGCGGTCCGGCTCGGATCCAGCGAAGCAACCAGGTAGCAGAATTGCGGCGCCAGGAGCAACGAAAAGATGTTCACCCATTTGTGCGCGGCAATCGCTTCCGCCAGTCCGGGCGCCAGCTGTTGCTGCACGTTCGCATACTGGAAGCAGGCAAAGGTCAGGCAGATGACCGCGAACGCCCGGCATGCCCGCCCATATGAACTGTTGCGCGCTACCAGGGCGGACTGGAATGCGGACATTGCCAGCGCACCTGCGGAGATCAGGTAAAGCGAAGCAATGTGCGTATTCATATGACCTTGTCAGTTACTGTTTTCAAAGGCGATTTCCTCATCGCCAGGCTGCGCCTCGCAGCCTGCGCCCATCGGTTCCCAACCACGCCGGATCACGACGTGGTTCGAGTTATAGCAAAGCTCAATGCGGCGCGCCTGCGGCGCTTCACGTTGAACAAAATGCTCAATCGACGAGGGCATGCTGACGCGCATTGTCTGCGCGCGCAGGTCTTCGTCAGGGTGGTCCTGCACATGCACCAGTGGCACGAAATGTGCGGCGATCACCAGCGTGCGGCCAACGTTCACCGGCTCCGCTTCGTATCCGCGTTCACGCAGCCAGTGCTGGGCATCTTCGCGCCGCGCGGCGGATGCGCCCCATGCGCTCGCAATCAGTTCCACCAGCCACTGGTTGCAGTTCTGGTAGCGTGTGCTGTAGGCATACGCGTTGGCGCTGTATTCCCCGGCCAGCAGCGCCAGCGGGGTTTGCGCATCCAGCGCAGCCGCTTGCAGCGTGTTGGCTTGCTCCTCCGGCAGCAGCACCAGGGAAAGGTGCCCTTGCGAAGGATCTTCCGCGCCGAGCACGAAACCGGCCATGCCCTGGTCGAAGATGCGCGGGCGCTTTTCATCGCAAGCGTAGTAAAGCTGGCGCACCGACCATGGGCTGTTCGGACTGGCTTTCAGTGCCAGGCCGGCATGCGAATAGCGCAGGCCGAGTCGCGCCAGGTCCAGGCCCGCGCGCGAGACCACGGCAGCCGTGGCGCCGGAACGTTCCAGCTCATCCTTCACCACGGCTGCAAAACGCAGCACGTGGTCCTGCGCCGCCGCGGTCACTTTCGCCGGACGGTCGCAAAACATCATGCCTCCCGCCTGCGCTGCGGCATTCCAGCCCAGCGCAAGGCAGGCGGCGATCAGATGGCGTGCGAGCGCAGTTCGCGTTGCCATGCGTCGTCGAGAGCCAGGAAGAAGGCCTGGCGCGTATCGGCGTAAGCGAACTCGTAGCCGTATGGACGCTCGCTGACCTGGACCAGCGCACCGGCCGGCAGTGCACGATCAGCCAGGGCGGCTTTCGGCAGGGTCAGGAAGAATTCGTTGCCCTGGCCTTGCAGCTTCAGGCGGGTGGAGCCTGGCTTGCCCGCTGCTTCGGCTACTTCGATGACACGGTACTGGCCGGCGGCCACTTTCTTGTCGTCGCCGCTGGAGCTCTTGCTGGAGCCGCCGATGGAGTCGGAAATGCTACCGGAGGAAGCGGACCCTGCGCTCGAGGCGGACGACGCGAAACTGTCGGCTTGGGCAGGGATGGCGATAGCGGCGGCCAGCACGGACAGGGCGGCGGCGCGGCGCAGGAAATGCATGGACATTGATCGATTCTCCGGTTGAAAAATTCGCTTGCATTATACGCGGCACCGCAGGCTGTACGACACGACTTTGGCCCTGCTGCCATAATACTTGTTTGCTTTTTTGGCAATCCGCGGTGGAGGAATACTAGCAAGCCTTGACAGGCTCGAACTGAATGGTGGAAAAGTCGAACAGCAGCTTTTCCCCATGCATGCCGTCCGCCTTCATCCGGCCGGCATGCAGGCATCCGTTTGCGGCCCATACCACGCGCCCGCCGTCGACTTCGGCCCACTCCCAGGAGTCGCGTTCCAACAATTCACCTCCCTTGCCGGCCAGCTGGTGAGTATCGTAGTAGCAACCTCGCCCCACCCCATGCTGGATCGTCGCATGCGCAATTTTGCGAAGCGTCCAGTGATCGTTGATGCGCTTCTCGAAAATGGCGCGAACCCCATCGGGCGCCGCGGCGTTGTACGCGGTCATGACCCAGCCATCGCGCTGCAAGCGCAGGTAGTAGACGCCGGGGCATTCGCCACCGTAATACGCAGCGCCGGGATAGTCCGACGAGCACTGCATGCCAGCCTCGTCGCGAAGCACCTTGTGACCGTAACCGTCATTGAGCCAATAGGTGTCGTTGCCGACAAACAGGCCACCACCATTCCAGCAATCGCCTTTGGCCAGCAAGGTAAGCGCCGTCAGGCATGGAGCGCGAGAGATCGCGGTCCAGGAGCCTTTGGCTTCCGACTGCCAGCGGCCATTCATCGCGAAGTAGATCAGGTGCTTGCCGTCTGGGGAAATATCGCTGCGGCGCTCGTAGATTCGCCCTTTCAGCCATTGCCCGACACGAAACTCGTCGGTGCTGCGGTTCCAGCCAACGAAGGCGGTGCAGCGCGAAGGGCCGCGGCGGATCACTACTGCCGTATCGGCATCCCTCGCCATTAAAACGTGCAGCCTTGGAGGAGTCATTCGTCTCATACGCATACTCTGCACTGCCCTTTACACTTTTTCAAGGCCCGCCCAGGTGGGGATTGTCGCTTGAAGAAAATCGATCAGGGCGCGTGTGCGTGCGGGCACAAAACGCCTGGAAGGATAAAGCAAATGAACTTCATGGGGCGCCGCCTCCCATTCGGGCAGGATGCGGACAAGCTGTCGGCTTTGCAGCATTTCATCAACCAGCCAGAGCGGCGCCATGCCGAGCGCAAATCCCGACGCCAGGCATGCGCGCACCGCCAGCGAACTGTTGACGCGAAAACGCCCGCGCACCTCGATTTCCGCTGCCTGTCCTCCACGATGGAAAACAATGCGGTCTCCACCCTGCAGCCATGCGTAGCGCACGAAATTATGCCCGGCCAGTTCCTGCAGCGTTGACGGCGCACCGAAGCGTTCCAGGTATTGCGGCGATGCGAGCAGCACGCGCCGCGAGGAAGCGACTTTTCGTGCGATCAGGTTGCCGGGCAGGTTGCCGCCAAGGCGCACCGCAAGGTCGACGCCCTCTTCAACCAGGTCGATCATGCGGTCGTTCAGGATCAACTCGAGCTGGATATCCGGATGCGACTCCAGGAATTGCTGGACCGCCGCGCTCAGATGCGCTTCCCCGATGCCGACTGGTGCGCTTACCCGCAGCAAGCCTGACGGCCGCTCCTGCGCGCCATGCACGTCCGCCAGTGCCTCTTCATACGCGTCCAGTACGCGTTTGCTCCGTTCATAGAAACGTTTTCCGGCATCCGTGACCGTCAGGCTGGTCGTGCTGCGCTCCAGCAGGCGGGCGCCGACAGCGCGCTCAAGGTTCGACATAGTCTTGCTGACGGTTGGCTGGGTGATTCCGGCCTCGCGGGCTGCCGCAGACAGGCTGCCCGTTTCCACGACGCGCACAAAAAACTGCATCCCCTTCAGTTGGTCCATTGCTCACCTCATTCCACTTTGGAATGACTTTTATTCAAATTGCCCATGTACCCAAGATATTTTGAAGAGCATACACTGCGCCGCAACTCAACTACAACCGGAGGAAAATATGCTCGCCAATCAACATGTCGTGATCTTCGGCGGCAGCAGCGGGATCGGTCTCGCCGCCGCCAGCCAGGCCAAGGGCCTGGGCGCCAGGCTTACCCTGGTCGGCCGAAGCCATGAAAAACTGAACCGGGCTGCAGGCTTGCTGGGAGGCGCACGGGTCGTCGCTGCGGACATTACGGACCGGGCAGCCGTCGAACAGGTATTTGCCGGCATGGAGCGCGTGGATCATCTGGTGGTCACTTCCGGCACCTTCAATGCCGGCAGGATTGCCGACACCGATCCGGATGCCTTGCTGCGCGCGCTGGACGAGCGGATCGCCGGTCCGTTGTATGCGATCAGGGCAGCCTTGCCTTTGTTTGCGGAACGAGGCTCCATCACCTTGATGGGCGGGCAATTGTCGGATCGCCCAGGCGGCGACGGCGTTGCCGTGATTTCGGCCGCCGTTCGCGGCGTCGAGGCGCTCGCCGGCGCACTCGCACAGGAGCTGAAACCGATTCGCGTCAACGTGGTCGCGCCGGGCTTCACCGATACGCCGCTATTCGACGTCCTGGGCGAAAACAGCAAAGCATTCCTTCAGCAGGTCGCAGAACGCCTTCCCGTCGGACGTGTGGGACGGGCGGAAGAAATCGGCGCCGCCATCCTTTTCTTGATGACCAACGCGTACGTCAACGGGGAGGTATTGCACGTTGACGGTGGTGGGCGCCTGGTATAGCGCCACCATGCCTGCATTCAGGCTGCGCGCGGATACGTGAAGGCGACGAAATGCGCCAGGTTGAACAGGAAGTGGGCAGCAATCGGAATTTCAATGCGCCGCGTCCTCCAGTACAGCAAGGCGTAACCCAGGCCGGCCAGGCTGGCGAGCATGCCAAACTGCCAGCCGCCGCCGAGGTGCGCAGCGCCAAACAACAGGGCGGATACCGCGACCGCCAAGGCATCGCCGAAACGTGCGAGCTGTTCCTGGATCACGCCACGGAAGAAGGCTTCCTCCGCTACGCAGACAAACAGCAGGTTGACGACGGCGAACAGCGGCAGGAACGGCGATAGCTTGAAATCCGGGTGCACGAGGCCAATTGCCCAGCCTGCGCCCAGCACTCCGCATAGCAGGCCCGCAAACACAAGCGCTTGCGGTTTCGATGCGACGACAAAATCCCGCCAGGACTTGGCGCGTCGGCAGAAGAAGGCCAGCAGCACCAGCCCAACCACGCCCTTGTCGAAATTCGCATACAAGGTGTAGGGCGCCGACTGGGGTGTTAGCCGGACATCTTTCAGCAACAAGGGATTGTCGTATCCAGGAACGGCGTGCATTGCCAGTGCAAGTGCCAGCACCAGCGCCAATATCGTAAACAACACCCGAACAGCGGTCTTGCCATGACGCGTGGCCAGCCAAGCGAAAGCCAGTAAGGCGGCAATGCTGACCAGCGCGGCGGGACGCAGCACCCCTGCCGCCAGGCCGGCGCCGGTCGCCAGCCCGAGCAAGACCAGCCAGAGGTGGCGCAGGACAGCCGGCCGCTCAGTATGCGTGGCCACCAGAGAGGTGCTGGCAATCGATAGGCCCAGCAAGCCGAAGGGCAGCCAGGCAGGCGCGAACATCAGCTGCATTTGCCGATCAGGCGAACTTGGAGAAGTCCGGTTTGCGTTTCTCGAAGAAGGCGGTGAAGGCTTCCTTGGCTTCTGCGCCGGTCAGCATAGACCCGAACTGCGCGCTTTCCACGTCGATGTGGGCTTTCAGCGCTTCGCGGCCGGCCTTCATCAGGCGCTTGGTCTGGCGGATCGATTCGGCAGGCAGCGCGACCAGCTTAGCGGCCTGCGCCTGCGCGTGGGCCAGCACCTGGTCGGCCGGCAGCAGCTTGGAGATCAGGCCCATGTCGTAGGCTTCCTGCGCGCTGAACGGTTCGCCCAACATCAGCTTTTCAGCCGCGCGGGCGTGGCCGCCGTTGGCCGGCAGCAGCATGCTGGAACCGAATTCCGGACACAGGCCCAGTGCTGCGAAAGGCACGGAGAATTTCGCGTTGTCGGCGGCGTACACCAGGTCACAGTGCATCAGCATGGTAGTGCCGATGCCAATGGCGGCGCCGTTCACGGCAGCCACGACCGGCTTGGTGCTGTTGAACAGCGCTTTCATGAACTGGATCACGGGACGGTCGGTGAATGCCACGCCGTCGTTGGCGGTGGTGGTCATTGCGAAGTCGACCAGGTCGTTGCCGGCAGTGAAAATCTCTGGCTTGCCGGTGATCAGGAAGGCACGCACTTCGGCGTCGCCCTCGGCGGCGTTGATGGTGTCGGCCATGGTCTGGTACATGGCGGAGGTGATCGCGTTCTTGCGGTCCACGCGGTCGAATTCGATGGTGAGGATGCCGTTGGCTTTGCTGGTCAGGATGGCCATTGTTGTTTGTCTCCTTTTAAACCGGTAAACCTGTGTCTGACCCGCAGGGTCAGACACTGTCTGCTCACCGGACTGGGGATGTGAAAAAGGGCGCCTGGTTTCCCGAAGCGCCCTGTTGCTTATCGCTTGCTTGCGCGGATTATACGCGCTCGATGATGCCTGCTGCGCCCATGCCGGCACCGACGCACATGGTGACCATGCCGTACTTCAGCTGGTTGCGGCGCAGTGCGTGCACCACGGTCGCAGCGCGGATCGCGCCGGTCGCGCCCAGTGGGTGGCCCAGGGCGATTGCGCCGCCCATCGGGTTCACTTTGCTGGTGTCCAGGTTCAGGTCGCGGATCACGGCCAGGGCCTGCGCAGCGAACGCTTCGTTCAGTTCGATCCAGTCCAGTTGGTCCTGGGTGATGCCGGCAGCGGCGCAAGCGGCCGGGATGGCGACCTTAGGACCGATGCCCATGATTTCCGGCGGCACGCCGCGTACGGCGAACGAGGAGAACTTGGCCAGCGGGGTCAGGTTGTGTTCTTTCAGGATCTTCTCGGACACCACGATCAGCGCGCCGGCGCCGTCGGACATCTGCGAGGAAGTCGCAGCAGTCACGGTGCCCTTGGCCGCGAACACTGGCTTCAGCTTGGCCATGCCTTCCAGGGAAGCGTCGGCGCGGGCGCCTTCGTCGGTGTCCACGGTACGCTTGCCAACCTTGATCTCGCCGGTGCGCAGGTCAGGGGTGCGGGTGATGATTTCGACCGGGGTGGTCTCGTCCTTGAAGAAGCCGGCTTGCTGGGCGGCGATCGCCTTGCGGTGCGATTCCAGGCCGAAGGCGTCCTGGTCTTCGCGGGAGATCTTCCACTGCTGCGCCACTTTCTCGGCGGTCAGGCCCATGCCGTAGGCCAGGCCCACGTTCTCGTCCTTGAAGGTATCCATGTTGATCGATGGGTGGTGGCCCATCATCGGCACCATGGACATCGATTCCACGCCGCCGGCGATCATCACGTCGGCTTCGCCAACGCGGATGCGGTCGGCAGCCATGGCCAGGGCGGTGATGCCCGATGCGCAGTAACGGTTGATGGTCACGCCGCCCACGGTGTTCGGCAGGCCTGCCAGCACCACGGAGTTACGGGCGATGTTGAAACCCTGTTCCGCTTCCGGGAAGGAGCAGCCGACGATCGCGTCAACGATCAGTGCAGGATCCAGGTTAGGCACGGCAGCCATGGCGCCCTTGATGGCAGCGACCAGCAGGTCGTCCGGGCGGGTCTTGCTGAACATGCCGCGCGGTGCTTTACCGATCGGGGTGCGGGTTGCGGCGACGATGTATGCGTCTTGCAGTTGTTTGCTCATTTTAAGCTTTCCAGTATCTGTGTTCGTTAGCGTTTGGCGGAGAGGTACCAGTCCACCTGTACTTGTGCTGCCAGCGTGCCGTGTTCGTCGAAGATGTCGACGTTGACCGGGAACGCTACTTTTCCTTCATCGTTGAGCTGGGCGCGGATCGCGGCCAGGTCGCCCGGTACCTTGCCGGAGGCGCGCGTCGCGCCCTTGGCAACTTTCTGGTACTGGATGCGCGACTCCTTGGCGACCGGGCGCATGTCCATGATCAGGTCGGCGAAGCCGCCTGCCATGGCCGCTCCGGACGCCGTTTCGGCCAGCGTAAACAACGCGCCCGCATGCGGCGTGCCGAGGTGGTTGTGCAGCTTGCCGTCGTCCGGCATCGACACTTCGGCCGTTCCCGGGCCGATGCTGTCGATGCGGATGCCGAGCAGGCGCACGAACGGCAGCGATTCCGTCATGTGCTTCTTGATTTGCTCATAGACCATGCTAGGTTTCACTCGCAACAGGATTTTGAAGGCCAGCGACAGGATGGACATTTGCTCTTAGTTGCGTACCGGCTTACCGGTCTGCAGCATGCCCATGATGCGCTCTTGCGACTTAGGATGGTTCAGCAATTCCAGGAAGGCCTTGCGTTCCATATCCAGCAGCCACTGCTCGCTCACGACGCTGCCCTGGTCGATATCGCCACCGGACACAATCTCGGCGATCATGTCGCCCAGCTTGTAGTCGTGGGCGGAGATGAAGCCGCCGTCGCGCATATTGACCAGCTGGCCGCGGATGGTGCCCCAGCCGTAACGGCCGGTCACTGGCACAGGACGCTGGATCGGAGCGCGGTAGCCTGCGTCAGCCATCGCACGGGCAGTGGTCTTGGCCACGTGCAGCAGCTCGTAGGCGTTGAACACGATGATGTCGTCTTCCTTCAGGTAGCCCATGGCCTTCGCTTCCAGCGCGGACTTGGATACGTTCGCGGTTGCAGCGTTGGTGAAGCCGGTCTTCAGGAATTGCAGGATGTCGTTGCCTTTGGCTTCGCGGGCAGCACGTACTGCCGCTTCTTTCAGGCCGCCACCGCCAGGGATCAGGCCAACGCCCACTTCCACCAGGCCGATGTACGATTCCAGGGCCGCTACGCGCTTGGAAGCGTGCAGCATCATTTCGCAGCCGCCGCCCAGGGCGATACCGGCAACAGCCGCCACCACTGGCACGTTGGAATACTTCATCGACATGAAGGTGTCTTGCAGTTCCTTGATGATCGGGTCGACTGCTTTGGCACCGCCGGCCATGAAGGCTGGCAGGGCTTCCTGCAGGTCGGCGCCGGCCGAGAAGGCGCCGCCTTCGGCTGCGTCGGTGTTCCAGATCACCAGGCCCTTGAAGTTCTTCTCAGCTTCGGCCAGGCCGCGCTGGATGCCGCCGATCACGCCTTTGCCGATCACGTGCATCTTGGTCTTCAGCGACAGGATCAGGACGTCGTCGCCGGTGTGCCACAGGCGCACGGATTCGTCTTCGTGCACGGTTACGCCGGCAGTCTTAGGATCGGCACCGCCGCCGCCCACTACAGGAGCGCGGAATTCCTGGCGCTTGTACACGGCCAGGTCGGAACGTGGAGTGTAGGACTTGGTCGCTGGCGAGAACGAGCCTTCAGCGGTATGCACGCCCTGCTCGCCCACTTTGCCTTCGAAGACCCATGCTGGCAGCGGTGCATTGCACAGCGCCTTGCCGGCTTCGATGTCTTCCTTGACCCACTGTGCAACCTGGCCCCAGCCAGCAGCTTGCCAGGTTTCGAATGGACCGACGTTCCAGCCGAAGCCCCAGCGCATGGCGAAGTCGATGTCGCGTGCGTTGTCGGCGATCGATTCCAGGTGGATCGCGATGTAGTGGAAAGCGTCGCGGAAGATCGCCCACAGGAACTGGCCTTGCGGGTTGGTCGATTCGCGCAGCGCCTTCATCTTCTTGACCGGATCCTTTTCTTTCAGGATGCGGGCGATGATGTCGTCTGCCTTCTTGCCGCCGGCGACGTATTCACCGGTCGCTGCGTCCAGGCGCATGATGTCCTTGCCGACCTTCTTGTAGAAGCCGGCGCCGGACTTCTGGCCCAGGGCGCCCTTGGCGACCAGGCCGGACAGCACGGCAGGAGTCTTGTACAGCGCTGCGAACGGATCGTTCGGCAGGTTGTCTTCCATGGTCTTGATCACGTGGCCCATGGTGTCCAGGCCAACCACGTCGGCGGTACGGAAGGTACCGGACTTGGCGCGGCCCAGCTTGGCGCCGGTCAGGTCGTCGACCACGTCGACGGACAGGCCGAACTTCTCGGCTTCGTGGATGATGGCCAGGATGCCGAACACGCCAACGCGGTTAGCGATGAAGTTCGGGGTGTCCTTGGCGCGGACCACGCCCTTGCCCAGCACGGAAGTCATGAAGGTTTCCAGCTGGTCCAGGATTTCCGGCTTGGTGTCGGTGGTCGGGATCAGTTCCACCAGGTGCATGTAGCGCGGTGGGTTGAAGAAGTGCACGCCGCAGAAGCGCGCCTTCAGGTCGGCGTCGAAGCCTTCGGCCAGCTTGTTGATCGACAGGCCGGAGGTGTTGGAGGCGAAGATCGCGTTTTGCGAAATGTGCGGAGCGACCTTCTTGTACAGGTCATGCTTCCAGTCCATGCGTTCGGCGATCGCTTCGATGATCAGGTCGCAGCCGGCCAGCAGGTCCAGGTTGTCTTCGTAGTTGGCGATCTGCACCAGTTCCGCGTCGGCCTTGTCGCCGAAAGGAGCCGGGGACAGTTTTTTCAGGCCTTCGATGGCCTTGATGCCGATACCGTTCTTGTTGCCTTCCTTGGCTGGCAGGTCAAACAGGACGACTGGTACTTTGGCGTTGACGCAGTGGGCAGCGATCTGCGCACCCATCACGCCGGCGCCCAGCACCGCTACTTTTTTCACGTTGAAGTTGCTCATATTTATCCTTTAGTAGGTATATCTGTTACTTTGCTCGGGTGCTGGCTTTCTTCGCTAAAACCGGCAAACCAGTGTCAGACCCAATGGGTCTGACACTGCCCTACCGGTTTGGCAAGCGAACAGCCAGCGCCATCAACTTCAGAACAGGTCAGCGTCCAGGGCCATCAGGTTGGCGGCGCCGGAACGAGCCTGGCGGATCAGGGTTGCGGTTTCTGGGTACAGGCGGCCGAAGTAGAAGCGGATGGTTGCCAGCTTCGAGGTGTAGAACTTGTCGCCCGACGCTTCTTTTTCCAGGGCGATCTTCGCCATCTGCGCGAAGAAGTACGAGTACACCAGGTGGCCGGCCACGCGCAGGTAAGGCACGGCGGCGGCGCCCACTTCGTCCTGGTTCTGGAAGGCCTTCATGCCGATTTCCATGGTCAGCTTGGTCAGCTTCTCACCCAGGTCGCCCAGCGGGGTGATGAACTCGGACATCGCTTCGTCGGTGCCGTTTTCTTCCACGAAGGCGCGCACTTTCTCGCCGAATTTGCGCAGCTTGGCGCCGTTGTCCATCAGGATCTTACGACCCAGCAGGTCCAGCGACTGCACGGTGTTGGTGCCTTCGTAAATCAGGTTGATACGCGCGTCGCGCACGTACTGCTCCATGCCCCACTCGGAGATGTAGCCGTGGCCGCCGTACACCTGCATTGCGTCGGAGGTAGCGATCCATGCGTTGTCGGTGATGAAGGCCTTGATGATCGGGGTCAGCAGGGCTACTTCGTCGCCGGCTTCCTTGCGCACTTCTTCGTCAGGGTGGTGCAGTTCGCGGTCGATCTGCAGAGCGACGTAGGAAGCGAAAGCACGCGCGCCTTCCGCGTAGGCTTTGCCGGTCAGCAGCATGCGGCGCACGTCAGGGTGCACGATGATCGGGTCGGCAGGACCTTCAGGATTCTTCACGCCGGACAGCGAGCGCATTTGCAGGCGGTCTTTTGCGTACACCAGCGCGTTCTGGTAAGCCACTTCGGTCAGGCCCAGGGATTGCACGCCAACGCCCAGGCGGGCGGCGTTCATGAACACGAACATCGCGTTCAGGCCCTTGTTCGGCTGGCCGATGATCCAGCCCTTGGCGCCGTCCAGGTTCATCTGGCAGGTCGAGTTGCCGTGGATGCCCATCTTTTCTTCGATCGCGCCGCAGAAGATCGGGTTGCGCTCGCCGATCGAACCGTCGGCGTTAGGGATGAACTTAGGCACCAGGAACAGGGAGATGCCCTTCGAGCCTTCAGGTGCGTCCGGCACGCGCGCCAGCACCAGGTGCAGGATGTTTTCGGACATATCGTGTTCGCCGGCCGAGATGAAGATCTTGGCGCCGGTGATGTTCCAGGAACCGTCGGCGTTAGGGATGGCTTTCGAGCGCAGCATGCCCAGGTCGGTGCCGCAATGTGGTTCGGTCAGGCACATGGTGCCGGTCCACTCGCCGGAAACCAGTTTAGGCAGGTAGGTCGACTTCTGCTCCGGGGTGCCGTGCGCCAGCAGGCACTCGTATGCACCGTGCGACAGGCCCGGGTACATGGTCCATGCCTGGTTGGCGGAGTTCAGCATCTCGTAGAACGAGTTGTTCAGAACGATAGGCAGGCCCTGGCCGCCGTACTCTGGATCGCAAGCCAGCGCAGCCCAGCCGCCTTCAACGTACTGTGCGTAGGCTTCCTTGAAGCCTTTTGGAGTGGTCACGGTCTTGGCGGCCGCGTCGTGGTGGCAGCCTTCGCGGTCGCCGGAGTGGTTCAGCGGGAACAGCACTTCGGAGGTGAACTTGGCGCCTTCTTCCAGCACCTGGTTGATGATGTCCGCGTCGGTTTCGGCGTGAGGAGGCAGCTCTTTCAGCTTCTCTTCCACCTTCAGCAGCTCGTGCAGGACGAACTGCATATCACGGATTGGCGCGACGTATTGACCCATTTTTTTCTCCAGATAGCTAAAAGTTTATGTTTGCTCGGCTGCGGCGTGCAGCCTTAGGATGGTTGATAGTTTTCGATCAGTCGGTTGAAGCCTGTACCTGCCCGGTCCACGCTGCCAGGAGTGCGCATGAAACGCGCCTCGTGGTGCAGGGCCAATATCAGGCCGTACATCTCGTACACAAGCTGGGAAGCATCGGTATCGGCCCGCAGGTCGCCGTTGTCGATGGCCTGGCGCACGCAACGCAGCAAGGCTGCCTGCCACGCGCCGACCATGGCCAGCAGCTCTTCGCGGATCGGGCCAGGGCGGTCGTCATACTCGACGGCGCCGCTGATATAGATGCAGCCCGAGGCGATTTCCACGCTCACACGTTTGATCCAGTTGGCAAACATGGCGCGCAGGCGAGGCAGGCCGCGGGCCTCCTTCATCGCCGGGTAAAACACTTCCTGCTCGAAGCGATGGTGATACAGCTTCAGGACTTCAATCTGCAAATCTTCTCGCGAACCAAAGTGCGCGAACACACCGGACTTGCTCATGTTCATCTTGTCGGCGAGCAAACCAATCGTGAGGCCTTCGAGGCCGTCACGGCTTGCCAGGTCGAGGGCCACATCCAGGATGGCCGCACGGGTCATTTCGCCTTTGCGCATGAATTTCGTTGGTGTATTTACAAGAATGCCACTCACTTTTGGACCCATCCAGATAGAAGGAAAAACCTTATTCTCGCTCTAACAGATCGGCCACTGGTGAAAAGTTTTGCGAACGTTCGTACTATTATCCACCATGTGGCGAAAGTCAAACGACACGACTAGAAGCGCACCTCTATTGTTGCGTTGCAACAAAATTAAAAAGGGGACGTACCCCTTTTTAATTCGCCGGAGACGAAAAAAGCCGTGGAAAAAAGGGTTACGTCCCCTTTTTCAGCTTTCCGTGGCTTTTTCCCAGGTGCGGCGGTCGCGCTTGGTTGGGCGGCCTTTGCTGTCGGCGAAGGGCTCGGGGAACAGTTTCTTGCGCTCGATCAGGGCGGCGCGGCGGGCCAGCGATTCTTCGCTCTCTTCATATAGGAGACGGGCGATTGGCGCGCCTTCGCGCTTGCCGGAGATCCCGACCACCAGGACGTCCCATTCGTCCGCGCCGTTGTCGATGTGCAGGCGTTCTCCCAGCTTCGCGTTGCGCGAAGGCTTGATGCGCTCACCGCTCGACAGCTTCACCTTGCCCTTGTCGATGGCGTCGATGGCCAGCTGGCGCGTCTTGAAAAAGCGTGCCGCCCAAAGCCACTTGTCTATCCTTACGTCGCTCATGTGTACTTTCCCACTGCAAAAATGCGCATCAGCGTGCGGTAGAAGAAGTACGCCACCTCATATCCCACCCGCCGGAAGCGCCCGACATGTTCGAAATCCTGCGGGTGGATCACCACGCCATCGGCGATGGCGTCCTCGATTTTTCCGCGCAGGGAACGCGTGAATTCCGCGTCCTTGATCACCACATTGGCTTCCTGGTTGAGGAACAGGCTCAGCCCGTCCACATTGGAGGAGCCAACAGTCGCCCAGTCATCGTCGATGACCGCCACCTTGGCATGCAGCTGCGTCTTGCGGTATTCCACGACCTTGACGCCCGCTTCCAGCAGCTTAGGGTAGAACGAATGCGCTACCGCATCCTGCAGCCAGAACTCGCCGACGCCGATCAGCAGCACCACGTCCACCCCGCGCTGTGCGGTCGCCGCCAGGGCGCGGCGGAACTTGCGGCCCGGCGCGAAGTAGGGATTGGCCAGCAGCACGCTTTTCTTCGCCCGTCCCAGCGCCTGCAAGTACGCGCGCTGGATGGTGCGGCGGTTGCGCAGGTTGTCGCGTACCACGAAACCGGCCTGCATGGTGCTCTGGCGCGCGATCTTGTTCAGCTTGCGCACTTCATTGAACAGGGTCAGGCGCTTGACGATGTTCATATGCCCCAGGCGCGTCCATTGCGTTTCCGCCTCGCTATGGATGGACTCGACCAGCGGCCCGCGCACCGCCACCGCAAAATCCCAGCGCGGCGCCGCCAGCGCTTTGTTGTGGTCGTAGTCGGTGAACATATCGTCGTTGATATTGATGCCGCCGACAAAAGCCACCTGCGCGTCCACCACGCAGATCTTGCGGTGGGTGCGCGTGACGCCGCGCCGGAACCAGGGATTGAAGATACGGTGCTCGACGCCGGCCGCCGTCACTTCGGCATGCAGCCGATACGCCGGTTTGTGGCCAGTGCCGAACCAGTCGGTAATCATGCGCACCGTTACCCCACGCTGGGCGGCGGCTTTCAGCGCGGCCATCACGCGCTTGCCGGTTTCGTCCTCGGCAAAGATATAAGTCTCGAAATAGATTTCAAACTGCGCGGCCTCGATCGCCTCGACCAGTGCCGGAAAATAATCGGTGCCGCAGTGCAGGAGTTTGACTTCGTTATCGGCTAGAAAATCTACGTGACGCATGTGTCAGGAAACCAGTTTCAGGTTCGCCACAATGGGCGCGTGATCCGACAGCTTGGCCCACAGCGGGCCATGCAGGACTTCCGCGGATTCTACCTTGAAGCCCCGCACATAGATGCGGTCCAACCTGAAAAATGGCAAGGCTGCCGGGAAGGTACGCGCCGGCCTTTGCGCGGCCTTGCGCCGCGCCAGGGTGCGCACCAGGTCGGCGACCGGATGGCCATGCTTGATTTCGTCAAATACTTCGCGCACGCCGAGCGCAGCTTGCAACTTATCGGTCAGCGTGTTGCGCCAGTCGTTGAAATCGCCGGCAATAATGACCGGCTCGCCGTCCGGCGCCGAACTGCGTACCGCTTCGATCAGCATTTCGGCTTGGCGGACCCGGCTACGCTCGAACAGGCCGAGGTGGATGACGTAGCAATGCACCAGCTTGCCCTCGGTTTCCACCACCGAATGCAGGATGCCGCGCGATTCGTAGGCGTGGTCGGAAATGTCGGTATTGGTCCAGCGCGCGATCGGGTATTTGCTGAGCAGGGCGTTGCCATGGTGGCCGTGGTCGTATTGCGCATTCAGGCCGTACACGGACTGGTGCGATTCCCCCGCAAAAAATTCATGCTGGGCTTTTTTCGGCCAGTGCCGGTGGCCAGCACTTTCCTCGCCATAACGAGCCTCTATCCGGTCATGCTGGCCCTGCACTTCCTGCAGGAATACCAGGTCGGCATGGAAAGCCTCAATCGCATGGCGCAAGGCATGCACCCGTGGATGGCTACGGTACGACACGCCTTTATGGATGTTGTATGTGGCAACGCGGATCTTCATGCAAGCATTCTAACTCCAACTGCCCGGCTTGCTCCCTGTCAAAAGTGCTGAGAATTGCCTTATAGTTACTTTCATGATCCAGATTCATTATGGCCTTACTGCCTTGCTTGTTTTCTTCGCCGCGTCGGCCGGCGCTGCCTCCAGCCGTTGCCACGGCACCGTCAACCGCGGCAGCATCGAGGGCAGCGTCCAGCTTCCGGCCGAAGGAGCCAATTTCACCGCCTACAGCACGCTGGCGGTGGCGATGGGGCGCAACCATGTACACAGTGAAGTATCGGCCATCATGCTCGACGCCTACGCGAGGCTGGAAAGCACGGCGCCGGGGTCGCAATACGTGTACGGGGAATCGGGCAACGAATATGGCGGGCCCTTTCGCCCCCACCGCACGCACCAGAACGGCCTCTCGGTCGACTTCTTCGTACCGGTGCACGGCAAGGATGGCAAGCCGGCGCGCCTGCCGACGCCAGCTACGCAGCGCTTTGGCTATGACATCGAATTCGACCGCAATGCGCGCTATGGCGAATTCGGCATCGACTTTGCTGCGATGGCTGAACACTTGTACCAGTTGGACCAGGCAGCCCGTGCCCGCGGACATGGCATCGCGCTGGTGATTTTTGATACCGCCTACCTGCCTCGCCTGTTCGCTACACCGCGTGGCGCAGAGCTAAAGCGACTCAATTTCATGAAGGGCAAGTCCTGGGTGCGCCATGACGAACACTATCACGTCGACTTTGCAGTCCCCTGCGGCAGTTAAGTCATAACACCGTTTTCTTCCGTGCTCGGCGCCATCTGTCGCGGCAGGATCACACGGAAGGTAGTACCTTTGCCGATTTCGCTGTCGACTTCGATACGGCCGCCGTGCTTTTGCACGATGCTGTAGGACAGCGACAGCCCCAGCCCCGTGCCCTTCCCGACCGGCTTGGTGGTGAAGAACGGTTCGAAGATGCGGCCCAGGTTTTCCGCCGCGATGCCGCTGCCGGTATCGCTCACCGACACCGTCACCATCTCGTTTTCGTAACTGGTGCGCACCGTAATGCGGCCTCGGTTCTCGATGGCGTGGGCCGCATTGACCAGCAGGTTCATGAAAACCTGGTTCAGCTGCGACGGAATGCACTCGATTTCCGGCACGCCGCCGTATTCCTTCACCACCTCGGCTTTGTATTTGAGCTCGTTCCAGACCACGTTCAGGGTACTGTCCAGGCCAGTCTCGATGTTTGCCACCAGCACGTCGCCGCCGCCCACGTGCGAGAAATCCTTCATGTCCTGCACGATGCGCTTGATGCGGTCCAGGCCATCCATCGACTCGGATAGCAGGCTACCCAAATCCTCGCGCAGGTAGTCGGCATCGATCTCCTTGCGCAGCGCATTCAGCTCGCCGCGGTCGGTCTCGGGCAGGTGCAACTCGCGCGCTTCATACGCATCGAGCAGCCGCATCAGCGATTGCATGTAGCGCTGCAGGCTGCTCAGGTTGGAATTGACGAAGCCGACCGGGTTGTTGATCTCGTGCGCCACGCCGGCTGCCAGCACGCCGATCGAAGCCATCTTCTCCGATTGCAGGAGCTGGTTCTGCGCTTCGCCCAGCTTGCGGATCAGGTCGGCCTGGCGCGTCTTTTCGCTTTCCAGCGTGATGTTCGCCATTTGCAGGGCCAGCGTGCGTTCGTGCACACGGCTTTCCATCTGGTCGCGCGATTCACGCAGCGCCTGCTCGGCGTGCACGCGCTCGGTGGTGTCGAGGAAGCCGAACACGCGGCCGATGATGCGCTCGCCGAGGAATTGCGGGCGCGAACGGCATTCGAACACACGGCCGTCGTGCAGGTGCAACTGGTCCAGCGCCTCGTGCGGATCGCTCACTTGCTGCAGCCGTTCGCGGCATAGATCCTGTTCAAGCACGTTCGCCGTCAGGAATTCAAGGATGGCGACGTCGTTGCCGTTCTTGAGGAAGGCGTCCGGTATATGCCACATCTCGCTGAACTGGCGGTTCATGCTGGCGATCTTGTTGTGCCAATCGATCACGAGGATGCCGTTGCCGGTCGCCTCCAGCGTGGTGCGCAGCTGCGACAAGGTCTGCTCGAGTACGTCCTCCACCTTGCGCTCCTGGCGCGCATCGCGGGCCAGGATCAGGATCATCCAGCGGTCTTCATGGCGCAACACGCGCAGCGACTTCATCACCATGATTTGCGTACCGTCTGCGCGCTGGTATTCGCCCTCCTGCGCGTCGATATCCTGGAAATGGCCGCCGCGCACGTCCTCCCAGTAGAAGACGTCCTGCAGCGAGCTTTCGATATCGGTGATCTGCATCTCCATCAGTTGCGCCGCCGTATAGCCCAGCACGTGCTCTGCCACTTGATTGGCGACGATGATGCGCAAATCGGTGGGATCGACCAGCAGCATCATGTGCGGGCTGTGGTCGAGCATGAGCTGGCGCAGTTCGGAGATCACCCGATCGCTCCCTGGCCCGGCTTGGTGGCATCGAAGTAATAGCTGACTCGCTTGCGCGGGCTGAGATAGGCGTAGATTTCTTTCGGCACCTGCGAGGGCTTGATGGCGCGCACGATGTTCAGGTCGCTCTCGCGGTCCATGTCGACCATGATGGCATCTTCACGCGCCACGCCCGGCTCATACACGACCAGTTCGGGCTTGTTCGGTTTCTCGGTATTGATGGTGGCGACCATGCCGGTGGCGCCGTTCGATAGCTGCACGATGGTGCCCGGCGGGTACACGCCGAGGCAGCGGATGAATACCTGCAGGAGCTTGGGATCGAACTTGCCGCGGTTCTTGGCGAACATCAGCGACAACGCTTCGTGCGGTGTCAGTCCGGGCGTGCCGTTGATTGGATTGCACAGGCGATCGTAGTAATTGGCGATCGCCACGATGCGCGCCAGGACGCCAATCTCCTCGCCTTTCAAATGGCGCGGGTAGCCGCTGCCGTCGTACATTTCATGGTGGTCGCGCACAATCGCCACGGCGGCCGCCGGAAACTTGAGCTGCTGCCCCATCTCCGTTCCGACCGCGCAGTGGGTTTCGTACAGGTTCTGCTCGGAGTGGCTCCAGGGCTCGGTCTTGGTCAGCACCTTGTCGGGGATATTGCGCACGCCAAGGTCGTGGAACATGGCGCCCACGCCCATCGCACCGGCCACTTCGCGCGGCAGCTTGATGTCGCGCGCAATCATCATGGACAGCATGGTGACGTTGAGCGAATGCAGGTAGATTTCCTCGCCCCCGGTGCGGTCGCCCATGACGTGAATGGCGAGCTCCGGCGCGCTCAGGATGGAGTCGGCAATCTTGCCGATCATCTCGCTGGCCTTTTGCAGGTTCTCGGCCGGGCGGGCGAAGATGTTTTTCTCCATGTCCTTCATCGCGCGCGCCGTGTCGACGAAAGCATGTTCGATGCGCGCGGCATTTTCACGCTGCTGGCGCATGCGTTCCATCATGGCGCGCTTGGCGGCCAGTTCGGGGGAGTCGGGCGCAGGGGCGTGCGGCTTGCCGGCAGGTTCGGCGGAAACGGTCGCTGGGGCATCGACCGGCAACGCAACAGGCTGGACATCGCTCAGGGCCGGATCGATGCGAATCTTTCGCAGGCCGAGGCTGCGCAACTGGTGAATCTGTTCCTGCGACTTGATCTTGAAATGGCTGAAAGCAAAAGGATGCTCGAACCACTTCAGGTCGAGGTGGACGTACAGGCCAACCTGCAACTGCTCCAGAAGAATATCCTGAGTCTCCGGCATGGCATGCGCCCCCAGCGTGACAGTCGATGATCGATTATAGCCACAACCCGCGGGCTGCAATTAGCAATCAATATGCTAGTTACAGGTGCTGCGGCAGTTGCAGGATTGCTTCGGCATTGGAGGGGGAAAAACAGCGGTCGGCAGCCTCGAGGTAAGGCAGCCAGGCGTGCGCGGTATGTTCGCGCGGGCTCAGCATGACAGGCACGTTGCGCGGAACCTGCACGCTGAAGATATGTTCGAGGTTGTGCGTGACGCCGGGTTCATAGCGGTGGCGCCAGACCGGGTAGATTTCGTAGATGTTCTGCAGGCCCCAGTCGCGCAGCACGATGTTCTTGCCGTCGGCAACGATGCCGGTTTCTTCGAACAGTTCGCGGGTGGCGGTGGTGAGCAGGGGTTCGTCGACGGCGTCTTTCGAGCCGGTGACGGATTGCCAGTAGCCGGGATTGCCGGCGCGCTCGATCAGGAGCACTTCCAGGTCGGCGGTGTGGATCACCACCAGGACGGATTCGGGGATTTTGTAGGGCTTCATAAACCGGTACCCCAGTGTCTGACCCGCAGGGTCAGACACTGATCTGCTGCGGCCGCGTATTGGTGTCTGACCCTGCGGGTCAGACACCGGTTTGCCGGTTTAGCCGGCCACTTTCGGCTCTGCCGAACGCAGGCGGATATGCAGCTCGCGCAGCTGCTTCTCGTCCACCGGCGAAGGAGCGTGCGTCAGCAGGCACTGCGCGCGCTGGGTTTTCGGGAAGGCGATCACGTCGCGGATCGAATCGGACTTGGTCATCAGGGTCACGATACGATCCAGGCCGAAGGCCAGGCCGCCGTGCGGAGGCGCGCCGTACTGCAGCGCGTCCAGCAGGAAGCCGAACTTCTCGCGTGCTTCTTCAGCACCGATCTTCAGCGCGCGGAACACCTTCGACTGTACTTCTTCGCGGTGGATACGGATCGAGCCGCCGCCCAGTTCCCAGCCGTTCAGCACCATGTCGTAGGCCTTGGCGATACATGCGCCTGGATTGGTTTCCAGCATGTCTTCGTGGCCGTCTTTTGGCGAAGTGAACGGGTGGTGGGTTGCGGTCCAGCGGTCTTCTTCTTCGTCGTATTCGAACATCGGGAAGTCGATCACCCACAGCGGCGCCCACACGTCGTTGAACAGGCCGTTGGCCTTGCCGAACTCGGAGTGGCCGATCTTCACGCGCAGCGCGCCGATCGCGTCGTTCACCACCTTGGCCTTGTCGGCGCCGAAGAAGATCAGGTCGCCGTCTTGTGCGCCGGTGCGCTCGAGAATCACGTTCAGCACGTCGTCGCTGATGTTCTTCACGATCGGCGACTGCAGGCCATCACGGCCTTTCGACTTGTCGTTGACCTTGATGTAAGCCAGGCCCTTGGCGCCGTAGATGGCGACGAACTGGGTGTACGCGTCGATTTCCGAACGCGGCATGTCGGCGCCCTTAGGCACGCGCATACCGACCACGCGGCCATTGCTCATGTTGGCGGCGCCGGAGAACACCTTGAACTCGACGTTCTTCATCACGTCGGTCAGTTCGGTGAATTCCAGCTTGACGCGCATATCCGGCTTGTCCGAACCGTACTTGCCCATGGCTTCGGCGAAGTCCATGACAGGGAATGGGTTTGGCAGGTCCACGTCCATGGTGTTCTTGAACACGTTGCGGATCATGGTTTCGAACAGGTCGCGGATCTCTTGTTCGGTCAGGAACGAGGTTTCGCAGTCGATCTGGGTGAATTCAGGCTGGCGGTCGGCGCGCAGGTCTTCGTCGCGGAAGCACTTGGTGATCTGGTAGTAGCGGTCGAAGTTGGCGACCATCAGCAGCTGCTTGAACAGCTGTGGCGATTGCGGCAGCGCGAAGAATTCGTGCGCGTTCACGCGCGATGGCACCAGGTAGTCGCGCGCGCCTTCCGGGGTCGACTTGGTCAGCACCGGGGTTTCGATATCGATGAAGCCCAGCGAGTCCAGGTATTTACGCACTTCCATCGAGACCTTGTAGCGCAGGCGCAGGTTGTTCTGCATCTGCGGACGGCGCAGGTCCAGCACGCGGTGGGTCAGGCGGGTGGTTTCGGACAGGTTGTCGTCGTCCAGCTGGAATGGAACCGGCACGGAGGCGTTCAGCACTTCCACCTTGGTGGCGATCACTTCGATCTTGCCGGATTTCAGCTTGGCGTTCACGGTTTCCGGCGTGCGCGGCTTGACCGTGCCGGTGATGTGAAGGCAGTACTCGTTACGCACGGATTCCGCTACTTTGAACATCTCGGCAAAATCCGGATCGCAGACCACCTGCACCAGGCCTTCGCGGTCGCGCAGGTCGATGAAGATCAGGCTGCCGTGGTCGCGGCGACGGTGCACCCAGCCGCACAGGCTGACGGTTTGGCCTACGAGGGCTTCGGTTACGAGGCCGCAGTATTCAGTACGCATGGACATATTGATTCTCAGTTTCAGGTTAAGTTTTATTCAGGGACGACAACGCCCATCGAAACGATGTACTTCAGTGCGGCATCGACGCTCATATCGAGCTCGATTACATCTTTTTTCGGGAACATCAGGAAGAAGCCGGAAGTCGGATTCGGCGTGGTTGGCACGTAGACGCTGATGTACTCTTCGTCCAGGTGCTTCTGCACTTCGGTAGCCGGGGCGCCGGTCAGGAAACCGATAGTGCGCGAGCCAGCGTGCGGGTAAGGCACCAGCACGGCCTTGCGGAAGGCATTGCCGGATTCGGAAAACAGCGTATCCGAAACCTGCTTCACGCTGCCGTACAGCGAGCTAACCACCGGAATGCGATGCAGCAGCTTTTCCCATTGGCGAACCAGGAAGTTGCCGACCAGGTTATTGGTCAGCAGGCCGGTCAGGAACACGATCAGCACGGTCAGGATGGTGCCCAGGCCCGAAATTCGACGGTCCTCCGGCAGCCATTTCTCCGGGATCAGCAGCAGGGACTGGTCCATGGTGGAGATCACCAGGTTCAGCACCCATGCCGTAATCGCCAGCGGTACCAGGACCAGCAGGCCGGTTATGAAATATTTGCGCATCGCGTTCCTTGTGCGGGGGTAATCAAGCCTCGCTGGTGGACTTCGCCGGCGCAGGCGCCGGGGCGGCTGCTGCCGGGGCTTCGGTCTTGGCCGTGCTGGCAACGCCGGTCGCCGGGGCGGTGCCGCCACGGAAATCGGTTACGTACCAGCCGGTGCCTTTCAGTTGGAAGCCGGCTGCGGTCAATTGCTTCTTAAAGGTGGACTTGCCGCAGGAAGGGCAATCCGTGAGCTGCGGATCGGAGATCTTTTGCAGCACATCCTTGGCAAAGCCACATTCCTCGCAGCGGTAAGCGTAGATAGGCATCTCTTACTCCGCAAAAAACATCAAAACCCTGAATTATAAAGCTTTTTTCCGGCGCCAGGCCATCCAGCGCTCCTTGCCCTGGAATACCGGGATGGAGTCCTCGACCGGATCGTCCTGCTCGAGATCGAAGTGAGCGCTCATTAACTTCACCAGCTGCTCCCTGTCAGCACCAAAGGGCGGCCCTTTGGGATTATTGTCGAAGAAGAAGTAGCCGAGCAGGAGGGCTCCTGCCGGCAGCAGCTGCGCCCAGCGCTGCACCACGCGCGGCCACATGTCGCGGGGCATGGCGCACAGGAAGGCACGCTCGTAGACCAGGTCCAGCGGCTGCGGCGGTTGGTATGCAAAGAAATCGGCCTCGACCACGTGCTCGCGCCAGGGGCCGACGACTTGTTGCGCCGCAACAACGGCGGACGGGGAGAAGTCGATGGCGGTAGCGTTCCAGCCGGCTTCGCAGAAGGCTTGCAGTTCGTAGGCGATGCCGCAGCCGGGGATCAGCACCGAGAACCGGCCACCCGATGTCTGACCCGCAGGGTCAGACACCTGTCCAGCGGCTACCGCGCACCGGGGGGGCTGCCCCTGTGGGTCAGCCCCTGGGTTACCGGTTTTAAGCCAGCGCGCCAGCTGCGCCGGCACCCCACCCCGATCCCAGGGAGTGAATTCAGCCTCAAAGCGCTGGTCCCAGAACTCCGCAGTCCGCGGATCGCGGTTAGTAAAGTCGGGCATAAGCCACGTACGCCACAGCACCCAGCACGAACGACCCGACAAAGAACGCAAAGAACGACAGCAGGCGATTGGTATGCCGCTGCTCTTCCACCAGGTGGGCCAGCAACTGCCTGGTTTCCACATCGCGCTCCGCAGCCACGGTCAGCGCCTGGTGCGCCAGGCGTGGCAGTTGCGGGAAGATATGCGAATAGCGCGGGGCCTCGGCCTTCAGGCGCTCGACCAGCCCGCGCCAACCCACCTGCTCCGCCATCCAGCGCTCCAGGTAAGGCTTGGCCGTCTTCCACAGGTCCAGGTCAGGGTCCAGCTGGCGGCCCAGGCCTTCAATATTCAGCAGCGTCTTTTGCAGCAGGACCAGTTGCGGCTGCACTTCCACATTGAAGCGGCGCGAAGTCTGGAACAGGCGCAACAGCACCTGGCCGAACGAGATGTCCTTCAGCGGACGATCGAAGATAGGCTCGCAGCAAGCCCGCACCGCAGCTTCCAGTTCATCGACGCGGGTTTCCTTCGGCGCCCAGCCCGATTCGATATGCGCCTCCGCCACGCGCTTGTAATCGCGGCGGAAGAAAGCCAGGAAGTTCTGCGACAGGTAATCCTTGTCGTAATCGTTCAGCGTGCCGACGATGCCGAAGTCCAGCGCGATATAGCGCCCGAACGACTCCGGCTCGATCGATACCAGGATATTCCCCGGGTGCATATCGGCGTGGAAGAAACCATCGCGGAACACCTGCGTGAAGAAGATTTCGACGCCATCGGACGACAGTTTTTTCAAGTCCACGCCGGCTTCGATCAGGCGGTCGATCTGCGACACCGGAATGCCATGCATGCGCTCCATCACGATCACGTTGCTGGAGCAGTAGTCCCAGAACATCTCCGGCACCAGCAGCAGCTTCGACTCGGCAAAATTACGGCGCAACTGGCTGGCGTTGGCTGCCTCGCGCATCAGGTCCAGCTCATCGTGCAGGTATTTATCGAACTCCTGCACCACTTCCTGGATCTTCAGGCGCTTGGAATCGGCCCACACACGGTTGATGAAGTTGGCCGCGATGTGCATCAGCGCCACGTCTTCATCGATCAGTTTCTTCATGCCCGGGCGCAGCACCTTGACCGCCACCTGGGTGCCATCCTTCAGCGCGGCGAAGTGTACCTGCGCAATGGAGGCCGACGCCACCGGCACGCGCTCGAAGCGCGCGAACAACTCATCGGGGTGGGCGCCCAGCGACTCCTCGATCATCCTGATCGCGAGGTCGGAATCGAACGGCGGCACGCGGTCCTGCAGCTTGGACAGCTCGGCCACGATATCGAGCGGGAACAAGTCGCTGCGGGTAGACAGCACCTGGCCGAACTTCACGAAGATCGGGCCCAATTCCTCCAAGGCACGGCGCAGGCGCACTGCGCGCGGCGTCGACAGGTCGCGCCAGAAAAAGACAGTGTCGAGGAATTTGCTGATGCGCGGCTTGTCAAAGCCGGAAATGGCGATTTCGTCCAGTCCGTACCGGACGGAGACGCGGACAATCTTGAACAGCCTGAGGAATTTGCGAATCATTTAGCCAGTTTTTGTTCGAGTTTTTCCAGCCGCTTGCTGGCGCGTTCCACGTCGTCGCGGAAGCGGGTTACGTCGGCCGCAAAGCTCTCCGCCACCACCGGGCGGATCAACAGTGGGTTCTCGTCGAGGAAGTACTCCGCGACATTCTCGGCCACTTTGCGCTGGCCGTTGCGCGCGCCCTGCACTGCCGCTTTCGCACCCTGCACCAGGCGCACGGCAGCAATCGGGCCCACCAGTTTTTCCAGGTCGTACTCGGCTTCCCAGCGCAGCGATTGCGACAGGCGCGAAATGGCGTTGGCGAATTCAGCGTCGCCTTCGATCTGCACGTAGGAGAAAGCGCGCTCGCGGTTCTGCGCGATCAGGGGCAGGTCGCCCAGCTTCAGGCGGATCGTCACCGCTGCCGCTGCGTCGCTGCCTGCCGCTTCCACCATCCCGTCCGGCGCCACGCGCAGGCGCAGCACCGCAGGGCTGGCGTCGATCACGGCGATCTTGCCAGCGTGCAGCTTGAGCTCAGTGCGCGCCCAGGACTCCTGCGCCAGCAGGTGGTTGACGGTGGCGGCTGCCGGCATGCTCAGGCCGGGAAGCTTTGGCGGGAATGAGAACATATTCAAGTCGGTCCAAATAAAACAAAACCGCCCCGGAAAACCAGGGCGGTCTCGATCTTACCAGTTACTGCGCCTGGTCACGCAAGCTGCTGGATACCTGCCAGCATCCACCCAGTTTTGCCGTTATGCGGTTTGCTCAGGTTCCAGACTTCCTGGAATGGTTCAGGCAGCGCATCGGCGGCGGGTTTCACCTTGCCCCAGAACTTCACGCTGGCCAGCGAATCGTTGCCGTCGTTTTCGATACCCAGCAGTTCGGCTTCGATGGCCACCACATCGGTGTACTCGGCTTGCGCGCCGCGTTCCTGGATCTGCATGCGCAGCTCGGCAAACACTTCAGGCGTGGTGAAGGTACGGATGTCTTCCACGTCTGCCTTGTCCCAAGCCGCTTGCAGGCGGATGTAGTTGGACTTGGCCGCACGCAGGAAGCCGGCGGTGTCGAAGTCGGCAGGCACGCCCCAAGGGGTATGCGCGACGGTTTCCGCAGCCGCAGGCGCCGCAGCGGCGGCGCCTGCAGCAGGCATCACCGGCTCGAAAGCCGCTGGCTGCATCTGGTGCACGTTGCCGCCGTTATAGCCGCCGCTGAATGCCGGCTGGGCCGCTGGCTGCGACTTACGGCGCAGCATGCGCACGATGAAGAAGATCACGCCGCCGATCAGGGCGATCATGAGGATCGAGCTGATGGCCGACGCCATCGCGCCGCCCAGGCCGAAGTGCGACAGCAATGCGCCCAGGCCAAGGCCCAGCAGTGCACCGCCGAGGATGCCCTTCCACATGCTAGGTTTCGGCGCCGGCGCCGGCGCCGGAGCGGCAGGCGCAGGTGCTGCAGCCGGACGGGTAGCAGTCGGCGCTGCAGTCGGAGCTGCAGGCGTCGGCGCAGTGGTGGTCTGCTTCGGCATGCTGCTCACGCTCGACGACTGGCGGCCAAACGACTTGCTGCCGCCCATCGGGCGTGCGGACAATTCGCTCATCATGCTCACAGCGGACAGCGCAATCATTGCGCCGGCCAGGAATTTCTTCATTTTCATCGTTGGATGTCTCACATTTTGATGCCAGTGTGTAAAGCGGCCACACCCGCCGTCAGGTTGTAGTACTGCACGCGCTCGAGACCCGCAGCCTGCATCATGGTCTTCAGCGTTTCCTGGTCCGGATGCATGCGGATGGATTCGGCCAGGTAGCGATAGCTCTCCGAATCGTTGGCCACTTTCTGGCCCATCCACGGCAACACCGTGAAGGAATAAAAATCATATGGTTTTTGCAAGAGCGGATCCACTTTCGAGAATTCCAGCACCAGCAATTTGCCGCCCGGCTTCAGCACGCGACGCATTTCAGAAAGAGCAACATCCTTGTGCGTCATATTGCGCAAGCCGAACGCCACGCTGACACGGTCGAAGTAGTTATCCGGGAACGGCAGCTTCTCCGCATCGCAAATTAAGGTGGGGGTAACCAAGCCCTTATTCAAGAGACGATCACGGCCAACACGCAGCATCGACTCGTTGATGTCGGTCAGCCAGACCTCGCCGGTCGAACCGGCCGCCTTGGCAAACGCCTTGGCCAGGTCGCCGGTGCCGCCCGCGATGTCGAGCACCTTCATGCCCGGGCGCACGGCCGCGTTAGCAATAGTGAAAGCCTTCCAGATGCGGTGCAGGCCGCCGGACAGAAGGTCATTCATGATGTCGTACTTGGCCGCGACGGAGTGGAAGACCTTGGCGACTTCTTTGACTTTGTCGTCTTCGTTGACGGTTTTATAACCGAAATGGGTGGTGTTGGTCATTTTGAGGGTGCCTTGTAATTGCCGCATTATACATTTGTGGGGTGACGCACAGATTTTGATGAAGCTTGTCAACCAGAATGCTCAACGAGTCGTTTTATGGCTCAGACGATTTGTCTTACTAGGAGATTTTCAGATGGAGCTTCAGCAAAAATTGCCCGCGGACATTTTTTTCCCGGATATCGACGAAGCCACCAAGCAGTTCATCGATGCCACCCGCGCCCAGTCGCGCGCCCTGGCGTCCGCTGAGCCGCATCCAATGACCTTCAACGTCGAGGCAATTCGCCGCCTGACTCCAGAAGCCCGCGCCGCATTCCGCTACATCTGGGAACGCGAGCAGCAGCGCTACGAAGAGTTCCAGCGCCGCAAAATGATGGTCAACTAAGCATTCTTTCAATGGCGGCAACATGCCGCCATTCCTTGATGTATCCGAAAGCAGGCATTCGGGCCAAGCGTAAGCTGGCCCAATGCCCAGCAAGATCTACCTCGACACTTCCATCCTCTGCGCCCTGGCCGACCCGCCAGCCCGCAGCGCCTACGCGCGCACCTGCCAATCGCTGACCCGGCGCTGGTTCCGCGCCCTGCCGCACACCCGCAACCTGTGCACATCCGAAATCGCCCTCCAGGCAATCATTGCTGGCCCCTCAGAATTAGCTTCCCAGCGCCTGCGAAAAGCCGAATCCCTGCTCGTCCTGCCCGACAACAAAATTTTTCTGGAAAAAGCGGAACTTTTCCTTGCTGGCGGCGGCCTAATGTCCCAGGCCATGAAGCTCGGCGCTGAAATCGCCTGCGCCTCACATTTCGACAACCATTTGTTTGTGACCTGGAACTGGCAGCACCTTGCGGCTCAGCGGCTAGCTCATCTTCACGTCATGTTGGAACAGGCAGGTTTGGATCAACTCGACTTTGCAACTCCGTTGCAATTATTGGAGGAAGATTATGAAACACTACAAATTGCCCGATGGCGTAGACTTTCCAGAATTGGATCCTGCGACCAAGGCAGAACTGGACGCGGCACACGCTGAAGGCCTTCGAATTTGCCCTGGATCGCCCAACGACATACCAAGTGTGACCTCATTCACACCCGAATTCCTGCGGACACTGCCTGCGATAAACCGCGCCATGTACAAATACGTCTGGCTCAATCACGTGCGGGAATATGAGGAGTTCATGCGCCAGCACCCCGAGCTGGACTGCGATTAACTCAGTGATGGTGGCCGCAGCCGTGGGCTTTTGCGCCAGCGCCGGGGAGAACTGTGCCGGGCTCGCGGCCGGAGTCGCCGGGGAAGCCGGCCGCCTCCAAGCGCTTCAGGTAGTCGGCCCAGTGGTGCTCCATGCGGGCGCCGAGGTCGTACAGGTAATCCCAGGTGTACAGGCCGGAGTTGTGACCGTCGTCAAAGGTCGGCTTGACGGCGTAATTGCCGACCGGCTCGAGATTGGTCATGGCGACCTCCCGCTTGCCGACTTGCAGCACTTCCTGGCCGGGTCCGTGGCCTTTCACTTCCGCCGATGGTGAATACACCCGCAGCAGTTCAAAAGGAATATTGAAGCTTGCGCCATCGTCGAAGGAAACCTCGAGGTAGCGCGATTTGCTGTGGACAGTCAGGCCGGTAGGATTGCTCATTTCAGGTTCAGGATAATCGCGGCACGCAGGGCCGGCAGCAAGGCCGCACGCGATGCCACGGCGGCCGGATCGGCTTCGCGCTGCTTCGCGCCCCAGGTCGGGTTCGGGAAGTGCGCATCGTCAGTGTAGCGCGGGATGACGTGCCAGTGCACGTGCGGCGTCATATTGCCGAAGCTGGCCACGTTCACCTTGTGCGGCGCCATGGTCGTGCGTTGCGCCTGCTCTACCGCCCATACGGCCCACATGACGTGGTCACGGTCTTCCGGCGACAAGTCGGTCATCTCGCGCACATGGTCTTGCCACACCACGCGGGTGTAGCCCGGATAGCCCGGCTCATCGACCAGCACCACAGCCAGGCGCTCGTCGCGCCAGACCAGCGGGCTTGCCGCGCCGGCGGGCGCCGCATCGAAGCCGGCCAGCAGCTTGCACAGGTCGCAGTTCGCAGTCGTCGTCATACCAGCACCCTCTCGATGCCGCCGTCATTGGCGCGCGCCACGTAATCCACCAGCCAGTTGTCGCCCAGCTTGTGCTTGGCGATTTCGATCACGATGTAATCGGCAGTGGTGCCCGAATCGTCGTTGTAGCGGGTCAGGCCCTGCATGCAGGATGGGCAGGAAGTCAGGATCTTGACGTCGCCCTTGAAGCCGTCGGCGCGCAGTTTGTCCGCGCCCGACACCATCTCCTGCTCCTTGCGGAAGCGGACCTGGGTCGAGATGTCCGGACGCGCATTCGCCAGCGAGCCGGACTCGCCGCAGCAGCGGTCGTTCTTCTCGATCTTCACGTTGTCGATGGTCGACACCAGCGCATTCACGGTCTTGATCGGGTCCTGCTGCTTCATCGGCGTGTGGCAAGGATCGTGGTACATGTAGCGGGTACCCTCGACACCTTCCAGCTTGACGCCCTTCTCCAGCAGGAATTCGTGGATGTCCATGATGCGGCAGCCCGGGAAAATCTTCTCGAACTCATAGGTCGCCAGCTGGTCGTAGCAGGTGCCGCAAGACACCACAACGGTCTTGATGTCCAGGTAGTTCAGGGTGTTCGCCATGCGGTGGAAGAGGACGCGGTTATCCGTCATCATCTTTTCGGCCTTGTCGAAATCGCCCGCGCCGCGCTGCGGGTAGCCGCAGCACAGGTAGCCGGGGGGCAGCACGGTCTGCACGCCCACTTCCCACAGCATGGCCTGCGTTGCCAGGCCCACCTGCGAGAACAGCCGCTCCGAGCCGCAGCCCGGGAAGTAGAACACCGCTTCCGTATTGGCATTGGTCTTCTTCGGATCGCGGATGATCGGGATCATCTTGTTATCTTCGATGTCGAGCAGCGCACGCGCCGTCTTCTTCGGCAGGTTGCCTGGCATCTTCTTGTTCACGAAGTGGATCACCTGCTCGCGCACGGCCGGCTTGCCGACGGTTGGCGGCGGCGCCTTGGTCTGCTTGCGCGCCACGGCCTTGAACACTTCATGGCCCAGGCGCTGCGCCTTGTAGCCCCAGCCGATCATGGTCTGGCGGGTTGCGTTGATGGTCGCAGGATCGGTCGCGTTCAGGAAGAACATGGTCGCCTTCTTGCCCGGATTGAACGACCGTTTGTTCATCTTGCGCAGCAGGTTACGCATGTTCATCGACACGTCGCCGAAGTCGATATTCACCGGGCACGGCGTGGCGCACTTGTGGCACACGGTGCAGTGGTCGCTGACGTCTTCGAATTCTTCCCAGTGGCGGATCGAAATGCCGCGGCGGGTCTGTTCTTCGTACAGGAAAGCTTCGATCAGCGACGAGGTGGCGAGGATCTTGTCGCGCGGCGAATACAGCAGGTTGGCGCGCGGCACGTGGGTCGAGCACACCGGCTTGCACTTGCCGCAGCGCAGGCAGTCCTTCACGCTGTTGGCGATGTCGCCGATATCGCTTTGTTGCATGATCAGCGATTCGTGGCCCATCAGGCCGAAGGACGGCGTGTAGGCGTTTTCCAGCGTGGCTTCCATGCCCGGCAGGTTAAGCAGCTTGCCCTTGTTGAAGCGGCCTTCAGGGTCGACGCGTTTCTTGTACTCGCGGAATTCACCGATCTCGTCGTCGGTCAGGAATTCCAGCTTGGTGATGCCGATGCCGTGCTCGCCCGAGATCACGCCGTTCAGCGAGCGAGCCAGCTTCATGATGCGCGCCACAGCTTTGTGCGCATCCTGCAGCATCTCGTAGTGATCCGAGTTCACCGGCAGGTTGGTGTGCACGTTGCCGTCGCCGGCGTGCATGTGCAGCGCCACGAAGACGCGGCCATGCAACACGCGCTTGTGGATCGCCTGGGCTTCGTCGAGGATCTGCTTGTAGGCGCCGCCGTTGAAGATCTGGCGCAGTTGGGCGCGGATCTCCTGCTTCCAGCTGATGCGCACGGTGCGGTCCTGTGCCACGTCGAACAGGGTCGCTTGCGGCTGGTGCTGCAGGCGGTCGTCCAGGGCGCCGGCCAGGTGCTCGAGGCCCAGCGCCAGCAGCTCGCCGCGCACATCGGCCAGCGGTTTGTCCAGGTTGGCCAGGATGAAGGTCCAGCGCGCATGCACCTGGTCCACCAGCGCCAGCGCTTGCGCCTGGCGGTCGCCCAGCATTTCCGCGTAGCCGACCTTGTCGTCAGTGGCGTCGTCGCTCTTGCCGATCGGGAGCTTGTCCGCGCCGAGGAATTCGCGCAGTTCCTGCGCCAGCTGCAGCTTGTTCTTGATCGACAGCTCGATGTTGATGCGCTCGATGCCGTCGGTGTACTCGCCCATGCGATTCAGCGGGATCACCACGTCTTCGTTAATCTTGAAGGCGTTGGTGTGCTTCGCAATAGCCGCAGTGCGGGCGCGGTCCAGCCAGAATTTCTTGCGCGCTTCCGGGCTCACGGCCACGAAGCCTTCGCCGACGCGGGTGTTCGCCAGGCGTACCACTTCGGATGCTGCCAGCGCCACGGCGTCTTCGTCGTCGCCGACGATGTCGCCGAACAGCGCCATCTTCGGCAGCACGCCGCGCTTGGACTTGGTGGCGTAGCCGACGGCGCGCAGGTAGCGCTCGTCCAGGTGCTCCAGGCCAGCCAGGCGGATGGTCTTGAACTGCTCGCCCTGCGCCGGCAGGCCGTCCAGGTAATCCTTGATTTCCACGATCGACGGGATCGCATCGCGCGCCTGGCCGAAGAACTCCAGGCAGACGGTGCGCGTGAACTTCGGCATCTTGTGCAGGATCCAGCGCGCCGAGGTGATCAGGCCATCGGTGCCCTCTTTCTGCACGCCCGGCAAGCCGGCCAGGAATTTGTCGGTGACGTCCTTGCCCAGGCCTTCCTTGCGGAACTTGCGGCCTTCGATTTCCAGGATCTCGGTCTTGAACGGCTCGCCCTTCGACTCACCTCGGCCGTTCGGGTGCGTCCATTCCAGCTTGAAGCGCGCCAGCGGCGTGTCGTGGATCTTGGACAGGTTGTGGTCCAGGCGCGTGACTTCCAGCCAGTCGCCGTTCGGGTCGACCATGCGCCACGACGCCAGGTTATCCAGCGCGGTGCCCCACAGCACGGCCTTCTTGCCGCCCGCGTTCATCGCGATATTGCCGCCGATGCAGGACGCGTGGGCCGAGGTCGGGTCGACCGCGAACACGAAGCCCGCCTTCTCGGCAGCTTCGCTGACCTTGTTGGTGATGACGCCGGCTTCCGAGTGGACGGTCGCGTATTCGCGGTCCAGGCCCGGCAGCACTTTCATTTCAACGGCGCCCAGCTTGAGCAGCTTTTCGGTGTTGATGACAGCCGACAGCGGCGTCAGCGGAATCGCGCCGCCGGTATAGCCGGTGCCGCCGCCGCGCGGGATAATGGTCAGGCCAAGTTCGATACAGCCTTTCACCAAGCCTGCCATTTCGTCTTCGCTGTCCGGCGTCAGCACCACGAACGGGTACTCGACGCGCCAGTCGGTGGCGTCGGTCACGTGGGTGATGCGCTTCATGCCGTCGAAGCAGATATTGTGCTTTTCAGTGTACTTGCCCAGCACCTTCTGCGTACGCTTGCGCAGGTCGTACATCTGGCGGAATTCTTCGCCGAAATCGGCCACTGCCTTGCTCGCGGCGCGCAGCAACTTTTCCACGTTGCCGCTGCGTTTCTCCGATTCGGCATCGGCCGCTGCGTCGACGGTGTTGCGGCGCTTGTCCACTTCCGACAGGCGGTGATGCAGCGCGTCGATCAGGGCTTGGCGGCGCTTCGGGTTATCCAGCAGGTCGTCCTGCAGGTAAGGGTTGCGGCGTACGACCCAGATATCGCCCAGCACTTCGTACAGCATGCGCGCGGAACGGCCTGTCTGGCGGGATGCCCTCAATTCATCCAGCAACGCCCAGGACTCTTCGCCCAGCAGGCGGATCACGATTTCGCGATCAGAGAAGGAGGTGTAGTTGTATGGAATTTCCCGCAGGCGGGTGGGGGCGTGACCATCGGGCGATTCGGCGAGCAGTGCCTGGATTTGAGCTGGTGCGTTCATATTGCGTGGACGGGGGGCTGACGCTGGGACAGAACATTCTAACTTATTGCGGCGCACAAGATGGGAACAGCCTTAGAAGGCAGAAGGGTTCCGTTAACGTCAATCAGAAAAATATAATTTCATATATCGACGAAGATTCCATTTTTAATTTTGCGACATGCCGGCCCGTCAATCTGGAATTTCGCAACACTGCTGCTATGCGGAATCTTACGATCCCGCTCGCGCGGCAGGCCAGCGCTTACTTTGCCTGCACCAGGGTTTCACTGACGTCCCATAAGCGCCTGGCCACGTCGTCGTCATGCGCCAGCGGATTGGGCGAGCGCAGCGGCCAGCCACCCTTACGCGACGGCTTGTCCTTATAGGCAGCTATCTGGCTGTAGTATGCGCCGGATTGGCCTTCCACTTCAGGCGCGAGCAAGGCATGCAGGGTAGTTTGCGCGCCTTCCCAAGGCTCGATCATTCCAGCCAGGCGCAGCACCGGGATCACCAGCAGGCGCTGCAGCCACATCGGCAGCGGAACCCTCAGCAGGTTGGTACGCACAAAACCGGGATTGACGCTGACGGCAACCACGCCGCTGCCGGCCAGCCGGCGGCTGAGCTCGCGGGCATGCAGCAAGTTGGCAAGCTTCGATTGCGCGTACGCTTCCCAGGTATCGAAGGGCCGCCGTTCGTAGTTCAGGTCCTCGAAGTGGATCTCGCCCTTGCGCCCCATGGCAAATTCATGGAAATAGCTCGACAGGTTGACCACGCGCGATGGCGCGCCTGCCTTCAACGCATTCAGCAGCAGCTCGGTAAGCAGGAAATGGCCCAGGTGGTTGACGCCAAATTGCGTTTCAAAACCGTCCTTGGTGCGGCCGAAGGGCGTTTTCATGACCCCCGCATTGTTGACCAGTCCCTGCAGCTTTGGATGCTCGCGGGTGACCTCGACCGCAAAGGCGCGCACCGAAGCAAGATCGTCCAGCGCCAACCGGTACACCGCCAATTTCGCCGACGGCAGCGCTTGGTGGATTTCCGCAGCAACCCGCGCCCCCTCCTCGACCCGGCGCACGCCCATGACGACAGTCGCGCCTTGCTTGGCCAATTGCTGGGTGGTCACCAGGCCGATGCCGGAATTGGCGCCGGTGACAACATAAGTCTTGCCGCTCAGATCCTGCCCAAGAATTTCCGAACGAACCATTAAAGGGGTAGCCATCTTGCACTCCGTGTGAGATATTCGATATAAGAAACCACTGGTCCCCAATTTATAAGACCACCGGTCTCTTGTCAAGCAGCTTTGCGATGATAAAGTTGCGCCTCTCACCAGAACGTCCGATTAATTTATGACAGCACCAGAGACATTTCAGCGCGCCCGCCGCCCCGAACAGAAAGAGGAGCGCCGCCTCCATTTGCTGGAAACCGCCAAGGCTGCCCTGCGCCACGGCATGGAAGTCAGCGAGCTTGGCTTGAATGAGCTGGCGCGGCGCGCCGAAATGACCAAATCGAATGTCTATCGGTATTTCGAGAATCGCGAAGCCTTGCTGCTGGCTTTACTGGAAGAGGAGACCGGACGCTGGCAGCAGGAATTGGATGAGCGGCTCGCCGCCGTGCAGCCGGCAACCGGACAGCAGCTTGCACAGGCCTTCGCCGGCGCCAGCGCCGCTTATCCTCTGATGTGCCGCCTGCTCAGCATTCTGCCTTCGATCATCGAGCGCAATGTATCGCAGGAAAGGCTGAAGGAATTCAAGCTGCGCACCATCGCCATGACGGCAGCGGTAGCGGACCTGCTGCACGCGAGGGCACCGGCGCTGCCAGCCGCTGCTTATATCACCTTCATGCGCCTGGCCATCCCGCTCATGATCGGGCTCTGGCCACTCAGCCACCCGGCGCCGGCTTTGTGCGAAGTGCTGGCCGTTCCAGAACTGGAACCGTTACGGTATGAGTACGAGAGCGAGCTGGCCGCCGCCCTGCTGCTGCTGCTGCGCGGCCTGGGATCGGACTAAGATCAACCGCCCAATGCATGCGCGATCGAGCGCCATGCACCGTCCGGCACATACAACAGCAGCGAAGTCATCGTGATGTAGCGCGCCAGCTTGCCGATCGCCATATACATGGTCGCGGGCCAGAACGGCAGCTTCAGCCAGCCGCCCAGCGTGCACAGCGGATCACCGATGCCGGGCACCCAGGACAGCAGCATGGTCTTGGCTCCGTAGTGCGCCAGCCAGCCGAACCAGCGGCTGGAACGTTCCTTGGTAAAGGCTTTCTTGGCGTAATAACCGATCCAGTAGTCGACCACGCCCCCCAGGGTATTGCCCACGGTCGCGACCGCAATGGCTGGCCAGAACATGTCGGGATTGGCTTTACAGACGGCAAAGACAGCGGGTTCGGATCCCAGCGGCACCAGCGTGGCAGAGACAAAACTGATGATGAAGACCGAGGTCAGTCCCACTTCGGGCGCCGCCAACACACCCAGCAGCCATTGGATTGCAGATTCGATCATAGGCTTCCATTATAATGAACCGACCAGAACACCCGGCACACCAGACAGCCCGCGCCATTGCATACCCGCATGGCAGGCGTGCCACCCCTTCGGTTACCCGCCGTTGACAGTCCTTGCACCACTCACATCCTTTGCAAATTATGACTATCGACTACCTGAAGAAAATCCTGACCTCCCGCGTCTATGACGTGGCCCATGAAACCCCGCTCGAACTGGCTCCGATTCTCTCGCAACGAATTGACAACCAGATTTACTTCAAGCGCGAGGACATGCAGGACGTCTTTAGCTTCAAGGTACGCGGCGCTTACAACAAGATGGCGAATCTGAGCGACGCGCAATTGAAGCGCGGCGTCATTTGCGCCTCGGCCGGCAATCATGCGCAGGGCGTCGCCCTGTCGGCAGCCAAACTCGGTTGCCGCGCCCTCATCGTCATGCCTGCCACCACGCCCCTGCTGAAAGTCGAATCCGTGCGCCGCCGCGGCGGCGCCAGCGTGGAAGTGGTGCTGCATGGCGAGTCCTATACGGATGCCTACAACCACGCCCTGCAGCTTGAAAAAGAGCAGAAGCTGACCTTCGTGCACCCCTTCGACGATCCGGAAGTGATCGCCGGCCAGGGCACGATCGCCATGGAAATCCTGCGCCAGCATTCCGGCCCGATCCACGCGATCTTCGTGCCGATCGGCGGCGGCGGCCTGATTGCCGGTGTCGCAGCCTATGTGAAGCAGCTGCGCCCGGATATCAAGGTCATCGGCGTGCAGACCATGGATTCGGATGCGATGGGCCGCTCCATCAAGGCCGGCGAGCGCATCACCTTGTCCGACGTTGGCCTGTTCGCCGACGGCACCGCTGTGCGCCTGGTGGGGGAGGAAACCTTCCGCCTCGCGCAGCAGTTCGTCGATGAAGTGATCGTGGTCGATACCGATGCTATCTGCGCGGCGATCAAGGACGTGTTCACCGACACCCGTTCGATCCTGGAGCCTTCCGGCGCGCTGGCAGTTGCCGGCGCCAAGGCTTACGTCGAACGCGCGGAGATGGGCAAGTACCCGGTGCGCGGCGAAACCCTGGTCACCATCTGCAGCGGCGCCAATATGAACTTTGACCGCCTGCGATTCGTAGCCGAACGCGCGGAGCTGGGCGAGTCGCGCGAAGCGGTATTCGCCGTCACCATGCCGGAGCAACGCGGCTCGTTCAAGCGATTCTGCAGCCTGGTGGGTCCGCGCAATGTGACCGAGTTCAACTACCGCATCAGCGACGAGGACCAGGCGCACGTGTTCGTGGGCGTGCAGATCGCCGATCGCGGCGAATCGTCGGCGATCGCGCGGCGCTTTGAAGAGAACAACTTCAAGACGCTGGACCTGACGCATGATGAACTGGCCAAGTCGCACCTGCGCCACCTGGTTGGCGGCAAGAGCGTGCTAGCCAAGGATGAACTGCTGTACCGCTTTGAATTCCCGGAGCGTCCGGGGGCGCTGATGCGCTTCCTCGATTCGATGGCGCCGGAGTGGAACATCTCCCTGTGCCATTACCGCTCGCAGGGCGGCGATGTGGGGCGCATCCTGATAGGCTTGCAGGTACCGTCGCAGGATATGGATAAGTTTGCGCAGTTCCTGGCTACCCTGGGGTATCGCTATTGGGATGAGACGCAGAATCCGGTGTACAAGCTGTTCCTCTGAAACCGGTAAACCAGGGTCTGACCCGCAGGGTCAGACCCTGCGCCACCGCTGTTGGTGTTGGTTGTGCGCCGTTGATCTTCGACGAAATTCAAAAGCCTACAACCCAACCCGCGGCTTCGAAACCGTTGGGGGTCTGACCCTGCGGGTCAGACCCAGATTTACCGGTTTTTGGTAAACTGGCAGACCGTTTCAAGAAAAGTCCGCCATGTCCAACCTCCCAGAACATTCCCCCCTCGGCAAAACCTCCGCCTACCGCACCGACTACGCGCCGGAACTGCTGTTCCCGATCCCGCGCCAGGGCAAGCGCGATGAACTGGGCCTGAAAGGCACCCTGCCCTTCTTCGGCGTGGATATCTGGAACGGCTATGAGCTGTCCTGGCTGAACATGCGCGGCAAGCCGCAAGTGGCCGTGGCCCGCTTCACCATTCCTGCCGATTCGCCAAACTTGATCGAATCTAAATCTTTCAAGCTTTACCTCAATTCCTTCAACCAGACCAGGCTGGCCGGCCCCGACGCGCTGAAAATCCTGCTGCAACAAGACCTGTCCGCTGCCGCCGGCGCCAGCGTGCACGTCACCCTGACCATGCAGGAAGACTTTGAAAAGCTCGGAATGGGCGAACTGGAAGGCCAGTTGCTGGACCGGCTCGACATCGACGTCGACAACTACTCCCCGCAGCCAGAAACCCTGAAGGCCAACTTCGACGAGCTGCCAGTAGAGGAGACCCTCGTCTCGCATTTGCTGAAGTCGAATTGCCTGGTCACCGGCCAGCCCGACTGGGGCAGTGTGCAGATCAGCTATTACGGCCCGCAAATCGACCAGGAGAGCCTGCTCAAATACCTGATCGGCTTCCGCGAGCATAATGAATTCCACGAGCAGTGCGTCGAGCGCATCTTCACGGACATCCTGCGCCAGTGCAGGCCGCAGCACCTGACCGTGTATGCACGATATACCCGCCGAGGCGGCCTTGATATCAACCCATGGCGCACCAACTTTAGTAGTGCACAGCGGCCGTCCAATTTGCGCAACGCCCGCCAGTAAAAGCTTTTTCCACAAGGAAACATTGCGTGAAATTCGAGTTACACGGCTGAGAAAGAGGCCTATAATGCGCTCGCAAAGCACATCAATGTCGCGTCATGAATAACCTGAGCAAAATCCTTTCGCTAGAGAACGTCCAGCTCGACCTGGAAGTCTCCAGCAAAAAGCGCGCCTTCGAGCAAGCCGGTCTGATCTTTGAGAACAACTGCGGCATCGCTCGCTCCACCGTATCGGACAACCTGTTCGCGCGTGAACGCCTGGGCTCCACCGGCCTCGGTCACGGCGTGGCTGTACCGCACGGGCGCATCAAGGGTTCCAAGAGCCTGAAGGCACCGTTGGCCGCCTTCGTCCGCCTGGCCGAGCCGATTCCTTTCGAATCGCCGGACGGCAAGCCCGTCAACCTGCTGTTCTTCCTGCTCATTCCGGACCACGTGACGCAGCAGCACCTCGAAATCCTGTCCGAGATCGCAGAAATGTTCTCGGACGACGCCTTCCGCCAGGCCCTGACGGAAGACCCGGACCCGAAATCGGTCTACAGCCGCATCGTCAACTGGCAGCCTAGCCTGCAAGCGGCAGGTTGAACATGCTGCAAACGCCGCTGACGATCCAGAGACTGTACGACGACAATCGCGAAACCCTGCAGCTGGGCTGGTTCGCCGGCTTCCCTGGCGGCGAGCGCCTGATCTCCGGCGACGTCGCTTCGGCGGCCGACCAGGTTGGCCACTTGAATACGATTCACCCTGGACGCATCCAGGTGTTCGGCCACCAGGAAATCAACTACTACCAGCGCCTCAAATCGCTGACGCGCGCCCACGTGATCGGTGAACTGATCGCAGGCGGCCCGCCGGCACTGATCATCGCGCAGGGTCTCGAGACGCCGCCGGATATCCTGGCGATCTGCGACGAAAAAAATATCCCGCTGTTTTCCACGCCGCTGCCGGCTGCGCAGGTGATCGACTTCCTGCGCGTCTACCTGTCGAAGAAGCTGGCGCAACGCATCATCATGCACGGCGTGTTCATGGACGTGCTGGGCGTGGGCGTGCTGATCACCGGCGACTCCGGCCTCGGCAAATCCGAGCTGGGACTTGAATTGATTTCACGCTCGCACGGACTGGTGGCCGACGATGCTGTGGAATTCGCACGCATCGCGCCCAACATGATCGAAGGCCGCTGCCCGCCGCTGCTGCAAAACCTGCTGGAAGTGCGCGGCCTGGGCCTGCTCGATATCAAGGCGATCTTCGGCGAGACTGCCGTGCGCCGCAAGATGCGCCTGAAGCTGATCGTGCACTTGGTGCGCCGCTCCGCGCTGGAAGAAGAAGTGGAGCGCCTGCCATTCCAGTTCCCGACCGAAGACGTGCTGGGACTTCCGATCCGCAAGGTCGTGATTCCGGTTGCTGCCGGCCGCAACATCGCGGTTCTGCTGGAAGCTGCGGTGCGCAACACCATCCTGCAACTGCGCGGCATCGACACGCTGCAGGAATTCATGGAGCGCCAACGCCAGGCGATGTCAGGCGACTGATGCCAAGTTGATGGTACTATCAGTCACATGCGAATCATCCTACTCACCGGCATCTCCGGCTCCGGCAAATCCGTTGCGCTGAATGTTCTTGAAGACATCGGCTACTACTGCGTCGACAACCTGCCGCCTGCACTGCTGCCGGACCTGATCAATCGCCTCGCGATGGAAGGTACGGACGCATTGGCGGTCGCAGTCGATGCACGCAGCGCCTCCAGCCTTGCCAGCCTGCCTGGCGAATACCGCAAGCTGAAAGAGGACGGCCATGAGGTCAAGGTCATCTTCCTCACCGCGAATACGCACTCGCTGGTAGCCCGCTTCTCCGAAACCCGGCGCAGCCACCCGCTCTCGCACGAACTGGCTCCCGGTGAAAATCCTGCAGCGCGCCGTACCCTGATCGAATGCATCGCCGAAGAACGCGAGCGCCTGTCCGCAATCCAGCAGCTTGGCATCGTGATCGATACTTCGGAGATGAATGCCAACAAACTGCGCGCCTGGGTCAAGGACCTGGTGCACAGCGAAAACGCGCCGCTGACGCTGTTCTTCGAATCCTTCGCCTTCAAGGTCGGCGTGCCGCTCGATGCCGATTTCGTATTCGATGTGCGCGCGATTCCCAATCCGTATTACGACCTGACCTTGCGCCCATTGAACGGCCGCGACGCGCCGGTGATCGCTTTCCTCGATGCGCAGGAAAGCGCGGAAGAGATGTTCCAGGATATCAAGGGCTTCGTCACCAAATGGCTGCCGCACTTCAAGCGCGACAACCGTTCCTACCTGACGGTGGCCGTCGGCTGCACCGGCGGCCAGCACCGTTCAGTGTATATGGCCGAACGCCTGGCGCGCCATTTCGCTCCGACTGAAACCGTAGTGCTGCGCCACCGCGAGCAGGCCTGATCACTCCAGGCGCAGCTGCCAGTAGCTGACGTCGATCCAGCGGCCGAACTTGCGGCCGACTTCCTTGAACGCGCCGACCGGCTGGAAGCCCATCTTCTCATGCAAGCCGACGCTGGCATCATTTGGCAGCGCGACGCCGCCAATCACCAAATGCACGCCGCTCTGGCGCAGCAGGTTGAACAAATGCTGGTACAGCTTGCGCGCAAAGCCTTTGCCGCGCACTTCCTGGTGCAGGTAGATCGAGCTTTCGACCGAGAAGCGATAGGCGGAGCGCTCCTTCCATTTGCTGGCGTAGGCGTAGCCCAGGATCTTGCCGTCCTGCTCCAGCACCAGCCAGGGCAGCTTGGACGAAATCACTTTCGTGATGCGGCTGGCCATCTCGTCGATACCGACTTCTGCCTCTTCGAAAGTAATGGTGGTGGTTGAAACGTAGTGGTTGTAGATTGCAGCGATGGCAGCAGCATCGGCCGGGTGGGCTGAGCGTATGGTGGTCATGAGCGCTTGGGTGAAGTTTAATGACCCAAGCGTTACTGCAAGATGCGGGCCAGCCGCCGGCCGGCCCCATGCACCAAATTAATCCAGCCAGTGCACCACTTCGATCGTGTGCTGATCCGGATCGGTGATCATCGTCCCAAAATAGCGCTCGTTGACATCCGGACGCAGGCCCGGCTTGCGCAGGGAAGCCGCGCCTTGTGCCATGGCGTTGGCATGGAAGGCGTGCGTGGCAAGCTGCGATGGCGACTTGATGGCGATGTGCCCGCGCTGGCCTACCAGCGGTGCGTCGCCTTGCGCCGGGTAGATGGCAAAGGCCCAATGGCCGTCTGCGCCGAAAATGGCCTGCTTGTCGTCCTGGTGCTGCACGCTGTAGCCAAGCGGTTCCAGGCAGGCTGTGTAGAACTCCACCGCGCGCGGCAGGTCGCGGGTGGCAATGGATACGTGGTCAATCATGATGCTCTCCTCTCAAACAACGAGCGATCATCTTAGGCAGTCCGCGCGAAACGATTTCCCGATTACGCGTAAGGCGACGGGAAAATTTCCCATACCGTGTTAGCATTTCGCCATGAAGCTCTTGCCCCTTATCGCCATCGCAGCAATGCTCACGCTCCCGCCAGCAATTGCAGCAGGCCAGCATTCCAAATTCGAACTGGACTGGCGCCGCAATGGCGAAGTGTTGACCTACCAGTCCTGCGGCTGCGCAGACTCCTGCTGGATCGCAGAACTCAGGAAAGGCAAGAAACTCAAGGCTCGCTTGCGCTGCGATTGCGAGCAACTCTACTTCGTCAAACAGCGTGGGCAAGAACAAAAGATCGCCGATAACTGCGCTGAGTTCAACACCAAGGAAAAGATGGACCTGATCCCGCAACGCATGAAAGAGTTGGAGGAAAAATGAGCTTGCTCCTGTTGCTGGCAGCCGCCGCAATCGGTTCCGCGCCAGCCGATGTCGATCCGGCCTGGCGCTGCACCGCAAGGCACTATGGTTCCTTCGTCTCCCCATCCGGCACCACGGCCAAGTGGCCAGTGCTGAAGGCTTTGCCGGAACATTTGCGCAACAAGAGGTCAATGCTGCTCAATACATCGGGCGCCTATGCCGGCGGCAAAGCGCATGTCATGTACGTTGATACAAAATCCGGCAACGCCTACATCGAGCAATCCGCCGGCACCGTCGATTCCGTGGTGTTCTTCGGCCCTTTGCCCAAGATCGCCTGTGCGGATCCTGCGGCAACCGACATCCTCGATCTCGCGCACTTCTTCATGGACACCTACGCCGAGGACGTCACGGCTGGCGACCGCAAGGCGCTCGTCAACCGCTATTCCCGACGCGGCACCATTTTCATCGGCGGAGAGTGGAAAGAAGAGCTTACGTTCGACAAGCTGTCCAGCGAATACGCAAAGAGCTGGAAGCCGCCGGTCACGTTCCGCTGGCAAGGCCTGGCATACGAAAAACTTGGCGAGCAGTCGGTCATGGTTACTGGGGGTGTCGCACGTAGCGACCAGGCAGGCGCCGAGACCACATCCCATTCGTATGCAGCCCTGCTGGTCAAGGAAGACGGGGAGCTGCGCATCCGCAAGGAAAGCGGCGCCCCGCCAGCCAGGCCGCAGCTCAGCCGACGGTAACAATTAAAGTCAATTGAACAACTGATTTTTGATCTATCATCCCGATATGGCGATCTCATTACTGCTTGCAGCAGCGCTGGGCGCTGCACCTCCTGAGCCGGAGCCAATCTGGCGTTGCACGGCTGCGCACTACGCCAGCTTCGTGTCACCATCCGGCACCCGCGAAAAATGGCCGACAGTGCCGCAGCTTCCCGAGAAGTTGCGCGATACGCGACACATGACGCTGAATTCCCCCGGCATGATGCCTGGCGGCCGCGCACACATGATGTACGTCGACAGTGCAGCCAAAGTCGTCTACATCCTGCAGACTTCGGGTCCGGCTGATTCCGAGGTCGTATTCGGCCCCTTGCCGCCAGTCGACTGCCCCAAAGAGTAATGGCGAGATTTAGCCCACCAGGGCATTCGCGCTCGCTGTCCTGCTTGCGCTCGCCTGGTTTGCAAGCGTCATGATGACTTGGGGCGGCCAGGAACCGTGGCCGCTCTTTCATATCGTCGTCTTGCTGGCGCCCCTCGCAGCATGCGCTTATCGCGCTCGGTCACAACCAATAAGAATTCCTTTTCATCATGCCTACCATCCTTACGCACCCAGCGATTCCCCTGGCACTCGGCGTCGTTCTCGGGCCGGATCGCATTTCACGCAGGCTGCTGCTGGCAGGAATGGCCGCGGCGATCGTGCCCGATATGGACGTCATCGCCTTCAAGCTCGGGATCGAATACGCGAACCAGCTGGGCCACCGCGGCGCATCGCATTCGATCGCATTTGCACTGGCACTGGGACTGCTGGCGGCACTTGCCGCGCCTTGGCTACATACGAAACGCTGGGTGGCAATGGCATTCGTGTCGATCGCCTGCGTTTCACATCCCTTGCTCGACATGCTGACGACTGGCGGCCTTGGTGCCGCAATCTGGTGGCCCTTCTCTGACCAGAGACATTTCTTCCCAATCCAGTTCATCCGGGTATCCCCATTGACCATGGGCCGCTTCCTTGGTCCCGCCGGCATAACGGTCATCAAGTCGGAACTGCTATGGGTCTGGCTGCCTTGCGTTGTGTTGATGCTGACGGCGTTTGCCACTCGGCGACAGGCCAAAGATTGAGCGAGAGCTAGAGGGTCAGCTTGGTCTCGAACTTGGAGCAGTTCATCGCGAACAGGCTTTTGACGTTAATGACATTGTGGTGCGAGGTGAAGACGCGGCGCGTGAAGGCGCTGTATTCCTCCATCGACTCCACCGTGACGATCAGGTGGAAGTCGAACTCGCCGGCCACCTCGTAGCAGGACATCACCTCGGGCTCGGAACGCATGCGGTGTTCGAACTGCTTGAGGATGTCGGTGTTCTGCTTCTCCAGTTCCACCGATACGAACACCGTCAGTGGGCGACCCGCCAATGCGCGGTCGACCAGCGCCACGGCCTTCACCAGCACGCCATCGGCACGCAACCGTTCAATGCGGCGCTGGCACGTCGCAACCGATGAATGCACGCGCTCCGCAATCTCGCGCAGCGGCGTGCTGGCATCTTCTTGCAGGATGTTGAGGATGCCCCGGTCGATCCGGTCCAGCTCCCTCATGCGAGGTGCCGCAATGGGTGCGCCCAGGCCGGCCAGCATGGTTCGAAGAAGCGCTCCACCATGCCGGGCGTGACTTCGGCCAGCGTCGCAGGATTCCACTTCGGCTGGTTGTCCTTGTCGATCACCAGCGCGCGCACGCCTTCGAAGATCTCGCCGTGTTCGAAGTTGCGGCGCACCAGGTTGCGTTCCATGCGCAGGCAGTCGGACACGCCCAGCGCTGCGCCGCGCTTCAGCAGTTCGTGCGTCACGCTCATCATCAACGGCGAGCGCAGCTCCATTGCCTTCAGCGACTTCTGCGCAAAGGGCGCGCTGTCGCCCCGCAGGGATTCCATGATGGCCGGCACCGAGCCCGCCGAGAAATGCTTGTCGATCAGGGCGCGCTGCGCTTCCAGTTCGCTGTCGCCGGCGAAGGCGTTATGCGGGCCGGCGAAAACGGCAATCGCATCGCGCAGCGACTTGCCGGGCGTGGATTCAAGCAGCGCGGCCAGGCCGGCCAGTTCGGTCTCCGGCACGAAGTAGTCGGCCAGGTCCAGGTAGAGCGCATCGGCGGCGCCGACCGTCAGGCCGGTCAAGCCGAGCCACATGCCGAGCTGCCCCGGTGCATGCGACAGGAAATGGCTGCCGCCCACGTCCGGGAACAGGCCGATATTCACTTCCGGCATCGCCATCCTGGTGCGGCCGGTCACGATGCGCACGCCGCAGTCCGGCCCGCCCTGGGCGATGCCCATGCCGCCGCCCATGACCACGCCATCCATCAGCGCTACATAGGGCTTGGGGTAGAAATGGATTAAATGGTTTAGCGCATATTCCTCGGTGAAGAAGTCTTCCAGCAGCGCGCTGTCGCCCTGTGTATTGGCGCGGCCGACATCGTAAAAGAAACGGATATCGCCGCCGGCGCACAGCGCACGCTCGCTGGTGCTGCGCACGACAACCGCCGCCACGGACGCATCCTCGCGCCATGCCAGCAGCGCTTGCGTCATCGCGCGCACCATGTCGAGGGACAGTGAATTGAGGGCTTTGGGGCGGTCCAGCGTGATGAAGCCGGTGCCGTTGGAGATGTGGGTTTGGACGTGTTCGCTCATGCAAATATTTTAACGCACACTGGTCGCAAAAAAGGGCGCCAATTGCGCCCTTTGGTGTGCTGCACGGCCAGTCCTTTACATGGCGGTGGGTGGTGCCTCGTACGTATCCGGGAAATGCTTGATGGCCGCATGATTGTGGTTCTGCACACGGTCTTTGTATTTCATGACCTGGCGATCCAGTTTATCAATCAGGGTGTCGATGGCGGCGTAGAGATCTTGCGACAGGCTTTCGACGTAAACAGTTTTGCCAGACATGCGCAGGTTGATTTCCGCTTTCTGGCGTTTCTCTTTCTCGGTGAGGTTATCTACAGTCAGGATGACAGCAATATCGATTACTTGATCGAAATGGCGCTTGACTCGTTCCAGCTTGTTCTGCACGTACTCGCGAATGGCCGGGGTCACTTCGACATGATGTCCACTGATGGTGAGATTCATACACACTCCTAAAGATGATGTCGCTCTCGAGTTCGTGCACGCCGAAACGCACAGAGGAACCCATGCACTACAAAGATTTGCGGAGGCTTACTGGAGGGATCTTCAACGCTTCTCGATATTTGGCAACAGTCCGTCGCGCAATCACCATGCCTTGTTCTCCCAGCATGTCCGCAATCTTACTGTCGGATAAAGGATTTTTCGGGTCTTCTGCTCCTGTCAATTGCACGATCAGCGCCCGTATCGCAGTCGATGAAGCTTCACCCCCAGCTTCGGTCGCGACGTGGCTGCCAAAGAAATATTTCAACTCAAACATGCCATGTGGGGTGAGCATATATTTTTGAGTTGTTACGCGAGAAATAGTGCTCTCGTGTAGTCCCAGTGTATCAGCAATTTCACGCAACACAAGGGGCCTCATGGCGACCGCGCCATGGCTGAAAAAGTTCTTTTGTCTTTCTACTATCGCTTCCGCGACGCGCAGGATCGTGTCGAAACGTTGGCGCATATTCTTGATCAGCCACTTCGCTTCCTGCAGTTGGCCGTTCATCTGCGACTCGCTCTTGCCTTGCTTGAGCAGGTTGGCGTACAGCGCGTTGACGCGCAGGCGCGGCACCACGTCGTTGTTCAGGGTGACCACCCAGCCGCCGCGGCCCTTTTTCACGATCACGTCCGGCACCACGTAGTCTGACTCGCCTGACGCAAATTCGGCGCCCGGGTGCGGGTTGCACTGGCGGATCACGCACTGTGCTTCGCGCAAGTCTTCGTCGTCGCAGTCGAGGGCCTTCTTCAGCTTGGTGAACTCGCGCTGGGCGAACCAGGTCAGGTGCTTCTCGACGATGGTCAGCGCCATGCGGCGCGTGACCAGCGGCACGCCGGGCATGCGCTTGATCTGCAGCGCCAGGCATTCGGAGGCGTTGCGCGCGGCGACGCCGGGCGGGTCGAAGGTTTGCAGCAGCACCAGGCTGCAGCGCAGGTCGTCCAGTTCGATTTCCAGCTCGGGCGGCAGGCGCTCGTGGATTTCTTCCAGCGGTTCTTCCAGGTAACCGTTGTCGTCCAGCGCGTCGATAATCAGTTCCATCAGCGCGCGGTCGCGCGGCTCCTGCACGGTGACGCGCATCTGCTCGAGCAGGTGTTCGCGCAGGGTGCAGCCGGAAGCTTCCAGCTGCGGCCGGCTGTCTTCGTCGTCGGCGGATTTGCTGCCGGCGCTGGCGCTCCAGTCGGCATCGTCGCTGCCGTTGCCGGCGCTTTCGTTGTCGCCGCCTTCATAGGCATCGCCTTCTCCGGCACCGGCGGCAGGAGCTTCGCCGCCCTCGCCCGGCGCGGCTTCCGCCGAAGGCGTGGCCGGGCCTTCGGCGCCATTGCCGTTGCCCTGGCTGATGGCACCATCGGCCAGCAGGCGCACCGAGTGGTCGAGCGGATCGTCGAGGCGCTCCAGCATGGGATTGTCGCCAAGCAGCTGTTCCAACTCCTGGTGCAGCTCCAGCGTGGACAGCTGCAGCAGGCGGATGGATTGTTGCAGCTGCGGCGTCAGCGCCAGGTGTTGCGAGGTTCGCAGTTGCAGTGTTTGTTTCATGGCCTTCGCTTACATGCGGAAGTGTTCGCCGAGGTAGACGCGGCGTACGGATTCATTGGCAATGATGTCGTCCGGGCGGCCCGAAGCCAGCACCGAGCCCTGGTTGATGATGTAGGCGCGGTCGCAAATGCCGAGGGTCTCACGCACATTATGGTCGGTGATCAGGACGCCGATATTGCGCTCCTTCAGGAAACGCACAATACGTTGGATTTCGATCACGGCGATCGGGTCCACGCCGGCAAACGGCTCGTCCAGCAGCACGAAACGCGGATTGGTGGCCAGGGCGCGTGCAATTTCCACGCGGCGGCGTTCGCCACCGGACAGCGACAGGGCCGGATTCTCGCGCAGCTTTTCAATCTGCAAGTCGGCCAGCAGCGCTTCCAGGCGCTGGTTGATCTCGGCCTTGGGCAGCGGCTTGCCGTCGACTCTCTGCAGTTCCAATACGGCACGGATATTTTCTTCCACCGTCAGCTTGCGGAACACCGACGCTTCCTGCGGCAGGTAGGACAAGCCCAGCAAGGCGCGCTTGTGGATAGGCAGGCTGGAGACGTCGGAGCCGCCGATATCGATGGTGCCGGCATCGGAGGCCACCAGGCCCACGATCATGTAGAACGAGGTGGTCTTGCCGGCGCCGTTGGGACCGAGCAGGCCGACCACTTCGCCGCAGTCCACTTGCAGCGACACGTCGTGCACTACCTGGCGTTTGCCATAGGTCTTCTGGAGGCCGCGCACGACCAGCGTGCTGGCGCAGGTATTTGCTTGCATGCTTACTTCTTCTCCGCTGGCGGGGTGGCAGGTGGTTCGGTACGGGTCGGCTGGATCACCATGGTGCCGCGGCCGCCACCGGGCTTGCTCTCGCCGCTGGCGGTATTGCGCACGCTGAAGAACTCCTTGCGGCTGTCGTAGGAGATGAATTCGCCCTGCACTTCATCGTTCTGCTTGCCGCCTTCCAGGCGGCGGATGGTGGCCTTGTTGAACATCTTCACCAGTTCAACCTGCTCTTCGTATTCGATGCGGTCGGCATCGCCTTCCACCCACTGGTCGCCGGCGCCGTCGCGCTTCTGGCGGAAGGTGGCTTTCTTGCCGTCACCGAACAGGGTCACTTGCTGGTAGCCCTCAGGCGTCTGCTTGACGAAGGCGCGTTCGGCCGTCATGGTCAGCGTGCCGCGGGTCAGCTTGACGCCGCCGGTCAGCACGGTCAACTGCTTGACGTCGTCGATATCGAGCGAGCCGTAGCTGATATTGGTCGGCTTGTAGGAGTCGGCCTTCTCGGCCAGAGCCGGAGCGGCGACTCCCAGCAGCAAGGCTGCCGACAAGAGTAGTCGTTTCATAGTCATTCCTCAGTTATTGGTCTGCTGCCTTGGGCGGAATCTGCAGCGTGCCATTACCGGCCAGGTGCATTTCGCGCGTCGCATTATTGGCACGCATGCTGTTGGCCGACGCCGTCGTATTCCCCAGCCGCAGCTTCACAGGATGGTCTGTTTCCATCCGGTCTTCGTCCGGGAAGATCACCAGCTTGTCCGATTCCAGGTGCAGCAGTTGCGAATCCGGCGCTGCTGCGCGGTCGATGGTGACGTTGCCGTTCAGCGTGACGCGGCTGTTGGCATCGTCCACGCGCGCGGTCTTGGCCACGATCTCCATCGGCGGCTTGTCGCCGGCCAGGCTATGCACGCGCGGATTATCGACCTCGGAAGAATCGTCGATCGGGCGGTGGGTCAGCTTGTCGCCGGCAATGATGTAGCTTGGCTTGCCCTCTTTCGTCATGCGCACGAAAGAAAAATTATGGATGATGTAGTCCGGTTCGTTCAAGCGCTTGTCGGCCTGCATCTGTTCGTCAGCGCGGTTCAGCAGTTCGAGCAGGTAGAAGCTGCCAAGCGCCGCCAGCAGCACGAAAATCATGCCGAGCGACAGGCGGAAGCGGTGGGCGGTCCTCTGATTACGCATTGCCGGCCCCCTTACACCAGGAACTGCGCCATTACGCGGTCATAGCTGCCCGTTGCATGCAGCACGAACTCGCAAGCCTCGCGTACCGCGCCGCGACCGCCGGCCGCTTCGGTGATGTAATGGGAGCGTGCATGCGCTTCCTTGCGGCCGTTCGGCACGCTGACCGCGAAACCTACGCGGCTCAGCAGCGGCAAGTCCACCACGTCGTCGCCGATGAAGGCGACCTGTTCTTCGGCCAGGCCCAGCTCGGCCAGCAAGGCCTTGAACGGGGTCAGCTTGTCGTGGCCGCCCTGGTGCACGTAGTCGATGCCCAGGTCCTTGGCGCGCGCCAGCACGATCGGCGTGCGGCGGGCGCTGATAATCGCGGTCTTGATGCCGGCTTCCTGCAGCAGCTTGATGCCCAGGCCGTCGTGCACATTGAAGGTCTTGAGCATTTCGCCGTCGGCGCCATAGCTCAGGCTGCCGTCGGTCAGCACTCCGTCCACGTCGAAGATGAACAGGCGCACCTTGGCGGCACGGGCAACGAGGTCTTCGCGTTTGAGCGTCATCAGATCACCTTGGCGCGGGTCAGGTCGTGGATGTGCAGCGCGCCAACCAGCGTGCCGTCCGGGTCCACCACCAGCATCTGGTTGATGCGGAATTCTTCCATCACCGCCACGGCGTCAACCGCCAGCTGGTCGGGGCCGATGGTGCGCGGGTTCAGGTGCATCACGTCCTTGATGACGACCTTGGTAAAGTCCTGCACCTTCTCGATCATGCGGCGCAGGTCGCCGTCGGTGAACACGCCGACCGGCTTGTTGGCCGCATCGACGATGGCGGTCATGCCCATGCCCTTCTGGGTGATCTCCAGCAGCGCATCCGGCAGGCGGGTTTCCAGTCCCACGGCCGGGATCGCGCCATCCTTGCGCATCACGTCGCGCACATGCGTCAGCAGGCGGCGGCCGAGCGCACCGCCAGGGTGGGAACGGGCGAAGTCTTCTTCCTTGAAACCGCGCAGGTCAAGCAGCGCCACCGCGATCGCGTCGCCCAGCGCCAGCGTGACGGTGGTGGAAGCGGTCGGTGCCAGGTTCATCGGGCAAGCCTCCTTGGCCACCGACACGTCCAGGTGCACGTCGGCCAGCTTGGCCAGGCTCGACGATGGCTTGCCGGTCATGGCGATCACGTGGCCACCCATGCGCTTGACCACCGGCAGGATGGCCATCAGTTCGGCCGCTTCGCCGGAGTAGGAAATGGCGATCACCACGTCTTCCGGCGTCACCATGCCCAGGTCGCCGTGCGCGGCTTCGGCCGGATGCACGAACAGGGCCGGGGTGCCGGTCGAGGCCAAGGTAGCTGCAATCTTTTTGCCGATATGGCCGGACTTGCCGATGCCGGAAACGACCACGCGACCTTTGCATTGCAGCAACAGGGACACGGCCTGGCCCACGGTCTCGTCGTTAGCCAGGCGCGCGTTCAGCGCAGCCAGGGCTTCCGTTTCGATCTGCAGTGCCTCGCGCGCCAGTTCCAGGGCACGTGTTGCGGTCTTGGCATCAAAAGATTTCAGCATTGTTTTTTCATGGGTTACACTCATGCCCGAAGTATAGCCGAATTAGATAAGCAAAAAACTTGCCAGACAAAACAAACAACGGATGTTCACCCCCCTTGAACTGACCCTTCTCCTCCTCGGCAGCGCCGTCCTTGGCGTGGTTGCCTTCCGCATGATGCACCTGCCGCCGATGCTGGGCTACCTGGCTGTCGGCATCCTGCTTGGGCCCCACGCCATGGGGCTGGCCGAGCAAAGCCATGCGACCGAACTGCTGGGCGAATTCGGTGTGGTGTTCCTGATGTTCTCGATCGGGCTGGAGTTCTCCCTGCCCAAGCTGATGGCCATGCGCTCGATCGTATTCGGGCTGGGCATGGCGCAGGTGGGGCTGACCATTGCCGCCACCATGCTGTTTGGCTGGATCATCCATTTCCTGCTGCCGCCCTCGGTCCAGCTTGGCTGGCAGGCTTCGTTTGCGCTGGGCGGAGCGCTGGCCATGTCCTCCACCGCCATTGTGGTCAAATTGCTCACGGAACGGCTGGAACTGGAAAGCGAGCATGGCCGCAAGATCATCGGTATCCTGCTGTTCCAGGACCTGGCGGTGGTGCCGCTGCTGATCCTGATCCCGGCCCTGGCGCAGAACCCGGCCGACCTGCCCAGGACCCTGGGGCTGGCCGGACTGAAGGCGGCGGTGGTGCTGCTGTTGCTGCTGTTCGTGGGCCAGAAGGTGATGCGCAAGTGGTTCACCATCGTCGTGCTGCGCCGCTCGCAGGAACTGTTCATGCTCAACCTGCTGCTGGTCACGCTGGGCGCGGCCTGGATCACCGAGCAGGCCGGCCTGTCGATGGCGCTGGGCGCCTTTGTCGCCGGCATGCTGATCTCCGAGACCGAATACAAGCACCAGGTGGAAGAGGACATCAAGCCGTTCCGCGACGTGCTGCTTGGCCTGTTCTTCATCACTGTCGGCATGCTGCTCAATGCGCGCGTGGTGCTGGAGAACTGGTGGCTGGTGCTGGTGCTGCTGGCCGGCCCGGTGCTGCTCAAATTCGCCCTGATCGCCGGCCTGGCGCGCCTGTTCGGCGCCTCCACCTCGACTGCCATGCGTACCGGCCTGGCGCTGGCGCAGGCGGGCGAATTCGGCTTCGTGCTGCTGAACGTGGTGGGCGGCATGAAGCTGGTCGACCCCTTCGTGGTGCAGGTGGTGCTGGCTTCGATGGTGTTGTCGATGCTGCTGGCGCCCTTCCTGATCGCGCAGTCCGACAGGATCGTGCTGAAGTTCTCCGCCAACGAGTGGATGATGCAGTCGCTGAACCTGACCAATATCGCGGCGCGCACGATGTCGGCGCAGAAGCATGTGATCGTGGCGGGTTTTGGCCGCTCGGGCCAGTCGCTGGCGACCCTGCTGACCGAAGAAAAAATTCCTTACCAGGCGCTGGACCTCGATCCGTTGCGCGTACAGGAGGCGCAGGCCGCCGGCGCCAACGTGTCCTACGGCGACGCCGCGCGGCGCGAATCGCTGGTGGCCGCCGGCATCAAGCGCGCGTCGGCGGTGGTGATCACCTACGCCTCGACGCCTTCCGCACTGCGAGTTCTGCACCTGGTGCATGAACTGGCGCCGGAGCTGCCGGTGATCGTGCGCTCGCATGACGACTCGGACCTGGACCGGCTGAAGGAAGCCGGCGCCGCCGAAGTAGTGCCGGAGCTGATGGAGGGTTCGCTGATGCTGGCCTCCCATGCGCTGGTGATGCTGGGCGTGCCGCTGCGGCGCGTGGTGCACCGCGTGCAGCGCGCGCGCGAAGAGCGCTACGCCTCGCTGCGCGGCTATTTCCACGGCGCCAGCGACAGCGGCGAGGAAGCGGAAATGGTGCGCCTGCATTCGGTGCCGCTGGGCGAGCAGGCTTCCTGCATCGGTAAACGCGTGCAGGACCTGGGGCTGGCTGACACCGGTGCCGAGATTTCAGCGATCCGCCGCGGCAAGGTGCGGCTGGAGGCCGATGCCGGCACCACGCTGGAAGCCGGCGATGTAGTAGTGTTGCGCGGCACGGCAGAGGAAGTGGCACGCGCCGAGAACGACTTGCTGGCTTGAAAACCGGTAAGTCAGTGTCTGACCCGCAGGGTCAGACACTTGGCTCGCGGCCGTCGCAGGCTTGGTGCCTGACCCTGCGGGTCAGACACCGGGTTACCGGTTTTCAGGCAGCGTAGCGGATCACCCGGTTGCGGCCGCCTTCCTTGGCCTGGTACAGGGCTTCGTCGGCCTGTTCGATCAGTTGCGTCGCCTGCTCTTCCGGCGACACATCGCCGGGCACCTGCGCCAGGCTGGACACGCCCACCGAGGCCGTGATCGACACCTTCACGCCGTGCGACAACTCGATCATGCTGGCCGCGATGCCGGCGCGGATACGCTCGCCCACATAGGTTGCGCTTTCCAGGTCCGCATCGATCAGCAGCACCACGAATTCCTCGCCGCCAAATCGCGCCAGCGCATCCGACAGGCGCAGCTCCGCCTTGATGCGATTGGCCACTTCGCGCAGCACTTCATCGCCGCCGCCGTGGCCGACGGTGTCGTTGACCCGCTTGAAATGGTCGATGTCGATGTACATGAACGACACCGGATACGATTGCCGGCGCGCGCGTGCAATTTCCTCGAGCAGGCGGCGATCCACGTAGCGGCGGTTGAACACCCCGGTCAGCGCATCGGTCAGGCCCATGTACTTGAGCATCTCGTTGGAGATCACGTTCTCCAGGCAGATGGCGATGATGGATGCCATATGCTCGACGAAATCGGTGCCCAGGCTGGGCGAGAAGCGCGTCGGATCGGCGCTGCCCAGGTTCAGCGAGCCAATCAGGCGCTTGTTGCGCAGCAGCGGCACCACGCCCACGCTTTGCAGGCGCACGCCCGTTTGCGGGAACTGGCTGCCATGCCTGTGCGCGTCGAACATGCCAAGGTATGGCTTGGGCGCCTGGCCCGGCTCGATGTCGAAAGCCAGGCTTTCCGTGTCGGGCACAAACACCAGGTCAGGGAAATCTGAAAAATCGACGCCCAGCTTCTCCATCACGGTGCGGATGTCGTCATCCACGTCGACCAGCGCCAGGGTCACCGCATCCAGGTCGGAAATCACCGGCAGCGTGCGGAAAATGGTGCCAATCAGCTCGGGAAAGCTGGCCGCGCCAACGATCTCCAGGTCGAACGCCTGGTGGCGCGTCATGATCGAGTGATTGCGTTCGGCCTGCTCGATCAGGTAGGCAAGGCGGGCGCGCAGCGACTGGTTTTCAGCTGCCAGTTCCGCCTGCGTAGGCTGCTTGCCCGTGGTTTTCTGCGTGATCTCCATCGCCCTGCCGATATTCACTACTAAAATGACAGTGTAACCTCGATTGGGTCGCCAACCGATAATTTTATGCCATCGCCTGTTGCTACGATTGCATTCATACCGAAACAGATGCCGCCGTCGACTTCTTCCTTGGCGCGGTAGCTTTGCAGGATGTCCAGCGGATCGGGGCCGAATTCGCCGGTCGACTGGTCGACCGAAGGCATCGGGCAGCGCGCGCAGGGCTTGACCGGCTTCAGGACGGCGTCGCCAATGCGGAATTGCTCGGTGTAGTCCTCCTCGAAGGCCTCCAGGTCGCCCACCACCAGGTTGGGACGGAAGCGGTTCATCGGCAAGGGCTGGCGGCCCTGCTTTTGCAACTTCTCGTTGAGGTCCTGCAGCGAGCCGGTGCCAACGACCAGGATCGGGTAGCCGTCCGAAAACAGCGTCGGATGCTGTTCGCCATTGGTCCACTTGCCGCTGGTCAGGCGCTTGGCGTTGGCGTGGAAGCGCGCCAGGCGGCATTCGACGCCGAGGAATTTGCTGAACCAGGTGGCGGTGGTCTCATCGCAGTCGTAAGCCAGCACGGTGTCCTCCCAGACCTGCACCTGCAGCGTCGGCGCGGTGTCCGGATCGGGCAGGCCGAGGGGAATTTCCAGCTGCAGCATTCCGGGGGCGCGCAGCTCCATGGTTTCCGACTTCAGGCGCGGCACGATCAGCGCCATGCGCGGGTGATCGCGCTGGGTCAGCGCCACGCCGCTGGCGTCGACCAGCATCCACTCGCGGTCGTAGATTTGCTCGGTCATCAAACCGGCGCGGGTCAGGGTCGCCTGCTTCAGCGACAGCCCTGCGCAGGACTTGATCGGATAAAGGGTAAGTTCGGAGATGAAGGGCATAGTGCCCGTGAGTATGGCAGAAAAAACTTCGCCGCGCGGCGCGCGGCGAATCAGGCTTATCAGGCTTCTGCTTTCGGCTTCTTCGGCAGCTTGCTGCGCGCGGACGGCTTGTGCGTGCCCGGCTTCTTGGCACGCTTCGGCGCCGCAGGCTTGCCTTGCGCAGCAGCTTCTTCCGGCAGCGATTCAAGCGCCGCGGCTTCGGCCACCACGGCATCGGCAGCAGCTGTCGCCAGCACTGCTTCCGCCTGCTGCACCGCTTCCGCGGCATCGGCTGCCGCCTGCGCTACTTTGCTGCCGCGCGAGCCGGCCTTTTTCGCTGCCGGCTTTTTGGCGGCGGCGCGGGTACGCTTGGCTGGCACTGCAGCGGCAGTTTCGGCAGGCATCTCGGCCTGGGCTTCGGCGGCCGCCGCCACCACTGGCGCGACTTCTTCCACTGCTGCCACAGCAGCCACCTCGGCATCGGCCGGCACTTCGACTGCCGCGGCAGGCGACATTGCGGCATCGCCCTCGCCACGGCGGCCACGGCCGCCACGGTTGCCGCGATTGCGGCGGCCATCGCGGCCTTCGCGCTCGCGCCGCGCTTCGCCTGCCTCGCCAGGGGCGGCGGCAGCTTCCTCCACGCCCTCCTGCGCCTCGGCTGCGGCATCCGCCGCGACAAACGCTTCCTGTTCGACCGGTACTTCCACTGCAGGCAGCACAACCGGCTGGCTGCTGCGGTACACATACGCGCCCGACTTTTCGTCGCGGCCGAATTCCAGCAGGCCGCGCGCCTTCATTTCTTCCAGCAGGTTGCCGAAGGTACGGAAACCGTAATACGACTCGCTGAAGTCCGGCTTGCGGCGCTTGATCGCCTCCTTCAGCACGGACGCCCAGATCTTGCCCTCGCCACGTTCGGCAGCCAGCGCATCGAACGTGGTGTAGGCGATTTCAACGCACTGGTTGCGGCGCTTGTCCATCTCTTCGCGGCGGCGCTTCTCTTCTTCCGGCGTGCGCTTCGGCTTTTGCTCACTCGCATCGCGGCTCGCCTGGCGCTGGCGGCGCGATTCGCGCACCAGGTCGTCGTAGAAAATGAATTCGTCGCAGTTGGCCACCAGCAGGTCGGAGGTGGAATCCTTCACGCCCACGCCGATCACGCGCTTGGCGTTTTCGCGCAGCTTGGACACCAGCGGCGAGAAATCGGAGTCGCCCGAAATGATGACGAAGGTGTTGACGTGGGACTTGGTGTAGCACAGGTCCAGTGCATCGACCACCATGCGGATGTCGGCGGAATTCTTGCCGGACAGGCGCACGTGCGGGATTTCGATCAGTTCGAAGTTCGCCTCGTGCATTGGGGCTTTGAAGCCCTTGTAGCGGTCCCAGTCGCAATAGGCCTTCTTGACCACGATGCTGCCCTTCAGCAGCAGGCGTTCCAGCACCGGCTTGATGTCGAATTTCTCATAGTTGGCGTCGCGGACGCCCAGTGCGACGTTTTCGAAGTCGCAGAACAGTGCCATGCTGGCGTTTTCGTTGGGTGAGGCCATTTTCTTTACTGGATGCTGTGCACAATCCAACGATTATACTATTTCGCCAACATTGACCTGGGAGACAACCGAATGAAACGCTTGCTGATCGCCGCCGCCACCGTCCTCATGATGCACAGCGCCCTGGCGGCCGACCCGGACAACGATTTCCGCCAGCAGGTCAACACCTTCGTCGACAGCTGGCACGACGATGCTGCCAACACCCGCCCCGACTACTGGGACAAGTTCACGCCGGACGCCGTCTTCATCGGCACCGACAAGAGCGAAGTATGGAGTTACAAGGAATTCAAGGCCTGGGCCAAGCGCTTCTGGGACCGCAAGAAGGCCTGGAGCTTCACCGCGCAAAAGCGCAATGTCTACTTCTCGCCGGACAAGAAATACGTGTGGTTCGACGAGCAGCTCAACACACAGATGGGGACTTGCCAGGCCAGCGGGGTGCTGGTCAACACAGGCAAGGGCTTCAAGATCGAGCACTACCAGCTGTCGCTGGCCGTGCCCAATCCACTGATGGACAGCTTCACCAAGGCAATCGCCGCACATGAGGCGAAGTCAAAATAGGACCCCACCGGACTTCCCGCTTCATCTTCCTGTGGCGGCAAGAACTCCAATAAAAAAGCCGCGCAATGCGCGGCTTGATCGGAGCAAAGGATTTTAGACGTTGAACAGGAAGTTCAGCACGTCGCCATCCTTGACCACGTATTCCTTGCCTTCAGCGCGCATCTTGCCCGCTTCCTTGGCGCCGGTTTCGCCCTTGTAGGCAATGTAGTCGTCGAAAGCGATGGTCTGGGCGCGGATGAAGCCGCGCTCGAAGTCGGTGTGGATCACGCCTGCTGCTTGCGGCGCGGTGTCGCCCACGTGAATGGTCCACGCGCGCACTTCCTTCACGCCGGCGGTGAAGTAGGTTTGCAGGCCGAGCAGCTTGAAGCCGGCGCGGATCAGGCGGTCCAGGCCAGGTTCGGCCATGCCCATGTCGGCCAGGAAGGCTTCCTTGTCGGCGTCGTCCAGTTCGGCGATTTCCGCTTCGATGGCGGCGCAGATGGCCACGATCGGCGCGTTCTGCGCTTCGGCGTACTTGGTCAGTTGGTCCAGCAGCGGGTTGTTGGTGAAGCCGCTGTCGGACACGTTAGCCACGTACATGGCTGGCTTGGCGGTGATCAGGCACAGCGGCTTGATCAGGGCCATGTCTTCGGCGCCCAGGCCCATGGCGCGCACTGGCTTGGCTTCGTTCAGGTGCGGTACCAGGGTTTCCAGCAGGGCTACCAGTTTGGCCGAATCCTTGTCCCCGGAGCGGGCTTTCTTCTGCTCGCGGGCGATGGTCTTTTCAACGGTCGACAGGTCGGCCAGCGCCAGCTCGGTCTGAATTACTTCGATGTCGTCCAGTGGCGATACGCGGCCGGCCACGTGCACCACGTTGTCGTCTTCGAAGCAGCGCACCACGTTGACGATAGCGTCGGTTTCGCGGATGTGGGACAGGAACTGGTTGCCCAGGCCTTCGCCCTTGGACGCGCCAGCCACCAGGCCGGCGATGTCGACGAATTCCACGATGGCAGGCAGGATGCGTTCCGGCTTGACGATTTCAGCCAGCTGCTTCAGGCGCGGATCAGGCACTTCCACCACGCCGACGTTTGGTTCGATGGTGCAGAACGGGTAGTTCTCGGCCGCGATGCCGGCCTTGGTCAGTGCATTGAAAAGGGTGGACTTGCCGACGTTAGGCAGGCCGACGATGCCGCATTTGAGACTCATGGAAAACCTTTAAATGATATTGTTCTGCTACGGAATTTTCCGCAAATAGACCGAGATTGTACCCCAGATCATGTCAGGAACCGCCCATATCACCCTGCTGGCCCGCTACAACGAGTGGATGAACAACAAGCTGTACGAGGCGGCAGCGACCTTGCCGGCGGAGCAGCTGGCGGCCGATCGCGGCGCGTTCTTTGGCTCCCTGCTGGCGACCCTTAACCATATCGCCGTGGCGGACACGATCTGGCTGAAGCGCATCGGAACGCATCCGCGCTTTGCCACTGCCCTGGCGTCAGTGGCGGCCCTGCCGGCGCCGGCCGCGCTGGACCAGCTCTTGTTCGATGCGCTGCCGGCGCTGCGCGAGCGCCGTATCTGGCTCGACCGCCTGATCCTGGACTGGACAGCCGGCCTGGCCGATGCCGACCTGGACGCCGTCATCAGCTACCGCCGCATGAATGGCGAGGCCAATAACCGCCAACTGCGACTGCTGTTGCTGCATTTCTTCAACCACCAAACCCACCATCGCGGCCAGGCCACGACCTTGCTGTCCCAGGCCGGCGTCGATGTGGGCGTGACCGATTTGCTGATGCTGGTGCCGGAAGCGGAAGGTTGATGGGGATCAAATCCTGATACGCCTGCGGGCAAACGGCGATACAGGTATTGCCGGTGCTTGTAATATTGTTACCAATGGAAAATAATGCCAAGAGAACAATATAGGGAGCAGTCATGGATTTGCTTTGGTTTATCGTGCTGGCGGCTGTGGGGCGCTGGGCCTGGCTGGCCCGCCGCGACGCCCGCCAGGCACGCGAGCACACCCTCCAGTTGCAGCGCGACCTGGCGGCATTGGAGATCACGCTCGCCAGTTTCAAGCACGGCCCCGCAGCCCAACCCGCTGTCGGCGCACCGGAAACGCCAGCCACCGCGGCCCCTTCCGCGCCGCCGTCCAGGCCAGCCGAGCGCGAGCCCCTGGTAGCACGCGCCACAGTACGTCCGCCGCCTGCGCCGGAAGCGGCGCCAGAACCGGCCCCGGCCACTACTCCCGAAGCTCCTGTCGCGGACACTGTCGCTGCTGCGCCAGCCGAACCGGTCGCGCCGGCCAGGGCCGCCGATGCGGCCGACCAGGCCTGGGCCGCCGCCAGGGAATCCGCCCAGGAAAACGACAAGCCCGCCCGCTCCGCTGCACGGCCAAGTTTGCCGCCAAGAGAACCGCCGGCCTGGTTCACCGCCGCCCGCAACTGGCTGTTCGAAGGCAACCTGGTGGCAAAGATCGGCCTCCTCATCCTCTTCATCGGAGTCAGCTTCCTGCTGAAATATGCCGCCGCCCGCATCACGGTGCCGATTGAATTGCGCCTCGCCGGCATCGTGCTCGTCGACCTGGCTGCGCTGGCCTGGGCCTGGCGCATCCGCAACAGCAACCAGGGCGTCAGCCTGCCGCTGCAGGGCACCTGCATGGCGGTGCTGATGCTGGTGGTATTCGGCGCCTTCCGCATCTACCACCTGATCCCCGGCGGCATGGCGTTTGCCATGCTGTTCTTGCTGACGCTTGGCACCTGCCTGCTGGCCGTGCTGCAGAACGCCCAATGGCTTGCCATCTTCGGCATTACCGGCGGCTTCGCGGCACCGATCCTGACCTCCACCGGCCAGGGCAGCCACGTCGCCCTGTTCAGCTACTACGCCTTGCTGAACGCCGGCATCCTGGCCATCGCCCTCAAGCGTTCCTGGCGCGCGCTGAACCTGCTTGGCTTTGCGTTCACCTTCGCCATCGGCACCGCCTGGGGCGTGCTGCGCTATGAACCGCAGTTCTACTGGTCGGTGCAAGGTTTCCTCGCGCTGTTCTTCCTGTACTACGTCGGCATCGCCGTCGCTTACGCCCATCTCGAAGCGCCCAAGCTGAAAAGCTATGTCGACGGCACACTGGTCTTCGGCACGCCGATGCTGGCCGCCAGCCTGCAATTCGGCCTGGTGAAGGGCTTCGAATTCGGCATGGCGTATTCCGCCCTGGCGCTCGGCCTGTTCTACGCCGCGCTGGCAGTGACGCTGGCGCGCCGCCGTGCCACCTACGGCTTGCTGGTGGATGCCTTCACCGCGCTGGCCGTGGTGTTCGGCACACTGGCGATTCCGATGGCGCTCGATGGCCGCTGGACTTCCGCTGCCTGGGCCCTGGAAGGCGCCGGCATCGTCTGGATCGGCTTGCGCCAACGCCAGCCGCTGGCCTGGGGCTTCGGCCTGCTGGTGCAACTGGGCGCGTGGGTCAGCTTCATCGGCTCGGTGTCCGGCCTCGATCCGCAGGCCGCAATGCACTCCAACCTGTGGCTGGGCTTCCTGCTGCTGGCGATCAGCGCCTGCATCATGGCGATGCGCTTCCGCAGCCACTCCGGCGACGAGGGGCTGGGCGGCCTGCAACTGCTGGGCGCACTGTTCCTGGCCGGTTCCGCCTTCTGGCTGGTCGGCGGCGCCTGGACCGAAGTCATTCTGCGCACCAGCGGCAAGCTGCAAGCGAACCTGCTGGTTGCCAGCGCCCTCGGCGCCGCAGTCGTGATGGCTCTGATCGGGCGCCGCCTGGCCTGGCCGATGGCGCGCGGACTGGCCATGGCCGCGCAACTGCTGGCTGGCCTGGTGCTGGCGTTCCTGCTGGCCCTGAACTGGCACGTCGCGCCGGTCTCGCCGGACCTGTTCGCCACGCCTTTCCTCGGCAGCGCGATGCTGCTGGCGGGCGCCGTGTTCAGCGCCTGGACGCTGAAGCGCCACGGCCCGCAATATCCGCCTGCCTGGTCGAACGCAGTGCTGGCGTATTCCGGCTTGTGGTGGCTCCTGATGATCGTGCCGACCGTTGCCAACTGGCTGCTGGCCCATTACGAAATTGCCACCATCGGCACCTTTGAACCGCATAGTCCATTACGCGCCAGCGCCTACAACCTGATGGTCGTCGCGACCACGCCGTTGTTCGTCAAGCTGGCACAACGCCTGTCCTGGCCTGCCTTGCGTGCGGCGGTACTGCCGGCATGGCTGCTGTTCGGCATTACCACCGTCGGCATGCTTGGCGCACTGTATAGCAGCATCACGGTGCCCGCCGGCGAAGTGTGGTTCGCCTATGCAGCATTGTGGCTGCTTTCCGAATGGTTGATGCGTGATGCCTCGCTGGGCCAGGCACCGCTGGTGATCCTGCACACGCTGCGCAGCACAGGTCCATGGCTGATGATCTGGCCAGTCGGCGCTTACTGGATCTCGCGCGGCCTGGAAGGCAGCGGCGCCGATCCGGCCTGGGCCAACTTCCTGCCGGCCTGGCTGATGATGGGCGGCCTCGCATGGTTCATGCGCCGCGTGCGCGCCGACGGCTGGCCGGTCAAGCCCGTGGCGGCCTGGTACCGTAGCATGCTGCTGCCACTGGGCTGCGCCTGGTCGCTGCTGCTGGTCGCGGTCTGGAACCTGACGCAAGACGGCGCCATGGCGCCGCTGCCCTACGTCCCGCTGGCGAACCCGCTTGACCTGACCAGCATCTTCGCGCTGCTGTTGTCGGTGGCTGGCTACCGCCTGCTGCAGGACAGGCTCGAACCGCACCGTCCGCAGTTGCTGGCCGCCTCCGCGCTGGTGGCGTATGCCTGGTTCAACCTGGCGCTGCTGCGCACCGTCTCGCATTACGTCGGCGTGCCGTACCGCTTCGACGACCTGTTTGCATCGCAGTTCGTGCAAGCCATGCTGTCGCTGGTGTGGAGCGTCACCGCGCTGCTGCTGATGCGCTTCGCGACGCGCAAGCAGGAGCGCAAGCTGTGGATTGCCGGAGCGGTACTGCTCGGCGTTGTGGTGGCCAAGCTGTTCCTGGTCGACCTGTCCAATGTCGGCGGCGTGGAGCGCATCGTATCCTTCCTCGGCGTTGGCGCGCTGATGGTCGGCATCGGTTACCTCGCCCCCTACCCGTCCGCACGCGGCGGTGAAACTGAGAAGGAAGCTGCATGAACGGATTGTTGTTGGCGGCTGCTGTCGCAAGCACTGCGGTAAGCGATTTGCCGCAGGATTACACCCACCTGATTCCGCTATCGGTCAATGGCAAGCCGAGCGTGGTCCAGTTGCAGTTGCCGCGCGACGTCTACCTGAACGCGCGCTCGGCATCGCTCAACGACTTGCGGGTGTTCGACGCGCATGGCACGCCACAGCCATTCGCACTGCGCGAGCCCGATGCGGCGCCCAGCACCACGCATCGCGCCCTGCCGGTACGCATCTTCCCGCTGATGTCCGAACGCGCCGACGCACCGTTGGCGGGACTGGAAGTCAGCACCGCCACCGATGGCCGTGTACTCTCGGTGCGCCTGCCTGCGCAGCAGGGCGCGGCGCCCGCCGGCCGCGCGCAGGAACGCCTGGCCGGACTGGTGCTCGACCTGCGGCAGGAAGGCATGAAAGAGCCGCCAACGGTCGATGGCCTGCATTTCACGCTACCGCCCGGCCGCAATACCTACACCGGCCAGGTATGGCTGGAAGCCAGCGACGACCTGAAACACTGGGATGCCATCGGCGTGGCGGAACTGAGCTGGCTCGCCAATGCCAGCGCTGAAACCCTGGCCAACGACAAGCTGGAATTCCCGGCCCGGCCGATGCGCTATGCGCGCCTGAGCTGGCGCAGCGGCGAACCGCTTCCCTTCGCCAGCATCAGTGCCCAATCGCCGGTGCAGGGGCCGATGGCCGCGCCAATCGACTCCCTGGTCCTGCAACCGCAGCCGGGTCGCGACCCGCGCGACCTGCAATACAGAAAGCCGATCGGCGTCACGGCGCGGCGCGTCGGGCTCCAGGTCGATAGCGGCAATATGGTCCTGCCCGCGATGCTGGGCAACTACGTGGAAGTGCATCGTACCGGCCAGGTCCGCTTCGAGCCTGCCGTGCGCACGACGTTCTACCGCCTGGAAAAGGATGGTAAATCGCGCTTGTCCGATGACATCACGGTCCCGTCCTGGATTGGCGAAAGCTGGGTGCTGCGCTTCGACCAGCCGCCGCCGGTCAAGCCCGCGCTGCGCATCAGCTGGGTGCCGGCCACCCTGGTGTTCGTTGCCGGCGGCACGCCGCCTTACAAACTGGCTGTCGGACGCGACAAGGCCGCACTGGCGGCGCGCGACATCAACGAGGTGGCGCCGGGCTTCACCCAGGCTGAATTGCGCACGCTGGATCGCGCAAGCGCCGGCCCGGCGCAAGAACAGCTTGAAGCACTGGCCAGCGCAGCCAAGCAGGCCAGCGCCGACAACAGCGCAGCCCAGAACCGGCTCATGATCCTATGGGGCGTGCTGGTGCTGGGCGTGGCGATCGTGGCGGGAATGGTGTGGCGCCTGCTGCGGCAGGCGGGCAGCAGCACTTAGTTGGTGTGCAGCTCCATCGTCGCCTTGGTGAAGTCGCCGGCGACGGCGGTGGGGATGATGCGCAAGGCTTTCTCGATCGCTTCTTCGATCAGCAATTGCTCTTCGCGGCGCGGGCGGTGCAGCACGAAATCGGCCACCGGCTGGTTCAGGTTCAGGGTGCGCGGGTGGCCGATGCCGATGCGCAGGCGCCAGTAGTCCTGGGTGCCCAGCGCCGAAGTAATGTCCTTCAGGCCATTGTGGCCGCCCGATGAACCGCCCTTCTTCAGCTTGGCGGCGCCAGGCGGCAAATCCAGTTCATCGTGCACTACCAGCACTTCGTCCGGCTGGATCTTATAGAAGCGCGCGATGGCGCCCACCGACTGGCCGGAACGGTTCATGTAAGTTTGCGGCTCCAGCAGCCAGAGCTGGTTGCCGCCGATGATGGTCTTCGCCACCATGGCGTTAAAGCCAGACTCGCGCTGCAGGCGCGCGTTGGGCAGGGAATTGGCGAGATTATCCACCAGCCAGAAGCCGGCGTTGTGGCGGGTTTGTTCGTATTCGGCGCCGGGATTGCCGAGGCCAACGATCAGGCGGATGGGCATGGTCTTGCGGTTGCGAGTGCAAAACCGCAGATTATACCCTTGCCCTCAACCGAGCAGCCCGCGCGCGAGCAAGGCAAGTTCGCCTAGCAGTATCATGGCCATCATGCCGAATCCCCAGCGGCTGATACGGTCTACGTGGTCGCGCAAGGCATCGATCTGCGCCTGCAGCGGCGCCACGGCTTTGGCTAACTCGTCTCGTGTGTAAAGCTGCATTTCTAGACGGAGCTTCACAAAGCCATCATCAATGTACTGGCGCATGTTGGCGAACTGCGCATCGGTGGAGGCCTGCATGCTGGCGAACTGTGCATCGAAGGATGCCTGCATGCTGGCGAACCGCGCATCCATGTGCTGTCGCAGCAAGGCCAGTTCGCAATTGACGGCATCCAAGGCTTTCTCCTGTGCGGCAATCCGGTCATCCGGGGTCAGCTGTTCCATGGCGGCCTCCCGCTGTCGGCAAGCCACCATTGTTTTCCATTCTCGCGCAATGGGCCTTGAGCTGGCGCACACGTATGGGCGGAACTATTTCGGCGGTGCGCTGTCAGCGTTCCAGGTATCGCGCCAATACATCCATTTGCCATTGACCTTCTTGTCCACCGACAGGTACTTGCCGGTCTCGACCACCTTGCCGTCCTTGTCTTTCACCATATAGGTGCCGGACGACCAGCCCAGGTTGCCGCTTGCGCCGCTATCCGATTTCTCGCCAAAGCTGAACACCACGCCGGACTTGCCGGCACCCTGCGCTTCCTTCAGCAAAAACTCACGGATGGCAGCACGGCCGACGACTGCCGGCGCCCCAGGCGGCATCAGTACCGCGTTTTCGTCGTACAGCCTGGCCAGGCCATCGCCATCGGCGGCCGCGAAGGCTTTCAGCCAGGCCTGGTCGACCGCCTTGATTGCCGCTCCATCCGTCTTCGCATCGGCCGCAAACGCCGGCGCTGCACATACGGCCGCCAGCACCATCACCCCTGCAAGTTGCGCTTTCATCGGATCGTCCTCCCATGGTGAAAAGTCATTTCAGCATAGAACACTTGACAACAGATTCCACCTGTAAGATATTTATTACACGTGTCTTCAATTTAAAACAGAAAGGACGTGCCATGAAATACCTGACTACCCTGATGTTTGCCGCAGTCCTGGCCGCACCGGCCTTGGCCGCAGAAGCTCCAATGAGGGACAAGGAGCGGATCGACCAACTGCTTGAACAAAACAGGATGCTGATCGCCCAGAACACCCTGCTGGCCGAACAATGCGAGCGTCCCAAAACCAAGGAGGAAGCGTTCGCCCAATGCATGCAAGCTGCGCGTGGCGAAAAAGGGGCAATGGCGACGGAATCGGTCAGCGCAAACTGCCGCCTGCTGTTGAAGTGAGTGGAATGCAAAAGCTATTGCCAGTGCTGGAAGCGCTTGCCAATCCGCACCGCTTGCGCATTATCGCTGCATTGAAAACGGACGGCCGCAACTACGTCAGCCAACTGGCCCGCGACGTGGGCATCAGCCGCCCGCTGCTGCACCTGCATCTTGCCAAGCTGGAGGCGGCTGGGCTTGTCACCAGCCAGCACGAGCTCTCCAGCGACGGCAAGGCGCTGAACTACTTCGAAGTGGCGGATTTCTGCCTGACGCTCGATCCCGCTGCGATCGCAGAAGCCGCCAAACATCTCAACCTGGAAGGGGAATGACCGTATGTCCGAACATATTTACCTGCTGACCCTGGGCCTGCCGTTGGCAACCGTACTGATTGTCTTTGGCATGAAGTACTGGTCTGCCGCGCACAAGGCGCGCGCCGAAGCCGCCAGCGCCGAGGCCTACCACGCACTGGCCGCGAAAGCGGCAGCCGCCCAGGCCGAAAACGCCGCCGCACTGGCCGCCATGCAAGCCACGCTGGCCAATATGAACGGCCGCCTGGCCGAAGTCGAAACCATGCTGAAAGAGGTGGGCTGATGCTGGCCCGCCTGTGGCAGCGCGATGCGCGGCATGAAGGCGTCATGCGCATCAACATCTACCTGCTGCGCCTGCTTTACGCGCTGATGTTCTTCATGCTGGGCCAGACCACCTGGACTGAAATCCTGACCCACCAGGGCCAATGGGAGCCAAACAAAGCGGTCGCCTGGACGGTATGGACAGCGTTTGCCACGCTGGCCGGCCTTGGCTTGCTGCGGCCAGTGAAGATGCTGCCGATCATCCTGCTCGAGATCCTCTACAAGGTGATGTGGCTGGCGATCGTCGCCTACCCGCTCTGGTCGCGCGGCGAACTGGCCGGCTCGCCGGCGGAAAGCACGACCTATGCTTTCCTCGGCGTGCTGCTGGCCATTATTGCCGTGCCGTGGGGCCATATCGCCAAGTCCTACTTCACCTGGCCATCGAAAACCAACCCAGCCTGAACATGCCCTTACTTGCCAGTGCCATGCTCGCCGCCGCGCTCACCGCGGCGGCGGAACCGAAACAGATTTACCAGATGACGCCGCAGGAAGCGGGCACTTTCATCACCGAGGTGCGGCAGGCCGAACCGGACTTGCGGAAGCGCATTGCCGCCATCGGCCGCCGCAATATCGGCCAGCCATACAAGCTGAACTTGCTGGGTGAATTCCCCTATGAGCTGCACGACACGCTGCCGATGTACAGCCTGTCCGCCAGCGACTGCCTGGTGTTCGCCGAGCATACCTATGCGATGGCGCTCAGCGCCTCATGGGAGGAGTTTTTCTGGACATTGCAGCGCATCCGCTACAAGGACGGCGTGATCGGCGTGGCCAGCCGCAACCATTACATGGAAGTGGACTGGAACATCAATAACCGCTGGCTGCTGTCCGATGCCAGCAGCGGCGCCAGCTACGCCATGCGCGTCGACCGTGCGCAATTCCTCAAGACCCAGCACCATGTGCAACGCGATATCCCGCTGCAGGACACGCTCGAAAACTACCTGCCGGTGGAACGCGCGCGGCAGGAATTCGGCACGCTGGACGAGGGCGATATGGTGGAAGTGGTGTCGGTGCGCAAGGGCCAGCACATGGTGACTCACGTCGGCCTGGTGGTACTCGATGCGCAGGGTGGGCGCCGCTTCCTGCATTCGTCAGCGCCGGAAGTGCGCGAAGAGCCATTCGACGCCTTTATTGCCCGCACCCAGGCACGCGCCAACAACGGCCTGGCCGGCTTCAAGTTCATGCGCCTGAACGAGGCCATCGTGGTCCCGCCCGCGGCGCCCCAGCCACGGCCAGGCGCGTAAGCAATAAAAAAAAAGGGGACGTACCCCTTTAATGAAAAAGGGGACGTACCCCTTTAATGAAAAAGGGGACGTACCCCTTTAAAGGGTACGTCCCCATTTTTTATTGCGGCAAAAGAGGATTACTCTTTGGCAGCAGCGGCTTCAGCAGCAACAGCGCCGGCTGGCACGGATGCGGTAGCGATGGTGGCATCGGAACCGTGGGTCACGATGGTCACGCCTTTTGGCAGCTTCAGTTCGGAAGCGTGGATCGACTGGCCGACGTCCATCTTGGACAGGTCAACGGTCAGGAACTCTGGCAGGTCAGCTGGCAGGCAGGAGATTTCGATCTCGTTGGCCACGTGGCTGATGGTCGCAGCGTGCAGTTTCACAGCTGGGGACACGTCAGCGTTTTCGAAGTGCAGGGCAACTTTCACGTGCAGTGGCTTGTTGGCGTCAACGCGCTGGAAGTCAGCGTGCAGAACCAGTTGCTTGAACGCGTGCATCTGGAAGTCACGCAGCAGCACTTTCTGTACGGCGCCGTCGATTTCCATGTCCAGGATGGACGAGTGGAAAGCTTCTTTTTTCAGCGCGTGGAACAGTGCGTTGTGGTCCAGGGCGATGGTCACAGGGGCTTCGGTGCCACCGTAGATGATGCCAGGGGTCTGGCCGGAATTACGCAGGCGGCGGCTCGCACCCGTACCTTGCAGATCACGTTTGAATGCTACAACTTTCATGGAATACTCCAAAAAATAAAACAAGGCTCGCGCCTTGTCGATAAACGAAGTGCCCCGCGACCAGGGCACTTCAAGAAATCGGCCGCGGCTTGCGCCACGGCCGGAAAAACTTTAGTCGACGAACAGGGAGATCACCGAGTCGCCCTTGATGATGCGCTTGAAGGTCTCAGCCAGCAGCGGTGCGCAGGTCAGTTGGCGGATCTTGCCGCAAGCCTTGGCCGCTTCGGACAGCGGGATGGTGTCGGTCACCACCAGCTCGTCCAGCGAAGAGCCGGAAATGCGTTCGATTGCCGGACCGGACAGCACCGGGTGCGTGCAGTAAGCGGTTACTTTCTTGGCGCCGCGCTCTTTCAGCACTTCGGCAGCCTTGACCAGGGTACCTGCGGTATCGACCATGTCGTCCATGATCACGCAGTTACGGCCTTCCACGTCGCCGATGATGTTCATCACTTCGGACACGTTGGCCTTTGGACGGCGCTTGTCGATGATGGCCAGGTCGCAACCGAGGCGCTTTGCCAGTGCACGGGCACGCACCACGCCGCCGACGTCAGGCGACACCACCAGCAGGTCTTGCTCGGCCTTCTTCTGCAGGTCGCCCAGCAGGATTGGCGAAGCGTAAATATTGTCAACCGGGATATCGAAGAAGCCCTGGATCTGGTCTGCGTGCAGGTCCATGATCAGGACGCGCTCGACGCCGGCTTCTTCCAGCATATTGGCAACTACTTTTGCCGAAATGGCCACACGGGCGGAACGCGGACGGCGATCCTGGCGGGCATAGCCAAAGTAAGGAATTGCAGCAGTGATACGGCCAGCGGACGCACGTTTCAGGGCATCGACCATCAGGATCAGTTCCATCAGGTTGTCGTTGGTCGGTGCGCAGGTCGATTGCAGCACGAACACGTCTTTACCGCGGACGTTTTCGTTGATTTCGACCATGACTTCGCCGTCCGAGAACTTCGAAACGACTGCTTTGCCGAGTGGGATGCCGAGATTTTTTGCGACCCCTTCTGCTAAGGCTGGATTAGCGTTGCCGGTAAAAACCATCAGGTTTTCGTAAGCCATTGGGAGTCCCGAGAGGTAGTGTTGAATTCTTGAGGCACTCCTGCGACACAGGAGCTTTTGTCTTAACCCTGGCTGGAGACTGCTGCCTCGACAGACCCAGGGAAAACGGTGGCAGGGGAACAAGGATTCGAACCTTGGTATGCCGGAATCAAAATCCGGTGCCTTAACCAGCTTGGCGATTCCCCTACTCTTAACTGACTGTCTTTCGTCAGTAGGCCGACATTATATAGCCTATTTCACGAAAAACCAAATCTTTTTACGCTTCACAACTTTGCGATGATCGGATGCTGTTTCAGCGCCTTCGCTTTCCATCCGGTCCAGGCGGCTGGCACTTTCGCAAGCACCGCATCAGCCTGTTCTTCGCGTTGGACTGCGACGAACACACAAGCTCCGGAGCCAGTCATCCTGGCGTCACCGTAAGCGCCCAGCCATTCTACCGCTTCTGCTACTTGCGGGAATAAGCGGCACGCCACTTGTTGCAAATCGTTCTTCCCAAACTGCCGCAGATCTCGTCGATTTGCGTGGTAGCTGGAAAAGTCCGACATCTTAACGGGCGGAGTATCCCTTGTCAAATGCTCGGAGGTAAAAATTTGCGCTGTCGGGCAAGCCACGCCGGGCTCGATGACAACATACCAACAGTCGGGCGCATCGACCGCCTGCAGTTGCTCCCCGACGCCTTCGGCAAAGCCGGTCTGGCCAAAGATAAAGAACGGCACGTCGGCGCCCAGGGGCAAGGCCAGCGCCATCAATTCCTCGCGCGTGAGTCCCGCGCCCCATAGCTTGTTCAGCGCCATGAAGGTGGTAGCCGCATCGGAGGAACCGCCGCCCAGCCCGCCGCCCATGGGCAGGATCTTGTCGATGGTGATATTCACGCCGGGCGGCAAAGCGCCCGTGCGGCGCAATACTTCCGCCTGCAGGATGCGGGCGGCGCGGATCACCAGGTCCTGCTCGGCGGGAACGCCGGGGATATCGTTCGTGCGGTGCAGTTCGCCGTCTTCGCGCAGCGAGAAATGCAGGGTATCGCTGCGGTCGATGATCTGGAACACCGATTGCAGCAAATGGTAGCCGTCGGCGCGGCGGCCATTCACATGCAGGAACAGGTTCAGCTTGGCCGGGGCCGGGCAGTTCAACAGGCTTTTCATTTTCACTCAGCGATCACGATGCGCAAGGCCATTTGCTGCACGTCGCCCCCACCCGGATGTTCGGCATCGATCAGTTTCGGGCGCGGCGGCGTACTGCCGGGCTGCCATTCGCTGTATTGCAGGCGCCAGCCTTCGCGCGTGGTCACTTGATTATTGGCAGGGCTTGCCGACCACGGCTTGCCATCGGCAGCGGTGGCATGGCCTTGCAGCCAGCCGCGCAGCCCGGCCACCGGCAACGCCCAGCCCAGCGCACGGGCGCTCAAAGCGTCGACGCTGGGCGCCGTCAGCGGCGGCTTGTTGCCGCCCTGGTTCAGCGTCGCCCCCTGCGGCGTCACGCTGATCGTGGCAACCTTGCTGCCGAAAGGATTGAACAAGGCGACGTCGGTGTTCTGCGCATCTTGCTTCCAGTCGAAATTGACGGTGGTCGATTCCTGCTTGTCGTCCTTCAGGTAGCGCACGTTCAGGCGTCCCGACAAGGCGATGCTGTCGGCATAAGGCGCCACCACGGCGCTGGAGGGCGGCACGGAAGGCGTGGTGGCGCAGCCGCACAGGATGGCGGCCGCGCCGGCGATGGCGGCGAATGTCTTGAAGCTCATTAAATTCCTGCGTTGAGGCGCGCCAGCGTGCTGCGCAGCGCGTCGTTTTTCGGATCCTTGTCGCGGGCTTCGCGCCACAGCCTGGTGGCGCCAGCCTTGTCGCCCTGCTTCCACAGCACTTCGCCCAGGTGCACGGCGATTTCGGCGTCGCTGCGCAGCGCATAAGCCTGGCGCAGCGATTGCTCGGCTTCCTTCAGTTTGCCCATGCGGAACAAAACCCAGCCCATGCTGTCCATGATGTAGGGGTCGCCCGGCGCCATCTTCAGCGCCTTGTCGATCAGCTCATAGGCTTCATCCAGGCGCACATTGCGGTCGGCCAGGGAATAGCCCAGCGCATTGTAGGCGTGATGGTTGTCGGGCACCGATTCAATCACCTTGCGCAGCGCCGTTTCCATCGCCTCGACCTTGCCCAGCTTTTCCGCTGCCAGCGCGTAGTCGTACATCAGGTCTGGACTGTTCGGGAAGCGCAGCACGCCGTCTTGCAGCGTCTTGAAGGCTTCCGCCGCGCGGCCGGAGTCGCGCAGCAGCTGGCCTTCGGTCTGCAGGATCTGCACCTGCTCGGCCTGGTCGGCCGGCGTGATGTCCTTCAACTGGGCGCGCGCGCCGTCGACATCGCCCTTGCGTGCCGTGATGTGGGCGCGCTTCAGGCGGGCCGCCAGGGTGGTGCGGGCATCGTCGCCGTCGATCTTGTCCAGCCAGGCCAATGCGCCATCGAGGTCGCCTTTTTCTTCGGCGATCTGGGCCAGCAGCATCAGCGCCTTGTTCGGGTCGCGCTCAGGATCGGGATGCGCTTCCAGCACCTCCACATAACGCTTGAAATAGCCCTCCGCGGCCTTGCTGTCCTGGCCCTGCAGCGCCATGATGCCGAGCGCGTACAGGGTGCCTGGATTGTCCGGCTGCTCTTTCAGCAGCAGCAGGAATTGTTCGCGCGCCTGGTCGTACTGCTTTTGCTCCACCAGCAGGCGGGCGTAGGCCGAGCGCACTTCGCGCGCGGCCGGATATTTCTGCAGGAAGTCGGCGAACAGCTTTTGCGCGCCATCCAGTTCGCCCAGCATTTGCGCCATGGTCAGCGTCGCCAGTTCGGAATCGGGCTTGATCGCCACCGCCTTCTTCGCTTCGGCGCGGGCACGCTCGGCATCGCTGGCGGCATTGGCGCCTTGTGCCAGCACCAGGTGGGCTTCCTGCGTATTCAGGTAGGGCTGCAGGACGCGCTCCATCAGCCCGAAGGCGGCAGCCTTGTCCTTCGCGCGCAGCAGGAATTGCTGCATCTGGAACATCAGCAGCGGACGGCCCGTCGGCGGCGCAGCCTTCAGGCGCTGCGCGAACAGGCTTTCCGCTTCGCTCAAATCATCGCCGAGGACGGCAAACCCGAGGAAGTACTGGGCCGCCTCGTCGGATTCGGGCGCCAGTTCGCGCCACAGGCGGATCGCCGCCAGGGCTTCGTTGCCCTGCTTGGCCGACAGCGCCATTTCCGACGCCCGGCGCGCCAGGCGCGGGTCGCGCGTCTGCTGCGCCAGCACCATCATCGTCACGTAAGCGCTTTGCCACTGGCCGCGCTTGAAATCGAGTTCGGCCTTGGTCAGCTTGTAGAACAAGTCGCTGGTCAGTTCGACATTGGGCAGTTTTTCGTCGGGCGCAGCAGCTTTGGCAACGGCCTCGGCGGCCGCGGCCGGCGGCGTGACGGTGGGCGTCGCAGGTTCTGGCGCAGCCCGTTCCGGCGGCACGACTGCGCAGGCGGACACGAGGGCCGACAGGGTTACAATGGCGAATGCGTTTTTCAAAGGAAGATCCTGCAAATCGGGCTCAAGACTTGATTCTACGCCAACCTGCACGAAACCACCCTCATGCCTGAATTACCAGAAGTAGAAGTCACCCGGCGCGGTGTCGCACCCCATATCGAAGGCCGTATCGTGCGCGATGTCGAGCTGCGCCGCGACGGCTTGCGCTGGCCGTTCCCGGACGACTTGCCGGCCCTGCTGGCAGGCCGCCGCATCGTGTCGACCGGCCGCCGCGGCAAGTACCTGCTACTGCAATTCGAGCATGGCACGCTGATCATCCACCTTGGCATGAGCGGCCACCTGCGCGTGCTGCCAACCGGCATTCCACCGGAAAAGCATGATCATTTCGACATGATGGTGGAAGGCGCGGATGGCAAGCATGTACTGCGCCTGACCGACCCGCGCCGCTTTGGCGCCGTGCTGTGGCATGCGGCAGAAGAAGGCGAACTGGAAGAACATTTGCTGCTGCGCGGCCTGGGCGTCGAGCCGCTCGGCCCCGAATTCACCGGCAAGCTGCTGTTCGAGCAGACCCGCAGCCGCAGCGCAGCCATCAAGCAAGTGCTGATGGCCGGCGATATCGTGGTCGGCGTGGGCAATATCTACTGCTCTGAAAGCCTGTTTCGTGCCGGGATCAACCCGAAAACCGCCGCCAACCGCATCAGCGCGGCGCGCTACGACCGCCTGGCCCAGGCCATCCGCGACGTGCTGGCCGAGGCAATTGTGCAAGGAGGCAGCACTTTGCGCGACTTTATCGGGGTAAATGGGCAATCAGGGTATTTCCAACAGACATATTTCGTCTATGATCGTGCTGGTGTGCCCTGCCGCTTATGCGGCGCGCCTGTGCGCCAGATCAAGCAGGGCCAACGATCTACTTTTTATTGTGTAAATTGCCAGAAATAACGAGAGCAGAATGGTAAGGGACCTCGAACAATACAGCCAATGGCGCCAGGGCGTCATTGGCGCCGTCGCAAACTACCGTGACTGGGTCGTGCAGGCCGACCTGGCCGACGCCGCGACTGAACAGCGCCTGGCGCTCACACTGTCCAAGCTGGCCGACGACAAGCTGTCGGTGGCTTTCGTCGCAGAATTTTCGCGCGGTAAATCCGAACTGATCAATTCGATCTTCTTTGCCGACTTCGGCCAACGCATCCTGCCATCGGCAGCCGGCCGCACCACCATGTGTCCTACCGAGCTGATGTACGACGCCGCCTATCCGGCCTGCATCCGCCTGCTGCCGATCGAAACGCGCGCCGAAAACCTGTCGACCAGCGATTACCGCGACGATCCGCATGCCTGGACCGTGCTGCCGCTGCAGCTCGATTCGCCGGAACACATGCAGGAAGTGTTCAAGCAAGTCAGCCTGACCCGTCATGTGCCGGTGGATGAAGCCAAGCGCTACGGCCTGTACGACGAGAACGACCCCGACATGGGCGCCACGCTGGACAACAACGGCCTGGTCGAGATTTCGCAGTGGCGCCACGCCATCATCAACTTCCCGCACCCGCTGCTGAAGCAAGGCCTGGTGATCCTCGACACGCCGGGCCTGAACGCGATCGGTACCGAGCCGGAACTGACGCTGAACATGATCCCGCATGCCCATGCGGTGCTGTTCATCCTGGCCGCCGATACCGGCGTCACCAAGAGCGACATCGAAGTGTGGCGCACCCACATCGGCAACGGCGCCGGCCGCATGGTGGTGCTGAACAAGATCGATTCCATGTGGGATCCGCTGCGCACCGAAGAAGAAATCGAAGCGGCCATCGCACGCCAGCGCGAACACGCCGCCCACATGCTGGGCCTCGACACACGCCAGGTGTTCCCCGTTTCGGCGCAGAAAGCGCTGCTGGGCAAGATCACCGGCGACCATGAACTGGTGCACAAGAGCCGCATGAAGCAGCTGGAAAGCGCGCTGTTCAACGAGCTGATCCCGGCCCGCAAGGACATCATCCGCCGCCGCCTGGGCGATGACCTGGCGGCGCTGAGCGGCGCCCAGTACGCGGCGCTGTCGGCCAAGACGCGCGGCATCGTCGAGCAACTACTCGAGCTGAAGGGCCTGCGCGGCAAGAACCAGTCGGTGATCGCCCACATGGCGCGCCGCGTCGAGGCGGAGAAGAAGGAGTTCGACGAAAGCCTGTTCAAGCTGCAAGCCACGCGCGCGGTGTTCACCCGCCTGTCCACCGAGCTGTATTCCAGCCTGGGCATGGGCATCCTGCGCGACAACCTGGTCAAGGCGCGCTCGGAAATGCAGAACAGCCGCTTCACCACCGGCCTGCGCGATGCGATCAAGGTGTACTTCGACAGCATCCATGCCAACCTGGATGAGTCGGAGCGCAAGATCGAAGAAATCCGCAGCATGATGGAAACCATGTACAAGAAGTTCTCGGCGGAGCACGGCCTGACGCTGCCGATGCCGATGTCCTTCTCGCTGGCCAAGTATCGCGACGAAATCAACGAAGCGTACGGCATCTACGAAAAGCAGTTCGGCACGGCAGTCATGCTGACCACCTCGCGCGTGGTGCTGATGGAGCGTTTCTTCGATTCCGTGGCCTCGGCCGTCAAGCGCTGCTTCAAGGCCGCCAATGCCGATACCGATGCCTGGCTGAAGGTGATCATGGCGCCGCTGGAAGCGCAGATCCGCCAGCACAAGGAACAGCTGAAGCACCGCCAGCAATCGATCGCCCGCATCCACGACGCGACCGATACGCTGGAGCAGAAGATCGAGGCCTTCGAAGCCACCCAGGCCGAACTGGAGGCGCAAAAGGCCAAGCTGGCCGCGCTGGCCGCCGCCATCAGCGACGCCATCTCGGCCGAGCATGTCGTGCTGGAGGCAGCGGCGTAATTGCAGTACGAAGACCCGAGCTTTTCCGCCACGCTGGTTGCGTGGCAAAAGGAATATGGACGCCACGACCTGCCGTGGCAGAACACCCGCGATGCCTACCTGGTGTGGCTGTCCGAAATCATGCTGCAGCAGACGCAGGTGTCGGCGGTGCTGGGTTATTACGCGCGCTTCCTGGAGCGCTTCCCTACCCTCGCTTCACTGGCCGCCGCTCCCGTTGAAGACGTAATGGCACAGTGGGCCGGCCTGGGCTACTACACCCGCGCCCGCAACCTGCACAAGTGCGCGCAGCGCGTGGTGGCGGAATATGGCGGCGTATTCCCTTCCGATCCGGCTTTGCTGGCCGAGCTGCCAGGCATCGGGCGCTCCACCGCAGCCGCCATCGCGGCATTTTCCGCCGGCCGCCGCGCCGCCATTATGGATGGCAATGTGAAGCGCGTGTTCGCGCGCGTGTTCGGCATCGATACCTATCCCGGCGAACGCAAGACCGAAGAAGCCATGTGGGCCCGCGCTGAAGCGCTGGCGCCGGCCGAGGGCATCGAAGCCTATACGCAGGGTTTGATGGACATGGGGGCAACGCTATGCACCCGCAGCAGCCCATCCTGCGAACGCTGCCCGATGCAGGCGCGCTGCGTGGCTTTCGCCACCGGCCGCACCGCCGAACTGCCGGTGCGCAAGCCTAAGAAGGCCTCGCCGGAAAAATCGGCGCACATGCTGCTGGTCGTCGATCGCGGCCAGGTGCTGCTGGAACAGCGCCCCGCAAGCGGCATCTGGGGCTGCCTGCTGTCGCTGCCCGAACTGGCGGGCCACCTCGCCGAAGCCGATACGCCTGACGATGGCGCCGTGGCAGCGGCCGTGCATCCCTTCGGTCCGATGGAGTCGCTGGAGCGCCTGCTGCCGGTTATGCACGTCTTCACGCACTACAAGCTGCACATCCATCCATTGCTGGTGACGCTTGCCAGCCGCGCGGCATTGGCCGGCGAAGGCCGCTACGTGTGGCTCGATGCTGCCGCCATCCCCGACGCTGCCCTGCCCGCCCCGATCAAGAAACTCCTGCTCGACCTGCTCGGCGAACGCGACCAGGCGCGCATGTTCTGATCGCGTTCAGGAGATAAAGAGTTTCGCGAGGTTCAAAGCAGTTCCGATGACGCTGACGATGCTCGCGGCCATCGCGCCAATCACCCATTTGACCAAGCGTGTTTCCATGCGCGCCATCTGGGTTTCAAGTCTCGAAATGTCTTCCTTCTTTGCATAATTGGACTTGATGATCGCAACATCGCGCTCAATTGCGGCATGGCGGCGCTCGTTTGCCAAGGAAACTTCTTCTTGTTCGTCAACCATAGGTCCTCCTGACCGAACGCCACGGGACTATTTTGCGCCCGGCTAGGGAGGACTTCAAGCAAGCCCAGGCTTAGCGCAGGCGGCGCGTCAGGAGCTTGCTCAATGGACGGCCGAGGACCAGCAGCAGGAAGGCAAAGTTGGCTGCGCCTGGCAGCACGCCGGCCAGGACTACCGTCAGCGCGGCAATCACCACCAAGGTGCCCTGGCGGATGCAGACGCCAGCATAGGTCGCCTTATCCATCGGATGCGAGCACAGTTCCGGATGGCGATAGATGCGCGTGGCCACCAGCAGCGAACCGATCGCCATCAGGGTCATCACCACCGCATACACCGACTGCGCGAGCTGCGACAGGAAGCGGCCATTCACGGCGGACGCGAACGGCAGCAGGCTGGCCCCGGCCAGCATCAGGATGGTGTAGCACAGCAAAGCCCCGTCGACGTGGCGCACGTAGCTGTACAGGCGGTGGTTGCCGACCCAGAAGATCGCCAGCACCAGGAAGCTGACCAGCCAGGAGAAGAAGGTCGGCGCCAGTTCGCCCAGTACATGCAGCAATTCGGCGCTGCTGGTGGCCTGCACATGCTCGGGCAGTTTCAATTCGATGACGAGCAGCGTCATGGCGACGGCGAAAATGCCGTCGACCAGGGCCTCAATGCGGTGTTTGCTGAGTTGCGGGCTGGCGCCTGCGATCGCGGTAGAGTCGGTCATGATACTTCTGGCAAGTTGGAATTGCCAGAAGATTAACCTGCTGCAAGCGCCGATGCAAGACTAGAGGTTTTCCAACGAATAAATGCGGCGGTGCTCGGCGATGGCATAGCGGTCGGTCATGCCGGCAATGTAGTCGGCAACGCGGCGCGCCTGGCCGCTCGCATCGCCGCGCCCGGTGCGGTAATCGGGCGGCAGCAGCGACGGGTCGGCGGTGAACGCTTCGTACAGCTCCCGTACCATGCGGCTGGCCTTCAGGCGCATGCGGTTCACCTTGTAGTGGCGGTACAGGTTCTCGTGCAGGAAGCGCTTGAGCTCGGTAGCGTCCTTGCGCATCTGGTCGGAGAAGCGGATCAGCGGCGGCGCGGCGCGCACGTCGTCCATGCTTTGCGGGCCGTGGGCGGCGATGCGCTCTTGCGAAGTGGCGATCAGGTCATCGGCCAGCGCCGTGATCAGGCGGCGCAGGGTTTCGTAGATCGCGCGGCGGCCGGCCAGGCCGGGATGAGCCGCCTGCACTTCGCGCCACAGGCGGCCGAAGAAATCCACTTCCTCCAGTTGCGCAATGGAGATCAGGCCGGAGCGCAAGCCATCGTCGATGTCATGGCTGTTGTAGGCGATCTCATCGGCCAGGTTGGTCAGTTGCGCTTCCAGCGAAGGCTGCGTCTTGTCGAGGAAGCGCTGCGCTACGTCGCCCAGCAGGCGCGCGTTGTTGACGGAACAGTGCTTCAGGATGCCTTCGCGCGTCTCAAACATCAGGTTCAGGCCGTCGAAGGCGCCATACTGCTCTTCCAGCAGGTCCACCACGCGCAGGCTTTGCAGGTTGTGCTCGAAGCCGCCGTGCTCCTTCATGCATTCGTGCAGCACATCCTGCCCCACATGGCCGAACGGGGTGTGGCCAAGGTCGTGCGCGAGCGCGATGGCTTCCACCAGGTCCTCGTTCAGGCGCAGGTTGCGCGCCAGCGAGCGGCCGATCTGGGCCACTTCCAGGCTGTGCGTCAGGCGGGTGCGGAACAGGTCTCCTTCGTGGTTGAGGAAGACCTGGGTCTTGTATTCGAGCCGGCGGAAGGCGGTCGAATGGATGATGCGGTCGCGGTCGCGCTGGAATTGCGAGCGCGAGGCGTGCGGCGTTTCCGGGAAGCGGCGGCCGCGCCCCTTGTCAGAATGTGCTGCGTAGGGGGCGAGCGTTTCTTCCATATTATTCCGTGCAGGCAGCCAGGGTTTGCAGCAGCAGGTCTTGCGGTGCCGTCGTGATGCGGGCCTTGCCCAGCGGGTCGAGCAGGATGAACTTGATCGCCCCGCCCTCGTTCTTCTTGTCCACTTCCATCAGTTCCAGCCAGCGTTCGGTGCCCAGGTCAGGGGCCGCGATCGGCAGGCCGGCTGCCGCGACCAGGTCGCGGATGCGTTCCACCGTGGCGCAGTCGATGAAGCCCAGCCGCTGCGACAGGTCGGCTGCCATCACCATGCCGCAGCCGACCGCCTCGCCATGCAGCCAGGCGCCGTAGCCCATGCCGGCTTCGATGGCGTGGCCGAAGGTGTGGCCGAAATTCAGGATCGCGCGCAGGCCGCCTTCGCGCTCATCCTGGCGCACCACGTCGGCCTTGATTTCGCAGGAACGGGCTATGGCATACGCCAGCGCGCATTTGTCGCGCGCCATCAGCAGTCCCATGTTGGCCTCGATCCATTCGAAAAACGGCACGTCGATGATGCAGCCGTACTTGATCACTTCCGCCAGGCCGGCCGACAGTTCGCGCACCGGCAGCGTTTCCAGGGTAGTGGTATCGGCAATGACCGCCTTCGGCTGGTAGAACGCGCCAATCATGTTCTTGCCCAGCGGGTGGTTGATGCCGGTCTTGCCGCCCACTGAAGAATCGACCTGCGACAGCAAGGTGGTCGGCACCTGCACGAAGTCCACCCCGCGCATATACGACGCAGCCGCATAGCCGGTCATGTCGCCGATTACGCCGCCGCCCAGGGCCACCAGGGTGGTCTTGCGGTCGGCCTTGTTGGCCAGCAGCGCATCGAACACCTTCATCAGCGATTCCCAGTGCTTGTGTTCTTCGCCGTCGGGCAGCACCACTTCGATCACTTCCTTGCCGGCAGCGGCCAGCGGGGCGCGCACGCGCTCCAGGTACAGCGGCGCCACCGTGTCGTTGGAAACGATGGCGACTTTTTTGCCGCCCACGTGTTTGGCCAGCAGGCTGGCATCGTCCAGCAACGCAGGGCCGATGGCGATCGGGTAGCTGCGCTCGGCCAGGTCGACGTTGAGCAGGATATTGGTTTGTTCGTTCATGGCGGGTTGGGCTTTGGTCACGCAGTTCGGTGCGGCCTGGCAGGCCAGCGCATCGAGCTGGTTGATGATGTTCTGCACCATCGATTGTACGTTGGGGCGGCCGGTGTCGATGACCAGGTCGGCCATTTCCATGTACAGCGGCTCGCGCTGCGCCAGCAGTTCTTCGAGTTTCTTGCGGGGATCGGCCGTCTGCAGCAGCGGCCGGTTCTTGTCGTGCGCGGTGCGCGCCAGGATCGAGTTGATCGATGCCCGCAGGTAGATGACGGTGCCGCGTTCCTGCAGCAGGGCGCGGCTCGCTTCATTGAGGATGGCGCCGCCGCCGGTGGCCAGCACGATGCCTTGCTGGCCGGTCAGCTCGCGGATCACTTCCGCTTCGCGCCGGCGAAAGGCTGGTTCGCCTTCGATCTCGAAAATCCAGGGGATCGATGCCCCGGTGCGGCTTTCGATTTCATGATCGGAATCGACAAACCGCAAGCCCAGCTTGCGGGCAAGCTGGCGACCAATGGTCGTCTTGCCCGCCCCCATCAATCCAACTAAGTAAACATTTTGCATTCACGCATGATAGCGCAAATTGCGCTGCAGCAGCCTGCGCGGGGCAGGCGCTGCCCCGGCCCCGCTTACACCGTCTTGATGGTGATGGTGTTGGTGCTGACGTTGTCGACGCCTTTGACGCCGGCGGAAATCTTGATTTCCAGGCCTGCTGGCTGGTTGACGCCTTTCACGCTCAGCTTCTCGGAGACCCGGCCATTGCTATCGGTGGTCGCGCCGCTGTTGCTGATGGTGCCGGCAGAGGTGCTGAACAGCACGGTAGCGTTTGGCACAGCCTGGTTGCCGCCATCCTTGACGGTAGCAGTGATCGTCACTTCGGTGCCGTCGACACCGGAGGCGGCAATGGTATCGGAGCTGGAACTCACCACCACGCTGGCAGCCTTCGGCGTCAGCGGATCGGGATTGGTGGCGCTGACGCCGGGGTTGCCGCCGCCGCCGCCGCAAGCCGCCAGCAGGCCGGCGCAAGCCAGCGCGCCTACCAGGCCGCTCAGTTTTTGGAATACTACGTTTGCCATGTTCTTTCCTTTATTCTGATGACACTATATCTCGTCTCAACGCGCGGAGAGGCGGTCGGTAACGATCTTTGGCGTAATGAAGACCAGCAGTTCGGTCTTGTCATTGGTACGCGAATTCGTTTTGAACAGGTTGCCCAGGATCGGCACGTCGCCCAGCACCGGCACCTTGGCAGTCACGTTACGTTCGACCTGCTGGTAGATACCGCCCAGCACCACGGTGCCGCCGTTTTCGACCATCACCTGGGTCTTGACGTGCTTGGTGTCGATCGCGAAGCCGGCGCGGGTTTCCTGGCCCACCGAGTCTTTGTTGACGTCGACTTCCAGCACCACGTTGCCGTCCGGCGTAATCTGCGGGATCACGTCCAGTTTCAGGTTAGCCTTGCGGAACACGATCGAGGTCGCGCCGGAGGAAGTCGCCACCTGGTATGGCAGTTCCACACCCTGCTCGATCACGGCAGGCGCCTTGTCGGCGGTCACCACGCGTGGGCTGGAGATGATCTTGCCGGCGCCGTCAGCTTCCAGTGCCGACAGTTCCAGGTTCAGGAAGCGGTTGGCCGCTGCGTTGAACAGGCTGACTGCCAGGCTGCCGGCCTGGGCGCCGTTGATCGATGCCGCCGGCAGGTTGATGAACTGGGTGTTGTTATAGGAGCCCACGCCGTCGTCCACCTTCACGATGCCCTGCTGCTGGCCCATGCCGGTGATGTTGCCGGTCAGGCCGACGCGGTTATTGCCGTTACCGACGCCCCAGCCGGCGTCGCCGCCACGGATGGCGCGCATGTCGGCGAAGCCCAGCTTGGCACCCAGGTTACGGGTGAAGGTGTCGGACGCTTCCACGATGCGCGCTTCGATCAGCACTTGCTTGGTGGCGATGTCGGTCTTCTGGATCAGCTTGCGCACTTCTTCCAGCTTGGAAGCGATGTCGGTCACAAACAACTGGTTGGTGCGCGATTCGATGATGGCGGTGCCGCGCTTGGACAGGATGCGGTTCTTGGAATCGCCGCTGCCCTCGACGCCAAACACGGTCTTGAACGCTTCAGCCTTTTGATAGTTGAGCTGGAAGATCTCGGACTTGAGCGGCTCCAGGTCAGCGATCTGGGCCTTCTGTTCCAGTTCCAGCTTTTCCTTGGTCAGCAGTTCCTCTTTCGGCGCGATCCACAGCACATTGCCGTTCTTGCGCATGTCCAGGCCCTTGGCCTGCAGCACCACGTCCAGCGCCTGGTCCCATGGCACTTCCTTCAGGCGCAGGGTCAGGTTGCCCTGCACGCTGTCGCTGGTGATGATGTTCAGGCCCGAAATATCGGCGATCGCCTGCAGTGCCGCGCGCACTTCCACGTTCTGGAAGTTGAACGACAGTTTTTCGCCGCGGTAGCCCTGGCTGCCCTGCACCAGCTTGTTCGGGTCTTCCTTGATCGGCTTGACTTCCACCACGAGCTGAGTGTCGCTCTGGTACACGCTCTGCTCCCACAGGCCATGCGCTTCCACCGTCATGCGCACATTGTCGCCTTGCGGGACGGTGGTGACGCGATTCACCGGCGTGCCGAAGTCGGTCACGTCCAGGCGGCGGCGCAGGGTTTCCGGCACGGTGGTCTTGAGGAAGTCCACCACTACCCCGGTCGGGGTCTGGCGCACGTCAACGGCAACCTGGTTGTTCGGCAGGTCGATCACCACGCGGCCTTCGCCATTGTTGCCGCGGCGGAAGTCGATATCGCGCAGCGCTTGCTTGCCGGCAGGCGCTGGCGCCGCTGGCTTGGCAGCAGCGACTGGCAGGCCGCGGCCATCGACCGCCTGCGCCACGCCGCCGGAGGCGTCGATGGTCAGGATCACGTTCTTGCCGTCCAGCGCGGTAGCGTAGTTCAACGTACGCTTCAGGTTGAACACCAGGCGCGAACGGTCGCCGGCTTGCACCACGTTGACGCTGGCCAGGTCACCCATGTTCAGGTCCTGGCTGGTCTTGCCGGTGGCATTGACGGTCTGGCCGAAATCGAGGGCGATCCGGGCCGGGTTGGTGATGGCAAAGCCGATCGGCAGCTTTTGCGGCGCATCCTTCATTGCGATCTTCACGATCACATTGCTGCCTTGCTGGTTGGCCGTGATCGATTCGATCGCGTTGCCTTGCTGGGCCTGCGCAACGGCTGCGCTGCCGGCCAGTGCCAGCACAACGCTAGCCTGGCGGCACAAGCGCTTCAGGGTTCTGATGGCGATCATTTGGAGCTCTCCTTACTTTCCTGCAGTTCCAGCTTCGACATGCGCTCGACCCAGTCGCCGGCCGCATCCTGAACAATTTCACGCACCGTGATCGCGTCTTCCGTGACCGCGGTGATCAATCCATAATTCTGTCCCACGTACTGTCCCTTCTTGACCTGGTAGACGGTGCGGTCGATCTGCACCAGGCCATTCACCACGTTACTCTTTTCCATCGTGCCAACCATCTTCATCGCATCCAGCGGGAAGCTCTCGAGGAATTCCTTGCGCCTGTTCTGATCCGGCGCCTGTGCACCGCCTTGGCGGCTTTTGGCCAGTTCAGTCAGCAGCTTGCTGGCATTGAACGGATCGAGCACGTCGCCGGACACGTAAGCAAATGGCACGAAGGTTTTGGGCTCTGGCAGCGGCTTGACGGTCGGCTTGGTCTGGCTCTCGGTTTCCTTCATCCAGCTACGTACCTGCTGTACGTCGCTTTCACCGCAGGCTGTCAGCAACAGCGCACAGACGAGGGGGGCGAACTTCCTCATTGCTTGGCTCCCTTCTTCTTGTCGTTGGCTGCTTTACGCTGCTCAGCTACTTCTTCCGGATCCAGATAGCGGAAGGTTTTTGCGATGGCGTTCAGTTGCAGTACGCCGGCTGGCAGCTCCTTGCCTTCCTTCGGCTTGGTATCGAGCGAGAGGTTGTTCAACGTGACAATACGTGCCATGCCAGCCAGGTCGCCAGCAAAGGCGCCCAGGTCGTGATAGCTGCCGTTGACGCGCAGTTCGATCGGCTGCTCGGCGTAGTATTCCCTGACGTCGACACGGCTCGGCTTGAACAACTCGAACGTCAGGCCGCGCCCAGTGCCGGCGTTGTTAATATCCGACAACAGCGCCGCCATTTCGGCCTTGCCTGGCAGTTGCTTCTCCATCTGCACCACGTACTTGTCGACTTGCTCTTTCTGGCGCTTGAGTTCTTCCAGGTTGACCGCCTGGGCTATCTTCAACTTGTACTCGTCGCGCAGTTGCTGCTCTTTCTGGGCGCCAGCCTCGAGTTCCTCGTATTGCGACTCCCAGTAGAGGAAATAGCCGGCGGCCACAGCCAAGGCCGCCACGCCCAGCGCCAGCAGCACGCGCGGCAGGATCGGCCACAGGCCCGGGTGCACCCCGTTCAGGTTCCTGAACTGGGACTTGAGCACCTCATCTAATTGTTTCAAATCGGTTGCCATGGTTATGTTCTCAGGACTTGACTGCGGCATTCGGCTTGGCGCCAGGTTTGGCACCCGGCTTGCCATCCGGATTCTCGTCTTTGTCGCGCGGACGCTTGATCAGGACGGAAAGCTGGAACTCGACGATCGCCCGGGCACCGGACTTATCCTTGCCACCGCCGATGGTGCCGGCCTTGACTTCGACCAGGTCGGGGCGCTCCAGCCACGGCGAATTGCCGGACAGGTTGCGCAGCAGCTCGGACACGCGTTCCTGCGACTGGGCACTGCCGGTCAGCATGACTTTCTGCCCTTCCTGCTTGACCGTCTTCAGGAACACGCCAGGCGGGGTCTGCTTGACCAGTTCGTCCATCAGGTATACCGGCTGGTTGCGGTCGGCCTGCAAGTCTTCCACTGCCTGCTGGCGTGCTTTCAGCGCATCGATTTCTTCGCGCAGCGTCTTGATTTCAACAATCTTCTTGTCGAGCTCAACGATGGCGCCTTTCAGCTCTTCGTTGCGCAGCCCCTGGATCGAAATGGCACGTGCGTTATAGCCGCCCACCATGGCAACGATGGTGGCGCCCAGGCCGAATCCGAGACCCAGCAGGGCATAGAAGGCTTTCTTGCGCAGCGCGCGCTTTTCTTCCCGGTGCGGGAGAAGGTTAATGCGTATCATCAGCCGAACCTCCGCATGGCTAGGCCGCAGGCCACCAGGTATGCCGGCGCATCGCTGCGCAGCGCCTGTTCACGCACGCCGGACGCCAGTTGCATGCCTTTGAACGGCGAAATGACGGCACTGGAAATGCGGGTGCGGCTGGCAATTATGTCCAGCAATCCTGGCAACACGGCGCAACCGCCTGCCAGGAAAATCTGGTCGATCTTGGTAAACGGCGTCGAGGTAAAGAAGAACTGGATCGCGCGCGTCACTTCCAGTGCGGCGCCTTCCAGCCAAGGAGCAAGCACGTCGGACTGGTAGTTCTCCGGCAGGTCGCCAGTCTTCTTGCGCGCCTCGGCTTCTTCGAATGCCAGCCCGTAAGAGCGCACGATATCCTGGGTCAGCGAGTTGCCGCCGAACGGCTGCTCGCGCTCATAGATCGTGGCGCCATCGAGCATGACCGAAATCTGGGTCGACACCGCGCCGATCTGGAACAGCGCGATCACCTGGCCGGCACCGGCATTCGGCAACTGGGAGGTGACGTGATCCAGCGCCGCACGTGCCGCGTAGGATTCGACATCGACCACCGAAGCCTTCATGCCGGCCTCTTCAGCAATCGCCACGCGGTCAACGACCTTTTCGCGGCGCGCTGCAGCCAGCATGACCTCGATGTCTTCGGTCGAATTGGCCACCGGTCCGATCACGTCGAAGTCCAGGCTCACCTCGTCGAGTGCAAACGGGATGTACTGGGCTGCTTCGGATTCGACCTGCAGCTCGAGCTGCTGTTCCGACATACCGGCGGGCAGCACGATTTTCTTGGTAATCACGGAAGCAGGCGGCATGCCCAGCGCGACATGCTTGGCGCGCGTGCCGCTTTTCTTGACCAGGCGGCGTACCGCCTCGACCACTTGCTCCATATTTTCAATATTGCCGTCGGCGACAGCGCCGCGCGGCAATGGCTCCGAGGCGCACCGTTCAAGGCGCATGCCGTCCTTGCCCGCTTCGGACAATTCCACCAAACGCACACTCGAGGTGCTGATATCTAAGCCAACCAGCGGCGCCTGGGCTCCGCCAAACAGGGCTTTCAGGTCCAATGACATGGATGCACTCCTGACAACTCCATAGACATTTACATATCCAAATTCGTTTAAAAACCCGTGTTTAGACCGCAAACATGAGACAGTACATTAGATGCTAGCAACATTGTCTGCGCCATGTAAAGGTATTTCTCCAGTGCACCATTAATGTTTTGTGAGGGATTTGCCACACCTAATGTTGCAATTAATGGCATATCAATAAACTAAGTTGTTTTGTTGCTCACAGTCAATATTTCCGGATATCACGTGCGCTCAGGCCGCGAGGCCCTCATTTATAATGCCTTGCATAAAACCTACTGAAGCTGCATATGACTGCAAACAACCACGAAACCACGGCAAAAAAATCGCCGAAGGGTTTTCTGCTGATGGCCCTGATTTCTTTGCTGGGCCTGATCCTGGCCGGCGTGCTGCTGGTGGTATTCGGCCTGGCCCTGGCCTACCCCAACCTGCCGTCGCTCGATACCATTACCGACTACCGGCCGAAAATGCCGCTGCGTATTTACTCGGCCGACAATGTGCTGATCGGCGAGTTCGGCGAGGAGCGCCGCAACCTGGTGCATATCAAGGACATCCCCGATGTCATGAAGAAGGCAGTGCTGGCGATTGAAGACAGCAACTTCTATGAACACGGCGGCGTCGACTACTGGGGCATCCTGCGCGCCGCAGTCCACAACGCGACGGGCGGCGCCCGCCAGGGGGCCTCCACCATCACGCAGCAGGTCGCGCGCAACTTCTTTCTCTCCAGCGAGCAGACGTTCAAGCGCAAGGCCTATGAAGCGCTGCTGGCCTGGAAGATCGAGCAGAACCTGACCAAGGACCAGATCCTGGAGGTTTACATGAACCAGATCTACCTGGGGCAGCGGGCCTACGGCTTTGCATCGGCCGCCCAAATCTATTTCGGCAAGAACTTGAAAGACATTAGCGTGGCCGAAGCGGCCATGCTGGCCGGCCTGCCCAAAGCGCCTTCGGCCTACAACCCGGTGGTCAACCCGAAGCGCGCCAAGGTGCGCCAGCAGTACATCCTGCAACGCATGGCCCAGCTTGGTTATATTACGCCCGCACAGTATGAGACGGCGAAGAATGAGCAGCTAAAAGTGAAAACAGACAGCAGCGCATTTGGTGTTCATGCCGAATATGTTGCGGAAATGGCGCGCCAATTGGTATACGAGCAGTTCAAGGAAGAGACTTACACACGCGGCCTGAACGTCTTCACCACGATTACCAAGGCCGACCAGGACGCAGCCTACCTGGCGCTGCGCAGCGGCGTGATGGAATATGAAAAGCGCCATGCCTACCGCGGCCCGGAATCGTATGTCGATTTGCCGGCCAATAAATCGGAAGCCGACGAGATCGTCGAGACCGAACTGGCCGAGCATCCCGACAGCGACAACATCGTGGCCGCCATGGTGCTGAGCGCAGCCGCCGACAAGGTGGTGGCAGTCACCGCCTCCGGCGAGGAAATCACGATCAAGGGCAATGGCCTGGCCATGGGCAAGAGCTGGCTTTCGGACAAGAACCCGCCGAACAAGCGCATTCGCCGCGGCGCCGTGATCCGCGTCATGCAGGACGACAAGGACTGGCAGATCACCCAGATGCCGGAAGTGGAATCCGCCTTTGTATCGGCCAGCACCGAAGACGGCGCGATCAAGGCCATGGTGGGCGGCTTCGACTACAACCGCAACAAGTTCAACCACGTGACCCAGGCCTGGCGCCAGCCCGGTTCTTCGTTCAAGCCTTTCATCTACTCAGCCTCGCTGGAACGCGGCCTGTCGCCGGCCACCATGATCAACGATGCGCCGATCTCCTTCGACGCCGGCCAGACCGGCGGCCAGGCCTGGGAACCGAAGAACTACGACGGCAAATACGAAGGCCCGATGACCATGCGCCGCGGCCTGACCAAGTCGAAGAACATGATCTCGATCCGCATCCTGCACCGCATCGGCGCCAAGTACGGCCAGGAATACACCACCCGCTTCGGCTTCGACCCAGAGCGCAACCCGCCTTACCTGACGCTGGCACTGGGCGCCGGCGGCGTGACGCCGATGCAGATGGCCGGCGCCTACGCGGTGTTTGCCAACGGCGGCTACAAGATCTCGCCTTACCTGATCGCCAAGGTCACCGACTCCAACGGCAAGGTGCTGTCGCAGGCCAACCCGGACAAGGCGGGCGACGAAAAGAACCGCGTGATCGACGAACGCAATGCCTTCCTGATGGATTCGATGATGAAGGACGTGGTGCGCTTCGGCACCGCGACCCGCGCCCTGTCGCTGAAGCGCCCGGATATCGCAGGCAAGACCGGCACCACCAACGACTCGATCGACGCCTGGTTTGCCGGCTACCAGGCCAAGCTGGTGGGCATTGCATGGATCGGCTTCGACCAGCCGAAGAACCTGGGCAACAAGGAAACCGGCGGCGGCCTGGCCCTGCCGATCTGGATCAGCTATATGGGCAAGGCGCTGAAGAATATTCCGATTGAGGAAAGGCCGATTCCGCAGGGCATCATTGCCCAGGATGGCGAGTACTACTACGCGGAGAATCCGCCTGGCGTGGGCATCGACAGCCTGGAGGGCGCGACCCGCGGTACGCCGGCGGAGGAGAAGCAGAAGGACGCTGTCAAGAACGAGCTGTTCTAAAACCGGCAGTGCCGTGTCTGACCCGCTGGGTCAGACACCAATGCACGGCTGCCGCAGGCCTGGTGCCTGACCCTGCGGGTCAGGCGCCGGTTTACCGGTTTTAAGGCGCCACCACCACCGGCGCCCCACCCTGCTCCGTCACAATCTCCGACAGCGCCGCGTACAATTCCGTACCGCGGCGCGTATCCACCCACTTGCCCTCCACCTGGCGATAGTGGAAGCCGCCCGAGCGCGCCGCCACCCACAGCTCCTGCATCGGCGCCTGCGAGTTGATGATCACCTTCGATCCGTTCTCCACGAACTCGATCTCCAGCACATTGCCGCTGCGGCTGCATTCCACGTCCACCATATCCTGCTCGCACAGGCGGTCCAGCGAAGCCTCGATCGCATCCAGGGTCGCTTCGGCCAGGTCCAAAAATTCCGATTCGGTCATGCTACACTCCAAGATTCCTATCAAGCCCCTATTTTAATCGTGAAGTCCCCAATCGCACTTGCTGTCCTTACAATGGCAGCCCTGCTGGCCGGATGCGGCCAAACCGGCCCCCTCTACATGCCAAAGCGACCCGCCAAGCCCGCCACCGAGGCGAAACCGGGCGTGGCGCCACCGGCGGCTCCGGTTCCGTCCACACCACCAGCATCCCAACAGTAACCCTATGTCCCACTTCGAATACCAGAACGGCGTGCTGCACGCCGAAAGCGTTGCGCTCGACGCCATCGCAGAAAGCTACGGCACCCCGGCTTACGTCTACTCCAAGTCCCAGCTTACCGAAAACTTCGACTCCTACGCCAACGCCTGCGCCGGCCGCGATGCGCTGGTGTGCTACGCGATGAAGGCGAATTCCAACCTGGCCATCCTCGACCTGCTGGCCCGCCGCGGCGCGGGTTTCGACATCGTGTCGGGCGGTGAACTGCTGCGCGTGATCGCCGCCGGCGGCGACCCGAAGAAAGTGATCTTCTCCGGCGTCGGCAAGAGCGTGGAAGAAATGCGCCTGGCACTCGAACACGACATCCTGTGCTTCAACGTCGAATCGATCCCGGAACTGCACCGCCTGAACGAAGTGGCCGGCAACATGGGCAAGAAAGCGCGCATCTCCCTGCGCGTGAACCCGAACGTGGACGCCAAGACCCACCCCTATATCGCCACCGGCCTGAAGGCCAACAAGTTCGGCGTGGCCTTCGACGACGCGCTGGAAACCTACCGTACCGCCGCCAAGCTGCCGCACCTGGACGTGTCGGGCATCGACTGCCACATCGGCTCGCAGCTGCTGGACGACGCCCCGCTGCTGGAAGCGCTGGACAAGCTGATTGAACTGATCGACGCGCTGGGCGCGGAAGGCATCCACCTGCACCACCTGGACATCGGCGGAGGCCTCGGCATCGACTACGGCGACGGCGCACCGGTGCCGGTCGGCGACTACCTGGCGCGCCTGTTCAAGCGCATCGACGCCTGGCGCGCCGAGAAGCATGGCGGCGCACCGATCAAGGTGATCTTCGAACCGGGCCGCTCCATCGTCGGCAATGCCGGCGTGTTGCTGACCCGCGTGGAATTCATCAAGCACGGCGAAGAGAAGAACTTCTGCATCGTGGACGCAGCCATGAACGATATGGCCCGCCCGGCGATGTACCAGGCATGGATGGACATGCAGCCAGTGGTGCGCAACGGCGCCGCTGCCGCCATGTTCGACGTGGTCGGCCCGATCTGCGAATCGGGCGACTGGCTGGCGCGCGACCGCGAGCTGAACGTCGATGCCGGCGACCTGCTGGTGATGAAGACTGCCGGCGCCTACGGCATGACCATGGCCTCCAACTACAACACCCGCGGCCGCGCCGTGGAGCTGATCGTTGACGGCGACAAGGTCCACGTCGTGCGCCAGCGCGAAAACCCGGCCGACCTGTTCGCACTGGAATCGGTGATCAAGTAATCGCATCTTCAGCGGTGGACCACAACGGTCCACCGCTGCCTTCCTGCCTAGCTCGCCTCAGAGCCCCATCAGCGTTGCACTGCCAACACAACGCAACAATCAGTGAGAATTTTGCGTCAAGTTTATTGCTACCTTTAATTCCTTACATCACAAAGTTAAGGAGAAAGAATGCCTCGCTTACTGATTGTTTTTCTTGGATTTGTACTTGCAGGTTGCGCCCAGGCTCCGCTCAAACCTGTGGACGGAAATTTCGAAGTCGGTTCGCACCAGCTGTCGAAACCCTTCTCCGATTCAAACAAGGATGGCCTGTTCCACATGGCCTGCACTGACAGCTATAACCATCAGCATTTTTATTCGACACTCCGAAATAAGGAATGCAATGACAAATACTGCATCAAGGATCGCGTAGAACTGGCGAAGAGCCACTTCGAACACGCAGCGATGGCAAACAACGTTTATAAGACGCCACTTTCCAAACCTATCTTCGCCATACCTGGCTGGAAGCTGATTTCGCGCCTGACAAGCCAAAGCGGCCTAGATCTGGATGTGTACCTGGATGGAAACGACTGGGCTTCGAGCAAGCAGGCAGTTGTAGTCTATCGGGGTACGGATTTCTATTCGCTTAAGGACTGGAAGACCAATTTTGCAATTTCCGAACCCCTGCAGTTCCGGCAAGCCTTTGATCACCTCCATGAAATTCGCGAGAGCTACCCATCCATCCCGATCGTTGTTGTTGGTCATTCACTCGGCGGGGCAATTGCACTCAACATGGCTGGCCGGTTCCAAAACGTCGAGGCCGTCGCATTCAATCCATCACCCCGCGCGTTCTTTGAAACGGACAGCTATTCGAAGTCGAACAAGAAAACGGTTCTCTATGAACGCGGCGAGATCCTTGATGTCTTGTTCGGCCCTTACTTGAGGATGAGGCTCGACGGCCCCATCGAATTGGGCAACTACAATCTGCTTGACTACAAACTCAAGGCGGCTCCGCCAATTCAGGAGCACGGCATTTATGAAATGGCCAGGGCCCTCACAGTGATCGCGATGACCGTAGGGGATGATGAACGCGCACGGCAATTCTTTGTGGCGAACGTGCCGGAAACCACTGCGAAGCAGGTCGACTGGGACAACTGCGCCTATCTCTATTCGCCCGCCGCCCAAGTATCGACGGCAAGCAAATAGGGCCTTACCGGGCGCTGAAGGAACGCTCCGGGCTGCGCTGGCGGCGAGCCCACCAGACCCGGACGCCCAGCAAGGCCAGGACGATCAGGCCGAACAGGATCGGCTTGTTGAAGTCATGCTTACCAGCGCGCATCCACCAGAAATGCAGGATGCCGAGCGGCGCAATCACGTACACCAGCTTGTGCAGCATCTGCCAACGCTTGCCGCCCAGGCGGCGCACCATGCCATTGGTGCTTGTTACGGCCAGCGGCACCAGCAGCACGAAGGCGGTGAAACCGACTGTGATGAAGGGCCGCTTGGCGACATCCTTCAACATCTCCTGCACATCGAAGAAGTGATCGAACCACAGGAAGGTGGTGAAATGCAGCAGCGCGTAGAAGAAGGCATACAGCCCCATCATGCGACGCAGCTTGAGCAGCCAGTTCCAGCCTGACAGGCGGCGCAGCGGCGTCACGGCCAGCGTGATGCACAGGAAGTACAGGGTCCACGAGCCGGTATTGCGCGTGATGTATTGCAGCGGTTCGACCAATTGGTCGGTGGCCACCAGGTAGATCAAAGCGAAGAACGGCACCAGCGCCAGCACAAAGGCGATGCTCTTGATTGCCGTTAGCTGGCGCGGTGTGGGAGTAAAGGCCATCAGTAGAACTTCTTCAAATCCATGCCGGTGTACAGCGACGCCACTTCCGGGTAGCCGTTGAACATCAGCGTCTTGCGCTTTTTGGTGAAGAAGCCGTCTTCGCCGATGCGGCGCTCGGATGCCTGCGACCAGCGCGGGTGGTCGACTTCCGGGTTCACATTGGAGTAGAAGCCGTATTCATTGGGCGCCGACTTGTTCCACGAGGTGCGCGGCATGTCGCGCACGAAGCGGATCTTGACGATCGACTTGGCCGATTTGAAACCGTACTTCCATGGCACCACCATGCGCACCGGCGCGCCGTTCTGGTTCGGCAGCACGTCGCCATACATGCCCAGCGTGAGCAGCGCCAGCGGATGGTTCGCTTCGTCAATGCGCAGGCCTTCCACATACGGCCAGTCCAGCACCCGGCTGCGCACGCCCGGCATTTGCTGGTGATCGGCCAGGGTGATGAATTCGACGAACTTGGCATTGCCGGTCGGCTCGACCTTCTTGATCAATTCGGAGAAGGAATAGCCGATCCACGGGATCACCATCGACCAGCCTTCGACGCAGCGCAGGCGGTAGATGCGCTCTTCCAGCGGCGCCAGCTTGAGCAGGCTGTCGATATCAAGCGTCATCGGCTTTTTGACTTCGCCTTCGATCTGCACCGTCCAGGGACGGGGGCGCAGCGTATGCGCGTTCTCGGCCGGGTCGGACTTGTCGGTGCCGAATTCGTAGAAGTTGTTGTAGCTGGTGGCGTCCTTGCGCGAGGTCTGCTTCTCCATCACGGCATAGGCAGGATTGAGCTTGGACGGGAGATTGGCGGCTTGTACCAGTTCCGGGCCGAGAATGGCGCCGGCAGCGGCCAGCTTGATGAATTTGCGGCGCGACTCGAAGACTTCGCGCGGCGTGATTTCGGAAGGGAGAATCAACATGGTCGGCTCCAACTGGTGCAAGGTAATAGCTAAACCTTACACCAGTTTGCTGAAGCCGATATTAAAGCTTACCGTAGGAATGCAGGCCGGAGAGGAACATGTTCACGCCCAGGAAGGCGAAGGTGGTGACCAGCAGACCGACCAGGGCCCACCATGCCGCCGGGCGGCCGCGCAGGCCCGACATCAGGCGCATGTGCAGCCAGGCTGCGTAGTTCAGCCAGACGATCAGCGCCCAGGTCTCCTTCGGATCCCAGGACCAGTAGCCGCCCCAGGCTTCCGCCGCCCATAGGGCGCCGAGGATGGTGGCGATGGTGAAGAAGGCAAAGCCGATCGAGATGGCCTTGTACATCACGTCGTCCAGCACTTCGAGCGATGGCAGGCGGTCTTCCAGCATGCCGTGCGACTTCAGCAGGTAGGCCGAAGCGACCATGGCTGCCAGGGCGAAGGTTCCGTAGCCGATGAAGTTGGCCGGCACGTGAATCTTCATCCACCAGCTTTGCAGCGCAGGCACCAGCGGCTGGATTTCCGAAGCGCCGCGCGCCACGGTGTACCACAGCAGGAAACCGACAGCAGCCGAAATCACCAGCAGCACGAAAGGACCCAGGGCGCGGGTCTTGTAGTGTTCTTCGTAGTACAGGTAGAACATCGCGGTAATCAGCGAGAACAGGATGAACACTTCATACAGGTTCGAGATCGGGATGTGGCCGACGTCGGTGCCGATCAGGTAGGACTCGTACCAGCGCACCAGCATGCCGGTGACGCCCAGCACGATGCCGGCCCAGCACAGGCGGGAGCCGATCGCGCCGCCGAAATCCGAACGGGCCACCAGGCCGCCCCAGTAGAACAGGGTCGACAGGACGAACATGGTACTCATCCACAGGATGGCGGACTGGCTCGACAGCATGTACTTGAGGAAGAAACGCTTGTCCGCTGCCGCCAGGTCGCCGCCATACAGGCTGACCGCCCAAAGCGCCAGTGCAAACGACAGCGGCATCAGCCAGCGCAGCGGCTTCCAGTACCAGCCAAGCGCGGCAAACACCGGCGCCGACGCCAGCAGGATAGCCTTTTCGTAAATATCCATGTAGGCGCCGAAGCGGTTGAAGGCGTACAGCGCCCCCGCGCACAGCACCACCGCAAACAGCCAGTCGAACGCGTTCAGGCGCTTGAAGTAGCCTGGCTGCTGAGTATAAGTTTGTGTTGCTTCCATTTGCGATTCTCCAAAACCTGGCAACAGCTTACGCCGATTGCGGCAGTTTTTCCTTGAGTTCCTTAAATTCCTGTTCGAAGTCCAGCGTCTTGCGCTGGGTGCTCATGGCCATCAGGGCCTCCGCACCATCCTTGCCATCCTTGATCCATACCCAGACGCGGCGCTCGCGGATGTAGAACATGGCGAATACGCCCAGCACCAGCAGCAGGCAGCCAATGTACACGATAGTCTTGCCCGGCGAGCGGGTCACCTGGAATACCGATGCTTTGATTTGGGTGAACTCATCCAGCTGCAGGTAGACCGGGGCGCCGTAGAAGAAGCTGTCCGACAGCGCGTTGGTGGCCAGTTGCAGGAAGCGGCCGTGAGCCTCGTCCATTGCGGCGGCCGGTTTGCCATCCTGGGCGCGGGCGGCTTGCCACAGTTCCCACATCGAACCGTTCAGGATTTTCAGGAAGATTTCAGCAGCCTTGGTCTGCTCGGCCTGCGGCACCTTTTCCAGGAAGCGGCTGATGGCGAAGAAGCCGGCGCCATTGGCGTCGCCGGCAAAGATTTCCAGGCCTTTCAGGGCGGAGGCTTCCAGCTGGCCGCGCAGCGTATCGCCGGCCTTCGATTGCGGCATGGCGTGCGCCGCGTAGCTGGCGGCGGCTTTCTGGCGCAAGGCCGGGTCCTGCAGGGCGGCACGCAGGCGCATCCACTCGCGTACGCTGTGTTCGTCGTCGGCAGGAATGCGCAGGTAGCTGAACGGGTCGGACGGGTTGGCGCGCACGCCGGCCAGGAACACGGTATCGCCTTCGATGGTCACCGGCTGCATGTAGTTCTGGTATTCGCGCGCCTGGCCGGTCTTGTCGCGCAGCTTGTATTGCACCGACGGGCCGACGTTCTTCAGGTCCTTGTTGTGGGCGGTCTTGGCGGCCGAGCCCAACTGCTTGTCCAGGCTGCGCGAGAAGGATTCATTCAGGCTCTCGCCCTTGGTCACGGCGCGTGCGTCCTGGCCGCTGATGTTTTCCACGTTGAAGGGGCGGAAATCGCTCCACTCCACGGTGTATTCATCGTTCAGCTTGGTAGTGCCGTTGACTTCGCCTTCCAGGCCGAAGGTGGTGGTAGCGGTGCCCTTCATCGGGTGGCCAAGCAGCTTCAGCTTGCTGCCGCCGTCTTCGAACGAGGACTGGTAGATCGCCACGCCTTCGAAGATCAGCGGCTTGTTGACTTCGACCACGGCATCGACGGTCTCGCCGCTGTCGTTGGAGCGCACGGTGACGTGGCTGGCAAACAGCTTCGGCATGCCGGTGCTGTAGAAGTCGATATCGAATTTCTTGAGCTGGATGGTGAACGGCAGTTCCTGGATCAGCACGCCATCCGGGCGCGCCAGGATGGCCGTGTTGCCGGCCGTGCCCTCAGGCAGCGCGATATTGCCGCGGTAGGTCGGATTGTGCACGCCAAGGCGATGCTGGGCTGGGATGTCGGCAATCAGGCCGGTGCCGCCGAAGGCGGTCTTGCCGAGCACCCACTGCTGGAAGCGGATCGGCAGGTCGGAGTCGAGCATGCCGCCGATCAGGATCACGACGATGGCGCTATGGGCAAAGATGTAGCCGAACTTGTTGCCGGCACCGCGCTTGGCGGAGACCAGGATGGCGCCGTCTTTCTCAATGACCTTGGTGCCATAGCCGGCATGGCCCAGGCGCTGGGCAGTCTGGCCGGCGAGCTGCTCGCGTGACAGCGGCGACTGCCAATGCGTCTTGTGGTGGAAATTGTTGAGCGAAGCTTCACGCACTTTCTCGCGCCAGCTGCGCATATCCTTCAGCATCTTCGGCGTATTGTGCACGATGCACAGCGTGGTTGACACCACCAGCAAGCCGCACATGGAAACGAACCACCACGACGAATAGATCGCATACAGCCCCAGCTTGTTGAACACCTCGAACCAGAATGGGCCAAACTGGTTGATGTAGTTTGGCATCGGCTGGCTTTGCTGCACGATGGTGCCGATGATCGCGGCGAAGATGATCACCACGAACAACGCGATCGCAAACCGCATCGAGGACAGCAGTTCGACCGTCTCGGCCAGTGGGCCGCGCCGGTTGCGAAGCTGGATTCCGGAGGTACTTGGGGCGTCGCTCATTGCTACTCAGGGGAAAAGTCAGGAGGATACGCAAAAAAAGGGCAGCCTGCTTGCGCGGCCGCCCTTTTCATGTCCAGAACCGCCCTGCATCGGGCGGCGCATTGCAATTACTTCAAGCCGGCCATGTAGTCGGCAACCGCTTCGATTTCCTTGTCGGACATGCGGTAAGCGATGGTCTGCATTTCAGGGCTGGACTTGCGGGTGCCGGCCTTGAAGGCTTTCAGGGTGGCAGCGGTGTAGTCCTGGTGCTGGCCGCCGACGCGTGGGTACATGGCTGGCATGCCGCCGCCGGCCGGGCCGTGGCACGATGCACAGGCTGGCACGCGGTTTTCAGCGATGCCGCCGCGGTAGATCTTCTTGCCCAGTTCGACGGTGTCCTTGTTCTTGGCAGCGCCGGCCTTGCTTGGCTCGGTGGCCAGGTAGGCAGCGACGTTTTTCTTCTCTTCTTCGGTCAGCGCCTTGGCAAAGGCAGTCATCACGGTGCCTGGACGGGCATCGCCGCTGAAGGCCACCAGTTGCTTGTAAACGTAGGCTTCGCCCTGGCCGCCCAGCTTGGGATTGATGGTGATGGTCGAGGCACCCTTGGCGCCGTGGCAGGATACGCAGGCTGGAATGCCGCGTGCGTTGTCACCTTCAGCGTACAGCGTCGCGCCTTTGGCTGGATCAACCTTGGCTGCTGCCGGGGCATGCGCTTCATTAGCGGAGGCCACGCCGGAAACTGCCAGCATTGCGACGAACAAGGATTTTACAAATGGCGAAAACGCACGATTCATTCAGACACCTTGGGACAGAAGTAAATAATGAGTAGTATAAGAATTGGGCAATATAGCATGGCAACAATTCGTAACCCCTTATTGTACAATAGCTTTCCTGCATTTTTGCCCTCTTTTTGTTGCTTTCCCCATGTCCAAACTCTGGCAAGCCCGTTTTTTCACTACCGTTAACCATCTGCGCGACCTGCCGCGCACGACGGTGCCAGAGATCGCCTTTGCGGGCCGTTCCAATGCTGGCAAATCGACCGCGATCAATATCCTGTGCAACCAGAAAGGGCTGGCATTCGCGTCCAAGACCCCTGGCCGCACCCAGCACATCAACTTCTTCTCGGTCGGCGGCGCCCACGTGGCGATGCACCGCCATGATCCGGTCAAGATGGATGAAATCCAGTGCCTGATCGCCGACTTGCCGGGCTACGGCTATGCGGAAGTGTCGGGCGACGCCAAGAACCACTGGCAGCGACTGCTGGGCGACTATGTGCAGCAGCGCGACCAACTGGCAGCCCTGGTGCTGATGATGGATGCGCGCCGTCCGTTCACCGACCTCGACGTGCAAATGATCGAATGGTTCGCCCCAACCGGCAAGCCGATCCACTGCATCCTGACCAAGGCAGACAAGCTCAATCGCAACGAATCCATCAACGTGCTGCGCCAGGCCAAGGCCAAGCTCGACAGCTATGTCGATGAAGACGGCGAAGGCTTCCCCTTCACCGTGCAACTGTTTTCCGCGCTGAAGCGCATCGGCATCGAGGAAGCGACGGCCAAGATCGAAGAACTGGCCGGCCTCGCCGACGGCGAACAAGCGCCCACTCCTGATGAAAGCGAAGAATGATCACTCCTGATTTTCCAGCCATCCGCATGCGCCGCATGCGCCGCGACCCGTTCTCGCGCGCCCTGATGCGCGAAAACACCGTCACTGTGGACGACCTGATCTACCCGGTCTTCGTGGTGGAAGGCGCCAACCGCCGCGAAGCAGTCACCACCATGCCGGGCGTGGACCGTATCTCGATCGACAACCTGCTGAAAGTGGCCGAGGAATGCGTCAAGCTGGGCATCCCCGTGCTGTCGCTGTTCCCGAACATCGACCCATCGCTGAAAACCAATGACGGCGTGGAAGCCACCAATCCGGAAGGCCTGATCCCGCGCGCCGTGCGCGAGCTGAAGAAGAACTTCCCCGAACTGGGCATCATGACCGACGTGGCGCTGGACCCGTACACCAGCCACGGCCAGGATGGCACCGTCGACGAAAAAGGCTCCATCCTGAACGACGAAACCACCGAGATGCTGGTGCGCCAGGCGCTGTGCCAGGCCGAGGCCGGCGTCGACATCGTCGGCCCGTCCGACATGATGGATGGCCGCATCGGCGTGATGCGCAAGGCGCTGGAAGACAAAGGCCTGATCCACACCCGCATCATGGCTTACTCCGCGAAATACGCCTCCGCCTTCTACGGCCCGTTCCGCGATGCGGTCGGTTCGGCAGCGGCGCTGGGCAAGGCCGACAAGTTCACCTACCAGATGGACCCCGCCAACACCGACGAAGCACTGCGCGAAGTGGCGCTGGATATCGCCGAAGGCGCCGACATGGTGATGGTCAAGCCAGGCATGCCCTACCTGGACATCGTGCGCCGCGTGAAAGATGAATTCAAGGTGCCGACCTATGCCTACCAGGTGTCGGGCGAATACGCGATGCTGAAGGCCGCCGCGCTGAACGGCTGGCTCGATCACGACAAGGTGATGATGGAATCGATGATGGCCTTCAAGCGCGCCGGCGCCGACGGCGTCCTCACCTACTTCGCCCTCGACATCGCCCGCAAGCTGAAAGGCCTCGCCTAAAAAATAAATGGGGACGTACCCCATTTATTTGTTTCAGGCGTTCAACCCTTTGACGTGGTGCACGCCTTCCTGGCGGTCCTGCAGGAATTGCGGCATCAAGGAGCCGACGATCATGCCGACAAAGGCCATTGCCAGGCCGGCCAACTGGCCTGGGAATTTCGCGGCCAGCTCTTCGCCACCGATCTGCGGGAAGAATATCAGCCAGGTGCCGATACCGAACGCCAGCGACAGGATTGCGCCCTGCGTGGTAGCGCGCTTCCAGTACAGGCCCATCAACAGCGGCACGAAGGCGCCTACCAGCGTGACCTGGTAAGCGCTCGACACCAGCTCATAAATCGAAGTGCCCTTCATCGCCACCGCGTACAGCAGCACGGAAGCGGCGAACACGACGATCGTGGCGCGCATTGCGAACAGTTGCTGCTTGTCGCCCATGCCTGGACGCAGGTTCTTCAGGATGTTTTCCACAAAGCTGGTGGACGGCGCCAGCAGCGTTGCCGACGAAGTCGACTTGATCGCCGACAGCAGCGCGCCGAAGAACAGGATCTGCATCACCAGCGGCATCTTGGTCAGCACGAAGGTCGGCAGCAGGCGCTGGTAATCGTTCTTGGCCATTTCCAGGCCGTGGTCGCCCAGCACGATGATGGCGCAGGAAACGATGAACATCGGTACCGCTGCGAACAGGATGTAGCTGGCGCCGCCGATGATGGCGCCGGTGCGCGCCGTCGGTGCGTTCTTGGCTGACATCACGCGCTGGAACACGTCCTGCTGCGGGATCGAGCCCAGCATCATTGTCACGGCCGAGCCGACGAAGAAGGCGATGTCGGTGAACTGCGCCGGCGGCAGGAAGTTGCCCAAGTCCTTGCTCGCCACCATGTCGACCACCTTGCCGGCACCACCCGCCAGGTCGGCGGAGAAGAAGGCGATCACGGACAGTCCCACCACCAGCACGATCATCTGGATAAAGTCAGTCCACGCCACTGCCAGGAAGCCGCCGATCACCACATAGATCAGCACCGCCAGGGTGCCAACAATCATGCCTGCGGTTTCCGACATGGCGCCATTGGTCAGCACGGAAAATACCAGGCCCAGGGCAGTAATTTGCGCTGCCACCCAGCCCAGGTAGGAAATGATGATGGCGACCGAGCAGAATACCTCGATGCCCTTGCCGAAGCGCTGGCGGTAGAAGTCGCCGATGGTCAGCAGGTTGAGCTTGTACAGGCGGGCCGCGAAGAACATGCCGACCAAAATCAGGCAGGTACCGGCGCCGAACGGGTCTTCCACAATGGCGTTCAGGCCGCCCTGCACAAACTTGGCAGGAATGCCCATCACGGTTTCCGCGCCAAACCAGGTTGCGAAAGTTGTCGTAACCACCATAATCAGCGGCAGGCTGCGGCCGGCCACCGCGAAGTCGGTCGTATTCTTGATGCGGGTACCGGCCCACACGCCAAGGCCAAGCGTGCCCAGCAGGTACAGCACAACAAAGGAAATCAGGGTGATGTTCATCGCGGCGAAAACTCCGGCTCCAAGCGGCAAATTTCGCGATTATAGCTGCAAGAACTTCGGCTGAATCAAGAAATTAGCGCTTTTTACACATCACCCTGACAATCTACAACACCTCAGCGGCCAGCAGTCCTCCGCGCCCCGGCGGCACGCGCTTGCGCCAGCTCCCGTTCGAAAGCGACAGCGCTGGGAGCCGCGGCCTGCTGGCCATCCAGCGCCAGGCGAAAGCCCTCGCCGAGGCTGCTCCGATTGTCCGGGCTGGCGTGGCCGCGCAGGCTCAGCGACAGTTGCGGAAGGTTGGCTCCATAGGACGCTCCACGGGTAATCTGCATGCGCTCTTCGCCATCCTTACACTGGCTGGTCCAGGCCGAGCCGTCTGCCGGCGCTCCCTGATAATCATTGTGCTGGCAATCCTCGACGTATTCGGCAACGTTGCCCAGCATATCGTACAGGCCGAAAGCATTTGGCTTGTAGGACCCTACCACCGCCGTGTAGGGCGCCTGGTCGTCGCACGACGGGACCTTGCGCTCCCAGCCCAGGTCGCGCGCAAACGCCACTTGGCCGCTGACATCGAAGCCATTGCCATAGCGGCACATGCTGTCCGGCTTGCCGTCGCCCGGATAGTCCCCGGTGACGCCGGCACGGGCGGCGTATTCCCACTCCGCTTCACTCGGCAGGCGGTAATGCTTGCCGGTGGCCTTGGACAGCCATTGGGCATAGGCCTGGGCATCTTGCCAGCTCACGCACATGACCGGGTGGTAATCGGACGGCGCGTATTGCGGGCTGTTCCAGCGGCCAGGCGCCGGGGTAAGCGGCGCGTCCGGGATGGCTCCGGCACCGGGCTTGACCCATTTCCAGCATTCGCCAGGTTCACCGCCGGCCTGGTAGCCGGTGGCGTCGACGAATTGGCGGAACTGCTTGACCGTTACTTCGTACTTGGACAGCTGGAAGGATTTGACGCTGACCTGGTGTTGCGGGGCCGAGGAAATCATCTGGCCATCGGAAGGTGGCGACTGCGGGTCGCCCATCAGGAATTTGCCGGCCGGGATGGCGGCCATCGGCGGTTCGATTGGTTGGCCTGCCATGGCAGACTGCGTCAACAAGGCCACGACTGCCAAGCCGGCTTGGGTAATAAGTCTCATGCATTCCTCTTCAATAGATGATCCAACTCTACGGTTGGAATGCAGGCACTATCGGCTCAGGCGGGCTGTTTGTCGTCCTGGCCGATCGGCGCGGACATGCCGCCAGCTTGTTTGCGCCACTGGGAGGGCGGTATGCCGGTCACTTTCTTGAACGCGGCATTGAAGGTCGAGCGGCTGTTGAAGCCGGCCGCCAGCGAGAGGTCGAGCAGGGAATCGCCGCGCCGCGCAGGATCGGACATCATGCGCTGCACGTCGGCCACGCGCAGGCCGTTGACGTAGTCATAGAACGTGACGCCTTGAACCTCGTTCAGGTACTGGGACAGGAGTTGCGGCGAGGTGCCGACACGGCCGGCCAGTTCGGCCAGCGTCAGCTCGGGCTCGCGATTGTCATGCTGGTGTCCTGCCCGCTGAAGGAGGCGCCGGCCAATTTCTTCGGCTGCGGCCGGAGTCATGCCGGAACGGGCGTACTTGCCATCCGTAGCCGGCTCAGGCTCTGCCACGGTCCGGGCCGCAGGTTCGCACGCCGGCGCGGTTGCAGGTGCAAGCGGCTCCGATGGAAGGGCTTTCTGCCAGCCCGGCACGAACACTGGCACATGGCGCATGCCGAACCAGCCGGCAAAACACAGTACAGCAAGCCGTCCCAGCAACAGCAGGACGTCCCACGCCCCGCCGAGCAAGGTTGCCGGGAACCAGACGACCAGCAACACCATCAGGGCAGCGGTGAGGCGGCTGAGCCAGTGCAGGTCACGCTGGCGCATGGACGAGAAGTTCTGCCGCACGGCGTGGTGATACTGGCGCAGGCGCCACAGGACGGCCAGGCCATACGCCAGCGTCAGCAACTGCAAGGCCAGTACCGCGACAAGGAACAGCCAATCCGGCGCAACACCTGCGCGCAGCGACAAGATCACGCCAAGCCATAGGGGCAGCGGCAGCAGGTGCCATGCCTGGCGCCGGCCGACGCCCAAGCCGGTCATCCCGCGGGTGTAGCAATAAAAGGAAGCGCCCAGGCAAGCCAGCGGCAGGTCGAACAGTCCCCAGATTGCCGGATATTGACGGTAAATGCCCGCGCTATAACAGAAGTCCGCCAGCGCCAGCGAGGCAAAACTGGCGGCAAAGGCGGCCAGCCAGGCGTTGGCAGGACGCTTTCTGGCCATGGCCAGAAGGGGCGCCGCCAGGAACAACCCAAGCCCGGCGGTACACAGTTCCAGGCTGGTCGCGATCGGTGTCGCGGCCATCGCTCAGCGCAACTTCCCGTAATTCGGCCAGAACTCGAGCAAGAGGAAGGCCTGCAGCTCCTTCTCGTCTTCCTTGCGCGCGCTCATCGGCACATTACGGCCCAGGCGGTGCGATTCCCAGATAAAGTCGCCCGGTTTCTCCTTGCGGATCATCTCGATCATCTTCTTGACGATTGCCGTTTCGATATCTTTTTCCGAACCCTGGTCGACGTGGACCTGCTGCTGCCACTGGCGCTTGAAGTTGGTGCTGAAGCCGCGGAACTTGATATCCGCGCCATTGAAGGTCTGGTTGACGATCTGGAACACCCCACCGGTGTCGTTGCGCTCGCCATTGGCGTTGCGGCCCTGGGCGCCCATGATATTGGCCATGGCGCGCGCCTTGGCATTGGCGCCGGCATCTTCTTCCTGCGCCGGCTGTTGCGAATCGCCCTGGCGCGCGCGGCGGCGCTGCTCGATCAGGGCAGCCATGTCCGGCACCGTATCGGGCACCGGCGTCAGCTTGGCCTGCTCTGGCGGCACGATCTTTTCCTGCGGCTTGATGACCTCGGTGATCGCATTCTTGTTCGGCGGCAGGTAGGCGCGCGAGGAACGCGGCGTTTCCTTGGACGGCTTCGCCTTCGGCTGCGACTTGGGCTTGGGCTGCGGCGCCGGCTTGCCCGGCGGAGTGATATAGACCATCTCGCCGGCCTTGGATGGCGGGGTCAGGTCGATCTTTTCCTTGGGCTTGATGAAATAGATGAGCACCACCAGCAGGTGCAGGGCGATGGTAAAGGCAATACCCCAGCGGTTAGGCTTGCTCGCACCATATTCGAGCACCTTGTCCTGCGGCCACGGCTGGCCGCAGGTCGGGCAGGTATGCCCGTCGTGGGCCGCAAGTTCGGCGTGGGAATGGGTGTACTGGTGCAAGATATTGGCTTTTTACTGAAGATGCTGGGGTGGAAGCTTACCGACTTTCGCCCTTGACGAATGTTACAGGTTGTAAGCGCCGCCCCGCATATTATCAGTGTTTGGCCGCTTTGACGGCCCTGAGCTCGACCGGCTGCACGGCTTCCGTGGCAGATCCGTCATCCAGGTCTTCATCCTTCATCGGACCGCTGCCCGAGTATTTATCCAGGAACAGGTAAATCACGGGCGTGATGTACAGGGTAATCACCTGGGAGAACAGCAGGCCGCCAATGACCGCCAGGCCCAGCGGCTGGCGCAATTCGGCGCCCGCGCCCAGGCCCAGCGCGATCGGCAAGGCGCCCATCAAGGCCGCCAGCGTGGTCATCATGATCGGGCGGAAGCGCAGGATACAGGCCTCGCGGATGGCATCCATCGGCGCCTTGCCCTCCTCCCGCTGCGCCACCAGGGCGAAGTCGATCATCATGATCGCGTTCTTCTTGACGATACCGATCAGCATCAGGATGCCGATGATGGCAATCATGGTCAGGTCCATCTTGAAGATCCACAGCGTCAGCAGCGCGCCCACCGCCGCGGACGGCAGGCCGGCCAGGATCGTCAGCGGGTGGATATAGCTTTCGTACAGCACGCCCAGCAGCACGTAGATCACGCCCAGCGCCGCCACGATCAGGATCAGCTGGCTGCTTTGGGAATCCTTGAACACGGCCGCATCGCCGCCGTAGCTGGTGATGATCGAGGCCGGCAAGCCCATCTGCATGCCCATTTTTTCGATCTTGGCCGTGGCATTGCCCAGCGGGACGTCCGGCGCCAGGTTGAAGGAAATCGTGATCGCCTGCAACTGGCCCTGGTGGTTGACCGAGGTTGGGCCCACCGTGCGCTCGACGCTGGCAAAGCTCGACAGCTGCACCAGCTGGCCGCTGCTGTTACGCACCGACAGCTTGGTCAGCGAGTCGTCGAACTGGCGGTCTTCGGTGGCCGCTTCCAGGATCACGAAATAGCTGGCGGCCGAGGAGTAGATGGTCGAGACCTGGCGTTCGCCGAAGGCCAGGTAGAGCGCGGTACGCACATCGGCCAGCTTGACGCCCAGCATATTGGCCTTGTCGCGGTCGATCTTCAGTTGCGCCTGCAGGCCGCGGTTCTGCGAATCGCTGGTCACGTCGCGGAAATCGGTATCGGCCCGCATCTGGTCCAGGAACTTGGCGGCCCAGTCGTTCAGCGCATCCGGGCTGACCGATTGCAGCGTGTACTGGTAGCGGCTCTTCGAGGGGCGGCCGCCCAGCTGCAGGTTCTGCACCGGGCTCAGGTAAACCTGGATGCCGGCAATCTTTTTCGTTTCCTTGCGCAGGCTATCCAGCACCTCGGTCATCTTCTTGCGTTCGCCGCGCGGCTTCAGCACGATGAACATGCGGCCGGTATTGCCGCCGCTCGTGAACGACGTCACGTCCTTGATATTGGGATTGGCCTGGATCGTGGCCGCCACCTTTTCCTGCAGCTCCAGCATGGCGGAGGTGGAAATGTCTTCCGACGCTTCGGTATTCACGCGGATCTGCCCCAGGTCTTCCTCGGGGAAGAAGCCTTTCGGAATCGCGATGTACAGCCAGGCGGTCAGTGCGAACGTGCCGACGGCGATGCCCAGCACCACGAAGCGGTGGTGCAGGGCCAGGTCCAGCGTGCGCGCATAGGCGTCGCGCGTGGCATGGAAGGCGCGCTCGAAGTGGCGGCCGATAAAGGTGTCGTCGCCCGAAGTCTCATGCGAGTCGGCCGGCATGAAGCGCGAAGCCAGCATCGGCACCAGGGTCAGCGACACGATCGCCGACACCAGCACGGACAGGCCGACCACCACGGCGAATTCGTGGAACATCAGGCCCATCACGCCCGGCATGAAGAAGATCGGAATGAACACCGCCACCAGCGAAATCGAAATCGACACGATGGTGAAGCCCATCTCTTTCGAACCGACCAGCGCCGCCTGCAAAGGCTTCTTGCCCAGTTCGATATGGCGCACGATGTTTTCCAGCACCACGATCGCATCGTCGACCACCAGGCCCACGGCCAGCGTGATGCCAAGCAGGGACACGTTGTCCAGGCTGTAGCCCAGCGCGTACAGCAGCGACAGTGCACCGAGCAGCGAGATCGGCATGGTGACGGCCGGGATGAAGGTGGCAGCCAGGCGGCGCAGGAAAAGGAAGATCACCAGCACCACCAGCACCACCGTCAGCGCCAGCGTCAGGTTCACGTCGTGGATTGCTTCGCGGATCGACACTGAGCGGTCGTTGACCAGGTTGATCGACACCGATTCCGGCAACTGGGCGCGGAAGCGCGGCAGCAGCTTGCGCACCGCATCGACCACCTGCACGGTGTTGGCATCGGGCTGGCGTTGTACCAGCAGCACGATGGCGCGCTCGCCGTTGTAGCTGCCGGCAGCCTTGATCGACTGGTAGCTGTCTTCCACCGTCGCCACTTCCTTCAGGCGCACCGGCTGGCCATTGCGGGTGGCGATGATCAGGTCGGCGAAATCGGCGGCGCGCATCAGCTGGGCATTGCCCTGGATGGTCAGGGTCTGGCTCGGGCCGTCGATGGTGCCGAGCGGCGTGTTGGCGTTGGCGGCCTTGATGGCGGTCTGCAGCTCGTCAAGCGTCAGGTTGCGCGAGTTCATCAGGTCCGGCTTGGCGCGCACGCGCACGGCAAAGCGCTTCTGGCCGTTGACCGAGACCTGGGCCACGCCCGGCAGGGTCGACAGGTTGGGCGCCACCAGGTTTTCCGCGTAATCGTTGAGCTCGGACAGGCTCAGCGACGGCGAGGTCATGGTGGCGAACAGCACCGGCGCATCGGCCGGGTTGACCTTGCGGTAGGACGGCAGGTCCGTCATTTCCTGCGGCAGCGAGCGCTGGGCGCGCAGCAGCGCCGCCTGCACGTCGACAGCCGCTTCGTTGACGTTGATCGACGGGTCGAATTCCAGCGTCAGCGAGGTATTGCCCAGCGTGCTGGTGGAGGTGATCATCGACAGGCCGCCGATGGTCGAGAATTGTTTTTCCAGCGGCAGCGCAACCGACGATGCCATGGTTTCCGGCGAGGCGCCCGGCAGGTCGGCGCTGACGTTGATGACCGGGGTGTTGTAGCTCGGCAGTGCGGCGACGGGGATGTGGGAATAGGCCAGCACGCCCGCCAGGATCAGGCTCAGCGAGAGCAGCACCACCATGACGGGGCGCCGGATACTCAGCTCGGAAAGGTTCATTCGGCTTTACCCTTCTTGTGTGCCTTGCCGTTCTGCGCCACTGCCGGTTCGGCAATGCGGACTTTGCCGCCCGGTCGCAGGTTCTGCTTGCCTTCCACGATGATCTGCTCATCGCCATTCAGGCCGGTGACCGCGGCCAATGCGCCGAAGCCGTGGATGCGTTGGACGTTGACTACCTTGGCCGTCTGGTCAGGCGCAACGGTGTACACAAAAGTACCTTTGGTATTGGTAATAATAGCGTTCTGCGGCACCACCAGCGCATCTTTCAGAGTGGCAACCGTCAGCTTGGTGTTGACGTATTGGCCCGGCCACAGGCGGGTATCGGCATTGTCGAATACGGCCTTGACGCGGATTACGCCGGCCACCGGGTCGACGGTATTGTCGACAAAGCTGAGCTGGCCTTTGATCGGCTTGTCCGAATTGTTCTGGAAGGCTTGCACCGCCACCTTGCCGGCTCGCTGCGCGTCGAGCAAGGCCGCCAGGCTCGATTCAGGCACGGTGAAGGCGACGTTGATCGGGTTCAGCTGGGTCACCGTGGTCAGCGAAGTGCTGAGTTGCACCAGACTGCCCGGATAGACGTTGATGGCGCCGACACGGCCGGTCAGCGGCGAACGGATTTGCGTGAAGCTCTGGTCGACCTTGCTGGCGCGGGCGACGGCGATGTCGGCTTCCAGCGTAGCGCGGCTCGAGTCCACCTGGCTCTTCAGTGTGTCGACTGCACTCTGGGCCAGGAAGTTCTGGGTGCGCAATTCCTGGGCGCGCTTGTACTGGCGCTCCAGGTCAGCCAGCGTGGCACGGTCCTTGGCAACCTGTGCGTCCGCTTTCTCGACATTGGCCGCCTCGGTGCGGGCGTCGAGCGAAAACATCAGCTCGCCCTGCTTGACGAACTGGCCTTCTTTCACATGCACTTTGACGATGGTGCTGGTGGTTTGCGGGTGCAGGTCGACAGTCGAGATCGGGCTCACGGTGCCATTGGCCGACAATGCCACCGGCACGTCCTGGCGCTGCGGCGCCACCACGTTGACCGTGGTCGGGCCCTGTTCGCCCTTGCCTTTGCCACCAGCCGCGCTGCCTTGTCCGTGCTCGGCGCCCTGCTCGGCCGGGGCCTTGCCCGCATACCAGGCGCCACCGCCGATTGCCACGGCCAGGCCCACCACTACTGCCAGAGTTTTCTTCTTCATGAGAGGTTTAACTACTTTCCTGCATAAAATTCGGGGAACACGAGGGTGGCCTCCAGGCCGCCGCTCGCGTGGTTGGCCAGGCTCAGGCTGGCGCCATGCTGTTCAGCGATATTGCGTGCAATCGTGAGGCCAAGGCCGGTGCCGCCGGACGAGCGGTTGCGCGACGATTCCAGGCGATAGAACGGCTCGAACACCTGGGCCAGCTGGCCGGCCGGGATGCCCGGCCCTTCATCGCGGATGCGCACGCGCGATGCACCCGCTTCGCGCTCCACCGTCACGTGCGCGCACTGGCCGTACTTGACCGCATTGTCGATCAGGTTCACCAGGCAGCGACGGATGTCGAGCGGGCGGCCCATCAAGTCCATGCTTGCGCGGCCTGTCAGGTCCACCTGCTGGCCGGCGTCGGTGGCGTCTGCGCATACGCTGTCGAGCAGGGCGTCGAGGTCAACGCGCTGCATGGCCTCGGTGGTATCCATGCTGCGCGCCAGGTCCAGGCCTTCCTTCACCATCTGCTGCATGGCCGACAGGTCTTCCAGCAGCTTGCCCTGCAATTCCGGGTCCTGCACTTTTTCCAGGCGCAGGCGCATGCGGGTCAGAGGGGTCTGCAGGTCATGCGTGATGGCTGCCAGCATTTCCGTGCGCTGGGCGATGTGCTGGCGGATCCGCGCCTGCATGGCATTGAAGGCGGCTGAGGCGGTACGGATTTCCGTCGCGCCGCCCAGCTTGATCGGCGGGTGATTGATGTCGTGACCGAGGTTTTTGGCGGCGACGGCAAGATTCTTCAGCGGGCCCATCGTCATGCGGGCCACCAGGTAAGCCAGCACGGCAATGCTGAGGAGGAAGGGAACAAAAGCGGCATATTCATTTTTGCCTGTCGGCGCGGGCTGGCGCGGCGGCAGGATGGACAATTTCAGGTGCTGGCCGTCGGGCATCGTGACCGCCAGCGATTCGCAGGTGCCGCGCCAGGTGCCGGTGCCGGCGCCAAACACGGAGAAGGCCGTGTAGGCGGGGGTCGGGCGCTCGCAGGCATCCGGGCGGTCCAGCAGGGATTGCAGGGTGTATTCCTTGCCGAGGCGGTTGGCCAGGGTGGCGGCAAACTCGGTCAATTCGGGGTTGATGCCGCCCAGCTCGCTCAATACCTCGAGCTTGATGGCGCCCATGCTGGCCACGCGCAGGTATTGGTTGCGCGATTCCGGCAGCACGACAACTGCGGTGGAAATGATCTGCTCGGCACGCTCGAGGGCAAAGAAGTCGCGATAGCGCTGCAGGGTGCGCTGGCGTTCATTGACGGCGAGATATTGGGTCAGCGCGGCAGAGGCAAGGATGCCCAGCATCAGGACCAGGAATACCCGGCCCGTCATGCCCCTGAAGAACGCTTTCATCAGTCAGGCTCCACCGCCACCGTACCGGCCAGCACATAGCCGCCATTGCGCACCGTCTTGATGATCTGCGGCAGGCGGGCATCTTCGCCCAGCTTCTGGCGCAGGCGGCTGATCTGGATGTCGATTGAGCGGTCGAATGGATCGGCGTCGCGGCCCTGGGTCAGGTTCAGCAACTGGTCGCGGTTCAGCACGCGGTTGGGGTGCTCGAGGAAGACCTTGAGCAGGCGGAATTCGGCGCCGGACAGCATGATGACCGTTCCTTGCGGATTGACCAGGTGACGCGCGGTCAGGTCCAGCACCCAGTTGGAGAAGCGGATGCGGCTGGCTTTCTCGACGCCACTGGCGGCGGTATTGCTGCTCCGGCGCAGCACGCTGCGGATGCGGGCCAGCAGTTCGCGCGGCTCGAATGGCTTGGGCAGGTAATCGTCGGCGCCCATTTCCAGCCCGAGGATGCGGTCCAGCGGCTCGCTGCGGGCAGTCAGCATGATGACCGGCAGGGTCGAGTGGGCGCGCAGCTTGCGGCACAGGGTCAGGCCGTCTTCGCCCGGCAAGTTCAGGTCCAGCACGATCAGGTCGGGCTTGGTGTTGTCGAGCAGCTTCCACATGGCCGCGCCGTCGCCGGCGCCATGGGTGCGGTAACCGTTGGTTTCCAGATAATCCTGCAACAGGGTGCGGATATCGCGGTCGTCGTCAACGATGAGGATAGTGGCGGCATTTTCCATGCCTACAATTATCCCTTGCAACGCTGGCCAAGGGTAGACAGTTTGTATCGCCATGTTTAGATATTGCTTGTCGAAACATGGCGTTACAAAACTCTGGCAGCGCTGATCAGTCTTGAATGATGGCCCAGGTGCCGTTGCCAACAGCCGGGATGTTCCAGACACCGCTCATCTGCTGCAGGCTATCGATTTTGCCGGCAAAAGACGGGCTTCCATCGCTATTGTTGGCCGAATTGAAGTACAGCGTTCCGTCAGCATTGACCTTGCCGGTGACATTCAATGCCACACCGCTGCCGAAGCAACCACCGCTGATGTCGCCATCCCAGTCAATGGCAACGGTGCACGTCCCGGCCACGTTCTGTCCGAACGCCGTGGTGCCGTCGATGCGCCCTTTCCAATTGCCGATAAAGCGCAGCGTGGTATCGAACTTCCGCGCCAGCTTCTGCTTCGCATAACCCTCCAACACTTCGGTCTGGGTCACAGCACGACTGGCACCGGTAATCTTGTTGGTCCTGGTTATGTTGCTGACACATTTGACATCGGTGCCCAAGTCGGGTTCCCACCAACAGATGCGATCGGCAACTGTACGGAAATTGCCGTCTTCGTCAGTATGGTTACGACTTATCTTATGGGTCGTAAAGATTCCAGCGGGAACGGTCACCTGCTCGATCGCCAACACGCTATCTTTGAATTCAATCGCGGTCTGTGTCGCAGGGTTAAGCGAACACTGGGCTTGGACGACACCTGAATATTGCCAGTTCATGCCGACTGCGACGGCATACGGCGCCACCGAATAAAGTGGCGGGTTCGTCGTCTCCGTGCATTCGCCATAGCTGACGCGCAGCGCACGCCCCAAGCTATCCAGGTCCATTAAATTCGTGCTCGAGGTAAAGACCAGGGTATCGGTACCATTCGCGTAATCGGAAAAGTAATTGACCGTGGCCGCGCCATCGGGGGCTACGCTGCGGAAATATTTGGTGCTGTAGCTGTAACCCTCTTCGCCGGAGTTCTTGTCGCGTGTCGTGGTTTCCCATGTGAAGTAGTCACCGACGGTCGCTTTGGCCGCCACAAAGGTTTGAGGGGTGGAAGACGCTGGGGCTGAGCTGCTTCCACCACCGGAGCCACCGCCACAACCGGCGAGCATCCCTGCCACCACCAATACCGCCAAGCCACCACTACGCATCGATTCCCCTTGAGACATTTTTATACGAAAAACCAACAATATTGTCATAAAGAAATCAAAAGCGCAACAACTGGATACAAAGTCCTTGCTCCGGGACACTTGTCCGAAACAGGAAAACGCGAAGATGCTTCCATGTGCAGTGCGAGTGCACATTCAATTGTGTTCAATACTGAAGGGATTAATCATGAAAACCTTGCATAAAGCATTCGTCATCGGCGCAGCGGTTATTGGTTTTGGCGCGGCAGCTTTGCCGGCTATGGCAGAAGAGGCTCCCCAGCATCAATATGCGGCCACTAAATTCGATCCGGTCAAAATGCAGGAGCGTATGGATGCGCATGCCAAGCGCATGCACGATACGCTGAAAATCACGCCGGCCCAGGAAGGTGCATGGCAGGCTTATTTGTCGGCGCTGAAATCGAATATGCCGCAGCGCGGTCAGTTCGACCGCGCTGCATTCAAGAATATGCCGGCGCCGGAGCGCATGGAAAAGCGGATCGAAATGGCGAAGGCCCATTTGAGCCGCATGGAAAGCAACCTGGCAGCAACCAAGACTTTCTATGCCGTGCTGACGCCTGAACAGCAAAAGCTGTTTGATGAAAAAGCCGGCCGTTTCGGCCAGCATCGCCATGGCCACATGATGCGCCACCACGGCTAAAAACAAAGGGCGCCAAGCGGCGCCCTTTTCTTATCAATTCAGCTTTTGCAGGGATCGCAGGAATTTCTCTGTATCCTGGAATCCGATAACCCGCGAATCGGGAATTTCCTGGCCGGCGGCGTTAAACATGATAATGCCCGGCGGCCCAAACAAGGTGAACCGCTGCAGCATGGCCTTGTCCGCCTCGTTATTTTCCGTCACATCGACCTGCAGCAAAATCGTATTCGCCAGTTTCTGCTGGACCGCCGGATCGATAAAGGTCAGCTTTTCCATTTCCTTGCACGACACGCACCAGTCGGCATAAAAGTCCAACAGTACGGTTTTGCCGCCGGTTTGCGCCAGCACCATATCCAGGTCCGCCACGGTCTTGATGCGGGTGAATTGCAGGTGGCGGTCGGCGCGGCCGGCCAGTCTTTCGATCGGATGCAGCGGATCGGCGCTGCCGGTCGCCAGGCCAGCGACCTGGATCAGGCCCACCACTGCAAAGAAGGCTGCGATGACTTTAGGCAGCCATTTGCCGCGCTCGTGCGTCAGCAGGAAGAAAGCATAGCCGACGCCCAGGATCGCCCAGCCAATCATCTGCAGCTTGCCCGGCAATACAGGCGAAACCAGCCACAAGGCCATCGCCAGCATCAGCACGCCGAAGAAGCGCTTGACTGCCTGCATCCAAATGCCCGCGCGCGGCACCAGGGCGCCGGCAGAAATGCCGACCAGCAGCAGCGGAATGCTCATGCCGACCGCCATCGAAAACAAGGCACTGCCGCCGATCACGACGTCGCGGCTCTGGCTGATGTACACCAGCGCACCGGCCAGGGGAGCAGCGACGCAAGGACCAACGATCAGGGCCGAAATGGCACCCATCGCGAACACGCCGGCCAGCTTGCCGCCGGACTGCCGGTTGGATGCGAAGGCCAGGCGCGATTGCATGGAAGCAGGAACTTGCAGGTCATAGACGCCAAACATGGACAGCGCCATGCCTGCCATCAGCAGGCCGAATGTACCCAGCACCCATGGATTCTGCAAGGCAGCCGAAAGTCCCTGGCCGATCAGGCCGGCAGCGACGCCCAGCGCGGTGTACACAATCGCCATGCCCAGCGAGTAACTGACGGACAGGATGAAGCCACGCGAACGGTTACCGGAGGAGCCGTCGCCAACGATGATCGAAGACAGGATCGGGACCATCGGCAGCACGCAGGGCGTGAATGACAGCCCCAGGCCCAGCAGAATAAACAAGGGGGCGATGACCAGCAGGCTGCCGCCCTTTAATGCCGATTCGATCTTGCCCATTTCGCTGTCGCCCGAAACCGCTCGAGCTACCGGGGGTGCGGCGACAGCTCCTGCCGCCGCCGTATCGATGCCAGCCGACGCAGGCCCGCCTGGAACACTTTGCAGGCCGGTTGCGGCGCCCTGCTTCGTGCCGATACCGAACACGCCGCCACCATTCGCTGCGCTGGCGCCGCCGACCACCATCAGGCGCGCCGACGATTCCATCGGCGAATAGCACAGGCCCTTTTCCGAGCAGCCCTGGCTGGTGGCCTTCAGCGTGAATGGCCCGGGCGCCTCGACCGGAATCACGATCGTCACCTGGTGGCGATAGGTCTCCACGTTCTTGGCAAAGGTTTCGTCGTATTTCACCTTGCCCGGCGGGATTTGCGGCTCGCCCAACGTTGCGCCTTCGGCAACGAACTTGAAGCGCTCGCGGTACATGTAATAGCCGTCCGCGATCTCATACGTCACGGCGATGGCCTTGCCCTCCACCACCTTGGCGGAAAACTTGAATGCTACCTGGGGATCGAGGAATTCCTCGTCGGCCCGCGCCGCACCGGCAAACAGGAGAACAAAGAGCGAGAGCGCGGCGAACAGCCACGCCTGGAAGGAGGACGCTTGTCGGTGCATGGTCTTGAGCGGTGAATCGATCGGGCACGCCAATGGTACACCGGGCGGCTTAACGCTGCTTTAAGCTGTTACCAGCAGAAATAAAAAAAGCCGGGCAATGCCCGGCTTTTCAATAAACCTGTCTGAGATTACTCAGCGGTTGGTGCCTCGTCAGCGGAGCTGACTTCTGGACGGTCCACCAGCTCAACGAAAGCCATTGGAGCGTTGTCGCCATGACGGAAACCCATTTTCAGGATACGCAGGTAGCCGCCGTTGCGGTTGGCGTAGCGTGGGCCCAGTTCAGCGAACAGCTTCAGAACCATCTCGCGGTCGCGCAGACGGGAGAAAGCCAGGCGCTTGTTGGCCAGGGTGTCGGTCTTGCCCAGGGTCAGGATTGGTTCCACAACGCGACGCAGTTCCTTTGCCTTTGGCAGGGTGGTCTTGATCGCTTCGTGACGCAGCAGCGAAACAGTCATGTTGCGCAGCATTGCCAGACGGTGGGACGAGGTACGGTTCAGTTTACGGAGGCCGTGACGGTGACGCATGGTACTTCCTTTCGATAATGTTTAAATCCGAGATCTTCGATCGCCTCGGCAAGCCTTGGCGCGGTCCGGTTATCAGTTAAATACGCCCGCCGCAAAACGCCGCGGGCGGTACAGCAAATGATTACTTCTCGAGGCCTGCAGGTGGCCAGTTCTCGAGTTTCATGCCCAAGGTCAGGCCGCGCGATGCCAGCACTTCCTTGATTTCGTTCAGCGACTTGCGGCCCAGGTTCGGGGTCTTCAGCAGCTCGTTTTCGGTGCGCTGGATCAGGTCGCCGATGTAGTAGATGTTTTCTGCTTTCAGGCAGTTGGCCGAACGCACGGTCAGTTCCAGGTCGTCCACTGGACGCAGCAGGATCGGATCGACCATTGGAGCGCGGGATGGCGCTTCAGCGGTGGTTTCGGTGCCTTCCAGGGCAGCAAACACGTTCAGCTGGTCGACCAGCACGCGGGCCGACTGGCGGATCGCTTCTTCCGGGGTGATCACGCCATTGGTTTCAATGTTGATGATCAGCTTGTCCAGGTCGGTACGCTGTTCCACACGTGCCGATTCGACAGCGTAGGAAACACGGCGCACTGGCGAGAACGATGCGTCCAGGATGATGCGGCCGATGGTCTTGTTGGCGTCTTCCGACAGGCGACGCACGTTGCCAGGAACGTAGCCGCGGCCTTTTTCGACCTTGATCTGCATGTCCAGCTTGCCGCCAGCGGTCAGGTTGGCGATCACGTGGTCCGGGTTGATCAGTTCCACGTCGTGTGGCAGGTCGATATCCGACGCCATCACAGGGCCTTCGCCTTCCTTCTTCAGGGTCAGGGTCACGGAGTCACGGTTGTGCACCTTGAACACGACGCCCTTCAGGTTCAGCAGCAGGTCCACCACGTCTTCCTGCACGCCGTCCAGCGAGGAGTACTCGTGAACGACACCGGCGATGGTGACTTCGGTCGGCGCAAAGCCGGTCATCGAAGACAGCAGCACGCGGCGCAGCGCGTTGCCCAGAGTGTGGCCATAGCCGCGCTCGAATGGCTCCATCACGACTTTGGCGTGACCGTGGCCCAGGGCTTCAACATCGATAATACGTGGTTTCAACAAGCTATTTTGCATGTAAATGTCCTTTTCATTACCCTCGGCTCGTTACACCGATAAGGCTGATGGCATTAAATGGAAAAGGCGGGACCGCGTCCCGCCTTGGTACAGCACCCGAGATTAACGGGAATACAGTTCGACGATCAGCGATTCGTTGACGTCAGCAGCGATTTCGTTGCGCTCTGGCAGGGACTTGAAGGTACCTTCCATTTTCTTGGAGTCAACCGACACCCAAGCTGGCATGCCAACTTGTTCAGCCAGCGACAGCGCTTCAACGATACGGGTCTGCTTCTTCGACTTTTCGCGCACAGCGATCACGTCGCCGGTCTTCACGTTGTACGAAGGGATGTTCACCACGTTGCCGTTCACGGTGAAGGCTTTGTGGGAAACCAGCTGACGCGCTTCAGCGCGGGTCGAGCCGAAGCCCATGCGGTAAGCAACGTTGTCCAGGCGGGATTCCAGCAGGGACAGCAGGGTTTCGCCGGTTGGGCCCTTGCGGCGCTCAGCTTCAGCGAAGTAGCGACGGAACTGGCGTTCCAGCACGCCGTACATACGCTTGACCTTCTGCTTTTCGCGCAGCTGGTTGCCGTAGTCGGAGGTGCGGGCGCCGGATTTCACGCCGTGCTGGCCTGGCTTGACGTCCAGTTTGCACTTGGAATCCAGGGAGCGGCGTGCGCTCTTCAGGAACAGGTCGGTGCCTTCACGGCGGGACAGTTTTGCTTTTGGTCCGATATAACGTGCCACGGTATTTTCCTTAATGATTTAAATGACGCCCCAGCCGCATCGGGATGCGGTTAGGCGCTAGCCTGGCTCACTTTCAGCACAGGCGGTGGCTCAACATTGCCAGTCCGGCCACGAAAAGCGGGACGGAAAGGCAAAAATAGCCGGACAGTATAACCGTTTCCGGTTCACTGTTCCAGCGATTTTGACTTCTGAAAAACGGTGGCCGGTCCACACCAGACCGGCCATTGTCTTGCAGATATTAGATACGACGACGCTTAGGAGGACGGCAGCCGTTGTGCGGCACTGGGGTCACGTCCTGGATCTCGGTGATCTTGATGCCCAGGTTGTTCAGTGCGCGAACAGCGGATTCGCGGCCAGGACCAGGGCCCTTGATGCGAACTTCCAGGTTCTTCACGCCGCATTCCTGCGCAACTTTACCAGCGGCTTCAGCAGCAACCTGCGCTGCGAACGGGGTCGACTTACGGGAACCCTTGAAGCCAGCACCACCGGAGGTCGCCCACGACAGAGCGTTGCCCTGGCGGTCGGTGATGGTGATGATGGTGTTGTTGAAGGAAGCGTGAACGTGTGCGATACCTTCAGCGACGTTCTTCTTGACTTTCTTGCGTACGCGAGCGGCTGCTGCGGAGCTTTGTTGCTTAGCCATAGTAGTTCCCTAGATTATTTCTTCAGCGATTGAGCGGCTTTGCGCGGGCCCTTGCGGGTACGTGCATTGGTGCGGGTGCGCTGACCGCGGACCGGCAGGCCCTTACGGTGACGCAGACCACGGTAGCAGCCCAGGTCCATCAGACGCTTGATGTTCATCGACAGTTCGCGACGCAGGTCGCCTTCGACGATGAACTTGCCGATTTCTTCACGCAGCTTTTCCAGCTCGCTGTCGTCCAGGTCCTTGACCTTCTTGTTGGTTGCAACGCCGGCTTGTGCGCAGATGAACTGCGAACGTGGACGGCCGATACCGTAGATCTCGGTCAGGCCGATAACGGTGTGCTTGTGATTTGGGATGTTAACCCCTGCAATACGTGCCATTCGTTATTCCCTCGATTAACCTTGACGCTGCTTGTGACGAGCTTCCACGCAGATTACGCGGACCACGCCCTTGCGCTTGATGATCTTGCAGTTGCGGCAGATGCGCTTAACTGAAGCGTTAACTTTCATGATTGCACTCTCTTATGTTCGAAATTGCTTAATTAATTACTTTGTCCGGAACACAATACGGGCCCGGCTCAGGTCGTAAGGCGTCAATTCAACCGTGACCTTGTCGCCAGGGAGAATGCGGATATAGTTCATCCGCATTTTACCCGAAATGTGGCCGAGTACCACGTGGCCGTTTTCCAGCTTTACTCGAAAAGTTGCGTTGGGCAAGTTCTCCAGGATCTCGCCCTGCATCTGAATTACGTCGTCTTTTGCCATTTATCGTGTCGGAAGTCCGCCCTTGAAGTTAGCTTTGCGCAGCAGCGATTCATATTGCTGCGACATCACATAGTTTTGCACTTGAGCCATGAAGTCCATGGTCACAACCACAATAATCAACAGCGAAGTACCACCAAAATAGAACGACACCTTCCACTGGGCTTGCATGAATTCCGGCAGCAAGCACACGGCGGTGATGTACACGGCGCCCGCCAGGGTCAATCGCATCAGGATCTTGTCGATGTAACGGGCTGTCTGCTCACCGGGACGAATCCCTGGCACAAAGGCCCCGCTCTTCTTCAAGTTGTCCGCAGTTTCTTTGCTGTTGAACACCAGTGCGGTGTAGAAGAAGCAGAAGAAAATGATTGCCACAGCGTACAGCAGTGCATGGATTGGCTCACCAGGAGCCATCGACGCAGCCAGATCTTTCAGGAAGCGGACCACCGGGTTAGAGGTGTCCGCACCTTTCGAAAACCAGTCCACGATGGTAGCCGGGAACAAGATAATCGACGAAGCGAAGATCGGCGGAATCACGCCTGCCATGTTGAGCTTGAGCGGCAGGTGGCTGGTCTGCCCACCGTAGATCTTGTTACCGACCTGACGTTTGGCGTAGTTGACCAGGATCTTGCGCTGACCACGTTCGACGAACACCACGGCGTAGGTGACAGCCGCCACCAGGACCACGATGAGGATCCCCGAGAAAGCGTTGATCTGGTTGTTGCTGACCTGGGTGAACAAACCACCCAAGGCGCTTGGCAGACCAGCCGCGATACCGGCGAAGATGATGATCGAGATGCCGTTACCAAGGCCACGCTCGGTAATCTGCTCGCCCAACCACATCACGAACATGGTGCCGGTCAGCAGCGTCACCACGGTGACGAAGCGGAAGCCCATGCCAGGGTCGATCACCAGGCCAGGCTGGGATTCCAGCGCGACCGCGATGCCGAACGCCTGGAACAGTGCCAGACCGACAGTTGCATAACGGGTGTACTGGGTAATCTTGCGACGGCCCGATTCACCTTCTTTTTTCAGCGCCTCCATGGTCGGCGACACGATCGACACCAGTTGCATGATGATCGAGGCCGAAATGTATGGAGTAATGCCCAGGGCAAAGATCGTGAAACGCGACAGCGCGCCACCGGAGAACATGTTGAACATGCCCAGGATGCCGTTCTGCTGCGATTCAAACAACCGTGCCAGCTCTACCGGGTTGACACCCGGAACAGGGATGTGTGCACCGATACGGTACACCACCAGAGCGCCCAGCAAAAACCACAGCCGGTTCCAAGGGAAGCCGGCGGCGGCGGATTTAGCAAGCTGTTGGTTCGTTGCCAATTTTCGCTCCGATTAAGCTAGCTGACTCAGGCTACCGAGCCGCCAGCTGCTTCGATGGCTGCTTTCGCGCCAGCGGTCACCTTCAGGCCTTTTACGGTCACTGCTTTGGTGATTTCGCCGGAAGCGATCACACGTACGTCGCGTGCCAGAACATTCAGCACGCCGGCCTGTTTCAGCACCAGGATGTCGACTTCACCGACAGCCAGGGCGTTCAGGTCGGACAGACGCACTTCAGCCTTGAAAGTGGCATTCAGGGATTTGAAGCCACGCTTAGGCAGACGACGCTGCAGAGGCATTTGACCGCCTTCGAAGCCGACTTTGTGGAAGCCGCCCGAACGCGATTTCTGACCTTTGTGGCCGCGGCCTGCGGTTTTACCCAGGCCGGAGCCGATACCGCGGCCAACGCGGCGCTTAGCGTGCTTCGCGCCTTCTGCTGGTTGAATGGTATTCAGTTGCATTGTTTTCTCCAGTTCCTAAGGGTCGCTTAGGAAACGACTTTAACGAGGTAGGCGACCTTGTTGATCATGCCGCGCACAGCAGGAGTGTCCTGCAGTTCGCTGACAGAGTTCACACGACGCAGGCCCAGGCCACGCACGGTAGCGCGGTGGTCTTGACGGGTGCCGATCAGGCCCTTCACCAGTTTGACTTTGATAGTGCTCATTGAAGTGCTCCCTATTAACCCAGGATCTCTTCAACCGACTTGCCGCGCTTGGCAGCGATGTCAGCTGGAGTGCTCATTTTGGCCAGGCCGTCCAGGGTGGCGCGCACCAGGTTGTACGGGTTGTTCGAACCGGTGGATTTCGCCACCACGTCGGTCACGCCCATCACCTCGAAGATAGCGCGCATGGCGCCACCTGCGATCACGCCGGTACCTGGCTTGGCTGGCGACATCATCACTTTCGACGCGCCGTGGCGGCCGGTGACGGTGTGCTGCAGGGTGCCGTTCTTCAGAGGAACCTTGATCAGGTTGCGGCGGGCTTCTTCCATTGCCTTCTGCACACCGACTGGAACTTCTTTCGACTTGCCCTTGCCCATGCCGATGCGGCCATCGCCGTCACCAACCACGGTCAGCGCTGCGAAGCCCATGATGCGACCACCCTTGACCACTTTGGTCACGCGGTTGATCGCGATCATTTTTTCGCGCATGCCATCATCCGGCTTATCGGATGCCATTTTTGCTTGCATTTTTGCCATGATCGTACCCTTAGAACTTCAGGCCAGCTTCACGCGCGGCTTCAGCCAGCGCCTTGATGCGGCCGTGGTAACGGAAACCGGAGCGGTCGAAGGCGACTTCGGTGATGCCCGCTTTCAGTGCTTTTTCTGCGACACGCTTGCCAACCAGTGCGGCAGCGGCGGCGTTGCCACCCTTGCCAGACTTGCCAGCCAGCTCGGCGCGCACTTCCGCTTCCACGGTCGAGGCCGAAACCAGAACTTTGGCGTCCGGGCTGATCAGGTTCGCGTAAATGTGCAGGTTGGTGCGGTGGACCGACAGGCGGTTCACTTTCAGTTGCGCGATCTTGATGCGAGTTTGACGTCCGCGGCGCAGACGAGATTCTTTTTTGTCCATCGTCAGCCCCTAATTACTTCTTCTTGGTTTCTTTGAGCTTAACCACTTCGTCCACATAGCGGACACCCTTGCCCTTGTAAGGCTCAGGGGAGCGGTAAGCACGCACTTCGGCGGCAACCTGGCCAACCTTTTGGCGATCGACGCCAGAGATGATGATCTCGGTTGGGGTTGGGGTTGCGCACTTCACGCCGGCAGGCATGTCGTGAACGACCGGGTGCGAGAAGCCCAGGGACAGGTTCAGCTTGTCGCCTTGCGCCTGGGCTTTGTAGCCCACGCCGACCAGGGACAGCTTCTTCTCGAAGCCCTTGGTTACGCCCACGACCATGTTGTTGACCAGGGCACGCAGGGTGCCGGACATGGCGTTCGATTCACGGCTGTCGTTCACCACGTCGAAGGACAGGGTGCCAGCGTTGTTTTCAACTTTAACCAGGCCGTTCAGGCTCTGGGTCAGGGTGCCCAGCGGGCCCTTGACGGTGATCGCTTGTGCGGAGATGGCAACTTCGGCGCCAGCAGGCACAACGATCGGCATTTTAGCTACACGAGACATTGTGTTACTCCTTAAGCCACGAAGCAGATGACTTCGCCACCAACACCGGTAGCGCGCGCCTTGCGATCGGTCATGACGCCTTGCGGGGTCGACACGATTGCCACGCCCAGGCCGTTCATCACGGTTGGGATCTCATCTTTGCCTTTGTAGATGCGCAGGCCTGGACGCGAAACACGTTCCAGACGCTCGATCACAGGACGGCCTACATAATATTTCAAACCGATTTTCAGTTCCGACTTGCCCTCGTTGGTGGACACGACGAAATCTTCAATGTAACCCTCGTCCTTCAGGACGTTGGCAATCGCAACTTTCACCTTCGACGATGGCATTGCCACGGAGGTTTTCTGCACGGTTTGTGCGTTGCGAATACGGGTCAGCATATCGGCGATAGGATCGCTCATACTCATTGCTTATTCTCCTATTACCAGCTGGCTTTGGTCATACCCGGGATTTCGCCGCGCATGGCGAATTCACGGAGCTTGATACGACCCAGGCCGAATTTACGGAAGGTGCCACGTGGGCGACCGGTGACCTGGCAGCGGTTGCGCTGACGGGTTGGAGCCGAGTTACGCGGCAGGGCCTGCAGTTTCAGGCGCGCTTCGTAACGCTCTTCTTCCGACTTGGTCTGGTCATCAATGATGGCCTTCAGAGCGGCGCGCTTGGCAGCAAACTTGGCTACCAGGTCAGCACGCTTCTGTTCACGGTTAATCAGTGCGAGTTTTGCCATGATCGTTTAGTTCCTGAACGGGAATTTAAAGGCGGCGAGCAGCGCTTTGGCTTCGTCGTCGGTCTTCGCGGTGGTGGTGATCGAAATGTTCATACCACGCAGTGCGTCGATCTTGTCGTACTCGATTTCCGGGAAGATGATCTGTTCTTTCACGCCGATGTTGTAGTTACCACGGCCATCGAAGGATTTGCCAGACACACCACGGAAGTCACGCACGCGCGGCAGGGCCACGGTGATCAGACGGTCCAGGAATTCGTACATGCGGGCGCCGCGCAGGGTCACCATGGTACCGATCGGGTAGCCTTCGCGGATCTTGAAACCTGCGATTGCCTTACGGGCCTTGGTCACGACTGGCTTCTGGCCGGCGATCTTGGTCAGGTCGCCAACAGCGTGCTCGATGATTTTCTTGTCAGCCACGGCTTCCGAGAGACCCATGTTCAGGGTGATCTTGGTCAGGCGCGGCACTTCCATCACGGAGGTGTAACCGAATTTACCGGTCAGCTCAGCGACGATCTTGTCTTTGTACAGTTGTTGCAGACGGGCCATTTCTGATTACCCTTTCACTACTTCGCCGTTCGACTTGAAGACGCGGACTTTTTTGCCGTCCACTTCCTTGAAGCCTACGCGATCTGCCTTACCGGTCGCAGCGTTGAACAGAGCAACGTTGGACACGTGAATAGGCATGGTCTTGTCAACGATGCCACCTTGAACACCAGTCATCGGGTTCGGCTTAACGGCTTTTTTAGCCACGTTAACGCCGTCTACCACGACGTGCTCAGCGTCTACACGCTGGGTCACTACGCCGCGCTTGCCCTTGTCCTTACCAGTCAGGACGATGACTTCGTCGTTTTTGCGAATCTTATCCATTGTCTGACTCCTTACAGGACTTCCGGTGCCAGGGACACGATCTTCATGAACTTCTCAGTGCGCAGTTCACGCGTCACTGGGCCAAAGATACGGGTACCGATCGGTTCCAGCTTGTTGTTCAGCAGGACAGCAGCATTGCCGTCGAACTTCACCAGCGAACCGTCCTGGCGACGCACACCCTTAGCGGTGCGCACAACCACGGCGTTATAAATTTCACCTTTTTTGACACGGCCGCGAGGCTGAGCCACCTTTACGGTGACCTTGATCACGTCGCCGATGCCAGCGTAACGGCGCTTGGAACCGCCCAACACCTTGATGCACATGACTTCCTTGGCACCGGTGTTGTCGGCTACTTCGAGCCGGCTTTCAGTTTGAATCATAGTTATCTCTTTCCCAACTTAAGCCGAAGAATCCACACAATGCGGACTTCGGTCAGTCTTGGTCCCGCCAGCCAACATGGCTGATTGGGTGCTTGATCTTCATACAAGTACTGACCGCTGTCGCGTCTGCGGAGAGAAACTTTGCGGCGGATACATGGACGAAGCCCGCAAGTATCACATAAAACCTGCGGGCCTGCAAGAACTAATTAAATTGTGGCCGGGAACTCACGCCCCCGGCTGGCAACTTACTTAGACGATTTGTGCAGCTTGCACTACACGGGTCACCGTCCACGCCTTCGTTTTGGAGATCGGACGACCTTCCACGATCTCAACCGTATCACCGGCTTTGACCTGGTTGGTCTCGTCGTGCGCGTGGTACTTTGCGCTACGCACGATGATCTTGCCATACAGAGGGTGCTTGACGTGACGTTCGATCAGAACGGTAACGGTCTTGTCCATCTTGTCGGACACGACTTTACCGATCAGAGTACGCTTCAGCTTAACTTGTTCGGTCATTTCGCTTCCTTCGAGTTCATTACCGTTTTCACGCGGGCGATGTCGCGGCGGACCTTCTTCAGCTGCGAGCTGTTGCCCAGCTGCTGGGTAGCAGCTTGCATACGCAGACCGAACTGCGCCTTCAGCAGGTCGTTCAGTTCTTTCTGCAGTGCAGCCTGGTCTTTGCCACGGAGTTCAGATGCTTTCATATTTCACTCCAATTATTGGCCAACCTGGCGCACCACGAAGGTGGTAGCCAGAGGCAGTTTAGCAGCAGCCAGACGGAACGCTTCGCGTGCCAGTTCTTCGCCAACGCCATCCATTTCGTACAGGACTTTGCCTGGACGGATTTCGGCAACGTAGTACTCCGGATTACCTTTACCGTTACCCATACGGACTTCGGCAGGCTTGTTGGAGATCGGCTTGTCTGGGAAAACACGGATCCAGATACGGCCACCACGCTTGATGTGACGGGTCATTGCACGACGAGCGGACTCGATTTGACGTGCAGTGATACGGCCACGAGCCACGGCCTTCAGGCCGAACTCACCGAACGACACGTTAGTGCCGGTGGAGTGCGAAATGCCGGTGTTGCGGCCTTTCTGCTCTTTACGATATTTCCTGCGGCTTGGTTGCAGCATGCTTATTCTCCTGCTTTGTCAGCTGCAGCCGGCTTGGCAGCGCGGCGGGCGGCTGGGGCTTTGGCGCCTGGAGCTGGACGGCGGCCAGCTGGCTTACCGTCGTCGCGGCGCGGGCCACGTGGCTTCTTCTCTTCAGCCGGGGTGTCGATGACTGGTGCTTCGCCGGTGGCGGAGCGGTCACCCTTGTACACCCACACCTTGACACCGATGATGCCGTAGGTGGTGGAGGCTTCGGAGGTACCGTAGTCGATGTCCGCCTTCAGGGTATGCAGAGGCACGCGGCCTTCACGATACCATTCGGTACGGGCGATCTCGATGCCGTTCAGACGACCCGAGGACATGATCTTGATGCCCTGGGCGCCCAGGCGCATTGCGTTCTGCATGGCGCGCTTCATGGCGCGGCGGAACATAATACGCTTTTCCAGCTGCTGGGAGATCGAGTCAGCGATCAGCTGAGCGTCGATTTCCGGCTTACGGATTTCTTCGATGTTCACGTGCACTGGCACGCCCATGATCTTGGTCAGGGCGGACTTCAGGACTTCGATGTCCTCGCCCTTCTTGCCGATCACGACGCCAGGACGCGAGCTGTACACGGTGAAGCGTGCGTTCTTGGCAGGACGCTCGATCACGATGCGGCCCACGGAAGCGTTTTTCAGCTTCTTCTTCAGGAAAGCACGTGCCTTCAGGTCTTCGTTCAGCATCGAAGCGAAGTTACCGTTGGTTGCGTACCAGCGAGATGCCCAGTTACGGGTGACCGCCAGACGGAAACCGGTTGGATGAATTTTCTGACCCATCGCAGCTCCTTAGTTACCGACAGTCACGTAAATGTGACAGGATTGTTTCGAGATACGGTCGCCACGACCTTTAGCGCGTGCAGTGAAGCGCTTCAGGATTGGACCCTTTTCGACGTAGATCGTTTTCACGAACAGTTCGTCGATGTCGGCACCGTCGTTGTGCTCGGCGTTCGCAATTGCGGACTCCAGCACCTTCTTGACGATGAACGCGCCTTTTTTCGGGCTGAACTGCAGGATGTTCAGCGCGGCGTCAACCTTCTTGCCGCGGATCAGGTCAGCGATCAGGCGACCCTTTTGATCCGACAGGCGCACGCCTTTGAGGATAGCTTTAGTTTCCATTATTTCTTAGCCTTTTTGTCAGCAGCGTGGCCCTTGAAGGTACGGGTCAGCGCGAATTCGCCGAGCTTGTGACCAACCATGTTCTCGGAAACGTACACAGGCACGTGCACCTTGCCGTTGTGCACGGCAATGGTCAGACCGATGAAGTCAGGCATGATCGTCGAACGACGGGACCAGGTTTTGATTGGCTTTTTGTCTTTCGACGCTTGCGCGGCTTCGACTTTCTTCACCAGGTGGGCGTCGCAGAACGGCCCTTTTTTCAATGAACGAGTCATGGTTTATCCTTATTTCTTGCCGCGGCGAGAGACGATCATCGAAGAAGTACGCTTGTTCGAGCGAGTCTTCTTACCCTTGGTCTGCTGGCCCCATGGGGACACTGGATGACGACCAGCTGCGGTACGGCCTTCACCACCACCGTGCGGGTGGTCGATCGGGTTCATCACCACACCGCGGACGGTTGGGCGAACACCGCGCCAGCGCATGGCACCGGCTTTACCGATCTTGCGCAGGCTGTGCTCAGCATTGCCGACTTCGCCGATGGTGGCGCGGCACTCGATGTGCACGCGGCGCACTTCGCCGGAGCGCAGGCGAACCTGGGCGTAGGTACCTTCACGGGCCATCAGGACCACAACGGCACCAGCGGTACGGGCCATCTGGGCGCCTTTACCTGGCAGCATTTCCACGCAGTGGATGTTGGTGCCGACTGGGATGTTGCGGATTGGCAGGCAGTTGCCGGCCTTGATCGGCGCTTCCGAACCGTTCAGCAGGGTGTCGCCGACAGCAACGCCTTTAGGGGCGATGATGTACTTGCGCTCGCCGTCGGCGTAGCACAGCAGGGCGATGTGTGCGGTACGGTTTGGATCGTATTCGATACGTTCCACTTTCGCAGGGATGCCATCCTTGGTGCGCTTGAAGTCCACAACACGGTAGTGGTGCTTGTGGCCACCGCCGATGTGGCGGGTGGTGATGTGACCGTTGTTGTTACGGCCAGCAGTCTTGGACTTCTTCTCCAGCAGGGCGGCGAACGGACGGCCTTTGTACAGGTCGGCGTTCACAACCTTCACCATGCCGCGACGGCCTGGGGAGGTTGGCTTCATCTTAACGAGTGCCATTATTTAGCCTCCTCGGTGAAATTGATTTCCTGGCCTGGCTTCAGGCACACGAAAGCACGCTTGGTGTGGTTGCGGCGACCGATGAAACGGCCGGAACGCTTGACCTTACCTTCGCGGTTCACGGTCTGCACCGATTCCACTTCAACCTTGAACAGCAGTTCAACGGCGGCCTTGATTTCTGGCTTGGTCGCGTCCTTGGTAACCAGGAACACGATCTGCTCGTTCTTTTCCGCAACCATGGTGGCTTTTTCGGAAATGACCGGAGCCAGCAGCACCTTCATCAGGCGCTCTTCGCTGTGTTTGATAACTGCGCTCATGCCAGCATCTCCTCAATCTGTGCCAGAGCTGCCTTGGTGACCAGGACCTTCTTGTAGAAGACCAGGGACATTGGGTCAGCGTGACGCGGCTCGACAACCAGCACGTTCGGCAGGTTGCGGGAAGCCAGTTCCAGGTTTTCCTGGATGGTGTCGGTAACGATCAGGACCGAATCCAGACCCATGCCGGTCAGCTTTTGCGACAGCAGCTTGGTCTTAGGAGCTTCGATCGACAGGTCTTCGATCACAACCAGGCGCTCTTCGCGGGCCAGTTGGGACAGGATCGAGCAGATACCTGCGCGATACATCTTCTTGTTGACCTTGTGCGAGAAGTTCTCGTCAGGGGAGTTCGGGAAGATGCGACCACCACCGCGCCACAGCGGGGAGGAGGACATACCAGCACGAGCACGGCCGGTGCCTTTTTGGCGCCATGGCTTCTTGGTCGTGTGGTGGACTTCTTCACGGTCTTTTTGCTTGCGGTTACCGCTACGTGCGTTAGCAGCGTAAGCAACGACGACTTGGTGGATCAGCGCTTCGTTGTAGTCACGGCCGAAGACGGTGTCAGCGGCAGCTACGTTCGACGCAACTTGACCTTGCGCGTTCAAGAGCTTCAGTTCCATCGATTAAGCTCCCTTCTTTGCTTTAACTTTAACAGCTGGCGATACAACAACCTGGCCGTTTTTCGCGCCTGGTACTGCACCCTTCACCAGCAGCAGCTGGCGATCAGCGTCGATACGAGCGATTTCCAGGTTCTGGGTGGTGACGGTGACGTCGCCCATGTGACCGGTCATGCGCTTGCCTGGGAACACACGGCCTGGATCCTGCGCCATACCGATGGAACCTGGTACGTTGTGCGAACGGGAGTTACCGTGGGTTTGACGACCCGATGCGAAGTTGTGACGCTTGATGGTACCGGCATAGCCTTTACCAATCGACACACCTTGCACGTCGATCTTCTGACCGACTTCGAACAGGGAAGCGGCGATAACTTCACCGGCTTTCAGTTCGTTTGCCTTAGCTGCGTCAACGCGGAATTCCTTGATGAAGGAACCAGCTTCAACACCTGCTTTAGCGTAGTGACCGGCAGCAGCTTTAGTCACGCGGGATGCGCGACGCTGACCGAAGACAACCTGAACAGCGGAATAACCATCCACTTCAGGAGTTTTGATTTGCGCAACACGGTTGTTCGATACGTCCAACACGGTGACTGGGATCGAATCCCCGTCATCGGTGAAGATGCGCATCATACCAACCTTGCGACCGAGGAGGCCAAGGCTCATTTTTTCTCCATTCCCACCTACGATTGGGCGGGGCTTTGTTTAACTACAAAAAAAGATACGGGCCATAAAAAAGACGAACCCATACCGAAGCCGGCTAGTGTACCGACATTTCCCCCTTGACGCAACAGCTTTGTACGAGGTATGTCATATGTTTTAGCCTGGCGGCAAGCGAGCGCCGCCGCTTGTTAACTCGCGGATAAGATTGCCTCCTTTGTGTACGGAGGTTCCCATGGTAAAACTGGCAATTCCCGCACTCCTGGCCGGCTTGCTGGCCGCTCCCCTGACCCACGCCGGCAACGTCGGCGCCACCCTCACGGTCGACCAGCTGCAGCTGCAAGGCAGCGGCAACTACACCGTGCAGCCGGACAATCGCAAACTGTATTCGCGCATCGTCAACGTCGACACGTACAAGGACATTGCCGAATGGGCCATCGACAAGGACAGCTGGCAGCCGCTGGCCACCGACGCCGCCCACAACGGCTCGCAGGCCCTGGGCGGCTGGAACCCGCTGGCCGGCGGCGGCAGCCTGGCGGTCGACATGGCCGAAGGCGACGGCGCCTGGCGCAGCGGCGAAAGCAGCCTATGGACCGACATTCTTCTCAATCTGGCCCCGGGCGCCAGTGTGACCGTCAGCGGCCGCCTGCAACTGGCCTTCCACGACAGCACCACGGGCGGCGCCAAGAGCAGCGGCTTCGCCGGCATCTGCCTCGACCTGGCTCCCACCACTTGCGAACCGGGCTACAAGCGCGGCAGTACGCTGGGCGCAGAACCGGGCGGGTTCACCGACAGCTTCTCGCTGGGTTGGCACAACGACACTGCCTACAACCAACAATTGCTGTGGCGAACCAACCTGATGGTCGACGCGCTCTCGCCGGTGCCGGAGCCGGCCAACTGGGGCATGCTGGGCGCCGGGCTGGGCCTGCTCGGACTATGCCGGAAACGGTATCGCAGCGGATAAAAATCTCATTGGTGCCTTGGGGCAACGCCTCCTAATCTGGTGATGGGCTAGTGCGCCCTATAAATAGATAAGGAGACCGAATGAAAAAGCTGCTGGCAGTACTCTGCCTGTGCCTGCACGCCATGGCGGCGCAGGCCATCAACCTCGCCGGGCTGCAGAACGCCCATGACCCGGGCACCATCACCAAGGACGGCGACACCTATTTCAACTTCACCACCGGCACCGGGATCTGGTATTCCACCTCGACCGACCTGACCACCTGGCAGGGCGGCCCGGGGCCGGTGTTCAGCACCTATCCAAGCTGGATCGCCAACAAGATCCCCAACTTCAGCGGCTCGTTCTGGGCGCCGGACGTGATCCACATGAACGGGTATTACTATATTTACTACTCGGTCTCGACTTTCGGCACCTCCAGCTCCGCGATCGGCGTGGCCCGCACGGCCTCGCTGAAGAACCCGGCCTGGACCGACCTGGGCATCGTGGTCGAATCGTTTGGCGGCAGCAGCGAGATCAACGCCATCGACCCGGCCCTGTACCGCGATCATGACGGCAAGGTGTACATGAGCTACGGCTCCTTCTTCGGCGGCATCGGCGTGGCGGAGATCAACCAGTCGACCGGCAAGCTGGCCGGCAACGTCACCAAGATCTGGGGCGGCAACGGCCAGGACATCGAAGCGCCCTACATCACCCGCGACGGCGGCTACTACTACCTGTTCGTCAACCGCGGCGCCTGCTGCAAAGGCAGCAACAGCACCTACTACGTCGAAGTACAGCGCGCCACCAGCATTACCGGCCCCTACTCCGGCACCCGCACCGTGCTGCCGAATGTCGACGGCAAATACAAAGGCCCCGGCCACATCGGCGTATTGAAGCAGGATGGCTGCAACTTCACCTCCATTCACTACTACGACCTGAACGACGGCGGCAATGCCAAGCTCGATATCCTGCGCATGACGTATAGCGGCGGCTGGCCCAGCCTGACGCGCAACTTCACCAACTTCGCCGGCTGCGGCGGCATGAGCGACGGCCCCTACGTAATCAAGTCGCGCCTGAGCGGCAAAGCGCTGGCGGTCGCCAACGCCTCCACCAGCAACGGCGCCATGGTGCAGCAGCAGACCTACAGCGGCGGCAAGCACCAGCAATGGTATTTGATCGGGCATGGCGACGGCCAGTACAGCATCATCAACGCCGGCAGCCTGCTCAGCCTCGACAACTGGGAAAACTCCACCACGGCCGGCACCAATATCGCGCAATGGTCATACTGGGCCGGCAACGGCCAGCACTGGAGCTTCGCCAGCCCGGCCAGCGGCTGGTACACGGTGAAGAACCTGCTGAGCGGCTACGTGGTCGACGTGCAAAACAAGAGCACCGCCGAAAACGCCCAGATCATCCAATGGTCGCTGAACAACGGCACCAACCAGCAATGGAGCTTCACCCGCCCATAACCACAGCCGCGCCCGTGTCAACCTTGGGGTCAGGCTCTTTGGTTGACACGGGCTGGTCCGGAGCGGCGGCGTAAAATGCAGCGATGCTATTTCGCCTCGCTGCCGATGCAGTCCTGCTGCTGCACCTGGCCTTCATCCTGTTTGCCTTGTGCGGCGCCGCCCTGGCGCTGCGCTGGCCGCGCATTTGGCGGATTCACCTGCCGGCGGCCCTGTGGGCGGTCGGCATTGAGCTGATGGGCGCAGTCTGTCCACTCACCTATCTGGAAAACGATCTACGCATGCGCGCAGGCCAACAGGGCTATGCGGAGGGATTCATTGAGCATTACCTCCTGCCCTTGATCTACCCTGCCGGGCTGACGCCTGCCGTGCAATACGTACTGGCGGGCGTCGTGCTGGGCGTGAACCTTGTGCTGTATGCGTGGCTCTGGCTGCGCCGCGAGCGCCACGGCTGATCCACAGGAAGCGATCGCCACCTGTTCCGGCAAACGGATGTAGCCACGGAACGTATCCGGCTGGTCTCGCCCCAGCCTCGCCTGCAGGACCTGCATCAGGTCCTGATGCGCAGCGCTGCCAGGCGCCGGCGCACACGGCAGGGCCAAGCGGTAGGCCGGCGCGCTGCCATGCCCGGCCACCACCACCTCGCGATAGGCACTGACCACCACGGCGGCCAACTCCGTGCCGGGGCGGACATCCAGCTGCCACGCCACCGTCTCGTAGCTGGCCAGCACCAGCACCACGCGGACGCCGCGCTGGTCCAGCACTACCCGCACCGGACCGGAGGGCTGACTGGCCGCATAGCCGGACAGCACAACCATTTGCGCCCCCTCGGCGAGGGATGGCGTCAACAGGCCGCCCGGCAGCATCACGCTTGCTCCACCGGGATTGGCGCCGCGCTTCCCAAGCTGTACCAGTCAACCTTGCGGGTGGCAACCATGATGGCGGCCAGTACGGCGAACAGCAGGATCGCGCCCAGCATCAGCGCATTGTTCTCCGAATTGAGCAGGCCAAACAGGATGCCGTACAAGGCGCACAAGGCGCCGCCAAAGCCGAGGCCACGCTTCCAGTCGTGCAGCACATGCATCAGGTAGTAAGCAATCAGCACGATGCAGGCCGCGCTGGCGGCAAGGTAGGACGCGACGAAACTGTAATGCTCGGACAGGCTGACCAGCAGCAGGAAGAACAGCGCCAGTGCCAGTCCCACCAGCAAGTACTGCACCGGGTGGATCGGCAGCCGCTTCATCACTTCGAACAGGAAGAAGGCGGCGAAGGTCAGCGCAACAAACAGCAAGCCGTACTTGGTGGCGCGGTCGGCCATCGAGTACACGTTGACCGGCTCGATGAACGCGGCCTGGATGGTGTCGAGCGCCGGCACGGCGTTTTCGCCCTGCCCTGCCGATTGTTCGCGCAGGCGGAGCTGCGCCTGTGCCTCGCTGGCCAGCGAGGAAATGCGCCACACGGCCTGGAAGCCCTTGTCGCCGACACTGTATTGCTCCGGCAGGAAGCGCCCGCTGAACTGCGGGTGCGGCCACGGCGAAGACATGGCGAAGCGGTTATTGCGCGCCAGCGGAACAAAGGCCTGGCTATCCATGCCCGCCAGGTTCAGGTTGAAGCTGAACTTCACCTGCCCAGCCGCGGCATCTTCCATCGACAGCAAGGCATGCAAGCCCTGGCGCGAGGAGCGCAGGCCGGAACCCTGCTCGAATTCGAAGCTGCGAGTGCCCCACACAAGGCGCGGGATGTCGCGCACGCCGCGCACGTCGGCCACTGCCAGCGCAACATACGGGCGTTCGGGCGTGATCTGCGACCCGGTTTCCGTGTGGGGCAGTTCAGCCACTGCCGGCACGATGAAGTCGCCGTTGATCTTGTGGGCGCCATTGAACATCAGGACCTGGTGGATGCCGCGGTGGCGGCGCTCGGTGCCGAGGTTCGACAGGACTTCGAGCTCGTTGGGAAATACCAGGTGCTGCGATTGCTTGCGGTAGCGCTTCATCTCCGGCTTGCCGTCCTTGTCCTTCTCTTCGACGGTATACAGCTCTGTGTATGGCATAACCAGCACCGGACCATAGATATGCTGCTCTCCCACCGAATCGGCGGCGATGCTGCGCGCGGCTTCGTCGCGGTAGGCGATGCGCTCGCTGATGGTGGACTGGATCATGGCCAGCGGAACGCCGAGCAGCAGCATCAGCAAACCGACGACTAGGGCTTTGAAGAGGAGTTTCTTTTGCATGGTGGGGAGCTTCCTGTTGTTATGGTTGCGCCAGTGTAGAAAGCTGGTGTGCAGGGAAGATGCATTCCGTGTGAAGGCAGCTGCTTTTTTGTCACCCCGGCTCAGCGCGAGCGCTCGACCGTCAGCACGACCGGCATGGCCCATGTCGCCTGGGAAATTGGCCAGCGCAGCAAGCTCACCTCGCTACCCTGCGGCGCTCCCTCGCGCACCTGCGCTTCCCATTGCGCGTAGAACCTGCGCTGGAATCCATCCAGGCGCACGCTCTGGCACGCAATCGGACCGCCGTCCAGGTTGAGCGCCAGCGCGATATCCAGGGGCGCATCGCGGAGAAAGCTTGCCAGACGGTCAAGCGAGAAGAATGCTTCCTTCGTGGTGCCGACCAGGATACGGCCCGCCCGGTCCTGCGCCACGAATGTGCGGTTAGCGAGCCAGCGGCTTTTCACGTTCACGTGACTCTGCCCATCTTCGCCCAGCAAGAGTGGATACGAGACCATCGCATTGCGCGCGCCCGTGAAGGCACCTTGCCAATCGGCGCGTGTCAGGTCGTGCAAGCCAGCACTGCCATCTTCCCGCGCAACAAAGGCGCCGGCGCGAGCCTTGTACCGGCGTGGGCCAAGCTGTTCGCCTTCGCTGAGGAACGGCGTATCGGGCTCGCCCTTGAGGCCGAAATAGCTGCCGTTCACGATCAGCACTGCGCTGGGCAGGGCACGCTCCCATTCGTCGAGGCCCTTGTCGCCCTCTGGCGCGCTGCGCAGCACGAAGCGAAAACGCTGCGGATCGATCCGGTTGAGCAGGATGCGGTCTACCTCGCCGGCGGCCGACATCACCGGCATTTCGGCGACCTCGTAGCCTGGCTCAAACTCGCGCCAGTAAAACTGGCCGGACGAAACTGCCGGCACGCGCTCCTTGAGCGCTTCCCGCATCGACGGCGGCAGCCGGGCGTCGTCGGCGCCCATCTTTATCCAGTAGGTTCCACCGCGCCGCTTCAGGACATTGAAGCCGTAGGCGCCATTGCGCTGCCAGACCCAGATGCTGGAAGCGAGAAGCGCCAGGCCAAGCAGCGCTACCGCAAAGAAGATCGATTTTCGTTTCAAGAGTGCTCCATCACTTACGCAAATAGCGCCAGTGTGGGGAGCGTTTATGCGCTGGCGATGCGTTCCGTGTGAAGCGGCAGCAGCATGGCGGCGCGGCAGCCGCCCCCCTCCCCGTTCGCCACTTGCGCGCTGCCGCCATGCAGGGCGGCGACTTCGCGCACGAAGGGCAGGCCAAGGCCGGTGCTCTTGGCGCCATCGGGACGCGGCAGGGAGTAGAAACGCTCGAAGAGTCGCGCCTCGGCGTAAACGGGAATGCCGGGCCCGGCATCGCGTACGCTGATTTCAACGTGGCCGTCGCTGCGCTGCGCAGCCAGCGTGATGGTGCTGCCAGGCGGCGCAAAGCCAATGGCATTGTCCAGCAGGTTGCCCAGCGCCTGGCGCAACAGCAAGGCGTCGCCGCGCAACTGCAACTCGGCGGCAGCCGAGATCTCCAGGGTCAGCTTGCGCGCCGCAAGGCGGGCCTGGAAGTCGCCCGCCACGTCCTGCAGCAGGCCGGCCAGGTCGAGCGGCGCAGCGTCGTCGATGCGCTGCTGCTTTTCGACGCGTACCAGTGCCAGCAGCTTGTCGATCAGGTCGCGCTGGCGGGCGTTCTGGGCCTGGATGGTGGACAGGAACTGGCGCCGCTGCTCGGGCGGCATGTCCTCTTCCAGCAGTTCGGCGGTGGCCTGGATGGCGGCGATCGGGCTTTTCAATTCATGCGTCAGCGTGTGCATCAGGGTCTCGACGTAATCCTTGCCTTCCAGCTTGGCGCGCATCGCTTCCAGCGCATGGCCGAGGGTACTGATCTCGCTGCTGCCCAGCTTGGGCATGACGGCTTTGCGGCCAGCCTGCACGTCTTCCACGAACACCATCAGCTTGTTGACGGTGCTGGCCATGCGCCAGGTGATGGCAATGCCGATCAGCAGCGACAGGCCAAGCAGCACCACGCCCCACTTGAGGATCTTGCGCTGGCTGCGCTCGATGAGGCCCTGCACGCTGGAGATGGGTTTGGACACGGTCAGCGCGCCGATGATGTTCGCGCCATCGCGCACCGGCGCGGCGACGTACATTGCCAGGCCGCCATACTCACGCGGCGCGTCGCTCGACATGCGGGCGCCGTATTTGCCGCGCAGGGTCAGGAACACATCGTTCCATTGCGAGTAGTCCTTGCCGACGGCCTTGCCGGCCGAATCGAAACGCACAATGCCCTGCGCGTCGGTGATGGTGATGCGGTAGTCGGTGTTGCGGCTGGCGGCGGCGATCTTGGCCAGCAAGGCCGGTTCGGAGGCGCCCTCCTTCACGTCGTCGGCAACCACCTGGGCCAGCAACTGCGCCGTGTCGTTCATCGCCGCCTCCAGGGTGGAGCGGGCGCCGGGTTTGACTTCCTGTACGAAGACATTGAGCAGGAACCAGGCTGCCAGGCCGACGATCAGGAAGTAGCCCAGCAGGATGCGCAGGCCGATTTTCATGCGCCGGTCTGCAGGCTGTAGCCCATGCCGCGATGGGTCTGGATCGGGTCGGCGTTGTCGTCGACGGCGCGCAGCTTGGCGCGCAGGGATTTGACGTGGGCGTCCACCGTACGGTCCAGCGTTTCCGGGGCGTCGCACCAGACACGGTCCATCAACTGGGCGCGCGACAGCACGTGGCCGGGATGCTCGACCAGGGTTTTCAGCAGCAGGTATTCGTAGCGGGTCAGGTCGAGCGGCTGGCCGGCGAACAGGATGCGCGCTTCGGCCGCACGCAGTTCGAAGCCAGGCGTGCGCGACGCTGCTGGCGCCGGCGCCGCGGCTGCCGCGGCAGGCGCGTTGCCATTGCCGGCACGGCGCAGGATCACGCGCACGCGCGCCACCAGTTCGCGCGGCGAGAACGGCTTGGTGACGTAATCGTCGGCGCCGATCTCGAGGCCGACGATGCGGTCGATCTCATCGCTGCGCGCGGTGAGGAAGATCACCGGCACCTCGGAGAACTGGCGCAGGCGGCGGCACACATCGAGGCCGCTGATATCGGGCAGGCCGACATCGAGGATCACCAGGGCCGGCGCCAGGTCGCGCGCGGCGGCCAAGGCCTGCTCGCCCAGCATCACATGGTGCGGGGCAAAGCCCTCCTTGCCGAGGGCAAAGGCAATACTGTCCGCAATGGCTTGCTCGTCTTCGACGATCAGGATGGTCTTTTCGCTCATGCGCGGCAGTATAGCGCGTCAGTTCTTGTCGGCTTCTTCTTTCTGCTTTTGCTGCGCCTCTTCCATTGCCTTCATGGCGTCCTGCGCCTTGTCGCGCTGGGCGCCCATGGCCTTGATATCCTGCGCCGCCTGGTCGGCCGGGTTCTTCTTGCCGCAGGCGGCCAGCAGGGACAGTGCCGCGACGGCGGCGCATAGTGCAAAGCGTTTCATGCATTTCTCCCGAAAAAAGAAAAGCCCGCTCAGGAGCGGGCTTTTCAGGTGTCTTGCGACGAAACCGGTATTACTGCAGTTTGATTTCGACGTCCACGCCAGCTGGCAGGTCCAGCTTCATCAGGGCGTCAACAGTCTTGTCGGTTGGGTCCACGATGTCCATCAGGCGCTGGTGGGTGCGGATTTCGAACTGGTCGCGCGAGGTCTTGTTCACGTGCGGGGAACGCAGCACGTCGTAACGCTGGATGCGGGTTGGCAGAGGAACTGGGCCTTTTACCACGGCGCCGGTGCGCTTGGCGGTGTCAACGATTTCCAGTGCGGACTGGTCGATCAGCTTGTAGTCGAAAGCCTTCAGGCGGATACGGATCTTTTGGTTTGGAGCGGACATGCTTATTCCTTAAAAGAACGAACCGGCAACAATATGTTTCCGGCAATGTAAGTAAATGCTACGACGGGCCGACATGATAGCACATGCCGGCCCGCTTGATTCAGATCGACTGACTAAAAATTAGTCGATGATCTTGGCTACAACGCCCGCGCCAACGGTACGGCCGCCTTCGCGGATTGCGAAGCGCAGACCTTCTTCCATAGCGATCGGGGAGATCAGCTTAACGGTGATGGAGACGTTGTCGCCTGGCATAACCATTTCTTTGTCCGCTGGCAGCTCGATGGAGCCGGTCA